>SKEB01000237.1_pt1 | contig 63141 bp, 62 predicted proteins | sample 4826561 | NCBI WGS metagenome assembly SKEB01 (sample SAMN11008820, study PRJNA524170) | human gut metagenome | biome: Human fecal sample; material: Feces; isolation source: fecal sample from pouch patient p17 | host: Homo sapiens | place: Israel: Tel-Aviv | collected 2016-03-29
TTTAATCCTTCATCACCAAATGCATTGTAATTATCCACCCATAGTTTAACTTTATTATCAGATGGAATGCCGAACTTATTTGCAAGATAAGTATAACCACCTTCGCCATTAAGATAAGCATTTACAATTTGCTTTTTAAACTCATAAGAATATTTGGACATAAAAATACCGACCTCCAATGTTAGATTTTATGGTCTAACTTTTGGGGGTCGGTACACTCGTTAATTGGGCCACTCCTTTATTTTTATGTATTCATAATCGATTTTTTACGCCAAGTTCCATGACGCCAACGATGAATCATTAGTATTGCGCGCAAAGATTCGTCTATCGCATAAGCAATCCAAACACCTACTAAACCAAAATTTACCACGATAGCTAACAAATAGGAAAATGGTAAACTGATTAGCCATAAGACGGTCAAACTACAAAATAGCGGAAACTTGACATCACCACTAGCATTTAGCGAGCCGACTAGTGTCATATTGACGGCACGTGCAGCTTCAAGAACAATTTCAACTAAAAAGACCCAACGTGCGATATCGATAATTTCTTGATTATTGGTAAAGATATGCATAATTGGCTGAATGAAAAGAAAAGTAATGACACAAATCAAAGTAGAAATCGCGACATTTTGCCATGTTGAACGCATGCCACGTTGATAAGCACGATCAAATTCTTGCGCTCCTACACGTCGACCGATAATAATCTGATTTCCTTGACTTAAAGCCGCTGCTGTTAAAAAAACGAATTGTGTAATAGCAGCAACATAGGATTTAGCAATTAAGACATTTGCCCCTAAAGAAGCAACTATCATCGTAACCACTACTTGTGCACCTTGATAGGAAACTGATTCACCAGAAGAAGGTAAGCCCAATTTTAATATTTGTTTTAGTTTAGCGATAGAAATCTTATGTATACGTGAAGAAAATAGCTCATAACCCACATATTTTTTTAGTAAGCGATGAGCGACATTAAAAGCAATAAAATTACTGAATAATGCCGAAAAAGCCAAACCTTCAACGCCAAGATGTGGTAGTCCAAATGGTGAAAATAGGGCAAGATAATTTCCGATAACTGCTAAAAAACTAGCAGACATTGGAATTAACAGTGCTTGTTTTGTATAACCATGTGTTCTCAAACTTGCTACCATTATGGCATTGATAGCTGCGATAAATACACCGCCACCATAAATCTTTGCATAAGGTAGACCGATTTGGATGACTTCAGCGGGTAAATTCATAAATCCTAATAATTTTTCAGGAAAAAAATAAAAACAAATGCTTAGAATTAATCCAATCGCTAATCCAGCAAAAATAGCAGTATTGATGATTTCGGGAATTTCTCGATTCTTTTTAGCGCCAATAAATTGAGCAATCATTATTTGTGTACCAATTGTGACAAATCCATAAATATAGACAGATAAACTCAATAATTGGTTGGTAGCCCCTACACTGGCAACGGCAACTTCATTGAATTGTGAAATCATCCAGACATTAATATTTCCAATAATAACAACCATTAATAATTCCACGAATATAGGCCAACTTAAAAAGATTAATTCACGATCCGAGGCATGAAAATTCATTTTACTTGTCAAAATATTTTCCCTCCTTTATAGTGGATATAGTTTCTTATTAAACGAATAAGATTATACTTACTATCTATTAGAATGTAAAGGGGTTTCTTAAATGAAATATGATGTCATAATTATTGGTGCAGGACCAGCAGGAATGACGGCTGCTTTGTATGCTGCACGCGCAAACCTTAACACACTATTATTAGAAAGAGGAATTCCCGGAGGACAAATGAACAATACGGCCGAGGTGGAAAATTATCCAGGGTTTGATTCCATTTTAGGTCCTGATCTAGCATTGAAGATGTATGACGGGATAAATCAATTTGGTGTTGAACACGGCTATGGTAATGTAGTAGAAGTGAAAGATCATCATGATTATAAGGAAGTCATTACGGATGATGCTAGTTATGAAGCAAAAGTTGTGATTATTGCAACAGGTTGTGAGCATCGAAATCTAGAAGTTCCTGGAGAAGCAGAATATTCTGGTCGTGGGGTTTCTTATTGTGCTGTTTGTGACGGGGCATTTTTCCGTAATAAAAAATTAATTGTCGTGGGTGGCGGTGATTCTGCCGTTGAAGAAGCCATCTATTTAACGCAATTTGCGGATGAAGTGAAGATTGTTCACCGTAGAGATGCTTTGCGTGCTCAAAAAATCATTCAAGACCGTGCCTTTGCAAATGAAAAAATTTCATTTATTTGGGATAGTGTTGTTGAAGAAATTAAAGGTGATGATCAAAAAGTTACCGGTGTTCAAATCAAAAATGTTAAGACTGGTGAAACTTATGAAGAAGCTGCAGATGGCGTGTTCATTTATATTGGATTAATTCCTTTAACACAAGCATTCACTTCTTTAGGGATTACCGATGATGCCGGTTGGATTGTAACTGATGAACGCATGCAAACGAAAATTCCTGGTCTTTTAGCTTGTGGGGATGCGCGTCAAAAACACTTACGACAAATTACCACTGCAGTTGGTGACGGTGGAATTGCAGGTCAACAAGCGTACCAATATATTGAAGAAAACAAATAATGACTAAATTTGAAACTTCTAGTTTATTATGCTAGAAGTTTTTGTTTTCGGAAAATATTTAGCATTTTCATTTTTATAACTTTTGCTTTTTTGTCTGTTCATCTTTTTGTAATAATGTTATAATATTACCGAGAAGTTCCTCTCGAAATCTTGAATCTTAAAAAGAGGTGTTTTGCATGTCTTGGGAACAAGTCTATGAACAATGGAAGAAAAAAGAGGATTTAGAAGCTCATTTAAGCGAACAATTAGCTGAGTTAGCAGATAATCCAAAAGAATTGGAAGATGCTTTTTATGCACCTTTAGAATTTGGTACAGCAGGTATGCGTGGAATTTTAGGGCCTGGGATTAACCGTATGAATATTTATACTGTCCGTCAAGCAACAGAAGGTCTCGCAAGATTTATGGACACACAAGACCCTGAAACGCGCAATCGTGGGGTAGCTATTTCATATGATTGCCGTCACTACTCTCCTGAATTTGCAATGGAAGCTGCCAAAACTCTAGCAAAGCATGGTATCAAATCTTACGTCTTCGAAAGTTTACGTCCAACACCTGAACTTTCATTTGCAGTACGTTACTTAAAAACCTTTACTGGTATCATGATTACTGCTTCACATAATCCAGCAAATTATAATGGATATAAAGTATATGGTGAAGACGGTGGACAAATGCCACCACAAGATGCAGATGCAGTAACAAAATTTGTTCGTGAAGTAGAAGATCCACTTGAAGTAGTTGTTTTATCAGAAGAAGAAGCAAAACACAGTGGTTTGATTAATATTATTGGTGAAGAAGTTGATAATGCTTATCTAAAAGAGGTAAGTAAAGTAACTATCAATCATGAATTGGTTGATGAAATGGGCAAGGAATTAAAACTGGTCTTTACGCCATTACATGGTACTGGTAAAATGCTAGGTGAAAAAGCCTTGAAACAAGCTGGCTTTGAAAAATTTGTCATTGAACCTTCACAAGCTGTTGCTGACCCTAACTTTAGTACAGTGAAATCACCAAATCCTGAAGAACATTCTGCCTTTGAATATGCAATGAAACTAGGGAAAAAAGAAGATGCCGACTTATTGATCGCGACTGACCCTGATGCCGATCGACTAGGTGCAGCTGTTAGAATGCCAAATGGCGAATATCAAGTGTTGACTGGTAATCAAATTGGCGCGATTATGACTCAATATATTTTAACTGCTCATAAAAATGCAGGTACATTAAAAGAAAATGCGGCTATTGTGAAGTCAATCGTATCAAGTGAATTACCTGCAGCGATTGCTAAGAGCTTTGGTGTGACGACATTTAATGTTTTAACTGGTTTCAAATTTATTGCTGAAAAGATTCAGTTGTTTGAAGATACTGGGTCAAATACCTTTATGTTTGGATTTGAAGAAAGTTATGGCTATCTTGTAAAATCATTTGTACGTGATAAAGATGCCATTCAAGCCTTAGTATTATTAGCCGAAGTAGCAGCCTTTTATAAGAAGCAAGGTAAGACATTATATGATGCACTTCAAGAAATTTTTGCTGAATTTGGCTACTATGCAGAAAAAACAATCTCTGTGACTATGAGTGGTTTAGAAGGTGCTGCTAAGATTAAAGCGTTGATGGCTACTTTCCGTGAAAAGGCACCAACTCATTTTGCTGATGTTGCCGTTGAAGTAACAGAAGATTTCCAAGTATTAACAAAAACACATGTCGATGGTACGGTTGAAAAATTAACTACTCCGCCATCTAATGTATTGAAATATATTTTGGCTGATGAAAGCTGGATTGCCGTACGTCCATCTGGTACTGAACCTAAGATTAAATTCTATATTGGGGTTAAAGCAGAATCTAGTGAAGCAGCAGCCCAAAAAATTAAAGATTTACAAGCAGCTATTGAAGAATTGACTGCATAATCTTTGACTGAAAGACTCATCTATCATAGGTGGGTCTTTTTTTATACATTTTATAGCAACTTGCCTCAAAATAGACTATTGCTTTCCTTGTCAAATTTTGATAGACTAGAATAAAAAATTATGAGAAATGCATGAATAAATTCTAATTCGAGTAAGGAGAAATTATGGATAAGACGTTAAATGTTGGCTTACTAGGCTTAGGCGTCGTGGGTGGCGGTGTCGTTGAAGTACTAGCTAGGCAACAAGAAAAAATACAAAGAGAAACTGGTGTCAAGATTCAGATTACCAAATGTTTAGTCCGTGTAGGGGAAGATAAATCACAAATAGCCCAAAAATATGGTTTTCAATTAGTAACAGACATTAATGAAATAATGATCGATTCAACGATTGATGTCGTAGTAGAATTGATTGGTAAGGTTCATCCAGCAAAAGAATTTATTACGCAAGCACTTAATAGTAAAAAACATGTTGTAACTGCGAATAAAGACTTAATTGCCCAACATGGTGTGGAATTAAATGAATGTGCTGCAACAAATCAAGTCTCTTTGTTCTATGAAGCAAGTGTAGCAGGCGGTATTCCTATTTTACGTACAATAACTAATAACTATTTAGCTGATGATATTACAAATGTGCTGGGAATCGTGAATGGTACAACCAATTACATGTTGACAAAAATGCTTGAAGAAGGTCTGAGTTATGATGAGGCATTAAGTAAGGCCCAAGCATTAGGATTTGCAGAATCAGACCCTACGAATGACGTTGATGGCATTGATGCTGCTTATAAGATGGTGATTCTTTCACAATTTGCCTATGGTATGGATGTTAGTATGGATGATTTAACGATTGAGGGGATTCGCCAAGTAACGCCTGATGATGTCTCTTTTGCACAAAAAGCTGGTTATAAAATTAAATTAATTGGTCGAAGCAAATATGTAAATGGCGCTATTGAGGTAAGTGTTGGACCATGTTTTGTAGCAAATGCGCATCCCTTAGCCTCGATAAAAAATGAATTTAATGGCGTCTATATTGAAAGTACGGGTATTCATCGTTCAATGTTTTATGGACCGGGGGCGGGTGCTTTACCAACAGCGACAAGTGTAGTTTCTGATTTGGTAGCTATTGCCAATAATTGTCAAAAGAATTTACCGGCACCATTGTTTAATAATTATCACCGAAAAACACAATTATTGGATGACACACATAGCATTGATTGTTACTATATGGATATCCAGACGACTCATTTAGAGAAAATAAAAGAAAAACTATCTGGATACACGATTTGTAACCAGCATGCGACAACTGATGCGTATCAGGTAATTCTTGAAAAAATTGCTAAAGATCAGCTAAAAGAATTAGTGAATCAATTGACTGAAGATGCTAAAATGATACGTGTGATGAAAGTAATTGAAAATAATTAACCCTTGAGGAGGAAAATAAGAATGAATCGCTATGAAGGATTACTAAAACGATATAAGGAATATTTACCAATCACTGACAAAACGCCAATGATTTCTTTATGTGAAGGAAACACACCATTAATTCCCCTTCAAAATTTATCTAAAGAATTAGGAATTACACTATATGGAAAATATGAAGGTCTAAATCCAACCGGTTCCTTTAAAGACCGTGGTATGGTAATGGCAGTAGCAAAAGCTGTTGAAGAAGGAGCTAAAGCGATTGTTTGTGCTTCAACTGGTAATACGAGTGCTGCAGCGGCTGCATATGGTACACGTGCAGGTATCAAAGTGTATGTGGTGATTCCTGATGGTAAGATTGCGATGGGTAAACTTGCTCAAGCTATTGCATATGGTGCAGATATCATTTCCATTCCAGGTAACTTTGACGAAGCATTGAAGGCTGTTCGTGACATTGCTAAAACTGAAAAAGTGGCTTTAGTCAACTCGGTCAACCCATATCGCTTAGAAGGTCAAAAAACAGCGGCTTTTGAAATTTGTGAACAGTTGGGCTTTGCACCAGATGTCTTAGCTATTCCAGTGGGAAATGCAGGAAATATTTCTGCTTATTGGAAAGGATTTAAAGAATGGCATGAAGTTAAAGGCACTTCACTACCAAGAATGCATGGCTTTGAAGCACAAGGATCAGCAGCAATCGTTCGAGATCAAGTGATTGAAAACCCTGAAACAATTGCAACTGCGATTCGAATTGGTAATCCAGCAAGTTGGCATCTTGCTACAGCGGCACGTGATGAATCGAATGGCTATATTGATGAAGTCACTGATGAAGAAATTCTAAATGCTTATAGAAAAGTTGCTGCGATGGATGGTGTATTTGTAGAACCAGGCTCAGCAGCATCATTAGCTGGTGTGATTAAACATGTAAAAGCAGGTAAAATAAAACCTGGTGAAACTGTAGTGACTGTCTTTACTGGAAACGGCTTAAAAGACCCAGATACAGCAATTCATGAAGTACATGCTGATATTCATAAGATGGCAGATGTAGAGGAAATGCGTCTTCATATGCGTGCTGGGGTGGAAAAACTATGAAAATTCAGGTGCCAGCCACATCAGCAAATCTAGGGCCAGGTTTTGACTCTTGCGGGATTGCACTTGCTAAATATTTAGTCATCGAAGTGATAAAACCTCAAGATAAGTGGGAAATTGTCCATCATTTAGGTCCTGAAATTCCAAGTGATGAAAGTAATTTATTGATTCAAACAGCCTTAAGTATTGCACCTTACCTCGTTCCTCATAAGTTAAAGATGATATCTGATATTCCTTTAACCCGTGGCTTAGGTAGCAGTTCTTCGGTCATTATCGCTGGAATTGAATTGGCTAATCGTCTAGCAAATTTGAACTTATCTGAAGAAGAAAAATTAAATATCGCAACCAAAATAGAAGGACATCCGGATAATGTGGCTCCGGCTATTTATGGCGATTTTGTGGTTGCTTGCTATGATGAGCAAAAAGAACAAGTTTTGTCAGTCAAACATTATTTTCCGGAATGTGATATTATTGCCTATATTCCAGAAAGCGAGTTGGCGACAAAACAATCGCGCAGTGTTTTACCTGAAACTTTTTCATTTAAAAACGCTGTAAAGGCAAGTGCTATTAGCAATGTGATGATTGGTGCGATTATTAATGGTAATCTTGATTTAGCTGGAGAATTGATGGGACGTGATTTATTCCATGAACATTATCGGGAAAAATTAGTGCCTCATCTATCTACAATTCGTCAAATATGTCTGGAAGAAAATGCCTATGGTTGTTTCTTAAGTGGTGCTGGACCTACAGTATTAGTTCTAACACCACAGGAAAATAGTAGTCGTATTATGACACATTTACAATCAATGGACACCAATGCGCAAGTGGAATTATTATCTATTGATCGTGAAGGTGTTCAAGTGTACTAATCTTAACGGACTAATCAATTTGGTTAGTCCGTTTTTTAAGGGGGAGCAAAATGCCGATTAAGTTAACCAAAGGATTTCCAGCGGCTGAGCAATTGGCCAAAGAGGATATCTTTGCAATAGAATATCAAAGAGCGACTCACCAAGATATTCGGCCACTAAAACTATTATTATTAAATTTAATGCCTAATAAAATAAAAACTGAGTTACAATTTTTACGATTAATCAGTCAAAGTCCGCTACAAATTGATTTAGACTTTTTAAAGATGGCTACTCATGAGTCGAAAAATGTGAGTCCTAACCATTTAGATAAGTATTATTTGTCATTTCCAGAAATTGAAGATTCTTGTTATGATGGGATGATTATCACCGGTGCGCCAGTTGAAAAAATGTCTTTTGAAGAGGTAGACTATTGGAATGAATTGACGCAAATCATGGAATGGAGTAAAGATCATGTAACTTCCGTCATACATATATGCTGGGGGGCACAGGCGGGATTATATTATCATTATGGGGTAGAAAAAACCTTATATGACAAAAAGCTTTTTGGTATATATCCTCAAGAATTATTGTTAAATCATCGCTTATTTCGTGGTTTTGATGACATATTTTATGGCCCGCAATCACGTTATACCGGAATTAATGAAGCACAGATTGATGAGAAACAACTTTGCATTGTAGCGGCGGATGAAGAAATAGGTGCAACCATATTAATTTCTCAAGATGATCATGATATTTTTTTACTGGGCCATTTTGAATATGATACGGAATCATTAAAAGAAGAATATTTGCGTGATCAAGAAAAAGGGTTGGATACGGCACTACCAGTGAACTATTTTAAAAATGATCAAGTTGAGAATCGCATCTATAATTGTTGGCGAGGGAATGCCTATTTACTTTACCATAATTGGATGAATGACGTGTATCAAATGACACCTTTTGAACTTTCAGAGATACCAAATGTTTTAGCACAGAGAAGAAAATAAAGAAGAAAAAGAGCCTCAGATTTCATCAGCTTTGAGGCTCTTTTAGGTTACATATATTGATTACCTTGTGAATCACTGTCAGTAATAAAGTAACTATGGTCTTCCAGATTAAGTTCATTTAGTATCATTGAGGCGGTTTCTTCAATAGATAATGTTGCAACATTGATGACGATACAACCTAATTTTTCATATAGTTTATTTGCAAATTCTAATTCTTCTTTGATTTTGTCGATATCTGAATAAGCAGTATCTGGATCAAGCCCATATGCGCGCATTCTTTCTTTGCGAATACCATTTAATACAGCCGGATCATTTGTTAATCCAACAATTTTCTTTGGATCAACTTGCCATAGCTGTTCTGGAATTTGTGCATGCGGAACGAGTGGTAGGTTCGCAACTTTTAAGTTTTTATTTGCTAAGAAAAGTGAAAGTGGGGTTTTTGAAGTTCTTGATACCCCTAGCAAAACGATATCGGCTTTTAGGAAACCTTTTGGATCTTTACCATCATCATATTTAACAGCAAATTCCATTGCCTTAATACGTTTAAAGTAATTTTTATTTAAATGATGAAGGGCACCAGGTTCTCCGGTAGGTTTAACCCCTGTTCGTTTAGCCACTTCTTCAACTGGTGGTGTCAGTACATTCATACTGTACAGTTGGTTCTCTTCACAAAAATCCTGCGTTAATTGTACTAAATCCGGATTAATGATGGTGTAGATAACCATAGCATTTAGTGACTTCGCATCGTTTAAGGCTAAATTTAAAGCCTCTTGATTTTGTATGAAAGTACGACGAATTAATTCAAAATCAACGGTTGGGTATTGTGCCATAGTTGCTTGTGCTAATTTTGAAGCGGTTTCACCGGCTGAATCAGAAATGACGAAGATGGTAATATTTTTATTGTTTTCGCTCATATGTTAACCTCTTTTCGCATATTTTTCTAAATTATATCATATTTTATAGTCGGAAAGTCAGTATTTTGTAAGAAAGTATTCATAATATTTGTTCGTCGAAATACTTAAGAGTATGCTATAATAAGTTGATTAGAAATTTGGAGGATAAAAATGCAAAATCAAGATGTCGTTCAAAAAGCCTTGGCAGTTACAAAGGAAAATGGTTTAAAATACACGAAAAAACGAGAGTCATTAATTCGCTTTTTAGCAGATAAAAACCGCTATGTTTCCGCTCGTGAAGTACATGAATATATGAATGAATTATTCCCAGGTTTGAGTTATGATACCGTTTATCGTAATTTACATGATTTTTCGGAATTGGGAATTTTTGAAGAAACTGATTTTAATGCTGAAATGAAGTTTAGGTTACATTGTTCATTAATGGGTGCCGACCATCACCATCATCATTTTATCTGCAAATATTGTGGTAAAACAAAAGAATTGAAAATGTGTCCGATGGATTTCTTTGAAGAGCAACTAGCTGGTTGTAAAATTGAAGGACATCGTTTTGAAATATATGGCATGTGCGAAGAGTGTAGCAAAATCCGCTTATCTGAGGCTGAAAAATAGTTGTAAAAGTGATTGAATCTTTCTAAATTTACTTGACATTGGTTTGGAACTTAGCTATAATTCGAAAAGGACAGTGTTTTTTTAAGAAAGTAAATTTCGATAACAAAAACGGTTACTTTTTAAGCTCGGAGGGAGGGATTTACATGTCAAAAACAGTGGTTCGCAAAAATGAATCTCTTGACGATGCTCTTCGTCGCTTCAAACGTTCCGTGTCTAAAGCTGGTACTTTACAAGAATCTCGCAAACGTGAATTCTATGAAAAACCAAGTGTTCGACGCAAGAAAAAATCTGAAGCTGCTAGAAAACGTAAAAAATACTAATCTAGTAGTAAAGAAATGGAGCTGGTAGTGTGTCACTACTAAGTACTTTGAACGATGATATGAAGACGGCGATGAAAGCAAAAGATAAAGAAGCTTTACAAGTGATTCGCATGTTGAAAGCATCGATTCAAAATGAACAAATCAAGGCTGGCCATGAATTAAATGCAGATGAAGAACTTACTGTGTTGTCTCGTGAAATGAAACAACGACGTGATGCTCTTTCTGAATTTGTACAAGCAGGCCGTGAAGATTTAGTTGAAAAAGTTAAAGTTGAGATTGCAATTGTTGAAAAATATTTACCAAAACAATTAACAGAAGAAGAAATTCGCAAAATTGTTTCAGAAGCAATTGATAAAGTTCAAGCAACTTCTGCAAAAGAATTTGGTAAGGTTATGGGTGCTGTGATGCCTTTAGTTAAGGGAAAAGCAGACGGTAATCAAGTGAATGCAATTGTTAAAGAATTGCTGAATAAGTAATACTCAATGTCATTGACAGCTAGAGATAATCTAGCTGTTTTTTATTTTATTTACATTTTTGGGATAGGGAGTCCAATGGGGGATTATCGAAATTTTTTTTATTGTATGCTATAATTATGGATAATCATGAATTGGATAGGAGGAGTTTGTTTGGCAGAGCACAAAAAAACACTAGATTTGAATTTTGATGACCAAATTGACTTGGGTTTACTTTATGGTACACATGACAAGCATATGCAATTAATTGAGGAACAACTCCCTGTTATTATACGTACCCGTGGTGAAATGTTACAAATTGAAGGGGAAGAATTAGCTGTTGATGAAGCAAAGTTAGTGATTGATTCTTTGGTTGAATTAATCCGCCGTGGTTTACCGATTCATACCCCAGATGTTGTGACAGCGTTGAATATGCTTAGAAGAGGGAATCTTGATGAATTTATTCAACTATATGAACAAGAATTGATTAAAACACGTAAAGGTCAAGTTGTTCGGGTGAAAAATCGTGGCCAACATCATTATGTAGAGGCTGTGAAAAATCATGATGTTGTTTTTGGTATTGGTCCGGCTGGTACGGGAAAGACGTTTCTGGCAGTTGTTTTGGCCGTGCTAGCGCTAAAAAAAGGTGAAGTACAAAGAATTATCTTAACCCGTCCTGCGGTAGAAGCTGGAGAAAGTTTAGGTTTTTTACCTGGAGACTTAAAAGAAAAAGTGGATCCTTATCTGCGTCCAGTTTATGATGCTTTACACCAAATATTTGGCATTGAACATACTACTCGCTTAATTGAACGTGGCGTGATTGAAATCGCGCCATTAGCCTATATGCGTGGTCGAACATTAGATGATGCTTTTGTCATTTTAGATGAAGCACAAAATACGACTATTTCACAAATGAAGATGTTTTTAACACGTTTAGGTTTTCATTCAAAAATGATTATAAATGGTGATACTTCACAAATTGATTTACCACGTGGTGTTACAAGTGGATTATTACATGCACAAAAGACTCTTGCAGAAATTGAGCAGATTCAATTTGTATATTTTGATGCAAGCGATGTGGTTCGTCATCCAATTGTTGCCAAGATCATTAAGGCATATGAGCAAAAATAAGTCAATTCTTTATCTATGGAGGTGAGGCCATGCTAGTTGAACCGTTTTGGAAAGTCTATCAAAAAATTGGGAAGTTCTTTTTACCACTTCTATTCTTACTATTCTTCATCTGCTCTTTTTTAGTGATTTTTACAAGTGTGAGGACAAAGAGTATCCATTATTATGAAGGGCAAGTAGTAGAAGAAAGCATTCGCGCCAATAAAACCATTGAGAATACAGAGGCAACAAAAAAACGTAGACAAATTGCGGCTGAAGCAGTTACCCCTGAATATACATTTCAAGAAGATATTGCCAAACAACAATATCAATATGTGAATCGTTTGTTTGAATTGGTAAAAAAAGTTGAAAAAAATGCGCAAGAAAAATATCAAGAGGCTTTAGATAATCAAAAAGCAGATGATGTTGCGCCAAGTATCTCGGTTACTGATGAAATAGTCGATTTGAAAAAGCAGTTTGAATCATTGGATGCTGATAGTTTGACCTTTTATCAAAATTTTGACGATACATTTTATAAAGAGCTATTCTCCATTTCAAGCGAGGAGCTAAATGAAATACAGTCTCTAAGTTTAAAATATATTGATCAAGAATTTAAGAAGCAAATTAAAGAAGCAGATGTAACGGCAATTTTAAAAGAATTAAATCAGCAAGTGAATGAACTGAAAACAACTGAAACTTCCAAAAATTTAGTGAAGACCATTTTATCTAAAGCAATTGTGCCTAACTCTTTTTTAAATGAGAAAAAAACAGAACAATTACGACAAAAAGCGCGTGATGATGTGCAACCCGTGATGATTTATCAAGGGGAAATTATTGTACGTGAAGGTTCACAAATCGATGCCGCTGCAATGGAAAAACTAAAATTATTAGGTTTAACCAATCAACGTGGGTCAATCTTCCCGATGGTTGCCTTAATTTTGGCTATTGTTTTACAGCTTATTGTGTTATATAGCATTACTCGTCAGGAAAAAGATTTAAAACGTCGTATTATCAAAATTGTTTTTTATCTTTTAATGATGTTTGTTTCAATTGTTGTTATGAAGACGATTCAAGTAATTCAAGATGAGTCGATATCCTATTTATCACTCCTTTATCCAGCGATGTTTACCCCATTTGCTGTCAATGTATTGCTTGAACGACGTCTAGCTATTGTCGCAGCTTTATTCCAAGTCATATTAGTGAATTTCATTTTCTATGATGCGATTGGGACAAGTGTAGTAACCATTATTGTGATTGCTTATCTATTTGCTGGTTTAATGGGTACGCTGATGAAACGACATAATCTATATAACCAAAGACTACAGGCGATGCTTTTAGCTTTAGGCTTTCCGTTCTTTATGAATGTGATTGTTGTTATCATGCAAGGAATGAGCTTTTCTGATACGAAAACCTATTTAACACTTATTTGTGGCTTTATTGGAAATGTCATTTCACTCTTATTAATGGTCGGCTTATTCCCTTATATTGAACTGTTAGTCTCTGATGATAGTATGATTGTACTAAATGAGCTAAGTAATCCAAATCATCCATTATTAAAACAACTCCTAGAAGAAGCACCAGGTACGTATCATCACAGTATGATGGTAGCTAATTTGAGTGCTAATGCTGTGGCTGCGATTAATGGTCGTAGTTTGCTTACGCGAGTTGCTTGTTACTATCATGATATTGGTAAGTTAAAACATGCGAACTTTTTTGTTGAAAATTTACCACATGGTGCAGAAAACCCTCATAATTTCTTACTCCCTGAAGACAGTAAGCAAATTATTTTTGGCCATGTCATCGATGGTGCTAAAATATTAGAGCAATATCATATGCCACAAATGGTTATTGACATTTGTAACCAACACCATGGGACTACCTTGATGAAGTTTTTCTATGTGAAAGCCAAAGAACGTGATCCTCAAACAAGGGAAAGTGATTATCGTTATTCTGGGCCTAAACCTCAGACTAAGGAGGCTGCCGTTGTAAGTATTGCCGATAGCTGTGAGGCGGCTGTCCGTGCGATGGATCATCCAAGTAATGAAAAGATTCAAAAATTTGTTCATCAATTAATTGAATCACGAATTTTAGATGGTCAATTGAACGAATCAGGTGTGACATTAAATGAATTAGCCATTATCGAAAAATCTATTGTTAATGGTTTATGTAGTACGTTCCATTCAAGAATTAAATATCCTAAGATGGAATCTGAAGCCAAAAGCATGAAAGAAGAACAAGAAAGAAGAGAGAATTAATGGAGATTACCTTTATTGATGAACAACATTTATTAACAGAGGAAAAATTAAATGAAATTGCTGATTTATTAGACTTCGCAGGAGATTATTTGAAATTAAGCCCTGATACAGAGATGTCGGTAACCTTCATGAATAATGCAGAAATTAGAGAAATCAATCGCGATTATCGAAATAAAGATCAAGCTACAGATGTGATTAGTTTCGCTTTAGAAGATGAAGGAGAAGGCGAATTAGCTATCATTTTTGATGAAGATGAAGCCTTTGATTTACCTAGAAACATTGGTGATATCATGATTTCTGTCGAGCGAGCAAAAGAGCAAGCACAAGAATATGGACATAGTTTTGATCGTGAATTAGGTTTTTTAGCGGTGCATGGTTTCTTACATCTCAATGGTTATGATCATATGACTCCAGAAGATGAAAAAGAAATGTTTACTTTACAAGAGGATATATTGACTGCCTATGGACTTAAAAGATAAAGAAAGAAAAGAAAAAAATATCTCTAAAAATAAGCATTTTATCTATTCCCTTGATTTTGCAATTACAGGTTTAAAAACTGCTTTTAAAGATGAACGTAATTTCCGGTTTCACTGTTTTGCTTTAGTGGCTGTTTGTATGTTAGGCGTTGTCATGCGTTTGAGTGTCATTGAATGGATTTGGATTTTATTGAGTGCCACACTAGTGATTGTAATGGAACTGGTGAATACCTCTTTAGAAAATTTAGTTGATATGATAACTAATTACCATTTTCATCCTTTAGGTAAAAAAGTTAAGGATATGGGTGCGGGCCTAGTTTTAGTGCAATCAATTTTTGCATTAATTGTTGGATTATTAATCTTTGGGCCAAAATTTTATGATTTAATATTTCATTAATGAAGAAAGGAAGTTAGTATGACAATCGAAAAATCTGGCTTTGTGGCGATTGTTGGTCGACCAAATGTAGGAAAGTCTACCTTATTGAATCGCATTGTTGGTCAAAAAATTGCTATTATGAGTGATAAAGCCCAAACAACAAGAAATAAAATTCAAGGAGTATACACAACAGATACGACACAAATTGTATTTATTGACACACCAGGAATTCATAAACCTAAACATCGTCTTGGTGATTATATGGTTGAAGCTGCTTATAGTGCCTTACATGAGGTCGAAGTGGTGTTATTCATGGTTGCTGCTGACCAAAAGCGAGGAAAAGGCGATGATATGATTATTGAACGCCTGAAGAAATTAAGTGTTCCAGTTTATTTGGTCATTAATAAAATTGATAAAATTCATCCTAATGATTTATTAGAACAAATTGATGATTTTAAGGCGCAAATGGATTTTGCACAAATTATTCCAATTTCAGCAACGCAAGGAAATAATTTTGAAACTTTAATGTCAGAATTAGAAAAGAGCATGCCATCAGGACCACAATATTTTCCGGAAGATCAAATTACCGACCATCCAGAATACTTTGTTGTATCTGAATTAATTCGTGAAAAAATATTACAACTTACTCGTGATGAAGTTCCGCATTCAGTAGCAGTGGTTATTGACTCTATGAAGCGTAAACCTGATGAAAAAGTACAAATTCAAGCAACGATTATTATTGAGCGCGACAGTCAAAAAGGCATTATTATCGGTAAAGGTGGCTCCATGTTGAAGAAAATTGGCACACAAGCAAGAAAAGATATTGAAAAACTGCTTGGAGATAAAGTCTACCTTGAATTATGGGTTAAAGTGCAGAAAGATTGGCGTGACAAGCAAGTTTATTTAACTGATTTTGGCTATCGAAAAGAAGATTATTAAGAGGGTGAAGTAATGGCCTTAGCAGAGTCAAAAGGGCTGATTCTCTTTACAAAAAATCATCGTGAAAATGATATGTTGGTTAAAATTTTCACTGAATCAGCAGGCAAGCAGATGTTTTATGCTAAAGGAATCCAACGTAAAAACCAACCTTTAAAAGCAGCTGTTCAACCTTTTACTCAGGCAGTTTATATTGGAACCTTTAATAGTGAAAATCTTTCATTTTTGAACAGTGCCAAAGATATTCAACCGTTTTTAAATATTCAACAAGATATCTTTTTGGCTGGTTATGCGACTTATTTATTAAATTTAGCCGATGCAGCTATAGAAGATCGTGTGTACGACCCGAATCTTTATCATTTTTTAGCCCAGTCGCTATTATTTATTGATCAAGGCTATGATGCCGAAATCATTACAAATATTTTTGAAATCCAAATTTTACAACGTTTTGGGGTGCTGTTTGATTGGCAACATTGTGCGATTTGTGGAGAAAGTCATGGAAAGTATGTTTATTCGAGCAAGTACCATGGCCTCTTATGCGAAAAACATCAATATTTGGATGCGCGTCATTACCCAACTGATTACAAAATGATGCAACTTGTAAGAATTTTTTCGCAAATCCGTTATGAGCAAATTAATCAACTTGATTTAAAGCCTGAAACAAAACAGCGATTACGACAATTTATTGATTTTTTATACGATGAATATGTGGGTATTCATTTAAAAAGTAAAAAATTTATTGATCAGATGAAAAATTGGCAAGATATTTTAATCAAACCAGAAACGAACTCAGCAACAGAGTCAAATGAATGACGACTTTGTTGCTGAGTTTTTTTAGATTTTCAATATAAATGAAAATCATTGACTATTTATTCATTTAAGTTTAATATTATTTTAATAATCATATTCGAATTTTAATGAAAGATAGGAGTGAAAGGATGGAAGAGTATGTTGATTTTTTATCAATGGAAGAACAAAAATCTATTCAATTAAAGGCGCTTTTTAGTCGACATCATTTCCAGAATTATCGTTTGAGTGCCTTTGAAAGTTATGATTTATATGCTAAAAGTCGTGAGTTTGCAACCCCTCAATCGGTGATTACCTTTGTAGGTGCTAAAGGTCAAGTAATGGCGCTAAAACCAGATATCACTCTTTCTATCATAAAGAATACTGGAAATACAGAAGAGAAAAAAGTGTTTTACGATGAAGATGTTTATCGCCATGATTTTCATAATGAAGAATATGTGCGTATTCATCAATTAGGTATTGAACATATAGGTCGTTTAACACACACAGATGAACGAGAAATCCTTGAATTAGCTTTGGAAAGTTTAAATATTTTAGGGACAAACCGGCTACATCTATCTCATCAAGCATTGGTCAATGAGTTATTGTCATGGTTTGATGAAGAAAAAAGAGCTGTGGTCATTCAAGCACTAAATCAAAAATCAGTTCATGAACTTGAAAACTATCGATGCGTGGATCAATTATCTGATAAACGTTGGCAATTATTAAAAGACTTATTATTTGCAACAACTGCTGACTTTGACAAAATGCATCAACTTTTCCAAACCACTGCTAGCCAAAAAGCATTGGTGAAATTACAGGAATATTTATCCTATTTTGATTTACATAATTGTTTTGTTGATTTATCTATAGCGAGCTCAGAAACTTATTATAGTGGATTGATGTTTACAGGATATTTAAAAGATGTTGCCAAGCCGGTTCTTTTAGGGGGACGATATGACCAATTATTAAAAAATCAAGGAATGAATCAATCAGGTATGGGATTTGCCATCTACTTAGATAAAGCCTTTTTATCTGAACGCCAGACAGCAAGTTTACCAATTGAAAATGAATATCTTAAAATAGCACTACCCAAAGGACGAATGGCCCAAAAAGTGATTGAAATATTTGAAAAATCAGATTTATGTGCAAAAGATACTTTGAAAGATAATCGTCAACTCATTTTTACGGATGAAGAACACAAATTACAATTTTATTTAGTGAAACCTAGTGATGTGGCCATTTATGTGGAGCATGGTGTGGCTGATATCGGGGTTGTAGGCAAAGATGTATTGATGGAAAGTCAACCGGATGTACTAGAGCTACTAGATTTAAATTTTGGAAAATGTGTGTTAGCAATCGCTGGTTTTAAAGATTTTCAGCAAGATTTTAATCGACCATTAAAAGTTGCTACTAAGTATGCGAATCAAACACGCGATTACTTTGCTTCAATTGGGCAGGCTGTAGAACTAATTTCCTTGCACGGGTCAATTGAAGTTGCACCATTACTTGGTTTAAGCGATGTCATCGTGGATATTGTCGAGACAGGGCGTACCTTAAAGGAAAATCATTTAGAAGTATTGAAGGTCATTGCTCACTCATCAGCTAGACTCGTTACCAATCAAGCAGCTTATCGTTTCAAACAGGCACAAATGAATGAAATAATAAAAAAGGTGGCACAACAACTATGATGAAAGAATATGCAACAAATAAAAATGATTTATCACAAATTTTATCACGAAAATACGGCGAAAGTTTAGACGTCACGCAAAGTGTACTTGAGATTATTCAAAATGTGCAAGCTAGAAAAGATGAGGCACTTTTTGAATATACGGCTAGATTTGATCAAGCCCATTTAAAGCATTTAAAAGTCAGTCAAGAGGAGTTATCGGCAGCTTATCAAGAGGTTTCTGATGAGTTATTGTCTGTCATGAAGTTAGCATGGCAACGTATTTTAGACTTCCATCGAAAGCAAAAACGGGAAGGCTTTGTTTCCACCAATAATGGAGAAGTCATGGGACAACGTATTTTACCCCTAGCTAAAGTCGGTGTTTATGTTCCAGGGGGGACTGCTAGTTATCCAAGTACCGTTTTAATGGATGTGGCACCGGCAAAAGTGGCAGGTGTAAAAGAAATTGTCTTAATTACGCCACCAAATAAAGAAGGAAAGGTTAATCCATCGGTATTAGTTGCGGCTGATATAGCAGGTGTTAATCAAATCTTTAAAGTAGGTGGGGCTCACGGGATAGCGGCATTAGCTTACGGAACACAGACTATTCCACGTGTAGACAAGATTGTTGGTCCCGGAAATATTTATGTGGCAACAGCTAAACGTTTAGTATACGGCCAAGTAGATATCGATATGATTGCCGGTCCTAGTGATGTCTTGATTATTGCCGATCAAAGCGCCAATCCTAAATGGCTAGCCGCTGATTTATTAGCCCAAGCTGAGCATGATGCCTTAGCGCAAGCCGTATTAGTAACGGATGATGAAAAATTACTTGAGCAGGTCAAACAAGAAGTGATTCAACAATTAGAAAAATTACCTCGAAAAGAAATTGCACAAAAATCATTGGAAAATAATGGTAAATTAATCCTTGTCCAAGATTTACAAGAGGCTTGTCAAATTGCCAATAAAATCGCACCGGAACATCTAGAAATTGCAGTGGATCAACCGTTTGATTATTTAGGGCTCATTCAAAATGCAGGAAGTATCTTTTTAGGACATTATACGCCAGAAGTTTTAGGAGATTATTTAGCTGGACCAAATCATACTTTGCCTACAGAAGGGACCGCTCGTTTTTACTCTGCATTAAGTGTCGATGATTTTGTTAAACGCAGTAGTTATCTGTATTTTTCTAAAGAGCATTTTGCTGAATTGAATCAGCAAGTACAAATTTTTGCTCAAGCAGAAGGATTACACGGCCATGCGAATTCGGCTAAAGTAAGGGAGGAATAAGATGCGTTTTTTACATTCAAAATTTCAAAATATTAAGCCTTATACCCCAGGAGAGCAATTAAACAATCCAGAAGTTATAAAATTAAATACTAATGAAAATCCTTATCCTACACCAGCAAACGTGATTGAGGCAGCAACCAAAGCGGCGGCGACTCTTTCTCGTTATAGTGATCCCACAGCTCGTGAAGTTATTGAACCCTTAGCTGCTCATTTTGGTGTGAAACCTGAGGAAGTTTTTGTCGGCAATGGAAGTGATGAAGTGCTTTCTTTATTATTCCAAGGATTTGCTGAAGAAGGTATCAATTTTGTGGATTTAACTTATGGTTTTTATGAAGTTTATCGTCAATATTATCAGTGTAAAGGTGAAACGATTCCTTTGCAAAAAGATTTTACTTTGAATTTAGCTGATTTTAATCAAATAAAAGGAACCATCATATTGGCAAATCCAAATGCCCCAACTGGTTTAGTCATACCTAAAGAAGAATTATTAGATTTTATCCAAAAGCATCCTGAGCGTTTAATTATTGTAGATGAGGCTTATGGAGACTTTGCCAATGAATCGATTATTAAAGAAGCGGTCAAGTATGAAAATGTCGTGGTTGTTGGCACATTTTCAAAATCGCGCCATATGGCTGGAGCACGTTTGGGGTTTGCTGTGGCCAATGCACAACGAATCAATGAACTCAATCGCTTGAAATTCAGTACTAATCCTTATAATGTCAACAGTATGACGATTGCTTGTGGCAAGGCAAGTTTATCTAATCAAGATTATGTCGATGAATGTGTGCAAAAAGTGATTGCGACTAGAACTTGGATTTCTCAAAAATTAACAGATTTAGGCTTTGAAGTATTACCAAGTCATACGAATTTTATCTTTGTGCGCCATCCTAAGTTAGCAGGTCAAGATTATTATCAACAATTAAAGGAAAAAAATATTTTGATTCGTTGGTTTGATCAAGAGCGTATTCGCGATTTTTGTCGGGTTTCGATTGGTACTGATGAAGAGATGACTAAGTTTTTACATGCAACTATAGATATTATAGAAAGGGTGAACTAAATGAGAACAGCTGAGATTACACGTTATACGTCCGAAACAAAAATTCATTTAGTGTTGAATCTAGATGGTACGGGCCAACATCAAATTACGACTAAAGTAGGCTTTTTAGATCATATGTTAGAGTTATTTACTCGTCATGGCAGATTTGACTTGGAATTAACTTGTGATGGAGATGTACACGTAGATAGTCATCACACGGTTGAAGATGTGGCGATTTGTTTAGGTCGGGCTTTTTCAGAAAGTTTGGCTGATCGTAAAGGGATTTATCGTTATGGCCAGATGATTTTACCGATGGATGAAGCATTAGTCGTTTGTGCCATAGATATTAGTGGCAGAGGAATGGCCGTTGTCAATTTGGATATTCCAAGTGAAAAAATCGGTAGTCAATTTGATACGGAACTTGTGGAAGAATTTTTCATTGCGTTTGCTAGAGAGCTCGGCGCAAGTATTCATTTCCATCAATTGGCAGGCAAAAATAGTCACCATATTGTTGAAGCTTGTTACAAAGGATTTGGACGTGCGTTATCACAAGCGGTAGCAATCAATCCTGAAACAGCAGATGAAATTCCATCCACTAAAGGAACGATTTTATAAAAAGGGGGCTACAATTTGATTGGTATTATTGATTATGGTGTGGGCAATCTTTTTAGTATTCAGCGTTCTTTAGATTATTTAGGTGTTAAAAGCCTCATTACGAAAGAAGCTAGTCAATTAGCAGCCTGTCAACAAATTTTATTACCTGGTGTCGGTGCTTTTGCTGATGCGAAGAAGCAATTAGATGAAGTAGCCTTATCCAGTGTTGTTTGTGAATTAGCGCAACAAGGGATGCCTCTTTTAGGAATCTGTTTAGGGATGCAACTCTTATTTGAAGAAAGTCATGAATTCGGTGTGCATCCAGGTTTAGGGCTAATTCCAGGTAAAGTCGTCTCCTTAAAAGATGCTCTAAATGAACAAAATATTGATTTAAAAGTTCCGCATATTGGTTGGAATGCACTTGATATTCAAAAAAACAGTCCATTAACGGCTAACTTGAAACCAAAAGATCAAGTCTATTATGTGCATAGTTTTTATGCAGATTGTCCTAAAGAATATATTTTGGCAACGAGTGAATATGGGATTGAAGTGACTGGTATGGTACAAAATAAAAATATTTACGGTGCCCAATTCCATCCAGAAAAAAGTGGAGATGTCGGTTTGGCGATTTTAAAAGCATTTGCGGAGGTGAAGGCATGAAAGTATATCCAGCAATTGATGTATTGAATGAAAAAGTGGTGCGTTTATATCAAGGGGATTATGAGCAACAAACGATTTTTGGTGATGATCCTTTAAAATTTGCACAAGATTTTGAAAAGCAAGGAGCCAAATACTTACATTTAGTTGATTTAGATGGGGCAAAGGAGGGGCAATCTAGACATTTTAATGTTGCTCAAAAAATTGCAGTCAATACGAATCTTTTTGTTGAACTAGGCGGCGGGATTCGCGATGAAAAGACAATAGAAGCTTGCCTTGCTGCAGGTGTCAAACGGGTCATTTTAGGCACAATCGCCCAAAAAGATCCAGCCTTCACCAAAAAAATGTTAGCAAAGTATCGAGAAAAAATTGCCATAGGTGTTGATGCCAAAGAAGGTAAAGTGGCTGTTGAAGGCTGGATTGAAACGACTGAAACGGATGCCTTTGAATTTTGTCAGCAGTTAGCAGATTGGCAGGCAAAAACAATTATTTTTACCGAAATATCACGCGATGGAACTGGTCAGGGATTGAATATACCACTTTATCAGAGATTATTAACAATTCCAGGCGTAGAATTTGTAGCATCAGGTGGAGTAGCCAGTATGGAAGATATCAAAGCTTTAAAAGAAATTGGCATGCATGGGGTGATTGTCGGTAAAGCACTCTATGATCAATCGTTGAAATTAAGCGATATTTTAAAGGAGGCTGAGGCATGATTTCAAAACGTATCATTCCATGTTTGGATGTCAAACATGGTCGTGTCGTGAAAGGTGTTCAGTTTGCTTCTTTAAAGGATGTCAATGATCCCGTGACACTTGCCAAATTTTATAATGAGCAAGGTGCCGATGAACTAGTCTTTTATGATATCACTGCCTCTAGTGAAGAAAGAGAATTATTTACGGATATCCTGGAAAAAGTCGCTGAAAATGTATTTATTCCATTAACAGTTGGTGGTGGGATAAATAGCTTAGATGATTTTGAACGGGTGTTACGTTGTGGTGCTGATAAAGTAAGTGTAAATTCAGGTGCTTTAAAAAATCCTCAGCTTATTCGTGAGGCTGCTCAAAAATATGGCAGTCAATGTGTGGTGCTGTCTGTTGATATCAAAAAAGTAGCTAATCAATGGCATGTATTTGCAAAAGGTGGTAGAGAAGATACTGGCTTAGACGCTTTAGCTTGGATTGAGCAAGGTGTGCAATTAGGTTGCGGAGAGATTGTCATCAATAGTATGGATACAGATGGTGTCAAGCAAGGTTTTGATATACCACTGCTAAAAGCGATTAGCGACTTAGTGGATGTACCGATTGTGGCTTCAGGTGGGGCTGGGAAAATAGCTGATTTTGTTGAACTTTTCCAATTACCTAAGATTGAAGCTGGATTAGCTGCTTCGATTTTCCATTATGGTGAAGTCAAAATACCTGATCTTAAGCAGGCCTTACAACAAGCACAAATTCCAGTGAGAGAGGTGTAACCATTGTTAGAAATTGCAGATTTAAAATTTGATGAAAAAGGATTAATTCCAGTTGTAGTTCAAGACGTAAATAGTAAAAAAGTTTTAACCGTTGCTTATATGAATCAAGAAAGCCTTGCACTTACATTAAAAACAGGTTTGATGACGTATTATTCCCGTAGTCGTCAAGAACTTTGGAAAAAAGGCGAAACTAGTGGGAATTATCAACATCTAGTAAATTTGAAGGCCGATTGTGATCGCGATAGTCTCGTTGCAATAGTCAGTAAAGAAGGTCCTGCTTGTCATTTAAATACCGACAGTTGTTTTAACGATTATCTCTATTGTAAAGATGAAGCAGTGGAATTTAGTTTGGATGAACTAGCCAAATTAATTGCCACACGCCAAACAGAACCGAAAGAAGGGAGTTATACTTCCTATTTATTCGAAAAAGGCTTAGAAAAAATCTTGAAAAAAGTGGGTGAGGAGAGTACAGAAGTCATCATTGGGGCGATGAAAGAAGACAAAGCGGAAACTACTTTTGAATTAGCCGATTTAACTTATCATTTATTAGTTTTAATGATTAATCAAAAAATTTCCCTTCAAGATGTCCAAAAAGAATTAGCCAAACGTCATATTGTCGATCATAAGGTGAAGCAAGAAACCATGCAGTAAATTTTCGAAAACTATTGACAAACTAAAAGAAAAACGAGTAAACTGTAGATAAATTTAATACATGCGATGAACAATTAAAGAATAAAAATCCCTATGATAGCGAGTCTGGGAAGGTGCAAGCCAGATATATATTTTTATTTGCGGCGATTGGGAGCATAAATTTATTCAAATGAAGCTGCCGAATCTATTCGGAAGTAGGGTGGAACCGCGAAATAAAATTTTTCGTCCCTATAGTTACCAAAAACAAAGGTGACTATGGGGACTTTTTGTTTCAAGGATGTGAGGTAGCTTGCTCAGACATAAGAAAATTCGTGTTTACCCACCGATGAGAAAATCAGGTAATTTTAAAGATTTTCCCAATCGGCGGGGCGAATTTTCAAAATGTCTAGCTACCGAACACAGATTGTTTCAAGGATGTGAGCCGGGTCGTTTACCTCCGAGCAAAAGGTTATCAATCAACTTGGTCAAATACGAGAAAATTCATGTGTTACCTACTGCTAAGAAAATCGGATGAAAGGAGATTTTCTTAAGCAGGAGGGTGAATTTTCCGAGTATTTAGTTGATTGATACCGAGAAAGCTAAGGTTGTCCGGAATGTCAGGAAAATTCTGTGTTTGGCGATTTCACTTGATGGTCTGACATCCGAATTTATCAAAAACCCATAGTCTACTAAATGTAAAGTAAAGGAGCATTTGCATGTCAAAATTAACTGTACAAGAAATGATTTTAACCTTGCAAAAATTTTGGTCAGACAATGGCTGTATGTTAATGCAAGCCTATGACACAGAAAAAGGAGCCGGAACGATGAGCCCATATACGTTTTTAAGAGCCATTGGTCCAGAGCCATGGAATGCGGCATATGTTGAGCCATCACGTCGTCCTGCTGATGGTCGTTATGGAGAAAATCCTAACCGCTTATACCAACATCATCAATTCCAAGTTGTTATGAAACCATCTCCTGAAAATATTCAAGAACTATATCTTGAAAGTTTGAAACTATTAGGAATTGATCCATTAGCGCATGATATCCGTTTTGTGGAAGATAACTGGGAAAACCCTTCAATGGGCTGTGCAGGTCTTGGTTGGGAAGTTTGGTTAGACGGTATGGAAATTACGCAATTTACATATTTCCAACAAGTAGGGGGACTAGCTTGTCATCCGGTAACTGCTGAAATTACTTATGGTTTGGAACGTCTTGCTTCATACATTCAGGAAGTAGAAAGTGTTTATGATTTAGAGTGGACCAATGGCGTAAAATATGGCGAAATTTTCCGTCATCCTGAATATGAACATTCTAAATACTCATTTGAATTAAGTGACCAAGAATTATTACTTTCTAACTTTAATCATTTTGAAGCTGAAGCCAAACGCTGTATTGAAGAAAACTTAGTACATCCAGCTTATGATTATATTTTAAAATGTTCACATAATTTCAACTTACTAGATGCCCGTGGTGCGGTATCAGTAACTGAACGTGCAGGCTATTTAGCGCGTATTCGTAATATGGCTAGAGAAGTAGCGAAACGTTTTGTGGAAGAACGTAAAAAATTAGGTTTCCCATTATTATCACGTGAAGAAGCCCAAAAATATTTAGATGAGGAGTAAGAGAATGGCTAAGAATTTTTTATTAGAAATTGGTTTAGAAGAAATGCCGGCACATGTAGTTTTGCCAAGTATGAATCAATTAAAAGAAAAGTGTGAAAAGTTTTTAAATGAACAACATCTAGAATTTCAAACAATCAAAGCCTATTCTACCCCTCGACGTTTGGCTTTAGTTGTAGAAGGACTAGCAGAAAAACAAGCCGATATTCATGAAGAAGTAAAAGGACCTGCGAAAAAAATTGCTTTAGACAATGAAGGAAACTGGAGCAAAGCAGCGCAAGGTTTTGTTCGTGGACAAGGCTTAACAACGGACGATATTACCTTTAAAGAATTAAAAGGTGTAGAATATGTCTATGTCGAAAAACATATTGCAGGGAAACCAACCACTGAAGTATTAAAAGAATTACCACAAGTGATTCAAAGTTTGACTTTCCCAGTGACAATGCATTGGAATAAATATGATTTTGAATATATTCGCCCAATTCATTGGTTAGTCGCTTTGTTTGGTGAAGAAGTGGTTGATTTCAGTATTTTAGATGTTCAAACGGGTCGTAAAAGTCGCGGTCATCGTTTCTTAGGGCATGAAACGACCTTTAATCATGCGGATGAATATCTAGAAAAATTGGCTGCTGAATTTGTGATTGCTGATCAAGTGCAACGTCAAGCAATGATTGAAGAACAAATCGCACAAATCGCTCAAGAAAATAATTATCAAGTGAATCTTGATCCTGAATTATTAGAAGAAGTAGTCAACCTTGTCGAATACCCAACAGCTTTTGTGGGTGATTTTGATGAAAAATATTTAGCTGTACCAAAAGAAGTCTTAATTACATCAATGAAAGAGCATCAACGCTACTTTGATGTGATGAATCAAGCTGGCGAATTATTACCTCACTTTATCTCCGTTCGTAATGGAAATAGTGAACATCTAGAAAATGTGATCAAAGGAAATCAAAAAGTATTAACTGCCCGTTTAGAAGATGCAGAATTCTTCTATGCGGAAGACCAAAAATTAACCATTGATTTCTGTGTCAATAAATTAAAAAATGTGGCGTTCCATGAAAAGATTGGTAGCATCTATGAAAAAATGCAACGTGTAACTAAAATTAGTGAACTTTTAGCGAAAACATATGGTTTAGATGCTCAACAAACGGCTGATTTAGCCCGTGCGAGTCAAATTTATAAGTTTGATTTAGTGACCAATATGGTTGGAGAATTTCCTGAACTACAAGGAATTATGGGCGAAAAATATGCTTTATTACAAGGTGAAAATAAAGCTGTCAGCCAAGCCATTCGTGAACATTATTTACCAATTTCAAGTACTGGCGAAATTCCGGAAACTCAAGTTGGTGCTTTATTAGCTATTGCCGATAAGTTGGATTCTATCGTGACTTTCTTTGCGGCTGGTATGGTGCCAAGTGGTTCCAATGATCCATATGCATTACGTCGTCAAGCTTACGGTATTGTACGTATTGTTTTAGAAAACCAAATGAGCTTCCCGCTAGCAAGTCTTTTAGCAGAGGTGAAAGCTTTATTAAATCCAATGGTTGCAACATATGGCTTTGATTTAAATAATATTGATGTTGAAGTATTAGATTTCTTTGCTGCGCGTATGAAACAATATCTATCTTTAGCAGAAATTCGCTATGATATTATTGATGCGGCCTTACAAGCAACACAAGAAGATTTAGCTGCTCAATATTTAACTGCGCAATTGCTTCAAGAACATAGTCAAACAGAAAGCTTTAAACCAGCGATGGAGGCTTTGACACGTGTAGTAAACTTAGCGAAAAAAGCAGATACCATTGTGGAAGTGGATGAAGCATTGTTTGAAAGCGATGTTGAACGTGAATTCGCCAATCAAGTGCAAACAACCTTAGCAAGTCTTTCAGATGATTTGAAAGAAAATTATCAAGCTTTAGTAGCACTTGAACCCGTAATTGTGAAGTACTTTGAAGACACTATGATTATGGCTGAAGATGAAGCACTTCGCAATAATCGTTTGAGTTTATTAAAACAATTAGCACAATCTATTGAAAAATTAGCAAAATTAGATGTCTTAGTGACAAAATAATTAGCAAGTTGTAGATTCCAACACTGGTTCTTGTTCTTGGTCAAAGTGATTGTTGACAAAGATATTTTTAGGAGAGAAAGTTTTTGAGGCTTTCTCTCCTATTTTTATATTTTTCAATTCTTTTATAACTGAAATTTTTATCTTGTAAAAAATTATCTTCCTGTTTTACTCAAAAAAGATATTCAGTATTTCTCTTTCTTTGAGTAATAATACTGAATATCCATAGGTGCTAATTTTTAATTAAATTTCATAAATTTTGCCAAATGGTAAAACAATTCCTTTAGCATCCGTTAATAAATCAATAAATTTTTGGGGATCTTGTTTAATCACTGGGAAAGTATTGTAGTGGATAGGTAAGACCTTTTTGGCTTGAATACGTTTGGTGCATCTTGCGGCTTGTTTTGGTCCCATTGTGTAATTATCGCCAATAGGTAAGCAAGCAAAATCAATCTCATAATCTTCACCTAATAAATCCATTTCCATGAATTCGGCGGTATCACCTGCATGATAGAAGGTTTTTCCATCTGCTTCGATGATAATACCAGCCGGGTTACCTAGATAATGGACTTGTCCCTCGTATTCTAAACTAGAAGTATGTAGCGCATGAGTCATTGTGACACGACCAAACGGAAAATCAAAACCACCGCCAATATTCATACCGTGTACTTTTTGCCCTAATTTAGCAAAGAAGTTGGCGATTTCCGCGACTGAAATAATTGTCGGTTGTTGATGTTTGATTAAATCAAAGACACCGGCAACATGATCTCCATGACCATGCGTTAAAATAATATAATCAACTTTTAAATGATTGGCTTGCCACATTTCTGGAAGATTGGCATCAATATAGGGGTCAATAATGATTTTGGTGTCATCTGCTAATTCTAAATAAATGGTGGAATGTCCTAAATGTGCAATTTTCATTTTCTTCACCTCAAAGTTTTTTTTTTTATTATATTCCTCAATAGTACCATTAGCAAATCTCAATTAAATAAATTGCATGATAAATAAGAGTACAGGAATGAAAAATAAATAGACAAAAACGGATAAACTCATCGTGGTTGCCGCAAAAATTTCATCTGCATGATAACTTCTAGCTAAAATAGGTACTGAGTTTTGAACAGGCATACTTGATTGCACCATAAAGACTAGCATCATTAAATGTGGCACTGGGATAATCTGAGCTAGCACATAAACAATGATTGGTGAAAGAATAAAACGTCCAAACAAAACGAATAAGGATTCTTTAGTCAGCCTTAAGTTAGCAATTCCTTGATAATACAACATGATACCAATAGCTAACATTGAAAGCGGGGTAGTTAAATTTCCTAAATGATTGCCCAATGTTTGAAGGCTATTAGGAACTGGCCAATTGAGAAACACCCAAAAAATCCCAATCATAAAACCAAGTAAAGCAGGAGTAAATAGTTTTTTTAGGAAAATGAGTGGATGAAAGGACAGGGTGGCTTGTTTGCGAAGCACACTATCCTTAGCAATTTCAAAAACCCCAATGGTCCAGAAAAAACTGGTATTGACGATGTAGTAGAGCAAGACATAGGGAACAGCTTTTTCACCAAAGATGGCTAAATTAATCGGCAAGCCAATAAAAATAGTATTCGAGCAAGTGAACATGGTTGAAAAAGTACCGTGATGTTTTTTGGGTAACTTGAATAGGTGAATGATTGCTTTACTAATAAAAAAAGTTAAAAACATCGAAACAATGGGAATAAGTGTCCCTGAAATTAAGGTTAGAAATTCTTCTTTGGTAAAGTTTGCGGTAATATTTAAAAACATACTGCAAGGGAGTCCTAGATTTAAAACCATTTTAGAAAAGGTGTCAGCAGTCTCATTGCTAAACCATTGGCGATATGAGAAAAAATAGCCTAAAAACATTAAGACAAAAATCACTAGGATATTAAGATAAGATTGTAGCATCGAAAGCCTCCTTTGTTATGATTTTAGCACGGATGAGCGGAAAGAAAAACAATAGATATAAAAAACTGCCAGTAAAAACTTACTGACAGTTAAAATGTTTATTTACGACGATTTTGTTTACCAGCATTGCGACCACCATTTTTATTCGCTTTAGGTGATTGATTTTTCACTGGTGGGCGATAAGTACTAGCAGTTTTTGTGGAAGTTTTCTTTTCGCCACCTAAACTATAATCTTTAGAAACGACAATTTTAGGTGGATGCAATTTCATTTCTTCAGCAATTTTAGCTTTCAATCTTGGACGCATAATGATATTGGTAATGACTGTTTGAATGCAGGCAACGACCCCACCAACTGCCCAATAAAGTGCGACCCCAGCAGGTGAACTGAAAGAGAAGAAAATCATCATAATAGGGGACATGTACATCATCATTTGCATTTGTTTCTTTTGATCTTCTGGAATATTAAACATGCTTAAATAACTTTGTAAAAGATATAAAGCACCAGTAATGATGACTAAAGCAAAACTTGTTTTTCCAAGATTGATGCCATAGAATGTTGCACTTGAAATCCCCGGAGTATAACGAGCCGTTGCGAATAAGGCTGCGAAAATAGGCATTTGAATTAAAATTGGTAAACATCCTGCACCAAAACTTCCAAACATGCTCGTACCATTTTCAGAATAAATTCGTTGCATATCACGTTGGGCTTTTTGTTGTTGCTCAATTGTGGTTGCTTCTTTCATTTTTGCTTGGATAATATCAAGCTGTGGTTTCAAAAATTGCATTTTTTCAGATTGAACCATCATTTTATGGGATTGATAAATATTTAAAGGTAAAATAATCAATCGCACAATAATTGTAATAAAGATAATCGCCCAACCATAGTTCCAATGCCAATTATCAACCATGTATTGGATGCAGTTACCTAATGGGACAACTAAAAAGCGATAAATCCAGCCATTAGGATCTGGGTTTCCGTGTTTGTCCATTTTCACACAACCAGATAAGAAAAAGATGAGTGAAAGTAAACTCGCGCTATAAAGGTATTTTTTTAATTTCATTTGTTTCTTCCTTTGCATTTAATTTACACAAGAAATACTATACTAAATTTAGACTAGAATTTCAATTGTACAAGTGAGAAATTACTCAATAGGTCACTTTAAATTTTGTATAATCTGGAATGGTTGTATCTTTTTCAATTTGAAATTTATCGACTCTACCATACGGTGCTGGAGAAGCTTTGACTCTTTCAATGAAGAGCGACATATCTTGATAATTGCCAACTGCTTCAATGGTTACTGAGCCGTCCATTTCATTTTTGACGGTGCCATTGATTCCTAATTCATCTGCTAAAATTTTAGTCATATAGCGAAATCCGACACCTTGGACCACACCAGCGACATTCATCCGATATTTTACGACTGCTTGTGACATCGAATCACCTTCTTTAATTTTTTTCAACTCTATTATATCAAAAAAATACTAGAAAACTATGGTATAATATAGAATAGAACTTAACAATTTGAGGTGGACAATGAAGGAAATCTTATCAACCAAAAATGAATTAATAAAAAAAGTAGCTAAATTACATCGTCGTAAAGAACGTCAAAAAGAAAATTTATATATTATGGAAGGTTTTCATTTGATTGAGGAGGCCTATCAAAATGGTGCAAAGATGAAATATATTTTTGTAACCCATAAAGCTTATCAACAATATCTCGCATTTTTTGAACCGTTAAGCGAACAGGTTATCCTTGTGAGTAAAGAAATCATCGACAAACTCTCTGATTTACCTACACCTCAAGGAATGATTGCCGTTGCTGAAATGAGCAAGATTGACTTAGATTTGCATCAAGGAAAGTGGCTATTGCTTGATTATGTGCAAGATCCAGGTAATGTAGGGACCATGATCAGAACAGCCGATGCCGCAGGATTTGATGGTGTCATTTTAGGTGAAGGGTGTGCCGATGTATATGCTACGAAGACACTACGCAGCATGCAAGGGAGTCAATTTCATTTAAAAGTTATCCAAGCTGATTTGTCCCAAGTGATTCAGCAATTAAAAGCAGCGCAGGTGAAAGTTTACGCTACTGAATTAAATAAAGAAGCTAAACAATATCAAGAGTTACCTTATCATGAAAATGTGGCGATTATCATGGGAAATGAGGGCCAAGGGGTTCGTTCAGAAATTTTAAAATTAGCAGATGAAAGTGTCTATATTCCTATTTATGGTCAAGCGGAATCATTGAATGTTGGTGTTGCTGCAGGAATTATGATGTATGGCTTGATTCGGAAAAAGTAAATAAAATCTTAAGAACGCTGAAAATCGGTTTCATATCGATTGATTAGTGGTATACTTTTTTCATATTTTACTTAAGGTGGCATGAATGAATGACAAATAAATGGAAGTATGATTTAGAGTATTTATCTTATGTTGGTGATTTATTGGCAACAGAAGAAGTACAAAAATTAGCTGAATTCACGCAACATTTTCACTCTACTAGATTAGATCATTCCATTAGCGTATCCTATTATAGTTATAAGATCACTAAGAAGTTTGGTTGGAATGCCAAGGCAACTGCTAGAGCGGGTGTGTTACATGATTTATTCTTTTATGATTGGCGTACAACTAAATTTGATGAGGGAACGCATGCTTATATGCATCCTAGAATCGCTGTAAAAAATGCTGAAAAAATCACTGAATTATCAGATTTAGAAAAAGATATTATCATTAAGCATATGTGGGGAGCAACCATTGCACCGCCTAGATATAAAGAAGGATATGTTGTGACGATGGTAGACAAATATTGTGCGGTAAAAGAAGCATTGTTCCCTTTGATTCAAAAATTAAAATTTCGAACACGACGTCAAAGTGTGAGTGCTTAAACCATACTGTTTGACATTGAAAAGCTTGGCATGCCAGGCTTTTTTTATTGCAGTCACTTTCTATCCCTAGAAATATATGTTCAGCTTGCGTATAATAAAATTAACTAGTACGAATTGGAGGAATGGATATGAAAAAATGGCTAATCTTATTGTTAGGTTTATTTATTTTGGGTGGATGTGGAAAGTCAAGCCAGCCTCTTTCTGAAAAACAGGCGGCTAAGCTTTTTGTAGAAAGTGTCATTTATAATCAATCACAAAAATCATTTGAAGAAAATTTTGTTGATGGAAGTGCCATTGTTAAAGAAATGGAACACTCAAAAGATGGGGAATTCTCCAAAGCTTTGGTGGCACAAATGAGTCAGGCTACGGCGATGTCCAATGAGCAAGCAGAAAAATTAACCGACTCTTTGAAACAGGCGTTAAAGACACAAACTTCCTACAAAATCAAAAATATCAAGCCTAAAAAAGATAATCATTATCTAGTTACTTATGAAATTTACGGAGTTGATTTTATTGGTTCAGTAGGTAAAGCTTTAAAAGTTAGTTTTGAAAAAATAACTAATGATTCAGCGTATGCGGATAATGAAGAAAAGGCACAGGAAATCTTATTTAATGTAATGAATGAAGAAATTAAAAAGACGCAAAAAATAAAAGATCCAGTTGAAGTAAAAATAGACTTGGTTCAAAAAGATGGCAAGTGGGATATCCCATCTTCACAACAAAAAAATATTCAATCCTTGATTACAGCATTTTGGGTAGGCTTTAGTGATGAAAAGGATGTAGCCACAGCTTTAAGCCAGGCTGTTGCAGACTTATATTAAAAAATAGAAACGAATATCTAAGCAAGATTAACGCTTGAGATATTCGTTTCTTTTATTGTTCCATCTTAAAATAGGCTTTGAAAGAACTGCTTTGTATGCATCCACGCGTTTTGTGCGATATTTTTTACTTGGCGCAACCACAAGACAAAGAAATTTTCTTTTTCTACAGCATTTGCAGTTACTATTTTAATTTGACTTTCTGGTGTTTGGGAGTCTGGTAAGTAGCCGTAGTTGTCAGTTGGATTATTGATTGTTAAAGTACCAACTTCTCTATTCATTTGAACGGGTGCTTGAATGGATTGAACTTCTAATTGTTCTTCATATTTAAGCTGAGTGCTATCAAATTGTACAGGTACCCATAATTTATATGGATCATTAACTTTTAAACTTACAGAAGCTTGTTTCCCATCTATAACAGCCAGCTTTGATCGAATCGCATTCGTTAAATCTGTAGCTGATAAAGTGATTTCTTGCCATTGATTTAAGGCGTAATCCATTAATTTGCTTGTTTCGACAAAACGAGCATTACTATCGTTGGCTTGATTATTGGCATGTAGGACCACGGTGATGACTTCGCGGCTATTTTGTCGGATAACGCCAACAAAGCAGGCACCGGCTAAATCGGTCGTTCCGGTTTTTAAGCCGATAACTCCTTCTTTTTGAAGTGGTAAACCTGGCAATAATTGATTCCAGTTTTGCATGATACTAGGTTGTGCGGTGTTTTCGCCGAAGCTTTCTTGCACGGTACTTGTAATATTCAGTACTTCAGGATAGTCAGCAATAAAATGTTTGGCAATGATAGCTACATCTTGAGCCGACATTTCATTTTCTTCATTATCACCAGTACCAGGATATCTAAAATCTCCGAGGTCGCGATTATTTAAACCAGAAACTGAAATGATTTTTGCATCTGTTATGCCTAAACTTTCCGCCTTTTGTCGCATCAGATTGACAAATTGCTCTTGGCTGCCGGCGACTTTTTCCCCTAAGGCCATAACCGCGGCATTGGCTGATTGAATTAAACTAGCATGTATGAGCGATTCAACAGTATAAGCTTGATTGGCTACCAGTGCGACATTGGATAGTTCGGGTTTTGTACTTAATTCAGCTAGCTGAGGGGAAATAACTACTTGGTCTAGCAAATCTAATTCTTCATTTTTGATTTTGTCATATACAACATATATGCTTAGTACTTTAGTTATCGAGGCAATCGGCATAGGTGTTGTACTATCTTGTGCATAGAAGATTTTTCCTGAATCAGCATCTACAGCAATTGCCGCTTTGGCATCGATGGAGAAATTATTTTGTGTTTCATCGGCCCAAAGAGGAGCTGTTGAAAAGAAGCAGAACAATAGTGTCATTGCGATAAAATAAAGTGGATTGACAGCTTTTCTCAAAGGATAACCTCCTTATTAAATTTTCTAAAACTGAGTGTATCAAACAAAAAGCTTTTTATCAAGTAATCAAAGACTTAGAAAACATCTCGTATTGTGTTATAATTTAGCTATCAAATATTTTTGGAGGAAGATATGGATATAAATCAACTGCCTGAGATATGGCAAGCAAGATGGCAATTAGAAAAGTTTCAAACACCAACCAAAATTCAAGAGAAAGTATTTGAACCCATTAAAGAAGGACAATCAATTGTAGGCGTTTCACCGACTGGATCAGGAAAAACCATCGCCTACTTACTACCGACAATGTTAAATATTTCTGTAAATCAAGGAGTACAACTTGTTGTGATTACTGCGACTCAGGAATTAGCTATGCAAGTAACAGAGGTAGCACGTCCTTGGGCAAAAGATTTAGGCTTAAAAGTACAAAGTCTAATTGGAGGAGCAAATATCAAACGCCAAATCGAAAAGTTAAAGCAAAGACCAGAAATTGTTGTTGGTACTGCAGGTCGTATCAATGAATTAAATCAACAAAAGAAATTAAAATTACATCAAGTCAAAACATTGATACTAGATGAAGCTGACCAACTATTGAAAAGTAATCAAGAGAGTGCGTTACTAAGCCCTATACTAAAAGCCATGGATAATCAAGTACAAGTACTCGCATTTTCAGCAAGTGGCACGCAACTTCCAGAACAATTTCAGCAAATGTACCGATTAAAATTGACTTTAATTGATGTTACAAATGAAGATACAAGTAAAGGTGAAATCACGCACGGTTATGTTATTTGGCCAAAACGTGATCGCTTAGACTTTTTACGTCGTTTAGGTAATATTGATCAGCTTTCAGCCTTAGTTTTTTTCAATCGTTTAAGTGAATTAGGTGTCATGGAAGATAAGCTTTTATATCATCATATCCCAGTTGCTTCTTTAGCTTCTGACCAAAGTGCCCAATTACGCAAAATTGCCCTTCATGCTTTTTCAAATCATCAAGCTAAATTATTATTGTGCACGGATATTGCTACTCGTGGTCTAGATATTGATGACTTATCCTTAGTTGTCAATATGGATTTTGTTTATAATGAAAAAACCTATTTACATCGTTCAGGACGTGTAGGACGCATGGGGAGAAAGGGACTAGTGTTGACGCTATTAGAAGAATGTGAAGTAAAAGAATTCCAGAAATTTTTAGCTAAACAGCATTTAGTAGCAAAAGAGTACTTTTTATATGCTGGTCGATTAAGTGATCATAAAAAATAAGAAAAAGCTGCTTTAGATTTCTCTCAAAAGCAGCTTTTTAACGTCCACGGGCGGAATTGAACCGCCGACCTTACGCTTAGGAGGCGTGCGCTCTATCCTACTGAGCTACGCGGACTAATTTTAACCAATCGTTATTTTACAATCAATGAGTTGGTTTTGCAAGCGACATTTTCGAAAAAATGTATTAATTGTTTGCTATTACAACAAAACACAATGAAGTAAATTCAAAAGAACAACATACATTTATTGCTAAAATAAGCGGAAAAATTCGATATAAAATTAAAAAATGTCTAAGTTAACTTGGAAAAAGACAAAATATTTAAAAAAAATCCTATCATTTTAGTCTAAAGTGTGTTACTATAAAGAAGTAGTTTTTGTAACGGTGATTTATGGTAGTTCGTTTCAATATAAATAAACATCTTCCACAAGTTTCCAAACACAATGAATTGCAATATTAATGAATGTGTTAAATACACAAGGAGGATTTTATTTATGCAAACAGGTACAGTGAAATGGTTTAATGCTGAAAAAGGTTTTGGCTTCATTACAGGTGAAGATGGTAACGATGTATTCGTACATTTTTCAGCTATCCAAAGTGATGGTTTCAAAACTTTAGAAGAAGGTCAAAGTGTTACCTTTAATGTTGGAGAAGGACAACGTGGCCCTCAAGCAACAAATGTTGTGAAAGCTTAATCGTTAATAATAATGTCCAAGATCTACTAGCAAACTTGTTAGTAGGTCTTTTTTATTTTGTTTTTCTTGTAAAAATTCGTTATACTATTTGTTGGAAAAATAGAAATTGAATGGAAAGAAGGTGCTGAATTGTCAACGATTTATGCCATTGTTGATTTAGAAACCACGGGTACAGACGTTTTAAAAGATCAAATTATTCAGTTTGCTTGTACCTTGGTTCAGGATAATCAGATTTTACATACATTTTCAACCGACATTAATCCTGGTTTTGCTGTTCCTAAAAATATTCAACATTTAACCGGATTAACCAATCGTCGTTTAGTGAAAGCACCTTATTTTGAAGATGTTGCCTTGATGATTGAAAATATTTTGCAAGACACAGTTTTTGTTGCACACAATGTACACTTTGATTATCAATTTTTGTCAAATACATTTGTAAAATATGGTTTTGATCCGTTAACGATACCGGCGATAGATACGGTAGATTTAGCACAAATTTTTTTGCCAATGCAGTCTAGTTATCGTTTGAATGATTTAGTGACGAACCTAGGAATCAGTCATGAAAATCCTCACCAAGCAGATAGTGATGCAAAAGTAACGGCAGAATTATTTTTATATTTAGGACAAATCATCGAAAATTTACCCATCAAGACCCTGACACAAATTTGTCAAAGATGCGATTTACTAAGTATGCAGACGGGGAATTTTATTAAAAAATGTCAGGAATTAAGACAACTTGAAGGAAAAGTAGCTACAAAAACAGATGATTTAGAATTGGTAGAAGATATTTGGGTGAAAAAATCTCGTGTCCATCCTATCAAAAATTCTCATGCAGTGAGTTATCCAAAATCAAAAAAAGCAAAAGAAAAAATACTTGGCAAAAGCTTGAGCAATGAACAAGCTAAATTAATGAATCTTATTTATCAAAATCGCTATTCCTTAAAAAAAGAGCACTTACAAGAAGAAGTCACCATTGACGTCAATCGAGAGTTGTCGCATCCAGAAAATGTTTTCTTGCCGCTGAGTTATTTTACCCCAGCTGATTTTCCGGTTCTTTTAGGTTATGAATCGGATAACTGGTGGCAAAATTGGCAAAGGGTGACTAACACGTCTACTTCTCGTACGCTATTAGCTATGCATTATTATCCAGATGAACAATATATTGATTTACATCGATTTTCCCAGATGTTAAGTCAAATACCAGATCAAAAATTTACCTCTATTTTACAAATGATGATACTAGTATGGCTTACTCAAACTCAGACCGGCTCACTTGTTGAATTAGGACTGTATCAACAATCGCATAGCTTTTTTCAACAAGTGAATTATCAATCAGCAGACTTTTATCCAGATTCTTATTATTTAAAGCGTCGCAATAGTGAAATGCAATGCGCACAGGTCGTTTTATTTCGCCAAAAAGATGTTTTACTCGCTAACTTTGATGAAGTGTTTCAAGATTTTGCTTATCGTCAAGTGATATTCGAAGAGGCGCAATATTTGCTGCCATTACAAAAATTTAATCACCAACGCGTAGATATCCAAAACTTACAAAAATTAATCAATCAAACATTAAAAGCTGAACCTCATCCATTAATGGTCAGTATCTTGTCATTAATCAATGACTTTCAACGGCAAGTGTTTGATCAATGGGTATCAATTGTGTCTGTCAAGCTATTTAATGAAAGTGAATTTGCCGCTTTACCTCAAAGTTTTCAGCGTCAATTAAATCAATTAATGAACTATTATGAAGAATTTATTGCATACGTTTCATCTTCAAATAATCAAGAAAGTGACCATGTAATTTTGAATATTGTACAACAATTTCAGTTATTACTTGCATGGTTTCGCGATTTTCAAGAAACAACCGTGCATAGTTGGTTTTTAGAAAAAAATCATTTGCTTTTTATTCGTTATGACTTCACCAATACGATAGATACGCTTTCTACAGATGCAGCCAAAATATTTATTGGAAATCATTTAAGTTTACCATATCAAAAGAATTATTTTGCAGAAAAATTGTCTTTAAACAATGTCAAAGTAAAGCAACTAAAAGAAAAAGAGCGTACTTTTTTGCCACGGATTGAAGTGGCTCAAAAAGGGATATCCATTCCAGAAGTAACGAATGAAGCATTTGGTCAGTATATTGCAAACATCATTATGCATGAAATTTTGAATCAACAAGAATCGACACTGGTACTTTTTAATTCAAAAGAGGTCTTACGTTATGTGTATGAAACCATTAGTGAAACGATGAATCAAGCGGGTATAGAGTTGTTTGCACTCGGCCAAAATACCAGTTTGTCCAAAATAAAGAAGCGTTATGAAGCAAATGATAATCAATTTGTATTTTTATTAAATCCATATTTAGATGATTCTTTTTTAGCTGATTTTCATTTTAAACGTGTGATACTAACGCGTTTACCTTTTCATAATCCTAGCGCGCCTTTAACACTTGCTTATCAAAAGTATTTGGAAAAACTTGATATCGATGCTTTTCAACGAGAGGCTTTACCAACGGCGGGGATTCGTTTAGCGAGATGTCTAGATTTAGTAGCGAATCAACCCGATGCAAAACTACTCATTTTAGATAAGCGTCTCATCTCAACTACTTATGGGAAAAAGCTACAAAAAATCTTACCGAAACCTTGGACGTACGAGGCAAAGACTTAAAAATTTGTAAATTCCTATTTTTTTGTAAAACTTATGCAAAGAATCTGCTATAATAAAAACATTAAAATGAAATGTAGGTTAGAGGTGGGCACAAGTTGCATAATGAAGATGCACGTGAAAAACGTATAAATCAAATATTGATGATAGGTATATATATTATGCTGGGTGTTATATTATTTACGAGCATATTTTACTTAAAAGCAACCAAATCTTATCGACACGCCAGAAATGAAGCGATACAAATTGCAACACAATATGGCAAATTAGATCAAGTTGATGACTTTTATTGGTTCAATCGTAAAAATACTTATTTCTCAGTGGGTGGAAAAGATGCAAAGGGTGACGAAAAATATGTCATCATTGCGCAAAAAGGTGGTAAAGTACAAGTGGTGAATCAAAAAGATGGTTATAATGAAGATGAAATTCGCCAAGTCTTTGCAAAAGTCCATCCAAATCAGACGATATTAAAAACCACTCTTGGTTTTTACAAAAATCACATTGTATGGGAAATCGTTTCTAAACAAAATCAGTATTATTTTTTTGACTTTAAATCTGGTCAAGCAATTGAAAATATTTAAGGTTAATAAATTGTTGGAGAAAAATATATAATAAAAAGGATGAGGAAAATGAAATTATCAACAAAGGTTCAAAATTTAGCTCCGTCAGTAACTTTGCAAGCGGCAGCAAGAGCAAAGGAATTAAAAGCACAAGGTCTAGATGTTCTAAGCTTAACGGTTGGTCAGCCTGATTTTGTCACACCAAAAAATATTGAAGAGGCTGCCATTGCTGCGATTCAATCAGGTGAGGCTAGTTTTTACACCCAGTCTGCAGGTATTCCTGAACTGCGTCAAGCTATCGTCACTTACATGAAGGAAAATTATGGCTTAGATTATTCAATTAATCAAACAATTGTAACTGATGGCGCAAAGTTTGCATTATATTTGCTCTTCCAAACGATTTTGGATGAAGGGGATGAAGTGATTATCCCTGTTCCTTATTGGGTAAGTTATGCAGAACAAGTACGTTTGGCTTCTGGTGTCCCTGTTTTTGCTAAGACTGATGAAGAAAAAGGCTTTAAAGTTACCGTTGAGCACTTGGATGAAGTCTTGACGAAACGTACAAAAGCGATTATCATTAATTCGCCTTCTAATCCAACAGGAATGATTTATTCAAAAGAAGAATTATTAGCGATTGGACAATGGGCGGTTAAAAATAAAGTATTAATTGTTGCAGACGATATCTATGGCCGCTTGATTTATGGTGATAATCAATTCACTTCCATGGCGATGCTAACACCAGAAATCCGTCAAAATACAATTGTGATCAATGGTGTATCTAAAACTTATGCTATGACGGGTTGGCGCATTGGTTTTGCAGTAGGTGATGAAGAAATTATTCAAGGAATGATTCGCCTAGCTAGTCAATCAACAAGTAATCCAACAGCTGTGAGTCAATACGCGGCTGTCGAGGCTTTAACTGGCAGTCAAGCCTCCGTAGAAGAAATGCGTTTGGTTTTTGAAGAAAGATTAAATCGCTTATATCCATTATTGTGTGAAATTCCAGGATTTAAGGTTCAAAAACCACAAGCAGCCTTTTATTTCTTCATTAATATAAGTGAAACCTTACAAAATTGTGGGTATCAAGAAGCTACCAGTTTTGTAGAAGATTTATTAAACGAAGCACATGTTGCTGTTGTGACGGGTGCGGGATTTGGAATGGACCAATATATTCGTATTAGTTATGCAACAGACTGGGATACTTTAGAAAAAAGTGCACAACGTATCAAAGCATTTGTCGAAAGTAAAATGCAATAGATGCGTTAATATATAATTGTTAGTATAGATTGGAGAGACTCTCGTGAAACAAATTCAAATTGTTGATTCAAAAGAGCACGTTGGGGAAGTTGTCAAGATTGGTGCTTGGGTAGCAAATAAACGCTCAAGTGGTAAAATTGCTTTCTTACAACTAAGAGACGGAACTGCTTATTTTCAAGGAGTAGTAGTTAAAAGTGAAGTGCCTGAAGAAGTATTTCAATTAGCAAAAGGATTAAATCAGGAAACTTCTGTCTGGGTTATTGGTGAAATTAGAGAAGATTCTCGTTCTAAATTTGGTTATGAAATTGGGATTACAGATATTGAAGTGATTGGAGAAAGTCATGAATATCCAATTACACCGAAAGAACACGGAACAGACTTTTTAATGGATCACCGTCATTTATGGCTTCGTTCTTCTAGACAACATGCCATTATGCAAATCCGTAATGAAATTATTCGTGCCTCTTATGAATTTTTCAATAATCATGGTTTTGTAAAAGTAGACCCACCAATTTTAACAGGTTCTGCACCTGAAGGAACGACAGACTTGTTTGAAACCAACTACTTTGATCATAAAGCCTATCTATCTCAATCAGGTCAGCTATATATGGAAGCTGCAGCAATGGCAATGGGGAAAGTCTTCTCATTTGGCCCAACTTTCCGTGCCGAGAAATCAAAAACACGTCGTCATTTGATTGAATTCTGGATGATTGAACCAGAAATGGCCTTTATGCATCAAGAAGAAAGTTTAGAGATTCAAGAACAATATGTTGCATACTTAGTACAAAATGTTTTAGATCATTGTGATTATGCTTTACATGTTTTAGGTCGTGATCGTAGCGTATTAGAAAAATATACCAAATTACCATATGCACGTATTAGCTATGATGAAGCGATTGAACGATTACAAGCAAATGGTTTTGATGACATCAAGTGGGGCGATGATTTTGGTTCACCACATGAAACCTTTATCGCAAATTCATTTGAACAACCAGTATTTATCATGAACTATCCTAAAGCAATCAAACCATTTTATATGAAGCCACATCCAACAAGAGATGATGTTGTTGTGTGTGCCGATTTAATTGCGCCAGAAGGTTATGGTGAAATTATCGGTGGTTCTGAAAGAGCAACGGATTACGATTACTTGTTAGCGCAAATTCGTCAAGCTGGCTTAAATGAAGAAGAATATTCATGGTATCTAGATTTACGTAAATATGGAACTGTACCACATTCTGGTTTTGGTTTAGGTTTAGAACGTACGGTTACATGGATTGCAGGGATTGACCATGTGCGTGAAGCTATTCCATTCCCACGTTTATTAAATCGTATTTATCCATAAAATAGTAATTACCGACTTACACGATGTAGGTCGGTTTTTTGTAGAATAAAGGCGGAAAGATTAAAACTTTCTAAATTATGATTGCCTTTTCTTTATTCATTCGCTACAATAGTCTGGTACGAATAAAATGGAGTTTTGGTATGACTTATACAAAAAAAATAAAGCAATATCTAGAAGAAAAAAATCTTTGGGAAGTTTTTTCTTACCTATTCTTTGGCGGTTGTACCTTTGTCGTCAACTTTATTACCTATTTTTTATTCAAAGATTTATTGCATTTTAACTATATTTTGGCAAATTTAATTGCTTGGATACTATCGGTGCTTTTTGCTTATATTACGAACAAGCTATACGTTTTTGAATCTAGAGGAAAAACCTTTGCACAAAATTTAAAAGAATTATTTTTATTTTTTGCTGCACGAATTTTAACATTAGGTTTTGATATGGGTTCATTATCTTTTTGTTTAGAAGTGTTAAAGACAAGTGATTTCATTGCAAAATTTGTTTCTCAGTTTATTGTGATTTTATCAAATTATATCTTTAGTAAAATGATTATTTTTAAAAAATCAAAATAGGTTTTAAAATCAAAATGTATCGTGTATAATAAAACAAGTTAAGTATATGAAGGAGGCGTAGATTTGAATTCAACAAATCAACCAGAAAAGTCGACGTCTAACAATCCATCTACGAATCATAAAAATCGCTCGCAGATGAGTAGAACTTCTGCAACTGCTCGTGCGAAACAGAAAAAGGAACGACGAATCAATCGACGAAATACGGAAGATCGCATCGTAAATAAAATAGTTACGATTGTTGTTGTTGTATTAGTCTTGATTATATCGATTTTAGGATTTACAGTCTTCCGCTATATCCAATCGAGTCTAAATCCGCTAGATCCACAAAGTAATAAAAAGATAGAAATTACGATTCCAACAGGCTCATCTAATAAACAAATTGGTGAAATATTAGAAAAGGGGCACATTATTAAGAGTGGTTTAGTTTTTAATTACTATACCAAGTTTAATAATTTAACTGGTTTTCAAGCTGGAACTTATAAATTAAGTCCAAGTATGACGCTCGATGGGATTAGTAAGAAGTTACAAGGTGGTAATGGTTTAAGTGTGGCCGATGCGAAGTTGACGATTCCTGAAGGTTTTACAATTGAACAAATAGCAGATAAGTTGGCGGATAAAACGAAATTAGATAAAAAAGACTTTCTCGCTTTGATGAAAGATGATCAATTCTTCCAAGAGATGCAAGCCAAATATCCTAAATTATTAGAATCTGCGGCTAGTGCTACGGATGTTCGCTATCGTTTAGAGGGTTATTTATTCCCTGCAACTTATGATTATCTCAATAAAATGACTTTGAAAGATTTAGTGGCACAAATGATTGCCAAGACAGATGCGGTCATGCAAAATTATTATGATACTATTGCGGCAAAAAATATGACGGTTCAACAAGTGTTAACCTTAGCTTCTTTAGTCGAAAAAGAAGGTGTCAGTGATGTTGATCGTAAAAATATTGCACAAGTATTTTATAATCGTCTAGCACAAAATATGCCATTACAATCTGATATTTCTGTGCTATATGCATTGAACGAAACGAAAGAAACTGTTACAATTAAGGACACTCAAACAGATTCACCATATAATTTATATTTGAATACAGGATATGGACCTGGACCATTTAATAACCCAGGAGAAAAGGCGATTCAAGCAGTCTTAAATCCGATTCAAAATGATTATCTATACTTTGTTGCTGATGTGAAAACAGGCCAAGTATATTTTGCTAAAACATTAGAAGAACATAATGTTTTAGTTGAAAAATATGTGAATCAATAATATCCAATGATGTATAATAAAGGAGAATTATAGATGGTAGAAAAAGTATATCCAATGACACAAGAAGGAAAAGAAAAATTAGAGCGTGAATTAGAAGAATTAAAAACTGTAAAACGCGGTGAAATTATTGAACGTATTAAAATTGCGCGTAGTTTTGGTGACTTATCTGAAAACTCTGAGTATGAATCTGCTAAAGATGAACAAGCTTTTGTGGAAGGCCGCATCACCACATTAGAAAACATGATTCGTTTTGCACAGATTATTGATAACGATAATGTTGCTCAAGATGAAGTTTCAATTGGTAAAACGGTTGTCTTTAAAGAGTTGCCTGATGGAGAAGAAGAAGAGTACACCATTGTCGGAAGTGCTGAATCTGATCCTTTTGCTGGTAAAATTTCTAATGATTCACCTATTGCACAAGCTTTAATTGGTAAAAAAGTGAATGATGAAGTAAATATTTCAACACCAGGTGGCGACTTCTTGGTTAAAATTGTTTCTGTGAAATAGTAATGATTAAAGGGTACTATCGCTAGTCGATGGTACCTTTCTATATTATAAGGAGGGGTGCAGTTGAAACTTAGTGCCTGGCGTTTTTTCTTTATTGTCAATATTTTACTATTGATTCTTTCTATCTGGCAAATTGTGGAAGATTCTGATTTGACCGTAATCTTAATTTTAGGAACTTTAAGCTTATTTTTACACTACCTACGTCGGAAAAAAGGAAAAAATACAAATTTGCTATTATGGTTGGGGATTGTTCTCATTTTTATCAGCCTGATTAATAGTTATGCCTTTTGGTTAATGTTGGTCTTTATTGTCCTGTTTATCGGTATTAAAGGCTTTGAAATCATTGACCTGGATTATGGGAATCTATTGTTTTGGCGAAAAAAAAATATCATTATGGTCCAAACAAAAGAACCAAGTGAAGAAAAGGAATTTATCAGTAAAAAAAGCTACGTTGGGACTCAAATGATTGGGAATGAAGTTTTTGAATTTGATGACATTAATTTAACGATTTTTGTCGGTGATTCAATTATTGATTTAGGAAATACGATTTTACCTAAGGGCAAAAATGTCATCGTATTGCGCAAAGGCTTTGGTCGTACTCGGATTTTAGTACCACATGGCATCCAAATTGATATTTTACATGAGGCATTCCGTGGTGAATTTCATTTCCAACAATATCATTATTCGCTAAATGCTGAGGAAGTAAAAATCCATGATATGAAATATGCTGAAAGTGAACGAAAGATTAAAATTATTTCTAATGTAATTATGGGTGATTTAGAGGTGATTCGCGTATGAATAGATCTAAAATTCTTCGCTGGGTTGCTTACCTTTCATTAACTTTCTTTTTGAGCTTCATTTTTGTTCTATTTGCTTATTTTTTTGCTCAAGGGAATAAGCAATGGATGTTAAGGATATTGTCTGCAAAGATATTATTTGTGCCTATTATTGTTTATATTGCGTTATTAGCCATTCTATTAGCAATCGCAATATGTTTGATCTATTTTTTTAAGCAAAAAGGTTTATTAGACCCAATTGAACAACAAGTCAAAAAAATAAAGGAAGCACGTGTTGATGAATTTCAACCTTTAGCTTTTAATAAATTAACTAAAGTTGAAAATTATCATCAAAAAGAGATACTTGAGGGATTGAATGAAATCCAAAAGCAAATCCAGGCAATGATACTGGATTTACAGACAGAGCATCAAAAACAAGAATTGCTTGATGGCGAAAGTAAAGAGGAGATTCTTGAAAATGAACGTCATCGCTTAGCTAGAGAACTTCATGATTCTGTTTCTCAACAATTATTTGCTGCTATGATGATTATGTCTGCATTAAATGAAACAATTGAACAAGGAGCAAATACCACGGATTTTTCCAAACAAATCCAAATGGTAGCAAAGATATTATCAATGGCTCAGTCTGAGATGCGAGCTTTGTTATTACATTTAAGACCGATTAATTTGGAAGGACGTAGCTTAAAACAAGGAATTGAACAATTATTAGTAGAGCTTCAATCAAAAGTTGAATTGAAAATAATCTATGATGTAGAGGAAGTGTCCATTCAACCTTCTATTGAAAACGAGTTGTTCCGTGTGGTGCAAGAGCTATTATCTAACACTTTGCGCCATGCTAAAGCTTCTGAACTTGAACTTTATTTAAATCAAACAACAAATCAATTGGTTTTAAGAATACAAGATGATGGCGTAGGCTTTGATACTTCCAAGAAAAAAGCTGGGAGTTATGGCTTGTTAAACGTGAAGGAGCGTATTTCGAGTGTTGGAGGTACAGTTAAAATTATTAGTATTCCAAATCAAGGTACAAGCATTGAAATAAAAATACCTTTAATTGATAATGAGGTGAGGAAATGATTAAAGTATTACTAGTTGATGATCATGAAATGGTTCGTCTAGGTGTTTCGACTTATTTGAGTATTCAACCTGATATTGAAGTTGTTGGGGAAGCAAGCGATGGGCAAGAAGGGGTAGAAAAAGCCTTGTCTCTTCGTCCTGATGTTATTCTGATGGATTTAGTCATGGATAATATGGACGGTATTACAGCAACGAAAGAAATTTTAGCACAATGGCCGCAAGCAAAAATATTGATTGTCACGAGCTACATTGATGATGAAAAAGTATTTCCTGCCATTCAAGCCGGGGCGAGTGGTTACTTATTAAAAACATCTTCAGCACAGGAAATTGCTGAAGCGGTTCGTAAAACGATTGTTGGCGAAAGGGTAATTGAAGAAGAAGTAAGTGAAAAAATTCAAAACCAAGATTATGCCAACCAATATTTTTTATATGAAGAGTTAACCAATCGGGAGCGCGAAGTCTTAGATTTGATTGCACAAGGTAAAAGTAATCAAGAAATCGCAGAAATACTATTTATTACATTGAAAACTGTTAAAACACATGTATCGAATATTTTAGCTAAATTGGGTGTGGAAGATCGCACACAAGCTGCAATCTATGCGTTTAAACATGGATTGGTAAAGTAAGAAAGAAGGTATCATAAAGGTGAAACAAAATTATGCAATCATTGGGTTAGGTCGTTTTGGTGGCAGTATTTGTCGTACTTTGGTAGAATCAGGTCAAGAAGTTTTAGCCATCGATTCCAATGAAGAACGCGTGAATGAATATATGAATATTGCAACGCATGCAGTTGTAGGAAATGCGCAAGATGAAAGTACGTTACGCTCTTTAGGGATTCGTAACTTTGACCATGTTATAGTAGCTATTGGTGAGGATATCCAAGCTAGTATTTTAGTGACATTAATGGTTAAAGAAATGGGTGTTCCCAATGTTTTGGCTAAAGCACAAAATGAATATCACGCAAAAGTACTAGAGCGTGTTGGAGCTGATCGCGTGGTCCATCCTGAACGTGATATGGGGGTAAGAATTGCGCATAACTTAGTCTCAAGAAATATTTTAGATTTTATTGAACTATCTGATGAGTTTTCATTGGCAGAGATTAAAGTATCTAATCCTAAATTCTTTAACAAATCCCTCATCGAAGTGAATTTCCGTCAACGATTTGGCTTAACAGTTGTTGCCATTCGTCGTGCGGATGGTCAAGTGGTTGTTTCACCGCCTGCTAACGAAATTGTCTGCGAAAATGATAATTTGTTAGTCATCGGTAGTACTGTAAACGTTGATAATCTTGATGAAAAACTTAATGATTAGGAGGTTTTTTTAATGGAATTAACGATTTCACCAAAAGCACACGCATGGTTTAAAAAGGAGATTATCCTAAATCCTGGACAAGGTATCCGTTTTTTTGGAAAAGTCTATGGCAGCACCCCAGTTCATGAAGGCTTTTCAGTTGGGATGAGCGTCGATACACCTAATCGACCATTAGTTCAAGTTACTGTAGATGATTTCACTTATTTTGTTGAAGAAGATGATCAGTGGTTTTTTGACGGCTATCAGTTAGTCGTGAATTATGATGAAAAATTAGATGAGCCATCCTACGAGTTTATCAATTAAAAAAATAGTTTCTATTCCTCTTTTAGAAGAATAGAAACTATTTTTATTTCAACTTCATTTTGGTTTCATCTTTTAAAGCCTGCGTAAAAATAAAGAAACTCCCTAAAGTGATAAACAGTCCCGTATCGAACGCAGGATAAATAAAACTGATAATTAATGATAATAAGACTGGCAGACTAGCGCAGGCAATCATCATTTTTAAATTGTCGAGAAAACCATTTTTACAACGAATCATATGGCTGTAAATATTGCCAATCAGTGCAACTGTAAAGATATTAATTGCTAAATTGACAAAAGCTGGATATAAAACAAGTAAGATAATCAATCCATACATCCAGATTGGAAATTGACTGTTTTTTACTTCTTGTTTGATTTTTTGACTGGTGATGCCATCTAATATTGGATTGTTGTAGGAAATGGCTAACTTGTTACCACCTAATAAATTACTTGTTAGCTCTGTACTAGGAAATCCAATTAATAGTTCATCTTTGGTTAATCCAGCACTAATAAAATTTCCCAGGCGATCATTGATGATTTCCTTTTTGGTTCGTTTAGCCTCAGGATCAAATGTAAAGATAACGGTATCTGTTTGATAGATAAAGCCTTTTTCATTTTCATTGTGTAGTTGCAGCTCACCATTTTTAATACTGAAATCAGGCAAGTGTGAAACAATTGTTAGGCTATCTTGTTTAATTGAATGGAAAACTTCTTTTACCTGAGCGGCTAAAGGTAAGGCCATTACTAGACTTAATAGAAGTAAATAGCTAATAAGCTTGCCAAAGGGTAATTTTTTAACCTCTTTTATTTGATTGAAATGAATCATTGAATCTTTCAATATTTGAATCATTCTGTATAAAAACTCCTCAATTAATTTATTGTTAATATTTTACCTAAGTTTATCCAAATTAACAAGCATTAGCTGCTTAAAATCAATAAATACAATATAAAATTAAGTTTTATGAGCATATGTTTTGCGCTATTTCACAAGTTTTGATACGCTTAGTATGTAAACAATTCTAGGAGGTCTTGAATATGACTTATCAATTACCAAAATTACCTTACGCTTATGATGCATTAGTACCTACAATCGATGAAGAAACAATGCATCTACATCATGAAAAACATCATAAAACTTATTTAACAAATTTAAATGCGGCTTTAGAAAAACATCCAGAGTTGCCAGAAAAATCTATTGAAGACTTATTAGCTGGTATCAATGAAGTGCCTGCTGATATTCGTCAAGCTGTTATTAATAATGGTGGTGGACACGCAAACCATTCATTCTTCTGGAAAATTATGACGCCAAACGGTCAAGGTGCGCCTATGGGTGAATTAAAAGCTGCTATTGACGAAACTTTTGGTAGCTTCGATGAATTCAAGGCACAATTTAAAGCTGCTGCGGCTAGTCGTTTTGGTTCAGGTTGGGCTTGGTTAGTTGTCGACAATGGTAAATTAGCTATTATTTCTACTGCGAACCAAGATTCACCATTAATGGAAGGCAAAACACCAGTTGTTGGGCTTGACGTTTGGGAACATGCTTATTACTTAAATTATCATAATGTTCGTCCTAACTACATCGATGCCTTTTGGAATGTTGTAAACTGGGAACAAGCCAACGAAAATTATTTAGCCGCAAAATAATTGATTTGAAATACTAAGTGGGAGGCTAAGCGAAAGTAGCCTCTCACTTTTTTATTTCTATTTAAGTAAATTGTACTAAAATAGGCTGTTCAAATGTTTTGGCTTATGTTAAAATGAAATCGCTATTAAAATTGTATTAATCGATTTGGAGTGATTAGAATGGATGATATCTTAGCTTTACAAAATGGTTCTGATATTCGCGGCATTGCGATGTCAACAGATGAATTAAAAGCGAACCTAACACCAATTCAAGCCATGATGGTTGCACAAGGAATATTAAATTGGTATGCTGATAAAATTGGTCAAATTCCTACAAAATTAACAATTGGTCTTGGGTGTGACAGTCGTTTAACTGGTCCAAGTCTCAAACAAGCCATGATTGATACCTTTATTGATTATGGGGTACAAGTGATTGATTTTGGTATGGCTACGACGCCCGCGATGTTTATGGCAACCCAATTTGAGCAGTTTGCATGTGATATTTCAGTGATGTTGACGGCTAGCCACTTACCTTATTATTATAATGGAATTAAGATTTTTACCAACCAAGGGGGCGTGGAAAAAGCAGATATTCAAAATATTCTAGCGCTTAGTCAATCAAAGGTTTCCTATAGTCTAAGTCAAGGTACTACTCGCTTAGAAGATTTGATCACACCATATGCCAGATTTTTAGTGCAAAAAATTCAAAACGCAACGAAGCAAGAACAGCCGCTTTCAGGTTTACATATTTTAGTAGATGCAGGAAATGGTGCAGGTGGCTTCTTTGCAGAAAAGGTGCTACAAATTTTAGGTGCTGATACTTCGGGTTCACAGTTCTTAAATCCAGATGGTCATTTTCCTAACCATATTCCAAATCCTGATAATAAAGAAGCAATGACTAGTATTCGTCAAGCTGTATTAGCAAATCATGCAGATTTAGGAGTTATTTTTGATACCGATGTTGATCGCAGTGCACTAGTTACAAAGAATGGGACTTTTTTAAATCGTAATAATTTGATTGCTGTTTTAAGTCAAATGATTATTCAAGAACATCCCGGCACTAGTATTGTCACAAACTCACCGACTAGCAGTCATTTAAAAGTTTTTATTGAATCACTCGGTGGCCATCAAGTACGCTACATTTCAGGTTATCGCAATGTGATTAATAAGGCGATTGATTTAAATAAAGAAGGGATTGATTGTCAACTCGCAATTGAGACAAGCGGACATGCAGCATTCAAAGAAAATTATTTCTTAGATGATGGTGCCTATGTGATTGCTAAAGTATTAATGCTTTTACCTAAATTAGTAGCAGAAAATCGCACTCTAGATGATTTGATTACAGATTTAAAACAACCTGCAGAAACGCTAGAAGTACGCTTTAAACTAGAAGTTGCAGATTTTAAACAGCTAGGACTAGAAGTCATTCAATATTTCCAAGAGATTAAGATTCCAGGCTTTATAATTGACTTAGAAAATCATGAAGGCGTTCGTTTTAATTTAAGAGATAGTTATGGAGATGGTTGGTTTTTACTTCGTCTTAGTTTACATGAACCATTACTTGTCTTGCAGATAGAAAATGATGTTGCTGGTTTGATGCCTGTTGTATTGAAACAAATTCATGAACTAATGAATCACTTTCCAAAGGTGAATCAAGATAAATTATTAGCACATCTATAAATTTAACTTGCGAACGTTTTCAGTTGTGGTATAATCTTACTAAGACAGTTTTTTTGTCTGAATGAAATTTTGGAGGTTTTTCTTTCATGGAACACGGAACAGTAAAATGGTTCAATAATGAAAAAGGTTTTGGCTTTATTACAAACGATCAAGGAGAAGACGTTTTTGTACACTTTTCTGCGATTCAATCAGAAGGCTATAAATCATTAGAAGAAGGACAAGAAGTATCTTTTACAATTGTTGAAGGTGCGCGTGGTCCGCAAGCAGCCGAAGTTGTTAAATTATAATTTTTACTATTTTTTTAATGAGAATGGTGGATAAGTTAATGATGGCTTATCTATCATTCTTGTTTTTAAGTGGTCAGCTTTATTTAAAAACATTGCGAATATTTCTTTTTCTTTAAATTTTTGTAATAAAATTTGTGAGGTATTGCTCAACTATGTAAGTTATGGCAAAATCTATGTGATATGTACCTTAAATATTGTAGGGAGATATCAAGAAAATCCCGTAGTTTTCTTTTATTAAATACCAATTTTTAAGGTATTTTTATTTTAGAGGTGTATTATGAAATTATATCAAAAAATTATTATTGCAATATTAGGAGTGATTGCAGTTGTTGTAACTAGTGCGACGGTTTGGGCTACTTTTGCCTACAAAGATGCCAATGCTACTTTTAATGCAATTAGTAAAAAGATTGAACGTGCAACTTCGCCAAAACGAGAAAAGGCCATTAGTTATGAAGATCGTGATCCAATTACGATTGCTTTACTTGGACTTGATACTGGTGGGCTAGGACGTACTGAACAAGGTCGTAGTGACACGATGATGATTGTTACGCTTAATCCCAGACAGAAAAAAACTACAGTAGTAAGTATTGACCGTGATATTTATACTAAAATCGTTGGCTACGATACTTATGATAAATTAAATCATGCTTATGCTTTTGGTGGCGTAAAGATGTCTTTAAATTCCATTGAATATTTATTAGATGTCCCAATTGATCATTATATTGCCATTAACTTTACTGGTTTAAGTGATTTAATCGATGCAGTGGGTGGTATCACTGTAGACAATAAGATTGATTTTACACTTGATGGTGTGCACGTTCCTAAAGGCAAACATCATTTAAATGGTGAATCTGGATTAGCCTATGCTCGGATGCGTTATGAAGATCCAGAAGGGGATATTGGTCGTCAGCGTCGTCAACGTGAAGTCGTAACTAAAATTGTTAATAAAGTCATTGGTTTAGATGGTGTTACTAAGTATAAAAAGATTCTAAAAGCAGTTGAAGATAATTGTTCAACGAATCTATCTTGGGACCAATTGATGGATATTTCTAAAAACTATGTGCCAGCCTTAGATAATATTAAGAGTTATCAATTGAGTGGGATTGAGCCTGACTGGATGAGTGATGTCTATTATCAAGTGGTCGGAAAACACCGTTTATTAAATATTCAAAATTTAATCAAATCTGAGCTTGGACTACCAACTAGATCAGAATTACCGATTTCTGATGGATATTCGGATGGTTATATTGAAAAACAATTATATGATGATGAAGATGAGCCTTTAGTCGATGATGATACTGCTAAAAAAAGTTCAACTGAAAGTTCTTCAGATTCTTCAGAGCAAACGACTGATGAAGTTTATGATAGCAATGGTTATCAAGAGGATGGCAGTGATTATCAAGTAGAAGCACAAAACATTGCAACAAACGAATGATTAAAAAGCAATCTAGATTAATCTCTAGGTTGCTTTTATTTTGCTTTAACTCTAGATAACAATTTTTGCTAATATTTTAGCTGATTTTCATCTTTTTTGCTGTAAATATGATAGAATATAAAGATATGAAACGAATGTTGTAAACTTTTTTTTAAAGTTGTGTGACATTTGGCTATCCGAATATATTTTAGGGTAGAATAGAAGAGCAAGTTCATTTCAAGGAGCGTTTTATTTTGAAAAACATAAAGAAATCTCATATTCCTTTTAGATTAAATTTTTTATACTTTTTAATTTTTATTCTTTTTGTTGCATTGATTTCTCGCCTAGGTGTGCTTCAATTGGCGAATAATGATAAATATACGGATAAAATTAATGCTTTAAGTACAATCGAAGTTTCCGAAAGTGCGCCTAGAGGCAGTATCTATGACTCTGAAAAGACGTTATTAGTGACTAATTCTGCTTCTCCTTCAATCACTTTTACACGTGGTGTTAATATGTCTGCGGCTGAGATTTTAAATTTGGCTACAAAACTTAGCCAATATATAGATATGCCGATTGATGTTAATTTGACAGATCGTGATAAAAGAGATTTTTATTTAGCTGATAAAAATCATTTAAAGCAGATTCAAAACCAATTAACAAAAAAGGAAAAAGGGTTGGATAACAGCAAGCAATATGCACGAATGGTTGATTTAGTCCCTGCTGATCAGCTGAATTTTGATGATACTCAACTTAAAATTGCTACTATTTTTAAAAAGATGAATGCAGCCCAATCACTTAGCACGGTTTATGTTAAAAATGAAGGAGTGACTGATCAAGAATTAGCTGTGGTGGCGGAACATGCGACTGATTTACCAGGAATATCTACAGGAAATGACTGGAACCGTGAAATTCTTGCACAAAGTAGTTTAAAGAGTTTGGTTGGTAAAGTCTCTACAGAAAAACAAGGGTTACCAGCTGAAGAAGTCGATAGCTATCTGAAAAAAGGGTATGCTCGTAATGACCGTGTAGGAACTAGTTTTATTGAAAAAAGCTACGAAGAGTACTTACAGGGTAAAAAATCAAAATATGAAATTTCTGTTGACGGTAAAGGAAATATCACCAGCAAAAAAGAGGTTTCAACCGGTGCGAAAGGGGATAATGTTGTTCTATCCATTAATGCTAAATTCCAGGAAAAAGTGGATGAAATCTTAAAACGTAACTATCAATCATTGGTAGATCGTGGTTTTGCAACTTATTCTCCAGGAATTTATGCTGTTGTAATGAATCCAAATAACGGTGGCATTTTGGCCATGAGTGGGTATTATCATGAAATTGCTTCTAAATCAATTGAAGAAAATGCCATTGGAACTTATATGAATGCATTCGTCCCAGGATCTGTAGTCAAAGCAGGAACACTAACAGCGGGATGGCAAAAAGGAGTTATTTCTGGTAATCAGACTTTACTGGATGAGCCTATTTATATTCAAGGAACGGCCCCAAAAACCTCTATTTTCAACCGTTCTGGCTATGCAAATATGAATTTAACTGCTGAAAAAGCTTTAGAAATTTCATCTAACAGTTATATGATGAAAATTGCTTTAAAATTAATGGGTATTGAATATCAGTATAATATTAGTTTACCGCTCATTAAAAACCAAGCCTCTGCTTATGAAGCGTTGCGTAATGCTTTTGCCTCTTATGGAATGGGTGTGAAGACTGGTATTGATTTACCAAAAGAAAGTAGCGGGATTCAACCAAGTATTGATCAGTTATCTGAAAAAAATAATGACGGTGGTAAAATTCTAGACTTGGCTTTTGGGCAGTTTGATACTTATACTACGATGCAATTAGCACAATATGTCGCAACGATTGCTAATGGTGGAAATCGTATTGAGCCGCATATCGTCGAAGCAATCTATAACAATAATGCAGAAGGTGAACTAGGCGATAAAGTGAAAGAGATTAAAGGTAAAGTCTTAAATAAAGTCGATATTACAGATGAACAATTAAATATTATTCGTAGTGGGTTTTATGATGCTGTTCACGGGACAAATGCTTTCACTACGGCAACAGCTTTGAGAAGTGCTAAAATGGATTTAGCGGCTAAGACAGGGACAGCTGAAACAACGGTTACTGATAATGGGAAATTGATTGATGTTGTGAACTTAAATGTGGTTGCTTATGGGCCAACCGATGATGCTCAAGTTTGTTTGGCGGTAATGATTCCGCAATTAGATGAAAAAGCTGGACATCCGAACTTAACAGTAGCCAAGGAAATTATTGATGCATATGTTGATACCTATCATGTGAAGTAGGAGTGATTTTTTGAAAGAGTTAAAAGTTGAAGGTCTAACGAAAACTTATGGCGAAAAGATTTTATTCAATCAACTATCCTTTTTGATACATGAAAAAGATCGAATCGGACTCATTGGGGTAAATGGTACTGGTAAAAGTAGTTTGTTATCGATTCTAGCAGGGATAGATTTTGCTGATGGTGATCAAGAAGTTTTTACTAAGCCTAATGATTATACGATTGGTTATTTATCTCAAGAAACGAGTTTTCCAGATGAATTAACCGTGTTGGATGTAATTTTTAAAGGGGATAGTAAACAAGTTCAGGCGGTTAAGGAGTATGAAAATTCCTTGTTCTTACTCAATCAGCAGCCTAATCTAGCCAGTGCGCAACAACGTTTTACCCAGGCTGAACAAAAGATGAATGAATTAGACGCCTGGCAAGTAGATACGAATGCGAAGATTGTCTTAAGTAAACTTGGCATTTATGATTTACAGCAAACATTTGGCTCATTATCAGGGGGACAACAAAAACGCGTTGGATTAGCCCAAGTCTTAATCGATGAACCTGACTTGTTACTTCTAGATGAACCAACGAACCATCTTGATTATGAGGTTATTTCCTGGTTAGAAAATTATTTAGCGCAATATAAAGGGGCTCTTGTTGTGATTACCCATGACAGGTACTTTTTAGATCGCGTAGCCAATCGTATTTTTGAATTAGCTCATGGTCAATTAACGGAGTATATCGGTAATTATGAGTCTTATGTGAGCCAACGTGCAGAATTAGACCGTATTGCGCAAGACCAAGAAAATAAACGAATACAATTGTATAAGCAAGAACTGGCTTGGATGCGAGCTGGGGCCAAAGCTAGAACAACTAAACAGCAAGCCCGAATCAATCGTTTTGAAAACTTGAAAGAAAATCTACATCAAGTACAAACAAAAGAATCGATTGAAATGAATTTAGCGACAACTCGTTTAGGCAAAAAGGTATTGGAACTCAAACATGCGAGTCTTACACTTGGCGAACAGACATTATTCTCAGATTTAGATTTATTGATTCAGTCAAAAGAACGTCTAGGAATTACGGGAAAAAATGGTGCGGGTAAATCAAGTCTTTTAAATGTGTTGGCTAGTCGCTTAGCCTTAACGAATGGGGAATTGATTGTCGGAGAAACCGTCCGCTTAGCTTATTATACACAGCAAAATGAGGAAATGGATCCTAACAAACGGATGATTGCCTATTTACAAGAATACGCTGAAGAAGCGCGCTTAGCCAATGGTAGTAGTATGAGTGTCGCTGAATTATTAGAACGGTTTTTATTCCCTCGTTATACGCATGGGACACTTATTGGCAAGCTATCTGGTGGAGAAAAACGACGTCTGTACTTGCTGCGCTTGTTATTGCAACAGCCTAATGTACTTTTGCTCGATGAACCAACCAATGATTTAGATATTGAAACATTAACTATTTTGGAAGATTATTTACAACAATTTCCAGGAGCTGTAATTACTGTTTCTCATGATCGCTACTTCCTAGATAAAGTAGCCGAAAAGCAATTAATTTTTAATGGTGAGGGTCAGCTTGAATTTTATTATGGTAAAATTTCAGATTATTTGGATGAACAAACACAAACTGTCGCAGCTAAAAATCAACTAACTATCAAACAAGAGGCTACACCATCTCCTCAAAAGGAAAAGGTGAAAAAGAAACTAACTTATATGGAGCAAAAAGAGTGGGAGACAATTGAAGAAGAAATCGCTACTCTAGAAGAAACCATTCGCCTAATAGAATCTGAAATGCTTACTTGTGGTGATGATTTTACTCGTCTGCAAGATTTGCAAAAACAGTTAGATGAAAATCAAAGCCAATTAGATGAAAAATATGAACGTTGGGAATATTTAAGTGAATTTGCCAATGATTAAGAGGTGGAGAAAGTGAAACAATATCTGGATTTAGGACAAAAAATATTAAATGAAGGACATATCAAAAATGACCGTACCAACACAGGAACTAAGAGCATTTTTGGTTATCAAATGCGGTTTGATCTAGCTGCTGGTTTTCCTTTATTAACAACGAAGCGCGTTCCTTTTGGATTGATTAAAAGTGAATTATTATGGTTTTTAAAAGGCGATACCAATATTCGTTTTCTTTTAGCGCATAATAATCATATTTGGGATGAATGGGCCTTTAAAAATTATGTTGAAAGTCCAGATTATCAAGGACCTGATATGACTGATTTTGGGCGTCGTTGTTTAGTTGATGAAGCATTTAATCAAGTCTATCAAGCGCAACTTGCAGATTTTTACCAACGCATTTTAACGGACGATGCTTTTGCACAAAAATTTGGTGATTTAGGGAAGGTCTATGGCTATCAATGGCGTCACTGGCAAACAAGTCGTGGGGAAGTCATTGACCAAATCAGCGACGTAATCGAACAAATTAAAAATACACCAGATTCTAGAAGATTGATTGTATCAGCTTGGAATCCTGAAGATATTCCTTCGATGGCTTTACCACCTTGTCATACATTATTCCAATTTTATGTGGCAGATGGTAAATTGAGTTGCCAATTATATCAAAGAAGTGGGGATGTTTTTCTAGGTGTGCCATTTAATATTGCTAGTTATGCTTTACTGACCCATTTGATTGCTCACCAAACCGGATTACAAGTCGGTGAATTTATTCATACGCTGGGAGATGCCCATCTTTATAGTAATCATTTTGAGCAAATGCAAGAGCAACTTTCACGTACGCCACGTGCTTTGCCTAAATTGTGGTTAAATCCAGATAAGAAAGATATTTTTGATTTTACGATGGAGGACATCAAAATAGAAGGTTATGATCCTTATCCAACCATCAAAGCACCAATTGCTGTATAGAAAAAACATCTAGGACGTCTCCTAGATGTTTTTTTATGTGTAGTACAAAACGGAAAAGTATATTAAAATTGTGCCTAACATGACAAAAAGATGCCAAACTACATGCATAAATCTAACATTCTTTAGGCTATAGAAGAAAGCACCGATTGTATAGGAAATACCACCTAATGCTAATAACCACGTGCCGATGGTTCCAAGACTATTTACGAGCGGTTTAAAGGCAATGACACAAAGCCAACCCATGATAATATAAACAATGGTTGAAAAGTGTGAAAGCTGTTTTACTTTATGCAAAGTAATTGATTTATATACGATGCCGATAATTGCGATAAGCCAAATTAAGGCAAATAGTAGCCATCCCAGCCAACCTTTAATGCTTAATAAACAAAACGGGGTATAACTACCAGCAATCAGTAGAAAAATCGAATCATGATCAAATACTTGAAAAACTTTCCGCGCCTTCGTAAAAATCAAGCTATGAAAAAGGGTAGAAAATAAAAAGAGTAAAATCATGGCTGAACCATAGATAGCATAACTCACGACATGAATGGCCGAACCTAACTTTGCACCTTTTACTAACAGAATGACTAAACCTGCAATGCTTAGGCCAAAACCTATTCCATGGGTGATAGCATTGAAGATTTCATTAACAATTAAATATCTTTTACTAAAATTTTTATTTTCCATCAAAATTCACTCTCCTTATCATGAAATAGATGAAAACAATAAAATTTTCTGTTATACTATTCCTATAGTTATTATTTTACCCTAATTGCTGTCAAAATAATAGCAGTATTTAAAAGAGAGTGGATGGATTCATGAAAAAATTAAAAATTGTTACGGATTCTTCATGTACGATGGAGATTTCAACACGTGATGATTTAGATATTCACGTAATGCCATTGTCAGTTATGATTGATGGAGTGATTTATGCAGATGACGACCAATTACCTGGAGAAGTCTTCATGGAAAAAATGGCTGCAAGTCACGAATTACCTAAAACTAGCCAACCGCCAATTGGACAATTTGTAGAATTATATGATCAGTTAGGTGCTGATGGTTCGGATATTTTATCAATTCACATGTCAAAAGGACTGAGTGGAACAGTTGAAGCTGCTAGACAAGCTAGTCAACTTTCAAAGGCTAATATTGTGGTACTTGATTCTGATACCACAGACCAAGGTTTATCTTTCCAAGTGATTCGTGCAGCTCAATTAGCTAAGGAAGGTAAAACTTTAGATGAAGTATTGCCAATTGTAGAAGATATCAAAAATAAAACTAAATTATATATTGGTGTTTCAACATTGGATAATTTAGTTAAAGGTGGCCGTATTTCACGTGCAAAAGGTTTAATTTCAAGCTTCTTAAATGTGCGTATCGTTATGAATTTTGAACATGGTGAACTTAAACCGGTTATTAAGGGTCGCGGTGCCAAAACTTTTAGTAAGTGGTTCGAAGACTTTTTGTCAGAAATCGCTCAAATTCCAAATATCAAACAAATTGGTATTTCCTATGCAGGAAGTCATGAGCAAATAGCACGTTTTAAAGAAGAGTTACAAGCTAGATTTCCTAAAATGCATATACCATTTTTGCATACTACCCCAATTATTGCCACGCATACTGGTCCTGGAGCATTTGCAATTATGTATTATTATGAATAGTTTTAAGATGAGGCTGCTTTCAAGTGCCTCATCTTTTTAACAGAATTAGGTGAAAATCAGCATGAAAAATTCAGTAAAATATTTTCTTTTTATGGGAATCATTTTCTTATTTGCAAGTGTCTGCTTTTTTAAATTGATTCCTAAACAGCCGGCGATGCTAAAAAATGATGCAACACCAACAAATCAAGAAATACGCAGATTGAATTATGTTGCTTTAGGGGATTCTCTTACAGAAGGAGTCGGGGATGACACACATAAAGGCGGCTTTGTTCCAATTGTGGCTGATTTGTTACAAAATAAGTATCAGTTAACCAGTATTGAATTTGATAATTTTGGTAAAGCTGGCGATCGAAGTGATCAGATTCTTAAACGTTTGAGAAAGAATGAGAAAATGCAAAAAACGCTAAGCTCGGCCAATATCATTACACTGACTTGTGGTGGTAATGATCTATTAAAAGTGATTCGCGAGCATATTTTTAGTTTGAAAGAAAAGACTTTTGTTAAGCTTCAAAAGCAATATCAAAAACAATTGACACAACTGATTCAAGAGATTCGAAAGTACAATCCCAAAGCTCCTATCTATCTTTTAGGAATCTATAATCCATTTTATTTGAATTTCCCTGAATTTACACAAATGCAAGAGATTGTGACAAATTGGAATGATGCAAGTCAACAAACGGTAGCTACATTTAAGAAAGTCTATTTCATTCCTATTAATGATGTTTTATTTAAAGGGGATGATTCACAAGTAGGAATTGTGGATAATCAGCAAGACCAAACTGGCACAACGAGTTCGACTGCAGATGAAAATAAGACTCAAACATCGAAGCCTAAAGCAGTGATTGTTAATGAGTTGTTATCAGATGAAGATCGCTTTCATCCAAATAATGTGGGGTATCAATTAATGGCTAAAGCTGTGATGGATGAACTTAGCAAAACCAAAACACTCTGGTATCCTGAGGTAGGTGATTAGTATGGAAAAACCTGGAAAAATTGAATTTCGTAAAGAGCAAAAGCAAATCAATTATTGGAAATGGGCAACCTTAGCTTTAATGGCGATTATTTTGGCCTTTTGTTTTGTTGTTGGTGTCCGCTTGAGTCAAGACCGGGAAAAAATACCAACAGCCCCCAGTATCGCAGTTAAGGGAAGCGATATTTTTACCGTCTCAACAACGAAAAAAGAACTAAATACCTTGATATCATATTATTTAAAACAAGTAAATCAAAAAAATCAAATCGATTATCAGTTCACGTTGAAAAATCAAGCCTTACTGACAGGAAAATTTGAAGTATTGAATTTTCCAATGACTTTTTATCTCTATTTTGATCCATTTGTAACCGAAGATGGCAATATTCAATTGAAAGCAAAAAGTTTGTCGATTGGTTCATTAGGTGTGCCCATCAAAGAAGTTTTAAAAATGGTGAAACGCAGTTATGATTTACCAAAATTTGTGGAAATCCATCCTAGTGATAAATATGTTTTGATTCAGTTAAACAAGTTAGAACTCAGTGATCATCTCTATGTAAAAGCTAAAAAAATTGATTTAGTAAATGATGAGATTCAGCTAGTTTCCTATTTGAAGAAATAATCCTTTTCTTTAATGGTAGAATTCGTTACAATAAAAATTACCAATCATAAAGGAGTGATTCTATGCAACGTGCGATATTTGCGGGCGGTTGTTTTTGGTGTATGGTTCAGCCATTTGACGAGTTACCAGGTATTCATTCTGTCTTATCTGGCTATACAGGTGGACATGTGCCAAATCCAACTTATGAGCAAGTCTGTTCGAAAACCACCGGACATACAGAAGCAGTCGAAATTATTTTTGATCCGGAAATCATTAGTTTTAAGGAATTAGTTGAAATATATTGGCAACAAACTGATCCAACTGATGCTTTTGGTCAATTTGAAGATCGCGGGGATAATTATCGCCCAGTCATTTTTTATTTCGATGAAGAACAAAAGAGAATTGCCCAAGAGAGTAAACAAGCGTTACAAGACAGTGGTATTTTTGATCGACCAATTGTCACCCAAATTGAACCTGCTCAGGAATTTTATGTGGCTGAGCTTTACCATCAAGAATATTATAAGAAAAATCCGGCTAACTTTGCTCGAAATCATGCTAGACGTGCGGCCTTTTTAAAGGAGCACTGGGATGACTAAAAGTTTTTATCAGTTTTTAATGAGTAAAAAAGGCCCTAGTCATCTAGATGAGTTACAACTATTTGCAACAGCGGCGAGTGAAGATATCCAGTTTCCTAAACATAGCCAAGACTATCATGAGGTGTCATCTTATTTAGAAATGAATGCTGATTACTTATCTAATATGAGCCTATTTGATGCGTTTTGGGCACAGTATGAAGAAGAATGCCAATAAAAGAGGAGAATGAGTGTACCGACCCCCAAAAGTTAGACCATAAAATCTAACAATTGGAGGTCGGTATTTTTATGTCCAAATATTCTTATGAGTTTAAAAAGCAAGTTGTAAATGCTTATCTTAATGGCGAAGGTGGTTATA
>SKEB01000238.1_pt1 | contig 63111 bp, 58 predicted proteins | sample 4826561 | NCBI WGS metagenome assembly SKEB01 (sample SAMN11008820, study PRJNA524170) | human gut metagenome | biome: Human fecal sample; material: Feces; isolation source: fecal sample from pouch patient p17 | host: Homo sapiens | place: Israel: Tel-Aviv | collected 2016-03-29
ATCTTCTATTGTTCCCAATAAGAAATAGCGTGCAAACAATTTGACGCGAGTGCTCACGGTAATTAATATTCTCAGAAAATTTAATCAACTTAATTAATTGGAGTTTCCTATGAAGTTATCTGCACGCAATGTTTTAGAAGGCAAGGTTGTTTCCGTGAAAGAAGGCCCAGTTTCTACAGAAGTTACTATTGAACTTCCTTGCGGTACACAGGTCGTTTCTTCTATCACAAGCGCTTCTGCCAAATCCCTTGGTCTTGAAGTTGGTAAAAAGGCTTATGCTGTAATCAAGGCTTCCAACGTGATGGTTGGCACAGACTGCTAATCTTCTCTGTATTGAGAACGGACTAGTCCGATAGAAACCTCCTCCGGGAGGTTTTTCTTTTACTGTTGGGAGTTAAGGAGTCCAGAGGAACCATGGCTGGTTCGCTAGCGGCTAAAAATATATGTTGCCAGGGCGAGGAAAATAAAAAAACCTCCCGAGTCTGTAATAAAGGTTAAAAGAACAGAGCCGCCGAGCGCGGGATCTCTGCCTAATTTTTTAAGGGTTAGCGGTACTAAAATAGCAACGATTGCCCCCATTAACATATTAAGCATCATGGCCATGAACATGGTCAATCCAAGCAGCTTACCGTCGGGAGAATCGTAGTAAAGCGCCCACGCGAAAAGCCCTGCAATAATTCCCCAGATAAAACCATTAATAAGGGCAACTAAGACCTCTTTCTTAATTACATCAAGCTGGTTTGATTCTGTAATTTGACCAGTTGCCAAAGAACGAACCAATAGGGTCAAAGTCTGATTGCCCGAATTACCAGCAATCCCCGCGACAATCGGCATCAAAGCGGCTAACGCAACAACTTTCTCAATAGTTCCATCGAATGCAGAAATGACTCGGGACGCAAAGAAGGCGGTGAATAAATTAATCCCGAGCCAGATCCAGCGTGCCTTAGCCGACGACCAGATCGACTCGAACAAGTCTTGATCGTCATCCAAACCAACAGCACCGAAGGCTTCTTCATCGCTTTCTTCGCGGATAATATCAACAACTTCGTTAACAGTCAGACGTCCTACGAGACGTCCGCTTTCATTAATGACGGGAGCGCTGACCAGGTCATAACGTTCGAAGGCAGAAGCCGCATCGCCTACATCCTCTAATGGGGAAAGGGTAAGAACATCAGCGACCATTACATCCTTGACCAATTGATCAGGAGCATGAGTCAAAATTCGGTCCACCGGAAGAGTCCCCATCAACCTTTCATCGTGATCAACGACAAAAACTTGGTCGGTGTGGTCCGGAAGCTTCTTAAGACGACGCAGATAACGCAGGACCACATCCAATGTAACGTCTTGTTGAATAGAGACAATATCGAAGTCCATGCGAGCGCCCACAGAATCTTCCGGGTAACTCATAGCAGCCCGCAACTGGGCTCTTTCCTCGTGGGACAGACCTTCCTGAACCTCTGCCACAACGTCGGGCGGCAAGTCTTCAACAAGGTCAGCGATCTCGTCAGTGCCCAACTTTTCTACGGCATCGACAAGCTCATCCTTGTTCATCGCATCAATGAGGGTTTCACGAACAGCCTCATTGACTTCAACAAGAATCTCACCGTCTTGACTGGAACGGACGCAGTCCCACACTATCAGACGCTCATCAAGGGGGAGAGCTTCCAAAATATATGCTACGTCGGCCGGATGAAGTTCCGATAAAGTGTCTCTTAACTCAAGTCTGATAGCTTCACGATCTTTCAGATCTTTCCGATCCTCAGCTTCTTCGCCTTCCTCAATTAACTGTTGGACAAGCGCCAAAGCGCGTGCCGCCGCCTCTGGGTCACGCGCTGTGATTTCATCATCCTTGGCCAAGCCAATAGTGTTTTCTTGAAGGCTCAAGCTCCCCTCCTCAGAGAGACTTTCTGTCTCTCAGTCTGCTATTTTTTCGATATAAGTTTCCTAATGTATTCATAGACTGGCTTAGTTTCCGGTCGATGTCCAAGCCAGAAATTATAAGAATCAGCGGCTTGCTCGACAAGCATTCCCAGTCCGTCAGAAGTAATCTTAGCGCCGCCTGCTTTAGCAACCTGCATGAATGGTGTTGGTTCAGCCGCATAGACAAGGTCATAAGCTAGCTCACAGTCCTCAAATGCGTTAGCAGGAATTAGGGGAGCTTTGCTCTGCAAACTGGTGGGAGTAGCGTTAATGATCAGATCATACTGCTCAGAACCGGTTTCGTCGTACAAAATGCTTTGAATGCCGAATTCATCCGCTAATTGCTGGGCTCTAGCAACCGATCGATTGGCAACTGAGATCTTCTTAGGAAGTTCATCGAGCATTAGAGGAAGCAAGCCTCTTACACTGCCTCCTGCACCTAATATCAAAATATTTTTATTGGCTAAAGAAAAATTTAAACGATCTTTTAGATCTTGAATAAACCCAATCCCGTCTGTATTCTCCCCAAGCACTTTATTGCCTTCAAATTTGAGAGTATTGGCAGCAGTGGCTTGTCGAGCGTGAGCAGTAGTTTTAGTAGAGAAACGATAGGCATCGACTTTAAAAGGAATCGTAACGTTTAGACCTTTGTACCCCTCAGCGATAAGATCCTCAACGTAGCTTTCGAACTCTCCCAGCGGAATTTCTATCTTTTCATAGGAAATAGAGTCCCCAAACTGTTTGGCAAAAGCCTCATGGATCTCGGGTGACAAACTATGGGCCACGGGGTTACCGACTACGGCATATTTAGATTGTTTTCCCATGTTCTTCCCTTTCTTAAAGTTTTTACACGTTCTTTTGTTCAAATAATAACACTCTCATGGGATGCCTCAATAGGTTATTTTGCTTCTGAAAATTCCGAAAACCGCTTATTAAGAGTCTCTTTTTTCTAAAAAGTCTTTAAAAAAAACGGCTTTCTGCTTTGCCCCTTGAGTCTCAGCACATCCCCCCTCGGATTTTAACAGTTCCTTGGGAAGAGATTCCATAAGTTCTTCCTCGCTCGTGTTCTTCCGAAGAGGAAGAGAAGTTTCCCGAAAAGAGAATTCTGTCAATTGTCTCAACTCTCATTAATTTCATCTGAGACCTCTGATACCTGTTCTGTCTCAGCTTTCGTCTCTTCTGTCTCTGATTTTTCAGCAGTCATCTCCACTTCAGCTGCCTCCTCTTCCGATAAATCTTCAGTGTTTTCCTGTTGATCCAAGATTTCAATCAGACTTAATTCCAGTACAAGCTCAATGTAGTCGAGGCCAACCACGCGCATCAACAGATTCTGACCACGAGAAAACTCCGGTAGGCCCGGGACTCGCTGCATCATTGGGAGTCCCTCCAAGCGAACCAGATCGCCCTTAACTACTGTAACTTTAATATTTTGGATCTTTTGCTGCTCAATCCAGCGCAGCGACCAATAACGATTCATTCGAGTTTGAAAGTCATTAAAGGCTGTGTAGTTGGCATCAAAGTTAGAAATAATGCTAAATAAATCCAGATCATTAGATTTGAACGGAGGTTTTTCTTCTCGAACAGCAGCAATCAATTGGCGTTGATTAACCATATCGACATATCTGCGAAGAGGAGAAGTGGACCATGCATAGTATTCCACTCCTATGCCGTCGTGTGGTCCGGGAACAGACGTCATCTTAACCTTGCCCATTCTTTGGCTGCGATAAATTCCAGCTACCTTTTTCTTCTCCAGCCACTCTCCCCATGAAGCATTGGCAAAAATCATAATTTCTGCAACTAATAGGTCCAAAGGTGCACCGCGTTTTCTCCCTTTAAGCTGAACGGTTGCGGTCTCATCTTCGCCTTGCAGATCGAAATACCAATCGATTTTGCCGACTGGTTCAGGACGCCCACGCACTTCTTCCCGTTTTTTCTGAAGATGCTTAGCAAAATGCCATACCCAGGCCATTTCTTTTCCAAATGGCATATCCAACGCATTATCTTGAATCGCCTCTTCGGTCACCTGATTTTCGATCTTGTCGTACCAGAGATTAGCTGCAATTTTTATTCTTTCAAGTCTTGTTTCAGTAACCACTACGTCGAAAGTAGCATTATCCACCAAGGCATACAACGACAATACCGGGCAAATATTCCCCTCATCAAGAGAAAAAGCTTTGACCCAATTTTTAGGAAGCATCGTTGTCTTCAAACCCGGAGCATATACTGTAGACATTCTTTCCCTAGCGGCCTTATCGATTTCAGAATCTGTCAGTATGCCTAAACCCGGAGCCGAAATATGTATTCCTAATTTCGTTCGGTTGTCTCCTACAGGAGTTACAGACATAGCATCATCAATTTCTGTCGTGTTAGAGTCATCGATAGAAAATGCCAAACCGTCGGCCAAAGGAAGCTCCTCGAAATTATCTGTTTGAGGCTCTGGCAAAGTTCGGGGGAACTCTTTTCCTTTAGGAAAGTGAATGGAGAAAAAGCTTTCTACGTGATATCTCCAAGCATTCGGAATTGCTTTGACTTCCAAGAGTAGTCTGAGCGGAGAACAACTCTTAATATCGGTTGCTTCTTTTAATGCCTTCCACTCAATAGAATTCTTATCCGGTTTAGATAGGAGCTGAATTGCTTGTTTAGCGATTGCCTCGGGTGCTCTGCCCTCTAGCAGATCTTTTACATAGGCATCTTTTTGTTCGTCGAGCTTCTTCTTTCTTTCAATTGCGGCCAGAGCAAGCTTCAAGGTCTCTTCGGGAGCTGCTCTATACTTGCCGCGGCCTTTACGATAAAAATAAACTGGATTTGCATGAAGTCTGAATAGCGTGCCAGCTAGCTCGAGCTTTCCCGCTTCCTCTCCGAAATACTCTTTGGCAGCCTCTTGGTAAGTGAACTCCTCTGAAGAGGCAAATTCCCAAAGCAAATCAAGATCAATTGTTTCAGCGATAGCATTAGCTTGCTGAATAAATTCGAGAGGAGAAGGGGTGGAAAATTCAAAAAAACTATGGGATTTTTTTATTTTTATTCTTTTTCCAGTGGGCAATTCAATTTGATAGGCCGCATCCGTCGCACTCAGAATAGCTCCTGCTTTAAAAGCCCCATCTTCTTCGAAAAATAAATTCATCATCATCCTTTCATCGAGAAGCTGATCTTACCTTCCCAACCTTCCATAAAGAAAAGTCATGACATCATCTGCAAGAGTTTCAAATGCTGAAAGTCGGTGATCGGCTCCGTGCACGATTTTTAAGTTAGTACCATCGTAAAACTCTTTACCATCTTCCCAATTGAGCACTTCATCTTTATCTCCCAAGATGGTCAGATAATGGGCTGGATTTTTCAAATGGTCAACCGCTAAAGCTTTCAATTCTGCTTCGTACTCAGGATATACAATGATCTCATCTCCCGTCTGCTCTACATAATGGACCCCAACTTTATCTTCCATAAATAGCCAGGGGCGTACAGCGGGATTAAGCAGCACTGCTTTTTTCCCATATTTTTCGGCAGCCCATGTTGCATAAAACCCTCCTAAAGATGAGCCGATAAAACAAAAGTCGTCTGTTTGAACTTGGTTGACGGCAGCCTTGATGATTTCAGAGGCAAGCTTCGGACCTACAAAAATTTCAGGAGCAATAAAAGGAATCCCCCTCTCTTTGTGTTTTCGTAACAGAATCTTCCCTTTGTTGGAATAAGGTGATGAAAGGAAACCGTGGATATAGATTGTCGTTTTACTCATTTGAAGCTTTTTGTTTGAGTGCTGTCAGAAGTTTTTCATGAATATCGCCGAACCCGCCGTTACTCATTACAAGTAGGGTGTCTCCCGGTTCTGCAGCGGCAACGGATGCTGCAACTACATCAGCTAGTTCGGTAAAAACTTGAGCTTTTTTTCCTAGCGGTCTAAGAGCCTCTGCAACGTCCCAATGTACTGCGGCTGACTGAAAACAAATCACGTTGTCCGCTAAATCTAAAGAATCGGGGAGTTGGTCCTTCATGCTTCCTAGTTTCATCGTGTTAGAACGCGGCTCTAAGACAGCAATAATTTTCCCCAACGGCTGCACTGTTCTTTGAGCTTTCAATGTCTCTTCAATTGCTGTGGGATGATGAGCAAAATCATCAATCACTTTCACTCCGTTCTCGATTCCACGAACCTCTAACCTGCGTTTAACACCTTGGAAAGTGTCCATGTGCCGAAGAGCATCTACCGCAGAGATACCAATAGCAGATGCCGCCGCAACAGCGGCTATTGTATTTAGCATATTATGTCGGCCAGGCAGAGGAGCGGGTACTATGCCGATCTCTTTGCCGCCTGTAAACAAGCGAAAACCTTCTTGGTCTTTGAGTTGCCAATCATCCGTTCTCGAAATTCCAAAAGACTCTGTAGGGGTCCAATCTCCCATCTTCAAAACCTCTTGAAGCTTCTTTGATTCCCCGTTATAAATGATTCTTCCGTTAGAAGGAATGGTCCTGACTAAATGATGAAATTGCCGCTGAATTGCTTCGATATTCGGAAAAATATCCGCATGGTCATATTCCAAATTATTGAGAATTGCTACCCAAGGCCGATAATGGACAAACTTGCTTCTTTTATCAAAAAAAGCCGTATCGTATTCGTCTGCCTCAATCACAAAATAATCAGAATCAGTCAGTCGGGCGGAACGATGGTAGTTGTTCGGCACCCCTCCTATTAAAAAACTTGGCTTTAATCCAGCTTCTTCAAGGATCCAAGTCAGCATGGAACTAGTAGTTGTTTTTCCGTGTGTTCCGGCAACAGCCAAAACCTTTTTCTTCCATAATATATTTTCTGCCAGCCATTGAGGACCAGACGTATAAGGAGCACCGGAATTAAGGATGGCCTCCAAAAGAGGATTTCCTCGAGAGATTGCATTTCCGATAATGTACAAATCTGGGTTCAGTCTCAGTTGATCTGCTTCATATCCTTCAATGAGGTTTATACCAGCTTCTTTAAGCTGATCTGACATCGGCGGGTAAACGGCTGCATCACAGCCGCTGACTTCAATTCCTAATGATTTGGCTAGCTGAGCGATCCCACCCATAAAAGTACCGCAAATACCAACTATATGAATATGCACTGTTACTCCCGTTATGTATAGCTAACTTGTAAGAAACACACTATAGACCGAGGCAATATGACGCCGCAAGAAAACCTTTACAAAAATTAGTAAGTAGCGGACTGCGTCCCGAAATAAACGATTCTTCTTTGAACTCCAACTTTAGCGCTTAGAATCAATAGTTTCTTCGATTGGACAGTGCCAACGTGATTCAGCCAAATAAGTATTCCGCCATTGCGGCCAGCATCATTGCCGAAAAAGGTATTTCTTGGAACGAAGCTAGAGCAGAGATCCTTGAGAGCAATCCTCATCTTTCCTCCTCGCAGCTTCCAAATGACGAACAAATCGAAACGGCCCTGAGAGAGCACTATGCTATTTTTGACGCGTCCGGGCATAAAGTGCGCCTCAGAGAACTTCGACAGATGGCTTTGATGGTAATGAAAGAGCTTGCTCAGTACTCTCCTCTGCTTACAAAAGGGGTGTTAAACGGCTGTGCAGATAAGTACTCAAATATCTACATAGATCTATTTTCCGATGATCCCAAAGAAGTCGCACTTTTTTTGCTTGATAGAAACATCGATTTTGAGTCCTACCCAATCGAAAGAAAAACAAGAAAAGATCCCGTCGAGGAGCTCGTAGTGGAAGCCCCCTCCCTAAGAAACGGAGTCCTTAAGGGCGAGCATATCTCTGTTTGGGTCATTCTTCGGGTCTATGACTCCCAGCCACAGGCAAGAAAGAAACAAAATAAGCTTCCGGATCAGTGGCAAATCGAAGAAGAAAGCTGCAAATTCGCATCAATTGAGGATTTAGAGAGGATTCTTGTAAAAACAAAATAATCCTATCTTTTTTTCACTTTTTACCCTATCTTCGTCGATCTTACGGCTATAAAAAAATTAAATTCTTTTGTTTTGTCCCCCTAAAAAATTACTCTCTCCCTCCCAAGATAGATACAAATAGGCCGAATTCTTAATGATTTTCATGGAAGTTAAGGTCTATACTTACAAAATTAATAACCGTAAGGGGAAAGAGGATCATTTATCTCTTCCCTGTGAATTTGATGAACAAAATTTTGCTGCTTAATGGTCCTAATCTAAATCTTTTAGGTAGACGAGAACCTGAAAAATACGGATCTGTGACCTTAGAACAAATTGAAAACGAACTTAACCAAAAATGTACTTCTTACGGCATTGAATTGATCTGCTTCCAAAGCAACCACGAAGGAGATCTGGTCGACAAAATTCACCAAGCGGCCAAAGAAAATGTGGATGCCGTCATCATCAATCCCGGAGCATACACTCATACAAGCATCGCCATCAGAGATGCTTTCTTGTCCGTCAATATTCCATTTATTGAGGTACATCTCACAAACATTTTTGCCAGAGAACCCTTCCGGCACCACTCTTTCTTATCCGACATCGCTCGAGGCTGCATTATCGGTTTAGGTTATAAGGGCTATCTGCTAGCTGCTGAATATTTAATCAATTCTAAATAGAGAAGAGGATCATCATGGATCTGCGTAAACTTAAAACACTTATTGATTTGGTACAGGCTTCGGGAGTTTCTGAATTAGAAATTACTGAAGAAGGCGAAAAAGTCAGAATCGTCAACAAACCGGTATCTGTTGTCGCACAACCTGCCGTGGTCGAAGTTCCTCAGCCAGTTCTCAGAACGGCCGAAACCGTTGCTGCTGCACCCGCTGCTTCTGCTGCCTCTTCTCCTGCACCTAAATCATCAACCCCGTCCGGGACACAAGTCACCAGCCCGATGGTAGGAACCTTCTATCGCGCGCCAAGCCCAGGTGCCGATCCTTTTGTGCAAGTGGGTTCTCAAGTTAAAAAAGGCGATACTTTGTGCATCATCGAAGCAATGAAGCTGCTCAATGAAATTGAAGCTGAAGTAAGCGGTACTGTTAAAGAAATTCTTGTTGATAATGCTCAGCCGGTTGAATTCGGACAAGCGCTCTTTGTTATTGAGTAACCATGTTTGGAAAAATTTTAATTGCCAACCGAGGTGAGATTGCACTCAGAATTCAGCGTGCTTGTAAAGAGATGGGCATCAAAACAGTTGTAGCTCATTCTTTAGCTGATACCGATGCAAAATATGTTCGCCTTGCAGATGAATCCGTTTGTATCGGCCCGGCTCCCGTCCACCAAAGTTACCTCAACATCCCCGCTTTGATTAGTGCCGCGGAAGTTACTGATGCAGAGGCCATCCATCCGGGGTACGGTTTCTTATCGGAAAATGCGGACTTTGCCGAAAGAGTAGAGTCAAGCGGTTTTGTATTTATAGGTCCTCGCCCAGAAACCATCCGCTTAATGGGTGACAAAGTTTCAGCTAAGCAAGCTATGATTGAAGCAGGCGTGCCCTGCGTCCCCGGTTCCGGCGGTGCTCTTCCGGACGACCCAAAAGAAATTATTAGGCTGGCCAGAGAAGTGGGCTATCCCGTCATTATTAAAGCTGCTGGCGGCGGAGGCGGAAGAGGCATGAAAGTAGTTCATACCGAAGCCGCTCTTATTAACGCTGTCAACACAACTCGTCAGGAGGCAAAAGCGGCCTTCGGAAACGGCACGGTATATCTGGAGAAATTCCTAGAAAATCCCCGTCACATCGAAATCCAGGTTCTTTCTGACTCTTTCAGAAACGCTATTTGGCTCGGAGAAAGAGATTGCTCTATTCAAAGACGCAATCAAAAAGTGATCGAAGAGGCACCCGCCATCGGAATTCCTCGACGTCAAATTGAAAAAATCGGTGAACGCTGCGTAGATGGATGCAGAAAGATCGGATACCGCGGTGCAGGAACATTCGAATTTTTATATGAAAACGGCGAGTTCTATTTCATCGAAATGAATACCCGCATTCAAGTCGAACACCCTGTTACAGAACTAGTCACCGGAGTCGATTTAGTTCAGGAGCAAATCAAAATTGCAGCCGGAGAACGTCTAAGTTATCGTCAAAGAGATATTCAAATCAAAGGGCATGCTATTGAGTGCCGTCTCAACGCAGAAGATCCTTTTAGATTTACGCCAAGTCCTGGAAGAATCTCAACATTCCATGCTCCGGGGGGGCCAGGAATCCGAGTGGATTCCCACATTTACCCGGGATACTTCGTCCCACCGCATTATGACTCTATGATCGGAAAGTTGATCTCTTACGGCGACACACGTGAACAAGCCATTGCTCGCATGAGATGTGCGCTTTCTGAGACTGTTGTGGAAGGAATATCTACCAATATCCCTCTTCATAGAGAAATGATGATTGATCAAACTTATCTCAAGGGAGGCGCAAGTATTCATTATCTTGAAGAGAAGCTCTCTCATATGAACCACAAACACGCATAAGGCAGCAAATGCTCAAAGAATTTTCAATTTTGGTCGAAAAAGACGAGGCAGAAGAACTGTCAGATTTCTTAATGGATGAAGGCGTCTATTCCGTCAGTATCGAAGATGCGGACGCTGACAGTGAAGACGAAGCTCCTCTTTACGGAGAACCTGGATTGGAACCTGAAAGGTTGGCTTGGAGTCGTTCCAGATTGAAAATTCTTGTTCCTGCAGACTTTGCTGTCGCGAAGGTTTTAAATAAATGTTGTGATGAACTTCATTTTAAAGTTCCGGAAATCGAATCGGAAACGATTGTGCCAGATAACGATTGGGTTCGTATTACCCAAGCTCAATTTTCTCCGACTCAAATCTCAGACAACCTGTGGATTGTGCCCTCGTGGCACGAACCTCCGAATCCAAACGCCATTAATATTCGCTTGGATCCGGGCGTTGCTTTCGGAACCGGGACTCACCCGACCACTCATCTCTGTTTGGAATGGCTCAGCTCCCATAATTTAAGCGGCAAGAGTGTACTAGATTACGGGTGCGGCTCGGGCATTCTTGCTGTTGCTTCTAAAAAACTAGGCGCTGCCGTGGTAATGGGTACGGATATCGATCCTCAGTCAATTGAAGCAGCAAAATATAACGCAGAACAAAATCAAGTCGATGCAGGTTTTTATCTTCCATCTAAATTGCCGGATGAAAGGTTCGATGTTGTTGTTGCTAATATTTTGAGTAATCCGTTAAGAATCTTGGCTCCTGCCCTTATTTCCCGTGTAAAACAAGGAGGATCACTTGTTTTATCAGGTATATTAGAAAGACAAGCTGAAGAGTTGATGGAACTTTACAACGGGCTTTGTACCACTCTGGGTCTGAAGATTTGGAAGACCTCTGAAGGTTGGGTATGCTTAGCAGGACAAAAGAAATAATCAAGTGAGCAAAATATGGAGCCGAAAATCTCTGGAAGTTCAAAAGGTCTAAGATTTCCTTATGAACCAAGTCTTTCCCAACCAGTGAAACGAAAAGAAGACTTAATTCCTCGCATTGTACCGGCTGAGCTAAATGCACCGGTACCGACTCCTGTTAAAACAAAAAAAATACAGCCAGTTTCTTCAGCAGCCGCAGCCTCCAACCTTGATCCTTCAAAAGAGGAAGCTCCGGGGAGCACCCCTCCCTCTAACAATCCATCAACACCGTCTCAACCTTCAGCCTTTGCAGCCGCTGTCGAAGCTCCTCAGCCCAAACGAAAAGACCCGCGAGAGTTAATGGCCGCTTTGTCTAAAGATCTGGATGAACTCTCCCAGCCCTTAAAACAGCCCTCTGGGCAGACTGTTATGGAGCCGCCCGAAGAAGATACAGAAGGCCCGGAAGAAGCACCTTCTCCTTCCGGAGTTCTTCGTTCGGTAATGCTTTTCATCTGTTTCATTGTAGTATGTCTATGCACCTGGCAGGTGGCTCTATTTCTGCAGCCTAGCATTATGCAGAATGACCCTCTGAATGAGATTTCTGAAAGAAGCTGCAAATTCTTTTACTGCCCTCCGTTGAGACCTCTTAGAATCTTAACGACAGAAATGAATGCTACTGGCCGAGATACATGGATTATTGCGCTTCAAGTGCAAAATCAGGACATGAGAACTCAAACACTTCCTGATTTCCAGGTGACATTGGTAAATACCAACAAAACCATCTTCCAGAAGACTTATCCTCCCTCTGAATACACGGTAATTCCTGATATGAAAAGTATTAAGGGAGGACTATCTGTGAAAATTCAAATTCCTATTCTGTATGCAGAAGGAAGGCCATCCAACTTTTCAGTAAAAGTCTTAGAGAAATGATTATGAGTTCAGACTCATAGATTTGAATTGGATCCACACGTCTGAGCCCTCTTGGATGTTCAGGAGGCTAAGGGATTTATTAGTAACGAGTGATAAGAATTTCTGACCGTCACAATCAATTTGAACCAAGCTGTCAATAAGATTATCTTCCTGGCGTATTCCGGTTACTTTGCCGGCAAGAACATTAAGAATAGAGGTTGAATCGGGTTTTACTGCAATTATTGAGACGTCTTTTGCCAAGACTTGAAGGCTCATAGAATCGCCAATTTGTTCGCCGCCGGCAGGAGCAGTTATTTCAGTGTTGCCGACTTTTACCGTCAAAAGGTTCCAACGAGAGTCTTTACCGGTGACTTTGCCGCGCAGAACAACCCCTAACTTACCTTCCAGCTTCACAGGCAGATCTACATTTGACAATACGCTCTGCAAAGAACCAGAAGCTTTCAAAAGTCCTTTTTCCAGAACAATGATGTGATCGGCAAGCTTAACAACCTCATTTGCAGAATGAGTAACGTAGAGCATTGGAATCTTCAGCTCTTCTTTTAATTTCTCAAGCCAAGGAAGAATTTCCACCTTTCTTGCAAAATCCAGGGAAGCCAACGGTTCATCGAAAAGCATCACATGAGGATCTGTTGCCACAGCTCTAGCAATCGCAACTCTCTGTCTTTCTCCTCCGGATAGCTGAGAAGGCATTCGATTCAAAAGATCTCGAATTCCTAGAAGTTCGATAGCAGTTTCCATTCTTTCTTTTGAATTGGGACTCTTACTTCTTTTGATCGCAAATTGAAGATTCTTTAAAGCTGAGAGGTGAGAAAAAAGAGACGATTCCTGAAACACATAGCCTAGCTGTCGTTGCCAGGTCGGTAAAAAAATATTTTTCTCGTCATCCTGCCAAAGTTCTTGTCCTATGTGCACGTATCCTTGAGCTCGCTCCAACCCAGCGACACATCTTAAAAAGGTAGTTTTTCCCGAACCGGATTCCCCAAAAACAACAGTGATTCCCTCGGTGGGGAATCTTACGCTGCAGTCAAGTTTGAAGCCTTCTTTTCTTTCTAAAAATAAGTTAACTTCACTTGTACTTATTGATTTCAAATTATTCTCCTAGGTCAGGAAACGGTCGTTTTTTCTATTTAATAGTGTTAGCCCAAGCAGGACAAAAAAGCTAAATAAAACCATGCCGCCTGCGAGCCAATGGGCCTTTGAGTATTCCATTGCCTCCACATAGCTGTAGATTTCTGTGGAAACAACTTGTGTCTTTCCCGGTACATTGCCCCCAATCATCAGCACGACGCCGAATTCACCGATTGTATGTGCAAAAGTTAATAAAGAAGCTGTTACAAATCCTGGCTTCGCTAGTGGTAGAATCACGTTGAAGAATGTATCCCACGGCGTGGCCCGGAGAGTTGCAGCAACCTCCAGCGGCCTTTTGCCGATGGATTCGAAAGCTCCCTGCAGTGGCTGCACAGCAAACGGCATCGAATATACGACGCTGCCAATTACAAGTCCCGGAAAAGTAAATGTCAGAAGCCCTACCCCTAAAGCTTCTGTCAATTTACCCAAAGGCCCATTTGGCCCCATGGCTACTAAAAGATAAAAACCTAAAACGCTAGGCGGCAAAACTAAAGGTAATGTCACTACTGAACTTACAGCCGATCTCAACTTCGACTTTGTATTAGCTAACCACCAGGCTAAAGGCGTCGCAACAATCAACAAGAAAACTGTTGTGATAGCCGCTAACTCTAGCGTTAGCTGGATCGGGAGTAATTCTTCAGCAGTAAACATTACAAATTCTCTTAAAGTCCGTATCCGTAGGACTCAATTAACTTCTTAGCTTGCGGATTTGTCTCGATATACTTGAGGAAATCTGCGACATCTTTATTGCCTTTACCCGGATTCAAGACAACAACGTCCTGACGGATTGGCTGATACAAATCAGCAGGAATTACCCAGCCTGAACCGGATGTCATCTTGCCGTCTTTATAAACTTGGGACAGTGCAACAAAGCCTACTTGTGCATTGCCTGTCTTAGCGTATTGGAATGTCTTGCCAATGTTATCACCGGTTACAAACTTGTCTTTAGCCTTATCAAGATTGCCCCAAGCTGTCATTGTCTGATAGGCGGCTTCTCCGTAAGGAGCAAGCTTCGGATTTGCAACCGCAATCTTGTTGACTTTATCGGAAAGAATAAAGTTCTTATTGTCCTGAACAAAATTCGGTGTATCGCTCCAGAGAACTAACTTACCGAAAGCGTAAGCTTTGTTTGTTCCCTCGGCACCTAACCCTTCCTTAACAATCTTGGCTGGAGTTTTTGCGTCAGCTGCGAAAAGGATCTGGTAAGGAGCACCGTTTTTAATTTGAGCGTAGAAAGCTCCAGTTGCACCGTAGGATGCAAGAATTTTGTTGCCGGTATCTTTCTCATACATAGCAGCTAAGTCTTTCATTGGTGCAGTAAAATTGGCTGCAACTGCTACGTTAATTTCGGCCGCATTTACAGATGATGAGAAGATCGCTGCTACGGCTAAAAGCATTAAACTGTGTTTCATGTTGCCCTCTATATAATATTAATTAAGCGTTATTCTATATTAGAATAACGGTATTGTATACGTAAACGAACTTATTTGGGAAGCAAATGAACATCTTTGATGCTCTAGGACTAGAGAGCGTAGACAAAAGAATAGACATCTTACAAAGAATTGATACGCTAGGAAGCATTTCTCAAGCCGCACGTTCAGCCGGTATTAGCTATAAAGCAGCATGGCAAGCCATTGAAACCTTAAGCAACTTAGCTGGAGAACCTCTAGTGGAGAAAGTTGTAGGGGGCTCATCCGGCGGCGGCGCTGTTCTGACTCCAGCTGGCCGTTTAGTTTTAGAAGCTTCTGCTTCTTTGAACAAGGTGCGTTCACAGATTTTGGCCGACATTGAAAATGGGCAGCACTCCAAGCTCGCCTCCCTTGCCGCAAGCACCTTAAAAATGAGTGTACGCAATGTTATTCCTTGTGTCATAGAAGAAATTCATGGGGGGCTTTCTCAGTCAAAAATAATTTTAAAAGTTGCAGAAAATGCTTACTTAAAGGCGAGTATCACTGCTGAAAGTCAGCAGCTCCTCGGATTAAAAACCGGAATGGCCGTTTTGGCCTTATTTAAGGCAACCGGCGCAAAAATTCTTGACTCTCTGCCGGAGGACTATGCACAAGAAGCCTTAAAAGGACAAGTTGCGCGCCTGCCTCAAAAAGACAAAGGCGGTGAAGTTACTTTAAGACTCGCCAATGGCGTCAATGTGGTTGGATTTGTTCACAGTCCGCATAATCTTTCAATTGGAAAAGATGCCTACTTAGTTGTAGACCAAACAAATGTAATTATTGGTCTTATGTAGTAACTCCAACGGATTACCTCTCATGGGGAATGCCCAGTGTTATTGGGGTAGTTCCCCATATTTTTTAACCGACATTCCTTTTTCTAAATATTTCTTAAGGTAAACTTAGGACAGGTCGTTCCCATATGAATTTCAGAGAGGAAAGTAGGGACGGCTTGACTCACCCTTAGAGTCGGATAAGTTTGACTAACTAACAAAAACAAGGAAGAAGAATATGTCCTCTAAAAGCAAATGGGGAGTTTTTTGGCTCTTAGTTATTGGTATTGTTGTCGGTATCGTAATTTCTTGTTCCACGGTCTCAATTGTTCAATGGGCCGGTTCCGACAAATTCTGCACCACTTGGTGCCATTCCATGGATGGTGTAGCGTATGCATGGAAACAAGGTCAACATGCTAGAACCCCAACTGGCGTTACAGCCGGGTGCTCCGACTGCCATCTTTTGAATGAAACCAATCATCCGCTGACCCCGCTTGCCTACTTCCAGCTTCTTTTTGCAAAAGCTGAAGCCGGTACAGTTTCTTTAATTGGCGAAATCAAAGGTAATTATTCCACCCCGGAAAAATGGCTTGAAAGACGTAAAGTCACAGAGAAACGTGTTCTTGACATGATGACAGAAAACAACTTCAAGAACTGCCGTGGTTGTCATAACCTTGAAGAAATGTACGATGCCAAGAAGCCAATGATTGCCCAGTTCCATAAAGGCTTCATTGATAAACCAACTAACTGCGTACAGTGCCACAAGACAGCTGGCCATAACTACAAGGGAGTTGACGCTTACATTGCCGAACATAACAAGTTCCCTCCGCTTGAAGACGCATGGAAGACTCAAGCAGCTGCTAAATAATTCCTAGCCTTGTTTAGAAAAAGCCTCTTCGGAGGCTTTTTTGTATCTTCTTCTCCTATTTCAACGACAACGGATTGTTTGAAGTAAAAAAATACCTCCTAACTTTTCAGATAGGAGGCGCCTTCGTAAAAGAGAATAATTAATCTTTCATTTTCTTATTTGCAAAGAAGTTCTCTTTTTCAATCTTTTCTGTAAGCACAGTAAAGAGCTCATTCATTAGGCCATCAATGACTTCTTCTGTTTCTTTAAAAACATTCAGATTAAATTTCTGAAGCAAGTCATGAGCTGCCAGTTTATCGGAGGCAAATAAACGTGTGTACTCTTCTTCCATCGCCGTTTGCTTTTCTGTCATAGCTGCTTCATGTTCAGCAAACTTCTTCTGAACTATCGGAGCTAGAACCTGGAAGTTCGTCATGGTCAAAGTTTGAAGCTTACGGAACTTCCAATAAATTGATTTATCGTCAGCATGATCCGTACCTAGACCGAACTCAGCCGGCACTTCATCCAAGCCTTGATAGAAAGGCATGAAACAAGACAGGCAAGCCATCCCGAAGGCTACATAAATAACATCGCCAATCTCTCTCGGCATCCATGGACGAACTTGAAGAATATGAGCTTCATACGTTCTGAAAACGCTGATCGGTCTCCATGGTTCGCTTCCGTTTAAACCGAAGCTATAAGGGTCGTGGGCGTAACCTTCAAAGTGGTTGCGCATAATATCTTTTAAGTTTTGCAGAGTGACAGGCTGTTCCGGCTTTAAATAAACATCAAAGTTTCTCCCGTCCGCTACTTTTTGTTCCAAAGAAGGATTGAGAATCTTCTGCATCACCCAAACACGAGGGTCGTTGTAAATACGGTCTCTATCGTCGTTACGAGTATAAGCAGCCGCAAAGTCAAACTTGCCGGACTTTGGATTGTAGAAACCATTCTTCTCAGCAAATTCGATCAAAGTGGGTGAACCCATCATGGAAGAGTCATTAGGATCAAAGAAACGGAGCCTACCCTGATTGCCTGAAGCAAAATAGACATCTGCCGGTGTACGCTGAGCCATCCACTGATGACCTGTTCCAGTTTCAAGATACCAAACTTCTTTGTCGTCAGCAAAGCCAACTCCAAAGCCCTCACCAGCTCCTTGAGTTTCGATAATTTTGCCTAAAAGGGCTACTGCTTCTCGTGCACTCTTGCACCGAGGCAAAAGGACGTCGAGGATATCATCCTCAGTGATGCCGCTCTCTTTATTGTACGGGTCAATCGCTAATGCATCATCTCGAGCAAAAATGGATTCCGTACCAGTAATGCCAACACCCTCTGAATTAAAACCAACGGCGCCGTGCAAACCTGTTTTCCAATTTGGAACGGTTGTGTAGCGCATAGCATGTCTTGGCTGAGGATAGGAAAAGTCGGTTGCACCGTCGTGATCTTTTGTACGGTACATTGCGCCTTCAGGATATTCTGTTGCCGGATGGATTACAAAATGCTGGGCTTTGAGTGCGGAACTGTCAGCACTTCGAGCCATAAGAAAAGAGCCATCGTAACTGGCCTTTTCACCGACAATCACTGTAGTACACATAGAAATCTCCGTTAAAAATTTGAAAAGATTCTAACTATTGGGTTAATCAGGGACTTGATTTTTTGGTGATTTTTTGTTTCTACCCATGGCTGTCAGAACCTCCACTCTCATATCCCAAGTTGTAATTCCTGATAAGTATCTCGTTATTAATTAGAATAATCGGACAGTTTTGCGCGAGGATGTCAATGTCAAATAGACAATCGGTTGTTTACCGTAAAGATTACAAAGCACCTAACCACGATGTTGAAACGATTAATCTCGTTTTTGATTTAATTCCCGATAGAACAATCGTCACCTCAACGATGCATGTCGTCCCGAAGGAGACCCGAGAAAGCGACGAATTTGAATTAGACGGCGAAAGCCTCCAGCTTGTCTCGATAAAAATAAACGGACAGCCAAGTTTAACGAATCAATATGCCATGAATGCCGGCAAATTGATTTTTCATTCTATCAATCAGCCTACAGATATCGAAATTGTTACTCAAATCAATCCAAAAGCTAATCTTGAGCTCTCCGGATTGTATCTTTCGAATAACAATTTCATAACCCAATGCGAAGCAGAAGGGTTCAGGCGTATCACTTTTTTCCCTGATCGTCCGGATGTACTGGCCAAATATACCGTCACGCTTCATGCTCCTAAAGAATGCAAAGTTCTGCTCTCGAACGGTAATCTTATTGACCAAGGGGCTCTACCGGACGGCCGCAAGTATGCTGTTTGGCACGACCCTTTTCCAAAGCCCTCATATCTATTTGCTTTAGTTGCCGGCAATTTCATCGTCAATGAGGAAACCATTGAACTTAATAATGGCAAACCGGCTCTTCTGCAGATCTATACCGAACCCGGCAACGAAAATAAGACCATTCATGCAATGGAATGTCTGAAAAAGGCTATCCGCTGGGATGAGGTCAGATACGGCCTGACATTAGACCTTGAGCGTTTCATGATCGTTGCGACCAATGACTTCAACATGGGCGCAATGGAAAACAAGGGTTTGAATATTTTTAACGCAAAATACGTTCTTGCTGATGATAGAGTTGCCACCGATTCCGACTATTCTGCTATCGAGTCTGTCATCGGACACGAGTACTTCCATAACTGGACCGGTGACAGAATAACTTGCAGAGATTGGTTCCAATTGTCTTTAAAAGAAGGCTTGACTGTTTTCAGAGAACAAGAATTCGCCAGCGATATGCTCGGCTCCTCCTCCGCAAAAGTAGTTAAAAGAATTAAAGACGTCCGTGCTCTGAGAACAGCTCAATTCCCGGAAGATGCAGGTCCGATGGCCCATCCAATTCGTCCTGACTCATACAGCGAAATTAACAACTTCTACACCATGACCGTTTATGAAAAAGGAGCCGAAGTTGTTCGTATGTACCAAACAATGTTTGGAAAGGAAGGATTTAAAAGAGGATTAGCTGAATATATCCGCCGCTACGACGGAACTGCCGCCACTTGCGACGATTTCCGCAATGCAATGGCTGAGGCCAATAATGCTAATCTTTCTCAGTTTGCACTTTGGTATTCCCAAGCCGGTACCCCTAGAGTAACAGTTAAGACCCATTGGGAAGAAGATAAGAAGACTTTCACTATCACTGCCAAACAGTCAAACAGGACCCTTCCCGGACAACCTAAGCCTCAGCCTTTGATGATTCCAATCGTTATCGGAGTTCTTAATGACAAGGGCGAGGACATTCCTCTTCAGCTCGAAGGTGAAGAAAGACCTGTCGGAACAAACCGCGTACTAATCCTGAACAAAGAAGAACAAACTTGGACGCTAATTAATGTCGAGAGACGCCCTCTTCTGTCACTCGGACGAGGATTCTCTGCGCCCGTGATCTTTGATATGGATCTGACCCGAGATCAACTTGTTTTCTTAGCCAAAAATGACTCTGACTTATTTAATCGTGCAGAAGCATTCGAGAAACTTTCTCTCCTAGCAATTGATGCTTTCCTTCAGGAATTAAGAAAAACTCAGAACCCAAACTCTTTGTCTCCGATGGAAGCCTATCTTGCTACTTTCGAAGAGATTCTTAATGATGAATCCCTCTCCCCGGCATATCGAGCAGAGATACTAAAGCTTCCAAGTGAACAAGCGATTTATGAAAATCAAGTTATTATCGAACCGGCTTTAATTCGCCAAGCTTGGCAAACCATGCAAAAGAAGATCGGGCAGAGACTCAAAACCAGCTTTGAAGATAAAGTTAAAACATGCACAACAGAGGGGATCTACAAGTTTGATGCAGACCTAGCGGGAAAGAGAGCTCTCAAGTTCCTCTCTTTATCCTACCTTGTTGCTTCAGGTAATCCAAAAGGCGTCCAGCAAACACGTAATTTCTTTGAAAAAGGAAACAACATCACTGATAAGATTGGCGCTTTGAAAATTGCTGTCCAGTCAGGGCTCCCGATTCGTCAGGAAATGCTCAACAAAAGCTCCATAGCATGGGCAACAGAGCCGCTTCTTATTAACAAGTGGCTTGAAGTACAAGCCTTAGCTACTTCAGTTCACGGAGAGATGCCTGTAGTCGATAAAGTTCGTGCCTTAATGATGGATCCTCTTTTCTCCATCAAGAATCCGAACAATGTTTATTCTCTTTTAAGAACTTTCTTTGCCAAGGGTGGTCCAGAATTTCATACCTTTACCGGCAGCGGCTATCAACTTTGGATCGAAACTGTTCTTAAAATCGACAGTTTTAACCCTCAAGTAGCGGCCAGACTGGCTAGATCTTTAGAAAATTGGAGAAGATACGAACCAAGGCTCGCTTCTATGATGTACAAAGCATTAAGATACGTTAGTCAACAAAAAAATCTCTCTGAGGACCTAAGAGAGATCGTAGATAAAGCAATTAATGAACCCATTTAAATGGAGAAGTGTTGTGTCGGTTACTCTAGCTCAATATCTAACTTCGGCTGTTCAAAATCACCTTATAGACAGCGAGTTATCTGCATTGATAAGCGCGGTTGCTCGGTTAAGCAAAGATATCAACGACAAGGTTACCCATGGAGCATTAGCTGGTGTTTTAGGAATGGCAGGCACTGACAATGTTCAAGGTGAGCACCAGAAAAAACTGGATGTTATTTCTAATGAAATTTTCGTTTCCGGCGTGGAGTGGACAGGCTCGGTTGCGGGTATGGCTAGTGAAGAAATGGATGACTGCTTAGTTACTCCTCCCCAATTCAAAAAAGGGAAGTATTTAATCACTTTCGATCCTCTCGATGGATCTAGCAATATTGATATTAACGCTCCAATAGGAACCATTTTTTCCATTACAAAGGCGCCTGAGGAAAAAATTAACAACGAAAGCTTCCTAATTCCCGGCAAAAACCAAGTTGCCGCCGGTTATGTTATGTACTCTCCTCAAACAATTCTTACATTCTCCTTTGGAAGTGGAGTAGTCATGTTCACACTAAACATGAATACCGGAGAGTACCTTCTCACGAAAGAAAACGTTCGCATTCCTCCCTCAACTGAAGAGTTTGCGATCAACATGTCTAACATGCGTCATTGGGCACGCCCTGTACAAGAATATGTTAAAAACCTGCTTGAGGGAACGGACGGACCTTTCGGGAAAAATTACAACATGCGTTGGGTAGCCGCCATGGTTGCAGAAGTTCATAGAGTCCTTTGCCGGGGCGGGATCTTTATGTACCCCTGGGATAACAGAAAACCAGATCAGCCCGGCAAACTTCGATTGATGTATGAAGCAAACCCAATGTCTTTCTTGATTGAACAAGCAGGGGGAGCAGCTTCTACTGGAAAAGGAAGAATTCTTGATATTCAACCGGAAAAACTTCATCAACGAGTCCCTGTTTTCTTGGGAGCCAAGGAAGAAGTTGCCAGAGTAGAGGAGTATCACAGGAAGTTCTAGACTTCCACAGACAACTAAGGCCGGTTACCCGGCCTTAGTTGTGAAATACTTAACAAATTACTTGTCTTCAATCAATGGAGTAGATGAAGCAACCGAGCTTGTTGCTTGCTTGGCTTCGATCAACACTTTAGTAATCTTGTCGTCCATTGTATCTAATGCAGTCGTAATACTCTTACTTAAATCTTGATTGCTCTCTTCGTTATTCTTGAGAGCCTCTTTGAAGGACTCAAGCAGAGAAGTCTGTTGTTCCATAATTCGCTTCTCAGATGCTTCTAGAAGCGCTGTCTGGTTATCAACCAATTTCTGCCATTTAGTTTCAAATTCAGATTTAACATTGGTTAAACGAGAGTCCTCAGCATTAGCGGCCAATTTTCTCTGGGCTTCCAATTCTTTGGCCATCTTATTAGCTGTTGTAAGTGCGGTAGCCTGTTGCTTAATCAATCCGTAACATACAACAAGAAATAAGATACCGAACCATACTAAAAGCATCATGCCTAAGGGAGCCTGGGCTTTAGTGAAGACCATGTTGACTTCTACAGGACTGCATACGGCATCCCAATTCAAGAACACAAAGCCCGCCCCTAACAGAAGCAGAACTAAAAGTACAAGGTAGCGCATGTATTTTCCTTTAATTTGTATCTATTCTTTAAGTTTAAACAATTTAGAAGAACTCATGGAAACTTCCTATCAGTGAGAGGATAATTAATACACTTTTTAGGGAGCACTAAATGAAGAAAGATCCACGATTTCCTAACCTCTACATAGTCGATCATCCTCTCGTTCAACATAAACTCAGCACAATGCGTCAGAAGGGGACCCCGTCCAATACGTTCAGGCAGCTGCTTAGAGAAATATCATATCTTTTAGGCTATGAAGTAACGCGTGATCTACCGTTAGAAACTCGTGAAATCGAAACACCATTGTGCAAGTGTAAGGCCAACTATCTTGCGGGTAAAAAGTTAGTTGTTGTTCCGGTTTTAAGAGCAGGTCTTGGCATGAGTGATGGACTCTTAGATCTAATGCCCTCGGCCCGCATCGGTCATATCGGGATGTATAGAGGTCCCGATCACAGGCCCGTTGAATATCTGGTAAAGCTTCCCTCTAATCTGAAGAACAGAAAGATCTTAGTTGTCGATCCTATGCTGGCAACTGGGTACTCAGCAGTTGCGGCTGTTGATGTTCTTCTAAAAAGAGGCGTGAAAGCAAAAGATATTATTTTTGTGGCCCTAGTTGCGGCCCCTGAAGGCGTACAAACATTCCAAGAAAAACACCCCGACATTAAAATCTATGTTGCTTCTCTTGACGACCATTTGAATGAGGATGCGTATATAGTTCCAGGTCTGGGAGATGCCGGAGATCGTATTTTTGGCACCAAATAGGTGCATGAACAAAATATATAGGATAAAACCCTAATATTTTTGGCATAATCAAAAAATATCGAGAGAAAGTAGTTTTCTTTCGATATTTTTTTGTTCCTTAATAAAAGATTAAGGTGCAAGATCTCTCTCAATTAAATGCTTCACTTTATTTGAACTAAGGTTTTACTATGGCCGACGATTTTAAGGACATCTCCCATTTATATAAGGTCACACCATCCGCCAAAACAATTATTGACGGTATTGATCTGACAGAAACTCAGCACAAGTCTCATGCATATGCATGGGTTGACGTGCTTCAGAGCGGCACAGGCTTAATTCTAGGCTTGTTCCTCTTCTGCCATATGGCTTTCACAAGCTCCATCCTTCTCGGTAAAGACACATTCTGGAACTTAGTTTCCCTCACCGGCGGTTACTTTATCGATGGAGTTGATCATCTTTGGATGCACTCCTTGTTTGTTGGAGTTATTTTTGTATTAGTCGTTATCCACGCTATTACAGCTCTTCGTAAATTCCCACAGAATTACAAGGCTCTCCGCATTATGCGCGGCCACGTAAAGCTCCTCCGCCATAACGACACAACCTGGTGGTGGTTCCAGTTCTTGACTGGTGTCGTTTTAACAGCATTGGTATTCCCACATATGCTTCCAATGCTCATGAATCCGGGTGAAATCGGCCCATACGGCAGCGGTCTTGAAGTTTATAACTCTTGGTTGTGGGTTGTTTACCTCTTCCTTATCGTAACTGAAGTTCACGGTATGATTGGTTTGTACCGCCTCTGCATGAAGTGGTGTGGTCCTTCAAACGCAACTCGTGTCTTACTCCGCAAAGTTACAATTGGCTTGATCATCTTCATGATCGCCCTTGGCAGCTTCACAATCATGGGCTATTACAATGCTGGTAAAGAAGCTCATGAACTTGGTGAAACACACTTTGTTCCTGGATACCTCCAGACACCTCAGACACAGCCATATCCATCTTGGTGGCCTGATAGACTGAAAGGTGTTTCTCACTAATCAGTGTTCTGAAATACTCTTAAGAGGCTGAATTTTCAGCCTCTTTGTTTTTGTTGGAGCTTCTCTCTTTCCTCGGAGAGCAGGCTTTCTTTTCTTGACTTTGAGAACCCCGCTTTCTACGCGCCTCTTTCATTCCGGCTTAAACTCTGAGTGCACATTCGGCGGCTTTAGGCCTTTTATCCTATTTCGAGAAAAGGATCGAGTTTGAAAGCTGCACACAATTTCAAAACTCTTGAAGCTTAATTACCGCTTGATAAATTGTGTTATTTAGTTTTGAATTCTTTCTGCTGGTCAGGTTACGGAGACGCTTAGATTGCTTTTTGAGAAACTATCTCGGAATTTGTCTTCAATCGGCAAAAACAAAAGGCTGTTTCGACCCAATGATTTTTGAGTCGTTACAGCCTTTATTCTTAAGCTTATAAGCTTACTTATTGACGGTCTCTACAATCCCCTTGTACATATCGAAAGCCGTCTGAAGAGCGTTTTCATCAATATCAAAGGTTCCTTGATGGTGACCAGCTGCTCTGTCAGCACCGCAGATAAAGAAGGCTGCTTTTCCGCCGTTAGCCTGAACTCTTCTTCCTAATACAGAATAGTCTTCCGAGCCGCCGAAGTTCCCATCCGGAATAATCTTATTAACGCTGGATACTGTCTTAGCAACGTTTTCAATAATGTCACTGCATTCTTTGTCGTTGGTAAAATCCACAGCAGCACCCATCTGAGAAACTTCGTAGGTCACATCGAAGCCTTTGGCAATACCTTCAACGATATTCATGACTTGTTCGGTCATGTAATCATTGATAGAGCTTGTTTCTCCACGAACTTCTAAGGCCATGTGAGCATGAGTCGGAATAACGTTTCTTCCTTCTCCAGCTTTAAGCGTACCGACATTGATACGAGTCATTCCGCCGCCATGGCGCGGAATACCCATCATCTGAACAACCGCATTACAAGCTGCAGCCAGTGCGTTCCGGCCGGCATTTGGTTCTTTACCTGCATGAGCCGGTTTTCCGGTAAATCTAACATCAAACTTGGAAGTGCAAAGCAATCCGTATGGAGCTACAACAATCTCGCCGCTGTCAGCCATGAAAGAGATGTGGCTGCCAAAAAGATAATTGGCATCATCAAGAATGCCGGAAGCAGCAATTGCAGACGCACCACGAACTCCCTCTTCTGCTGGTTGGAAAACAATCTTGAATTTGCCTTTGAGTTCGTCCTTATGATCCGCAATCCATTTAGCCAAAGTCAAACCGATCGAAGTATGAGTATCATGGCCGCAAGCATGCATAAAGCCATTATGTTGACTGCGGAAACCTTCTTTGTTTGGCTTATGTTCTGCATTGTCAGTTTCTTGAACGCAAACACAATCAATATCAAAACGGAAAGCTGTAGTTGGGCCTTCTTTACCGGTATCTAACAAGCCAACTGCACCCGTGTACCCTTCCATCTCTTCTAAAAGAGCTTCAGAAACTCCGCGTGCAAGAGCATTTTTCTTACCTTCTTCAACTAACGCGATGTTTCTGCCAAAAACTTGCTCAGGATTAATAATTTTTGTTCCAAGAAGAACTTCATACCCAAAACTGCGAAGCTTCTCGACAATGTAGGACGTTGTCCAAAACTCTGTCCAGCCTTCTTCTGGCCACTGGTGCAAAGTCCTTCTTTGTTCGATAAGCAGGGATGAATAATCTGACATGGTCTCTCCTCTACAGGGTTTTTAATGAACTTCTGATCATAATCACTATTACAAAAATTGGCTAGCAATTTTTTACAATTTCCCATTAAAAAAGGTCCCCTAAGGGACCCTTTTCCGTTAGTTAACAAACTAAACCATAATCAGTGCGAGTGTAAACACAGCAATAATCATTGGAATAAAGGTTCTCTTAACTAACTGCATCGGTTGTACCATTGCCAGACCGGAAACAACAATCACCACACCGGCGATCGGAGACATTGTTCTTCCCAAAGAGCCGGAGATAAGAGCTAAGGCACCGAGATTAGGAACCTGCATACCGAAATCTGCGGCATGAGGTGTAACAGCTTCATTGAAGGCGAATGTAGCAGCGTCGCCTGAACCAGTAATCACAGCCAGTATGAATGGTCCTAAAGAACCGCCCCAACGGGCAACTTCGTTAGAAGCCTTAAGAGCTGCAACGAAAGCATCAACCAAACCAGCAGCTCTTAAACCGGCAGCAAATACGCCGGCTGCAATGATAATACCCATTACAGAGCCGTAGCCGGAACCCATACCTTTAAAGAACTCTTTGGAGAACTGTTGAGGATTTGTCCAGGAAACAAGCAATGTGAAGATAGCACCAATAACCATGGCCTGGGCAACGCCCATCTTAATAGCTGGGAACCACTGATTACCTGCAACCAAAATTGCCAGAGGAACAAGCGGTGCGAGAGCTTTGAGAGGATTAATTTTACCGATTGCTCCTTGTTCTCCAGCTTGAGAATAGTAAGCATCAAGTTCTTCTTGACTTGGCTTGTTATCACGAAGTACCAAGCATACAACGGTAATACCGACAAGACCGATAGCCATCATGACTAAGGTGAAAGGAGTATGAAGTCCGATCACATCCATAACGTCCATGTTAGAGATCTTAGCAACGAAGTTGTTATGACTCATGCCTGGGGACAAGCAGGAACCATAAGTACCCATAAGAACTGCTGCACCTGCAGCAGCTGGACGGATACCGGAACGGATCATCACAGGGATAAGAGTTGCACCTACGGCTGCAGCACAACCGGCTGCTGAAGGAAGGGCGATGTTAACGAAGAAAGTAACTGCTGTTGCGGCTGGGATCAAAAGAATGCCTATCTTCTTCAAAGGAGCTGCCAACAGAGAAACTAAGTGCTTATCACACTGTGTGTATGTAACAACGTATGCGAAACCCATTGATCCGCAGATTGCCATGATAAGCGTTGCAGTTGTCATGCTCTTTGCAAACTGATCCAAGGCCATCATCGGCTTCAGAGAGATACAGCAAAGGAACAAGCCTGCTGTGAAGAGAACCAAACGGGTCTCATAGCGTTTAATTAAGCAGTAAACCGTGATAATAACCACAGCAACTGCTATCCAAGCGGTTAATGTCATGAAAAACACCTTTCAAACTAGCTAAAATTTAATTCCCGCAAGAAATACTTCTCCAAGGAATGCCCTACTATTTCATACCTTGTAATAATCCGTAAACGGTACTAACCCTGTAATTTACAATTTTTTTTTGAATAATTATTTAATTAATTATGTGGGTAATCTTCTAAAATACGCACGTTTATCCCAAAGGAGAATCACTAAATGGCTTCTGAATTCCAAGTCAAATCTTCAGAATTTGCAAAAAAATGTTTTGATGACATCCGTGAGATGTCTAAAGACGGTCAAGGCGTATCTCGACAAGGCTACTCTCCGATTGAAACTCAGGTTCTTGAATATTTCAAGAAAATCGGAGCTGAACTAAATCTTGAAATATCCACAGATAAGGCCGGAAATGTTTGGATGACCGTTCCGGGGAAAAATCGTGAACTTCCTGCCCTTGTTAGCGGGTCACATGTTGATTCTGTACCACAAGGCGGCAACTTTGACGGTTTGGCAGGTGTAGTTGCCGCATTGACTGTCGCTCGTTGGATGAGAGAAGTAAATTACACTCCAGAAAGAGACTACACCGTTCTTATGATGAGAATGGAAGAAAGTTCATGGTTTGGGAAGTGCTACGTTGGTTCACTTGGTATGACTGGTCAGCTCACCGAACAGGATTTGGCACTTAAGCATCGTTCATCCGGAAAAACATTAAAAGAAACTATCAAAGAATGCGGCTTCAATCCAGATGATTTAACAACAGGTGTGCCTGTAGTGGATTTGGCAAAAATGGCCGCTTTCATCGAGCTCCATATTGAGCAAGGACCAACGCTTGATTCCTCTGATACCAGAGTCGGAATTGTTACCGGCATTCGCGGCAATATTCGCCATAAAACGATTAAATGCATTGGAGAAACAGCCCACTCAGGCGCAGTTGACAAACAGTTCCGCCATGACGCTGTTCTAGCAATGGCCGAACTTGCTTATAAGATGGATTGCCTGTGGGATGAATGGCTCAAGGCAGGTAAAGATCTGGTCTTTACCATCGGCGTGGTTCATACCTCTGCAACCTCGGCTATTGCTATTGTTCCTGGGGAGGTTACTTTCTGCTGCGACATTAGATCTCTTCACAGAGAAACACTTGACCAGTTCCACGCTCTCCTGCTAGAGCAGGCTGAAGAAATTGGAAAGAAACGCGGCGTTAAATTTGAATTCGACAAATCCATCATCAGTGAACCCTTGGCTATTCATGAAAACCTCATGAATCATCTTGAAAAGAGTGCTCGCGAATCTGGTCTTAACGTCCGCAAACTTCCTTCCGGCGCCGGACACGATTCCGTCATTTTTGGCAACCTAGGAATTCCTGCTGCAATGATTTTCGTTGCTAACCAAGACGGATCTCATAATCCTCACGAAAAGATGAAACTAGAAGACTTCATCCAAGGCGCAGATGCACTTTGGAATGCTGTTAAGAACTTTCCTATTGAAGGAATTAAATAATAGGTAAGTTATCAGAAAAGAATCGCCTCTTTTGGGGCGATTTTTGTTTGTGCCGAGTTGTTAGAATTTACTTATTTTCCTTGAGCTTGGCTAGTTATGATGAATATAAGTAAAACTCTTCAAGGAAAGAAACTCTTCATACAGTTCTCTTTCTTAATGCTGCTTTTTTCTCTGAGCATCACTTTTATTCTTTTTTCCATCTTTCTTTTGACGGGACAGTCCACCAATAAAGGAAGCGCCATCAACATTTCCGGCTCTTTGCGAATGCAAAGCTATGTGGTTGCCCTTACCGTAGCCGAGTATGCCTCGCGAGAACAGACCCAAAGGACACGAGCAATAAATGAGGCTCTTAATGAACTTGAAAAGCGACTAAACAGTCCAGGACTAGTCCACGCTATCCCAGTAGATCCTAAAGATTCTCTGCGAAAGCTCTACCATGAGATTCACACTGATTTTTATTCAAAACTAAAGCCATTGGCACAGTCGGTCATTTCAAATCCTCATACCGAGAACAAATTTCTCGCCTTTGTACCATCCTTTGTTTCGAGAGTAGATAAATTTGTCTTCGATATTGAACAAAGCTTAGCAACTCAAATGAACTGGCTGCGATCTGGTTTGATTGCAACTTGCATATTAGTTTTTTTACTCGGACTCCTCTTCTTAATTTATTTCCAGAAAGTCTTCTTTCTTCCTCTCCAGTCTCTTTCGGAAGTAGCATCAAAAGTTAGAAAAAGAAATTTTTTCGTGCGTTCAAACTATAAAAAGGAAAATGAAATTGGTGTTTTAGCAGAAAGCTTTAACTACATGATCAAAGACTTATCGCGACTATATGAATCTTTGGAAGATGAAGTTAAAAGAAAAACAAAAGATTTAAACGAAAGAAATGAAACAGTTAACTTGTTGTTCACTCTGAGAAGCATTTTCAGCGGTTCTCCGACACTTCAGGGCGACACCTTGTCTTTAGCTCTGCGTGAGCTATTGGACTACCTTCATGGTAATAAAATAGCACTCTTCTTGGTTTCCGATGATCTTGAATCTTACCGACTTTCTACCGTTTATCCGTCCTTAGATTCAGAAGCCAAAGAAGCCTTCCAACAACAATTAGATGCTTTAGCACCCACGGCTTCTCAAAGTAAACTTGTCGAAGAATTCAATAATTGCTTAAGGATTGAAGTCAAAGATGTCTCAAGACTTGTCGGCTTTTTAGTAATCTACTTCGATAGTTGCCCGACATTATCTTCAAGAGACACAAGATTATTTGAGAGCGTTAGCGAAATTTTTGCAACAGCACTCATTAATGCACGCAAAAGAGAAGAAGGGTATCGTCTGGCTCTCTACGAGGAACGTTCCACGATTGCCAGAGAATTGCATGATTCAATTGCCCAGTCTCTTGCGTTCTCTAAAATTCAATTAACTCGACTCTCATATGCTATTAAAGGGAATTTACCCCAAGAGCAGCTTGAAGAAATCGTTACCGAACTTAAAACCGGTGTTTCTACCGCCTACTCGCAGCTTCGGGAGGTTTTGACAGCCTTCAGATTGAAACCTTCTTCCAGCGATATTCGCCAATCCATCCATAAATTGTTGGATGAATTCCACGAGCGTTCAGGCATTGAATTTGAACTAAAAAATGATGTTCTCGATTTTGAAATTAATGCCAATAAACAAGTTCATTTAATTCATATTCTCAAAGAAGCCTTGACAAATATTGAAAAACACTCTCACGCCACGAAGGTAAATGTTTCTTTATCAATTGATTCTGACAATTTTATTGATGTTACTATTGCTGATAATGGAAAAGGCCTGCAACCTTCTGAAAGGGAAAAGAAAGGTCACTTTGGGCTGTCCATTATGGAGGAAAGGGCTAAAGCTCTGGATGCTCAAATTAACTTTCTGCCCAATAAACCGACCGGCTTGATTGTTAATTTTAAATTTAACATAACACGCGGGACCTCTCATTCGTAAGCATGAGGGTGTATAACAAAAGAACTTAGAGATGCGAGGCTCGGAGAGCCATTGTTACTCGATGAAGCAGAGTGAACATGCCCGATATTGTACGCAGCTTTGAAAACTGTAAGCAATCTCTAAAATCGGAGAAATCTCTTCGAGAAGACTAGCATGTAGGCGCAATGTAGTTCCTAACCGCAAATTAGATAAGGATAAATGGAAGTTAACTATGGATGAAAATGAAATCACAAAAATCTTTGTTGTAGATGATCATCCTCTTTTCCGCAAGGGAGTGGTTCAATTACTGCGGTTGAACTCACAATTTCAAGTAATTGGAGAAGCAGGGACATATGAAGCTGCGATAACGGGCATCACCTCAAAAGAGCCTGATTTAGTGCTTTTAGACCTCAATATGAAGGGGACTAGTGGGATTGAAATTCTGTCGTCTATAAAAAATTTCGATCCTTCTATAAAGGTCGTCATGCTAACAGTTTCTGACTCACCCAATGATCTTCTTCAAGCTATTAAAACTGGAGCTGATGGCTATCTCTTAAAAGATCTAGAACCTGAAGAAATTCTTGAAAATATCAAGAGAGCTGTAGAGGGCCAAGTAGTTCTGAGTCCCGTTCTTACAAATGCATTAGCCGAGGCCCTGAAAGAAAAGAAAGAAGAACCTTCTCGCTCTCTCCATGGTTTAACTGAAAAAGAATTGATGGTCCTCAAAGGAGTGTCTCAAGGCTTGAGCAATAAGCTCATTGCGAGAGAACTAGATATTTCTGATGGAACAGTAAAGGTACATGTAAAGCATATTTTGAAGAAACTTAATTTTCACTCTCGAGTGGAGGCTGCTATTTGGGTTAGTGAAAACAATATTAAATTTTAACCATTCAAATTTTTACAGCAGTAACCAAAATGCCGATACACACTGTATCGGCATTTTGGTTATTTAAATGATTGCTTCTTCAGATTGTCTCATTTTTTCTGAGGAAGTACTTCTGCATGGCAGAGCATACATTCATAGCGATTTGGGTTTACCTTATCACCTGAAACATGGCTTGGGGGCAAAGGAGTAGGCATCCCTTTGACTTTCTGAACACCGGGTTTTGGAACCTGGTGGCACATTAAGCAAGCATTCTTTGTTGGTGTGATTGGAAGATAAGCCGCTACCGGATGGGGAATCATCGGAGGTGTAAATTGATCAGTAATAGCTGCATCTGCGGCAGGTTCTTGTGCGAAAGCTGAAACGCTTAACGCCAACAGAGGGACTAATAAGAGTTTATTCATGAACGTCTCCTATTTTTGCGTTTTCATTTTTTTTATGGGGTACAAAACGCAACTTAAAATTCAAACTATTTTCAGGACAAATTGCAATGCATTTTCCGCAGTTGACACATTCTCCGGAAGCAAATCTTCCGACTTTGGCTGCCTCTTTAAAGTTAATAACCTGAGGTTCAGGACACACTTTGAGACAATCACCGCATTTGGTACATGTCTCATCATCATAACTGACTTTGAGTTGGCCAATCTTACCCCAAAGCGCCCAGAAAGCTCCCAGAGGACATAAGTGACCGCACCATCCTCTTTTACTAACGGCAAGATCGAGGGCAAAGATTCCGAAGACTGCACTTAAGAAACCATAACCCATTCCATATACCATCTCGCGCCAGATAATACCTTGAGGACTTATAGCTTCAAATGCTGCTTCACCTGAAAGAATACATAACACCAAGCAGACTGCGAGCAGGACATATCTCATGACAGTTGGAAGAGAAAGCATCTGGGATTTGATGTGAAGTTTTTCTCTTAACCAAAAAGCCAAGTCCGTAACCAAGTTCATTGGACAGACCCATGAACAGAATGTCCTACCGCTCACAAGAGCATAAAAGACGAGAATGATAAAGGCTCCCAACATGGTTTCCGGAGAAAGCCAAAATTGGGAAATTGCTCTTTGCAATGCGGCAAACGGATCGGAAAGAGGAACCACGGAAAGAATTCGAGAGGAAGAAAGATCTCCCTCAAGAAGAGGCAGCCCAAATAAGTTCCATCCAAACCTGAAGGTGCCAATGAACAAGAAGATTAATGAAAATTGAACTAATCTTCTCGCTATGGTATATCTCAGTCTGAATAGCCACTCCTTAAAGCTCTTAGGCGGCGGAAGATGTCGAATTTCTCTACTTGCCATTTCCAACCTCCGAATTCAAATAATCCAATCCTCCCGGAGGAAGCTCGTGAGTCGGGCCGTTGCCGAGCATAGGACTATCAGGAATGGGTCTAGCATCGTCGGCCTCTTTCCATCCAAGCCGATAGTGGTCGCCTACCCTGCCAATGAATTTAGCAGGATCAATGATATTAATGCAGGGTACTGCTGTTGGGCAGCTGTGGACACATAACCCACAACCTGTGCATTGATCTGGCTGGATAACAGGAAGAAACATTCCGTGCTTGCTGATCTGGCGAGGCTGCATATCGATGATGATCGCCTTATTTTGTTCGGGACAATCTCGATAACAGATCTCGCATCTCAACCCTTGCCAGGAAAGGCAAGTGCTGTGATCAATCGCAGCCACACCCATTTTTGCCTTTGTAATATCAGTCAGATTAGGATCCAAGGCACCTGATGGGCACGCCTTGACGCAGGGAATATCTCGGCACATATAGCAGGGAATCTCCCTTGGATCGAAGTAAGGAGTTCCGGGAGCTGCCGTATCACCAAATTTAGCCAGCTTGAGTGTCTCATAAGGACAAGCTTTTACACACAAACCGCATTTGGTGCATGCTGTATCAAAATCTTTACCTTCAAGTGCTCCAGGAGGACGAGGAACGAACCCTCTAGCCTGAGCACTTTGTTGAAGAAAAAGATTCCACAGAAGCCCTGCTCCAACCCCTGCTGCTCCTAACTGAATAGAACGAGCAACAAAATCTCTTCTTGATGTCTTTTTCTCAGTCATGCTTGGAACGGAGCCTTACGGCTCCGTGAACTTAGATTACTGTGCCTTATAGATCTTGACTGCTGATTTCTTGAAGTCGGGTTCTTCAGAAATAGGATCAGTAGCATCTATGACAACCTTATTGGTTTGAACTTTCTCGTCAAAGAAAGCCAACCAAGAAGATCCTTTAGGCATGAAGTTGCGTTGGTTGGTTTGAACAATCGCGTCAATTTTGCCGCGTCTGCTCTCGACCGTCGCCACGTCACCGTTCTTGAGGCCGCGTTTAGCAGCGTCATCTGGGTTCATGTAAACGAATGCGTTCGGCTGTGCACGATAGAGCTCAGGAACTCTCATTGTCATAGAACCGGTATGCCAATGCTCAAGAATACGGCCGGTGCATAACCACAAATCATAGTTTGCGTCAGGCTGTTCTACTGGAGCTGCATATGGACGATAGAAAATCTTAGCTTTATTCGGCAGCGGAACTGGCTTCGGATCTGTAATACCCCAAAGGTTCCCTGTTGGGATCGCTTTGAAGAGCTTACCGTAGAAAGCGTAGCCGCCTTCTTTTACATACGGGTCGAACTCCTGGTTGAAACGGTATGGAGTTTCTTTTCCGTTAACAACCGGCCACATTAGACCACGAGTCTTTGAATTGAGATAGGTATCAAAGTCGGCAAGATCATGGCCGTCGCCTAAGGTGAATTGACGATATTCATTGAACAAGGCTTTTTCTGGGAACCAGTTCAAATTAGATGGGGCTGCGGTACTGTTGATCTTGCAGACGAATGCAGAATCCGGCCATGCAACCTTTGTGTTAGCTGGACGAGCATAAAGCACTTCGTAGAGAGAGGTTTCTGGTGTATAGCCCATCTTTTGTGCTTCATCTAAAACACTTGGAAGCTTACCATCTGCATAACCCTCAAGCTTCAAACCGGGAACAGATTGTTCGCCCCACACATCTTTCAATTTGATGCGTTTCGCGAATTCCATCATCATCCAAAGATCAGTCCTGGCCTCTCCTGGAGGAGTAGCCATTTGCTGCCAACCCTGTGTACGTCTTTCGGCATTTCCATAAAGACCCCATTTTTCAAAGATCATGGCAGCAGGAAGAATCAAGTCAGCATAACGGCAGCTGAATGTAGGATAAGCATCAGCAACAACTATGAAGTTGTTAGGATGACGAGCGGCCTGCAGCCAGTGATTGCTATTTGGAGCAGCTTGGAATGGATTGACAACTTGTGTCCATACGAAGTTGACGGAGTCATCTTCCATTCCTCTCAGAATTTCCATGAAGGCTCTGCCGACTTTAGGATTAATGGTCTTTTCAGGGATACCCCAAATTTTTTCCGATTTCACGCGAGCTGGCTTAGCTGCAACTAACATGTCAGAGGGCAGACGATGGCAGAAAGTGCCCACTTCACGAGCCGAACCGCAAGCAGAGGGCTGACCGGTTAAAGAGAAGGCTCCGTTGCCAGGACGTGCGTGTTTAGCCAATAAAAGATGAACGGCATAAATCTGTTCATTAACCCATACCCCTCTTTGATGCTGATTAGCTCCCATGCACCAGAAGCTGAGGATATTGTTTGCTTTATCAATATAAGTATCGGCAAGAGCAACAAGTTTTTTCTTGAAGTCTTTGATATTTTCGTCAGGATCGCCTTTTGCAAGTTCAGCAACGAAATCGAGTGTATAGGGCTCAAGACCTTTCTTAAATTCTTCAAAAGTTATTGACCAATGACCGCCAGCTTTTCCGCCCTGCTGGACCTGCTTAACAACTTGACCTTCCTTGCGGCCCTGGGCTATAGCTTCCCATTTGTCCAAAACGATTTCGTTCTGTTTCTTCTGAACGTCTTTTTCTGCCGGGAAAGCAAATTTGTCTGTTGGACGCATTCCATAGCCAATGTCTACGTTGCCGGTAGCGAAGATACAGTGCTTATTGACGAAGTCTTGTTCAACGACGCCGCGATTAACAATTTCCCGCAAGATATAGTTAAGGATAGCTAAATCAGTACTAGGCTTGAAGATAATAGTGGTGTCTGCCAAGTTAGAACTCATGTTCTTATAGGTAGTCACATTAATGATCTTTGTAGCCTGATGAGTCAGCTTTCTATCAGCGACGCGTGACCATAGAACCGGATGAGCCTCAGCCATATTGTTGCCCCACAAAACCATTGTGTTGCATTTCTCAATATCGGAGTAGTTATTGGCTGGTTCATCGATACCAAATACTTGATAGAACCCTACTACAGCACTGGCCATGCATAAACGGGCATTCGGGTCCAAGTTGTTAGAACGCCAGCCTGCCTTCACAAGTTTACTTGCTGCATAAGCTTCTGGGATCGTATATTGACCGGAACCTAAAATAGCGACAGCAGTAGGTCCCTTAGCTTTGTAGGTTTGAAGGAATTTTTCAGCCATGACGTCCAGAGCTTCATCCCAAGACACCGCTTCAAATTTTCCGTTCTTGTCATACTTACCATTCGTCTTTCTCAACAAAGGTTTGGTAAGTCTGTCCTTGCCGTACAAAATTTTGGCATTAAAGTAACCCTTAATACAGTTAAGGCCTCTATTGACAGGAGCGTCTGGATCTCCTTTGGTAGCAACCACGCGTCCTTCTTTGACGCCAACAGACAAGCCGCAGCCTGTTCCGCAGAAACGGCATACTCCTTTTGTCCATACAATTCCATTCTCTGCAGCACCTGCAGCCGCTTTAGCAACTTCTGAAACAGGAATACCAACCGTCATCGCTGCAGAAGCGGCAATACCGGCTTTCAAAAGTTCGCGACGCTTGACTTGGGGTAAATTAGTCGTCATACGTTCGTTCTCCTAACCAAAGTTATTGGGTTAACTTTTCAAAATTATTAAGTGGACTGATTTCAGCAGACTCATCAAAATGATGCACCAATAAAGATACGTCCAGTACGGAGTTAAGTGCTGAAATTGATTTGAATATTTCTGTTTCTTCTATGACGGATGGTGCTTCAACCACGACAATAAACCGGTTGGCTTCCTCTTGTTTTTGATGCACCTCAACACCGGTGATAGTTGAAACAGCATTAAGCGCTTCTGCAAGACTTCCGGGTTTGCAAGACACAAGCAGACCAGAATAATTCATGGGGTACCTACAGAAATAGTTATTAATAATGGGTTAAGCTAAATTATGGCGAAATCCAAAGCTGTCTCAATAGCATACCCCGAAATAGCCAAAAACCTTAGGTATTTACCCTAGTATCCCTAGGTATTTGTGACTAGATTTTTCTTTTTTGAGTATAGAAAAAGGGAGGACACGCCTCCCTTTTTTAATTAGTTCAGATGAACTTATCTATTCACGCTTAGATCCAGCCGCGCAAAAGTGCCATAAAGTAACCAGCAAGAGTTGCTGTACCAACTCCAATCAAACCAGGAAGAATGAAGGAGTGATTAATAACGAACTTGCCAATCTTTGTAGTACCAGAGCGGTCAAATTCAATGGATGCTAAATCAGATGGATAGGTTGGGATGATGTAATAGCCATAGCAAGCAGCTGAACATCCAATTACAACACCTGCTGGAGTGCCCACAGCTAAAGCAACCGGAACGATTGTGGCAACTGCCGCAGCTTGAGAGTTAACCAACTTAGAAACAAGAAGGATAACGAAAGCATATGCCCATGGGTAAACTTTAACGTATTCAACCAATACTTCCTTAAGGTCAGCCAAGTGTGCTTTAAAGACTGTGTCGGACATCCAAGCAACACCAAACACGCAGACCACTGCAACCATACCGGAACGGAAGACTGGAGTAGCACCGATGGACTTCGGAGAAGTGCCTGTTGCGAAAACGATGATGGCGCCGCAAGCAAACATGAACATCTGAATAACTAAAGTCATGGAGAGAGGTTTCTTTCCGACCATTGGTCTGAACTCAGAAACGGCACCAAGCAATGCCACAACAGCAACCACAGCCAAGAAGATCCACATAGCAGTCCATTGCTTTGCAGGAAGCTTCTTACCCAACAGAGTAAGAGTTTCGCCGTAAACATACTTCTTAGCTTCCGGATCAGCAATAAGAGCTTGGAATTCTGGATCTTTATCTAAGTCTTTGCCGCGGAAATTAGACCATGTTGCCATAACGAGCAGACCGATCAAACCTGCTGGAATTGTCAAAGACATCAATGTCAACAAGTTGATTTCTGTACCGTTTGCCATCGGATGACCGGCAATCAAGGCGATCATAGATACGCAAGCTACAGACACCGGAGAGCAGATAACGCCCATCTGTGCTGCGATAGAAGAAGCAGCCATCGGACGTTCCGGGCGGATACCTGTCTTGATTGCAACGTCATAAATAATCGGCAGCATTGTATAAACAGTATGTCCTGTTCCGCAGAGAATAGTCAATGTGAAAGTGACCAACGGAGCAAGGAATGTGACCATTCTCGGACGATTACGAAGAATCTTTTCAGCAATCTGAAGCATGCAGTCCAAACCGCCGGATGCCTGAAGGGTGGCACCCGCAGCAACTACTGCGATAATGGTAAGAATTACGTCGACTGGAGGTTTGCCCGGTGGGAGTCCAAGCCACGGCTTTGGTCCAAAAACGAAAATAATAAGGCCGATGCCGCCTAAAAGGCCAAGGCACATACCGCCCCTTCTCGCTCCAAAGAACAAGAAAGCCAGGAGCAGAAAAACTTGAAACCAAAAAATAGCACCCATAATTTTTTTCCTGAATGAATTGTAAAAATGTGTCAAATATGGACAACGTGAATGATTACCGAGTTTACGATTTGATACAAGAGTAGAAACCCATTCTTTCATAAAATATCAGGGTAATTACTAGTTAGGATAAACCCTAATATATTTATAACAGGTTGATTTTATTAGGATCAAAAAGACTGTGCATTCTAAGGGTATATCCTTGGTTAAATCGAAATAATTAAGAGTTCTTCCGAATAATTAATAATTTTGTTTCTAAAGCATCTAACTATTAACAATTTACAAACAATACATTTGTAACCCACTAGCGTTTTCTACGGCTTCTTAGAATTTACTTTATGAATGAACACATAAATTTTGATTACGCAAGGGCAACTCGTACGGGAATTCCTGAAGTTATTTATGCTGAAGGAAAGGACGAGTCAATAATTCTGAAACTTCTCAAAGATTTTGCAGAGAATAGTAAGCATCCAATCCTGTTTACAAGACTTTCTCCCTCAATCTTTAAGAAGCTCACTCCGCAGATCCAAGAGAAATATTGCTTCGACCCTTTGGCCAGAACAGCCTTTTCTTTTCCCCTTACATCCAAAATAAAGGGACGCGCTGCTATTGTTTCCGCAGGTACTTCTGATGCCTTTGTTACTTGGGAAGCAAAAAGAACTTTGGATTATCTCAACGTCGAAAATAAAGTTTTTGAAGACTGCGGAATCAGCGGTATGTGGAGGCTTCAGGAAAAAATCCAGGAGATAAATTCTTTCGACATAATCATTGCTGTTGCAGGGATGGAAGCCGCATTGACGACAGTACTTGCAGGCTTGATATCCAAGCCAATTATCGGAGTGCCTACTTCGGTCGGGTATGGTGTATGCAGTGGGGGCAAAACCGCTTTAAATTCCATGCTTGCGTGTTGCGCACCCGGAGTGTCTGTAGTAAATATTGACAACGGATTCGGCGCAGCATGTATGGTGTACAAAATATTATTATCCTGTAAAGGGTTTCAAGAATGACAAACGTAAACAATCACTCTCAACATGACCATTCTCATGAGCATCCCCATACTCATACTCATAGTCATCAAGATAGAAACCTTCATGGAGAGAAAGATGCCGAAGTCGGGGCCGGGAAAAAAGTTCTTACGATCAGATCGCATTCAGGCCTTTCGGGTGACATGTTTTTATGCGGCCTTATTAGAACACTGAATTTAACGCCACAAGATACTGATAACATCTTAAACGGCATTTTCCCAATTCTGAAAGGCACCGTCAGAGTCGAAAAAAAAGAAGTTAACCATATTGCCGGTTGGCGGTGCAGGGTGGAACTTCCTCAGGAACATCAGCACAGAAATCTTGATGATGTGCTAGAAATAATCTCCAAGGCACAACTATCTGAACAAGCCAAAAAATATGCTGTCGCTGCTTTTTCTAATGTAGCGTGTGCCGAAGCGGCAGTTCATAGTCTCAACATAGAAGAGGTTCATTTTCATGAAGTAGGGGCGCTCGATAGTATTTTGGATATTTGTTTCACTTGTGAGCTCTTTGCAAGATTAAACCCGGATGTCTTTGTTGTCAGTCCTCTTCCAATTGCAGACGGTGTAATTCAGTGTGCCCACGGCACAATTCCTTCACCCGCTCCGGCTGTCCAAGCTATGCTTCCAGGAATTCCAATTCGACCCTTCGGAGCAGAAGGAGAAACAGTTACGCCAACTGCCCTTGCTCTTTTGAAAGCTTTCAATCCCTCCTTTGGAGGCTGGCCGATGATGGTCGTAGAAAAGATAAACACTATCTACGGTACGTATGTCTATCCAAACGTCCCCAATGGAGCAACCTTCGCTTATGGGACAACCTATGCTTAACCCGAAACTTGATTTGCTAAAAAAGTTTTTGGAGGACAATTTTTCAAATGAGCCGGTTAGTATTGCCTTTTCAGGAGGTCTTGACAGCAGATTCCTCGCTTATGCCTGTGACTACCTAGGATTTCCTGTCAAGCTTTACCATATTTCAGGCCCGCATCTTTCCAGGCAGGAAACAATTGAGGCGCAAAAATGGGCAAATGAACGAAATTTTCCGTTAGAGATCCTCTCTTTGAGCCCGCTCGCGCATCCTGAAGTCCAGCAAAATTCTAAAACTCGGTGCTACCACTGTAAAAAATGTCTTTTCTCTTTTTTACTGACAAAGACAAATAAGGTGTGTGATGGGACAAACCATTCGGATCTGGGCAGTTACAGACCGGGGATTCAGGCCCTTCAAGAGCTAAAGATTTTGTCTCCCTTGGCTAAAGCTGGTCTCTCTAAACGTGAAATCCGGCTTCTTGGGGAACAGATAGGACTTGATAATGTTCAGCAACCCTCCAGACCATGTCTATTAACAAGGTTTCCTTATGACTCAAGAATTACGCTTGAGAAGTTAGCCAATATCGAAAGGGTGGAAAATAAAATACAAGAGATTCTCGATAAATCAAAGTTAAGGACTCTACCTTTTCGAGTAAGAGAAGTTAAACAGCCCTACCTAGCCATTCATATAGCCGAAAATAATAAAGAACGAGTTTCCGCTCAGCTTGTGAAGACTCTCGAAAAAGAAACTTCAGAAATAACATCCGACCGAAAGGTAAAAGTAATTTTCCTGCCGACCCTTTCGGGCTATTTTGATACCGACTCCCAAACTTAAACGATCGTTGTTACCTAATCCTAAAACCGCTAACGAATCGGTTCCGAACTTGCATCCTCTTCATGAATAACAGAAAGAATATTGGCCACTCCCACGGCACTTTTGACGCCTAACTTTCGGCAAACCACTCCTCTGTGAACCTGTACTGTTTTCTCGCTGATATGCAGCTCATCGGCAATCTGCTTGTTCAATAATCCGCGAGCGACTTTACGCGCAACCATCTTTTCTCTGGCTGTCAGCGTATTGAATGCTTGAGAAAATTCTTCGGTCTGTTTCTTTTCTTTACGTCGTTCTAAATCTTTTTCAACACCTCTTTCGATAGCTGCCAACAACCTATCTGCACTGACTGGTATCGGAAGGAAATCCGTTGCGCCATCTTTTAATGTTTGAACTGCCATATCAATATCCCCGTGCGCAGAAACAAAGATAATGGGCAAACCATTTTTTTGTAGCATCATCACTCGCTGTAACTCAATACCGCTCATATCCGGCATTCTGACATCGAGAATTACACAGCCAGGAATCTCTCGGTTATCTTCTTCTAAGAAACGAAGTGCAGAGGGATAGCAAACGGTTTTCCACCCTTCACTTTCGATAAGGAACCTCCAGGACTTCCTCATTGCATCATCATCGTCAACAATTCTGATAAGGGCACTTTCTTGAAGCTTATCTAGATTCATCTTGGTCCTCCAACGCAAGAGGTAAGGTTAACACACAGCGAAGTCCGCCTGTTGGTATCTTTGAGAGCCTTAAAGAGCCTCCATTTGCTTCAAGAAGCTCTCTGACGATGGCCAACCCTAGGCCCAAGCCATCTTTTTTGCTTGATTGACCAAGATTATTCAAAGATGCGAACTGAGCATCGGTCATCACAGGTCCATTATCTTCAATCGTAATGCGTGCTTTTGAATCAATCTTTTTAATTTCTATATTGATCTTTGGAGAAGGCTGCTTGCTTACTGCCTCCTCTGCGTTCTTTAATAAATTAATCAAAACAAGATCTACGTTGAGAGGATCGGCGAGGACCATCACATTCTTGTCGCCCTCCAGAGTACAGTCAACATTTAATCTACCAAGACGCTTCATTAAGCTAATGATTCTTGAGACCGTCCCCTCGAGATTGAACCTTTTTCTTTCGCGACGTTCTGTTCGGCCGATATTTCGTACAAACTCAACAATATCTGAAGCCCTTGTGCTCTCACTCTTAATTTCCGACAAGGCCTCATGGAGTACCTGTTCGGAAGGCTTTTTATTTCTATTTAGCTGTCTAAGAAGAGCCTCAGAGTAGTTATTTATTGCTCCAAGGGGCTGCTTGAGCTCATGAGCAATCATTGCTGAGATGATTGCGATTGAATTTGTTTTTTCCAAATTTTCTATTCTTTCTTGGATTTTTCTGTTTTCTTTTTCGTACTCTTGATTTTCAAGATTTTTTTTCTGCAGCTGAAGAGTTTTGCGGCGTACAGCAAAACCAAGATAAATCCAATTCAGGATAACTAAAACTAATAGGCCTCCTCCAAGGATAAAGTACCATCTGTAGTAGTGAAGGATCCATCCCAGTGTTCGATCTTCCAAATATCTGACTTCTGCCTTTTCCAGAAGAAGGTTCATCTGATCATAATCATTGGCAACGGTCCAATAAGCACCTTCAGCAGGATCAACCGGCAGTTGAAGCAATTCCACAGTAATTGTTCTCAATGTCTTGGAATCTAAAGAAGACTGCACGGAAAACATCCATCCCGGATAAAGATGAGTTGAGTGGCGACAAAAAAAGTTTTCGTGCTCTTTCTCGTTAATAACTTTGATAGCGCCTGCAGGACCTTCAGGGTTGGTTCGCTCCAAATGCTCGAGAATACAGCTAGCTATAAAGGCGACATCAACTTCCTTATTAGCAACCATCTCAATAAGGTTTTTCATAGGGAGATGCGTCGTCTTCACCTCTTTGAACAACGTATTAGGATTAAGACCCTCGGCCTCTATCTCTCCCATAATAGCCAGGAAGCCTGCGAAGGCTTTCATACTGGAAATAGCGACTGTCTTTCCCTTTAAATCTGAAAGGTCATTGATATCGTTCCTATCTCGATGTGTGATAATGACCCCAGCATTGGCTCTGTTTGGGTCCGGAGCCCATTTATTAATAGCTGTTAATAGAGATGTCCCTCCGCTTGACTCCTTCATCAGGGCGGTTAAACCGCTGGAAGCGATGGAAATATCAAATTTTTTCTCGGCTGCATCATGAAGAAAATCTTCTTGATCATAAAAACGCAGTTCCAAACGCCGTGGTGCAATCGCTCTGCGAATTGCATCAAGAGTATCTTTGAAATGCTTACTTGAAATACCAGCATCAATGCTATTGACCACGGCTAATCTTACAGGCGCCTCCTCAGCTTGCACTACTGAAAAGCAGCCAAATAAAAACAGCACCATACAAATACCAGACATAAAGAACTTATATCCGGTGCTCCTTTTGCTAATCAACTGTCGTGCCATCTTTCTTAGGAATGCGAAACTTATTTAAGGTACTTTGCTGCTTTTTCCTCGGCGAAAGCAGAATCCAAACTTTGCTGTATATTGTTTCTAAAGTTCCTTAATGAGATCTTTAGGAGACTTACTTTTATCACTTGGATACAGAATACTTTTTCTCCAATTCCTTGAGGAAAGGAAGGACATCCGCATCATCCCAAGGAATGTACCCCGGCAGATATCCGACTAAATTACCTTGACCATCGATAATGAAGTTAGTTGGAACTACTTCCATTGGCATTACTGCATCTACGGACTGAGCCGGATCAAACCAAGTCTTATACCCTGATAATTTATTTTTTTTCAAATAATTTGCTGCTTCAGCCGGATCTTTGTCTATGGAGACACCTATGATCTCTATATTTGTTCCTTCTAGCTTCTTCTGCAAGTCCTGAAGTTGAGGAATTTCACGAATGCAAGGAGTGCACCATGTAGCCCAAACATTCAAGATTACAAGCTTCCCTTTTGATGCTTTCAAGCTGACAGGTTTGCCGCTTAAATCCACCAATTTCAAATCCGGCATCTTTCTAGCCTTAGAAAACTCAACGAAAGGCTTCATTACGAGAGGCTTTTTCAACGGCTCTCCAGTACTGTAAATACCTGGTGAAAAGATAGCTTGAGCACTGCTTGACAGTGAAAAAGTCAGAGCGGCAACCAAGAAAAGTGATTTGAGTAATACTTTCATCAAAACCTCATTCAAAAACAAATAACACTTCTTATCGTCTGATCAACATGAATGTTCAAACATATCAGCCTATGCTCTCTCCAGCGCCGAATAATAATTCATTCTTTATCGGAGAGATTCCGAGAAGTCGACGTTTTGAGCCACATTCTTCAAGTCTTCTAAAAACTTCTTTTTGTTAATAACCGGTGGTCGATAAAAAAGAAGACCACACACCAAATGATCAAATAAGTTCCCAGCCGCATCCCATTAAAGCCCAACTGGGCGGATTCCATAAGTTGCTGATTAAGCATTCTGAACAAACTTGAGGGGTTGATCATCAGGCAGATGTTTAAAAACTCATTTGTCACTTTTCCTTCAAATGTGATCGTGAAAATCAAAAGCCCTAAATCATACAGAAGAACAGAAATCAACCAAATGAGAAGCAAGGCAGCTAAGGCTTGGGACTTCGTCGAAGCACAAAGACTGCAGGCATAAGAAATTAATATAAAAACCAGACCAAAAAGCCAGCCCGAGAAGATCAGTGTCAAACTCAGTCTCACTACCTCAACCAAATCATAAGGCAGCAAATGGACGAAAGTAAGAACAGGAAGAACAGATGAACCAATTAATAAGCACAAGCCGAATGCAAAACCTTGTCCTAAAAGTTTTCCTACTAATAGAGAGCTTCGAGAAACAGGATAGGTGAGAAGAAGAAGCAACGTTCCCTGCTCTTTCTCACCCACAAAAGCATCATAAGAAATCAAAATTGCGATAAGAGGAATGAGGAACACGTCTAGCATAACTAGAGAGTTCATCACAGCCGGCAACGGTCTAAAAGAAAAATCTCCGCCAAGTGCAGATATCCCGTAGATAACCGCAAGGGAGGTTAGAACGAATAGAGCTGATCCAGCAAAAAGCCAGAAACTACGGGCCATATCTCTGAATTCTTTGCATGCTACCACGAAAGTTGAGGAATGCATTTTCATTGAGTTCCTCCCGTCCCCACAGCCCTCTTATAAATCTCTAAGAGCGAAGGAGCGACAACACCGACACCGCCCACTCCATATTGTTTCTCCAGATAAGCCAAAGTCTTTTCCAGCTCATTGGCAGGACAAAACAACTTATTCTCTTTCAAATAAGGAAAGAGAATCTCATCTTTTTGCGCAATCTCCACAGCACTAGAAGAGACAAGTTCATAGGGAATACTGAATTGTTCTGCCAGGGTTTTTACGGTTCCATCGGCAACTTTATGGCCTTTACATAGGATGATAGTTCGATCAATAAAATCCTCAACCAACAACAATTCATGAGTACAGACAATAACCGTGCTGCCGCTCTGCTTCAGTTTCACCAGCTCTCGATACATGAGATCAGAAGCTAAGGGATCTAGGCCAACAGTGGGCTCATCTAAGAACAATAATTTTGGATCGGTCAATAATGCCTGTGCCAGGCCAAGACGCTGGCGCTGGCCTTTTGAGCATAAAGAAACTTTTTGGTGTGCAACCGAGACTAAATGTAAGGTTTTTAATAAAGAAAGAGCCTTTTCGCGGGAGACCTTCTTCAAGTCAGCAAAATAATTTAAATTTTCTTGAACTGTGAGATTCTCATAGAAGCTCACGTTTTCGGGCAAATACCCAATTTCATTGGATGACGTTCCTGGATTTCTTCCTAATACCGAAGCGTTGCCAGAATATGTAGGAATTAAGCCCAACAGCATTTTGATTAACGAAGATTTCCCAGCGCCGTTGTGCCCAATTAAAGCAACGAATTCGCCGTCTTTGACAGAAAGAGAGATGTTCCGAAAAATAGAAACTTTTCCTCTCTTTAATGAAATGTCCTGGCAATCTATTGCATTCATTTGTTTTTCTCTTTTCTCTTAGACAATGGATCATCGTTTTGGTTCAAAGGATCTTGAATCAAAGGATTTGAATCCACGATGCCCTTCCCTTTATCCAGTTGAAATTGCGCTGTCAAATAGCGAAGAAAAGAAGTCAGAGGGCTATCCATTAGGAATCTAGCATGGGGATACATCCAAAAAAGCCTGTCGAGCGAATCATTCGGCTGATAGGGATGGTCACCTATTCCATCTTGATTTAAATCCCAGCCTTGGTAGTTATTCCAATAGTTTCCCACCCCATTGTGACTCCACTCGACTAAGCCAGAGCCGACATAACGGACCTGCTGCTTGTTATGCAGAAAGCGGTTGCGCGAAAGAATAGTACCTTCCCCTCCCATTGCGACGCCTACCCCAATCTCACATTCATCAAATGTATTGCCTTCAACAATATTGACTCCGCCGCCGTACACAAACAGTCCTTTGCCTTCAGTGTCGAGGGCCGCTTTTCCTCGAGGATTTCGAACTTTATTTACAGTATTATTCTTGACCGTGGATTTATCACTTTCATTGAGTAGAATCCCAAATTCAACGGTGCGTTTGCTGTCATTGTCAGCCAATAGAACTCTTTCGGAACTCATAATGGCGTAACCGCCGATGCAAGCCTCAGCCTCATTATTGAAAGCAGAATCTCCCCTTGTGTACATATAGTGGATTCCGTATTGAAGTCCTGCAAAATAATTAGCCTCGGAAAAAGTGTTATCGGTATTTTCAAAATAAAAACCGTCTCTGGTATAAAGAACCCGATTATTGAAAAGCTCAGAATTCTTGACATAGTTGAAATAAACTCCGTCTCCTCGATCTAGTACGTGACGACGTTTATTACCGCGAATCTCGCACCCGGAAATTCTGATACTGGACGATTTATCAGCTCGAATACCAAATCCGGACGTATTGATTTTTAAATTTTTTATAGTTGTTCCAGTGAAGTTTTCTTTGATCAACACTCCACTATGACGTTCATACAAATCTTGTCCGCAATTCTTTAAGGTCAAGCCTTCGATAGAAACATTATCTGCCTGTACTACAAGACACGTTCCTTTATCTTGTCCGTCGATAATGGTTTCTTTGGTTCCTTTTAATGTTATGGATTTAGCAATTGTAAAATTACCTTTATAAGTCCCCGTCGAAAGAGTGACAGTATCTCCAGCCGAACAAGCGGAAAGGACTTTTTCTAAACTTTCAGAAGAATTTGCATAAAGCTCAGCGCTTTCTGCTGATGAAGCAAAAAGCGCCAATGCTAGAGCTGCTATCCGAAATGGCATTAATGGCCTTTTAAGGACTTCAACAAATCTAAATTAACTTCAGAGTAGTTGACGATATTGCCTCCATGCTCTTTGGTAAATTTCTGCACAGCCTCTTGGTTTGCAAACGGCAGTATTGACTTACCCATAGCACCGCGAACATCAGAACCGGCATTGAATACTGCTTTCTGTGCTAAAAGCATTTTTTCATGCAGTGGAATATCTTTGTCGTTACCGAAGTCACTTACGAAAAATGCTTCTACTCTTTTAGCGTTTTCCGGCTGGAGTGCATAGACAAATCCATCTTTAACTGAACAGAACTTCAATGGTTCTTTCTCACCGGCAACAAATACCTCGGCTTTTGCGCCCGGATAATTGAGAATTACCATCCCACAGATATGACAACGGTCATGTTTTGTAAAAGCGACCGGGTTGATTTTTTTACTTTCATCTTTGGGAGAGCATCCGGTGATTGCAATGGCAGCCAGAACAACTCCTAAAAGACTAAAAAATTTTTTCATAATATTCTCAAGTGTTTTATAGAAAACTCCGTGCTCAAGAAATTTTTAAGCACGGAGTATTTTTAATTACATCCCATTAATCTGGCCTGCGTAAATAATAAATAGACGCAAGCACATCATGCCGCAAATTGCAGCGATTCCGGAGGTGTAGAAGGCCGCTGCCCCGTCTCTGAAGGCTTGGCTTCCGAAAAAGCTCAACACCAACGGAACAAGGAATCCAACGCCTACCGCACCAATCCAGAATACTTGTGCCCATATCCCCGTAGTAAATGCTACGGAAGCGGCTTGAGCGGCCGCATTTCCACTGACAAGCGCAACGATGATCATGAGCAAGCACATTGCTTCAACAGCCATAATCGGCCATTCAGCAGCATGAAGCACATGCAGATCTTTTCCATGGCGGTCAGCACCGAATAACCAAGCCGACAACACTTTTGTGGCAGCGCAGCCAGCAGAGAAGCCGGAAGCGACGAATAAAGCGGGAAGTACGGCTGTGTTGATCAGCGGGAATCTGATAAGGGCTGAGATCAAGAACCCGGTATAAGCACAAATAGCGATTGCCAGAATTAGAACGAGCCAATCTAAAACAACTCTAAACTTGGCACAGAAGCTAATAATAGGGTCAAGCCATTTGAGCCAACTTACCGAAGTAATCTCGGTTTGCAAAGCAACACACATCAAAACGAATACCAGCGGAATGTAGAAAAGCAATGCCATTACACCGATACTCATTACTGAGGTTGGGTTGTAGTAAACCAGAATACGCCAGAAGAAAAGCGGATTCGTCAAGTCAAGAACTAGACAAATCATTCCAAGAACGATCGTAATGAAGCCAATCAAGGTAGCGGCCTTCATAATCGGCGTATTGAGATGAGTTCCTCGGAATAAGTTTAAGCAGATAGCTACCGCTACCGCACCGCCGGAAATACCTGCAAGAAACAGATAAACGGCAATTGGCCACGGCCACGCTACACCTTCGGATAAACCAATAGTGAAATCCAGCATAATCAGACTCCTTGTTTAGTGACAGGAACGTATCTCAGATTCGGTTCCGTACCGAGATGCGGACGGATTCTGACTGTATCTCTGACACGAATCAACCTGCTGATAATACTTTGCGGGTCATTCAGATCGCCAAAATACAAGGCTCCATGGCGACAAGCTTGTACGCATGCGGGTTCTTCACCATTAACCAACTTAGTGTCTAAACAGAAATTGCAGTTGTCTGCGACCTTGGTTTCGGAATTGATGAAACGAACGTTGTACGGGCAAGCAGCAATACAATATTTGCAGCCTACACAACGATCCGGATCCATCGTTACGATATTGGTAGCTGGGTCACGATGTGCGGCTCCGGTAGGACACACTCTTACGCAAGGGGCATCTTCACACTGCTGGCATGAAACGCGAACATACACGCGTTCACAGTCACAGCCGTCGTTTCTGCCGCAAATCGGACAAGAAGTTCCAGGGATATGGGTTGTCTGACGCTCTAACAGAAGCCTAGAAATTCCTTTTGGAAGTTTGTTGGTTTCGTTGCAAGCATCTTTACATTCTCCGCACCCGATGCATTTATTCTGGTCAAAGACCATTGCATAATGGGGCTTGGGTTGAGCAGAGTTCGGCTCTGCCGGCACTGCAGTTTTAACGGAAGCTTTATTCGCTGTAGTTTTATCTGCAGGCTTGGCTGCCTCTTTGTCGCCGCCGGGTTTACAGCCTCCCAGGCTTAACAAAACTAAGGAACCCGCGGTTGTACCGGCTAGAAATGTTCTTCTATCGATGTTTGTACTCACGGTGATTCTCCATAACTGACGAGATTGGTCTGTCAATATTTTTTCTGAGCTAATTACTCCGAAGTTCGCCCTAAGGAGGACTTCAGAGCAGGTAGGTTTCGAGGATTTGCCCTTCTTTTCTTTTTTCCTCCGCAGGAGGCTAGAGACTTCTTCTCAAAACCAGGATGTCATTAACCATGGGGCCATGCCATCTTCGGACGATTTCCCTCGACCTTAGGGTGTCCTACCGGTAATCCATCACCAGCTGTTTTATTAGCTCCGGGTTTTTCAACCTTTTTCAGAGTCACTTCGAAAATCAAAGCTGATTCCGGAGGAACAGGACCTGCTCCCTCTTCGCCATAAGCGAGCTTTGCCGGAATACTGATAATCGCTTTGCCACCTTCCTTCATCTTGGACAAGCCTTCCTTGAATCCAGGAATAAGAGTCATGACAACTGCTTTTTCCTCGGCGGTTTTGCCTTCCGCATTAGTGAAAGGAGTACCGTCCACAAGCTTGCCGACATAGTCCATCGTCACTACGTCCTCTTCTTTTGGTGTAGGTCCAGTCCCTGCCTTCAGTTCTTCGTACTGCAGCCCAGAAGCGAGCTCTGTTACACCTTTGCGCTTCTTATTTTTTTCTAAATAAGCCTTGCTGTCAGCCTGATTTTTCTCTTTTATCTGCTTAACTCTTGCTTGATGAAGCTGATTTAATTTTTCAGCTCTGCTATTCAAAGCAGCGATGACATCTTCTTCCTTCAGCCTAGATTTGTTTTTCAGAGCATCGGTCAGACCCTCCATAACCAGATCCATATTTACAGGAGCTCCCAGCTCAGACTGTTTATAAGCCTGGGAGGACAAGTAATGACCTAAAGAAGCGCCAAGACTATAAGACTCTTTAGCTTCCTGGGACATTTCCTGTGAAAAGGCTGTTCCGACAAATGCAACGGCTAAAACAGCAGACAAAATAGATTTAGTAAAAATAGACATAGTGATTCTTTTAAATGATGTTGGGTGGGGGACTAAAACAATTGGATCAGGTTAAGGTCTTTCAATTTTTCGTCCTGAAAGCTTCCAACCTTCAATTCCGTCAGGCATCTGACGAACATCGGTATAGCCCAGTTTCATAACTTCTCTGGCAGCCATTTCGCTGGCAGTGCAAAGCCTATTGACGCAATAAAACACTAATGTTTTATTCTTGTCCTTAGGAAGAAGTTCTTTCCAGTTCTGAACATTAAAGAACTTTGCTCCCGGAATATATCCTTGGGTCCATATTTCGAGTGTATTGACATCGAAGAAAAGGACTCCAGCTTCCCAGAGCATCTCTGCTTCACGCATAGAAATCTGATTAAGAAGTTCGTCGTAAACCGGCGCCTCCACCGGCTCACCGCCTCCACCTGCAAAATTAACCTGCGGGTAAAGACAAAGAAAAGAAACTGCTGCAATTTGGAATAACTTGATAATCATTTTTTGTCCCGTTTTCACTTCGGACCCGTAGGTCCGAAGTAAATGTGACACTGTTTTTAACTTACTTTGTCACTGTGTTTTCAGCCTTAATGGCCTTGTAGCCGCCCTTGTCAATAATTGACTGAGCTTTGGTGAGATATGCCTCAGCTGTTTCTACACGTTGTTTTGTGTAATTAAAGGCATGAACACCCCAAGAACCATCTTCTTCGACTTGCTTAATGATTTCCCCGGCCTTATCGATAAGAAGCATAGCTTCTGTTCTTTGTTCCGGTGTAAGTTTAGTGACTTCAAGTAGCTTGTTAATACGTGTCATGGCGTCAACGTTCTTCTGATGACCTTCCTTGACCGGATTTTGCCACTTCATAACTTCGCCGTAGATTTCTTTCTGGTCTTGATAAATCAAGCCTTGATCCAGTTCAGATTGGAACGGGCTGTGGCAGCCTTTGCCTTCTACAACTGTGAAATCAGCAATAGATGTACGTGCGCAGCTCCACATTAAGTCAACGTAACCATGACCTTCTTCATCACGAGCAATACGCCAACCCTTAGAATTCGAAGCGCGGGACTGACCTGGGCCAGGATTCATCATCTTCTTCTCTGGATCAACCATGATCTTGAAGAGGTGAGAACGACGGACCGCATCGAAACCAGCCATGTCTGGACGCTGAATAGCTGTGAAGTTTTCGCAGCTCATCGTGAACGGCATATGACATGCAATGCAATCAACCTTGCTATGGGTATCAGCCTTAGAAGTCATTTCTGCCTGAACCTTGTGGCAGTCTTGGCAAGTCTGACGGATTGCCGGACGTGTAACGCCGGAGGTCCAGTCGTTGCTAGTGACTTCATGAGGATCATGGCAAGTTACGCAGCGCATACCTTTTTCGTAGTGCTTAGACATGAACAGCTGAGCACCTTCAGTACCGCAAGACGGGCAAGAAGATTTCGTCTTCGCATTAAAGGCTCTTTCTAATTTGCCCTTAGCATCCGGACGATCAACTTCGTCTTCGATGAAGTTCAAACGCTGATGGCAACGGTCGCAGTTTGTGCTCATGTTATTGGTGTTACCAACCAAGTGGCCGCCTTCACCATGGCATTCTTCGCAAGCGATACCGCGAGAAATTGTGTGTTTCTGGAGTTCTTTTGGATTACCTAAAGCAGCAAAGAATTCCTTCTTATCTTTAAAGTCAAACTTAAATGCATGGCAGACTTCACAGTAAGAAGAAGCAGCCTGGAATAAAAGTTTTCCTTCATATGTAGAACCGTAGGATGTCATGCCCCATTGATGAGAAGCTGACGGTCCGAATTGGCTAAGTTCTGTCGGGAAATCAGGAATGAGCTTCTGAATTTCTTTTGCTTTTTCAGGAGTAAGCCATTCTGCCCATCCGCGAGAGAATTGGTTGCCGCCGGCAACAACGCTGCCCGTTCCGTCTCTTAACAAGCCGTCACGAACGTGATAAGAACCGCGGACGAGCCAACCGTCGATATACCCGTACTTAGTACGCGGCGTACCGATAGTAGCGTAGATAACGTCTTCAGTGATGCCGTCAGGAAGGATGGATGCCTGACTGCCGTAGAGCTTTTTCTTCAAATCGTTGTCGACTTCAGGGTGTTCGCCAGGGAATCTAACTGTCTTTGCATGACGTGAACGTTTCCATTGTTCATACTGAATAGCGTGGCATTCACCGCATTTTTCAGGGCCCACAAATTTATTCGGAAAATCAAGAATAGAACGTTGGCCTAAACGATACTGGGAAGCCATCGGGCGGTTGCCCGGCTGATGTGCAGAATATTTCTGGGCGTTACCTTCGCCTAAGTACTCAGAACCACGGGAAGAAATTACCGGTGTACCGATTACTCTGCCATCTTTACCATAGGTTGCAAAGATTGGATGGTTTTGGAATAAAAAATCCCAAAGTTCTTTTTCTTGGACAATGTAGTCTTGCAACGTCCTAATGCCCTTAGACTGTTCAGTCACATCAGGATTATTCCAGACCTTCTGAGTCAATGCGTCAACTTTCGGGGCAGAGAGAGGCTGACCTTCAGCTGCATAGACACAAAATGCCGTCATTGTCGCTGCAATGCCAAGCCCTATAGATGTCAATCGTGTCTCTTTAAACATAGTTTCTCCTTGTGAGGCGCGATAATTTTCGAATTCTTTTCTTTTCCGAATAAATCAGCCTCTGTAGGTATTAAATAGGTACTCGATATCGAGGTGGGGAATCGCAATACCGGCTTCAGTTTACGTTAAGGAAAAACTAGGACAAATAAGACTAATATAGTAAGGGTTACTACTTAATACGTTCGGATGTTAAAAGAAAAATAAATTCCTCTGAATCAAATTCAAGATTATTCGACCTCTTATTTTCAATAATGTTTTAAAGCTATAAAAGCTCTAAAGCCACCATTCAATCGAATCTTAACTATTCTTGAAATCCAAAAAGTTACGTTCTTCTCAAAAATTAAAAACCAAAGATTTGTAAAAGATCTGTGAATAATTGAGAAAAAAGATATTAGATGATCGTCTTATATCGATTTCCTTCATACTGACTTTATTTTGTTTCAAAAATGAGAAAAACAAAAGGACGGATTTTTGACTTCCGTCCTACCTAATTAGGCCTATAAAACCTTACTTAGTCGTTAGTAGATTATTTTTCTTCCAGACGAGGTACTGTCAGGCTGCCTTCCGGCATAAGAATAACTTTTCCGTTGCGGCCGATTTTTGCTTCGGCTGCTTCAAGTGCCTCTTCAAAAGTATCAAAGGCTCCTTCAAACAGCATCTCTCTTGCCATCTTGCGGTCAAGACTGGAGACTAAATAGAACCTTGCCTTTTTCATGAGGCGTGTAACAGCAAAAGCTTTGTTGGCACCAATTTGGAAGTTTTTCTCTAATTCTTCCTTAATTGCATCCGGAGAACCAAGGCGTTTACAAGTTTCTTCTAAAACAGCTGAACCGCTGCCCTCAACGCATTCTGCGAAAAGAATCACTGCCCCGTCCTGCTTGACGGCGCACACCGCATTATCCATTGTTTTCTGCATTTGATAGACGTTAATGTCTTTCGGATAACCGCCACAGGATGCCACCACAATATCAGCCAGTTCAGGAATGACGCAGCCGTAGACTTTATCAACAAATTTGCAAGCTTCTCGGTGAGCTTTGAACACATCGCCGGCAAAAACCTTGAGGATTTGATGATGAGCATTAAGAACCGCATTGAATAAGAAAAGAGAACGTCCTTTAGCAAAAAGCTTAACCCCTTCAACCTGATCTTCGTAGCAAGGATTGCCGTCCATGCGGCCAATTGCAGCTTCTGGCTGCAACATAAAGCTGTGATTGACACGAACTGTTTCCATGGCGGCACAACCGGGCAGAATCGCCTTTCTTCCACCGCCATATCCGCTGAAATAATGATGAACGATACTGCCGGTGAGGATGACGTGGTCCACATCACAGATATGCTTATTAATCCAGACTGGGGTTCCCCGTGAGGTAGTTCCAAAATACTGGAAATCCTCTGACTGAGTGGAAATACTGTTGTACATTTTCACTCTTGACGCGACATCTGCCCCAACGGCCTTCACCATCTCCTCGTGGGTCATTGCACGATGAGTCCCGAGGGAGAAGAGAATGTGCATGTCGTCATCTTTTACGCCGAGTTTGTTCATTTCATCAAGAAGAATCGGCATGAATTCAAATGAGTTTGCAACACGAGTCAGGTCATTACAAATAAAGGCGACCTTTTGTCCGGGCTTGATAATTTGATCAATTGGAGGAAGACCAACGGGGTTGTAGAGGACGTCATGAATAGCCGCTTTCAAATCTTTGATTGGTTCGAAAGGTTCTGTTCTAACCTCTTTAATGATTCTTTCTTCTTCGAGAGAAAAGGATTTTTTGCCTTGACCATAGGCAAACTCAAAAGTCTTCATTTAGCTCTCCTGAATGCTTTCTGAAACGTTTTGTAAAATCCTGTGAAGCATGGCACAAAAATAACTTTCTTTCATTAATTATCAGGGTTAACCATTAATTAAATCTCATTAGAGTCGAGTCCATATTCAAGAGCACATAAAGCGCAGAATTTCTGTGCAAATAGAAAAGGATAATCAAAACCTACATTGTTGTGTCACCTTCTTCTTTTCCAAGATTTTTCAAAGCAAAAACTACTAAAATAAGCGCTTATCAAAATTTTAAGAAGGATTCTAAGAATGTCTGGACATTCCAAATGGGCCAATATTCAGCATAGAAAAGGCCGTCAAGACGCAAAACGTTCCAATATTTGGACAAAATTAATTCGTGAAATTATCGTAGCCGCTCGTCTTGGCGGTGGAGACGCAGACAGCAACCCGCGTCTTAGACTAGCTCTTCTTAAAGCCAGGGGTGCAAACGTACCAAAAGACACTGTTAATAATGCCATTCTTAAAGGAACAGGCAAATTAGAAGGTGTGAGCTACGAAGAAATCCGTTATGAGGGCTACGGAGTAGGCGGCGCTGCTTTAATTATTGACTGCACAACAGATAATAAAACTCGAACCGTTGCAGATGTAAGACATGTTCTTTCTAAAAACGGCGGGAATCTGGGCACTGACGGAAGCGTTTCATTCATGTTCAAGCATTGCGGTTACTTCTTGTTTGCTCCAGGCTTGAGCGAAGATGAAGTGATGGAAGTTGCACTAGAAGCGGGCGCTGATGATGTCATCACGGATGACGAAGGCGCGATAGAAGTCATATGCTCTCCGCAGTCTTTCGAAGAAGTCAACGCAGCCTTTGAAGCTAAAGGCTGGAAGCCAGAAGTAGCAGAAGTCACTTGGAAGAGCGACACAGAAACCGTTCTCAGCGGAGAACAAGGTGAAAAAATGCAAAAACTTTTGGATGCTCTGGAAGACCTGGATGACGTCCAACAAGTTTTCACAACAGCCGTTATTGAATAATTAAATAAATTACTTTATCTCAGGGTCGAAAATGGAAATTCTAGTCATTGGAAGCGGGGGCAGAGAACATGCGCTGGCATGGAGACTTGCTCAATCAAAAAATGTCTCTAAAGTTTATGTAGCGCCCGGCAACGCCGGAACTGCCCTAGAACCGAAACTAGAGAACCTTTTGATTCAAAATCTCGAAGAGCTGGCTGCCTTCGCAGCCGACAACGATATCGCTTTTACCGTTGTTGGCCCTGAGGCCCCTTTAGCGGCAGGCGTAGTTGATTTATTCCGTTCAAAAGGCTTGCAAATCTTTGGCCCGACTCAGGCTGCTGCTCAGCTGGAATCTTCCAAAGACTTTGCTAAAGCATTTATGAAGAGACATAGCATACCGACTGCGGAATATCAGACTTTCACAGATATCGATAAGGCCCATCAGTATGTGAAAGAAAAAGGAGCGCCTATCGTTATTAAAGCCGATGGTCTCGCTGCAGGCAAAGGCGTAATTGTTGCCATGAACGAAAAAGAAGCTCATGACGCAATCGACTTTATGCTTGGGGAGAACAAACTCGGCAATGCCGGAGCAAGGATCGTCATTGAAGAATTTCTAACCGGTGAAGAAGCCAGTTTTATCGTTATGGTTGACGGTGAGCACGTTGTTCCTATGGCTTCCAGCCAAGATCATAAGAGACTTCTTGACCAAGACCAAGGTCCCAACACCGGAGGTATGGGAGCTTACTCACCTGCACCCGTAGTGACCCAAACCATCCACGACAAGACAATGGAAGAGATCATTCTTCCTACCGTCAGAGGAATGGCAAAAGACGGGATCAGGTATACAGGTTTCTTGTATGCCGGCTTGATGATCGATAAAGATAAAGAGGGAAATCCAACAGTTAAAACTCTCGAATTCAACTGCCGCTTTGGCGACCCTGAGACCCAACCGATTATGAGCCGTCTAAAAAGCGATTTCGCCAATCTTATCCAGGCAGGAATCGAGGGCAAGCTTGATCAAGTCAAGGTTGAATGGGACTCTAGGTCTGCACTGGGCGTTGTGCTTGCGGCAGAAGGCTATCCCGCATCTCCACGTAAAGGTGACGTTATTACGGGGATTCCTGCCGGCGACGATTCGAGCAAGACATTTCATGCCGGTACTAAGTTAAATGAAAAAGGAGAAACCGTTACTTCGGGAGGACGCGTTCTTTGCTGTGTTGGTTTAGGGGAGACGCTGAAAGAAGCTCGCGACAAAGCCTATTGCACTGCCGAAAAGATTCACTTCAACGGCTGTCAATTCCGCAAAGACATTGGTCATCGTGCTCTATAAGTCCAAAACTATATTTGCATGAATTTAATAAACAGATCTCTTTCCATTATTTGTGCAGCTGCCTTTATTAGTGCTGCAGCTGCACAGACCGTTGTTCCCAACATTGTTCCTCCTAATGAGGATAAAACTCCTGCGCCCTTCTCTTATCCTGCAGATCTAGCATCACCTACGTTTGATCAGAAGGAAAATGTTGGGCATTACCTTCAGCTCGGCGTCTTTGACGTTATTCTGGGACAAACTCCTCTCTCTATTGCGGTACATGTATTAGGCGGAGAACTTCACTTTACACAAGACAGAACTCCTTATCTTTGTTACTCGGCCCCGGTCCCTGAAATACAAACCAAGAGAAAACCTAAAAAAGAAGCGGAAGAAGAGTCCGTCGAACCTTTCTTTCAAAACGTTTGGCTAACTGTCGGAGATAGAGGAGTTATAACTGAGGCACGACTGCAAAGACTTAATGATTCAACCCAAATGTGTCCGCCAATTCCCGAGGCATACCAGAACATTTCTATCGGCGGCATCTTTATTAACGAAACTGAGAAACAGTTGAAGAAAGCGGAATTGCCTGAAATTTCCGCGGAAAACGAAGAAACTCAGTGGAAATATTGGTTTAGTCTTTTGCCTTCAGATAAACCTGACGTCAATGAGGCGGGACTGTTCGGGATAAAACTTGATGAGGGCATCGTAGATCAGATTATTTCTGTAACTGTTCCTTTAAAGGCGCAGTAGTTCTTATGAGGGTTGGCATCTTCGGCGGCAGCTTTGATCCCGTTCACCAAGCTCATATTGCTATGGCCTTAGATGCCAAATCTCAACTTGGTCTGGACGAGCTCTATTTAGTTCCTACCCGTCCTTGGCAAAAAACAGCGAGAGCTTCAGACACAGACCGTCTTGAAATGCTGAGAATTGCCTGCAATCTGTATAGCAGCCAATTGAAAATTGACACCCGGGAACTAGAAAGGGCCGGTCAATCCTACTCAATCGACACGATTTTCTCTTTTCGCAAACAATTTGGACCCGAGTGTAAATTGTTCTTCATAATGGGAGCAGACCAATGGAAAAACTTGACCACTTGGATTCAATGGGAGAAATTTCCTGACCTTACCAACTTGGCAGTTTTTAAAAGAAACGGTATTGCTTTCAGCGATCCTTATCAAGGAAAATTTAAAGTTTCTCCAGCCAACCTGTCCCAAGACGCCCAAGCTTACGGGGAAATCTTCCTGCTGGATCTTCCGGAACAAAATATATCTTCTTCCGCAATCCGTCAGGCTCTGTTTCAAGAACCTACCCGCAGTTCTCCTATATTTGGGCTCGATTCACAGGTGCAGCGATATATTCTTACCCATTCGCTTTACCTTCCCCGAGAAGGCTCCCGAAAGGCTTAGCAAAAATCAAGCATCCAAACGAATCGGCTGCCATAAGGCAGCCGATGCATATACGAATTGGTTAGAAAATAATTGGATCGTAATACCCTGCAAAGAGGATGGAAGCTCTGAGCAGAAGTGCCCCTAAAATGCCTAGGACTGCGCTGCAGGCCAACACTTTATGGCTCTTGGTCAAGAGGTTTAGAAGCAATGGGATAACCGAGCCAAATATAATGACTCCAAACCAGAACATCATGGATTGAGGACCGCTTATCAGGCTCTCGGCTCCTACTCGAGCTCCAGTGAGTGCAGATCCCAAAGCCACATGGACGAAAGCAAAAATCGTAAAGAGTTCTGCAATTTCAACCCAGAAAGCCGTTCTTCTGCTCCAGCGAACTGTGTCAGGATTGATGAGCTTGGAAATCATCAGCAGCTCAATGCAACCGATAGAGCTTGCCATACCTGACATAATCCAAAGCAAAGGAATCAGAGCAGTATTCCAAAGAGAAATACCAACGGCTTGTGTCAGAAGGAAGCCCGAATAGATTGTGCAGCAAACTCCGAGAACTGCAAAGATTCCGTTAAACCAATCTGACTTAGCGATTGCTTCCCATTGTTTGCCCTTAAAGAGAATGCCGGCACAAATCATTGAATAAAAGATGGAACCGATACATAACACTGAGAGCAAGCAAATGCCAATAAACATCCAAGATTGGAGATTGAGAGACAAGTCAATCAAAGCACTAAAAACTGCTACCGGTAAATTAAGCATACGTGCCAAATGGCTGACAACTAAAAGAGTGCCTACGATTCCGGAAACTGTCAAAATATATACAAAGTTCTTTTGACGGATCCAATAATTCAGAAAGAATCCCATTCCTGATAAGCCCACGAGCCAAAGGAACACAGCAATCGTCCAACCCCAGTGAGCGGCTTGAAGTTGAGGTGTAAGAGTAGTTATTTCCATCATTTTGACACCACTACGTAAAAGTTAGGCTTTGTACCTTTGTTAGGCATAAGCATTTCTGTACGGCTTGAAGCAATCTTTTTAGAAATTTCGCTATTTGGATCAAGCGTATTTCCAAACAGTCTGGCCTCGGCCGGACAAGCTTGCACGCAAGCCGGCTGCTGACCGTCTTTAATTAATTTCAAGCAGCCTTCGCTGATACATTTGACGGGCAAACCGCTATCGGGATGAGACCATCGGGCATCATAGGGGCAGCTCGCAATACAGTAATTGCAGCCGACACATTTGCTTGGGTCATTACGGACCAAGCCGTTTTCATCGTAATAATTGGCACCGAACGGGCAGGTTTTCACGCAAGGCGCATTTTCACATTGTTGGCATTGAACCAAAATGTTAACCGGACGGTTTTCTTCTGAACGGTAAACCTTAATGTTTGAAGCCGGTAAATTTCTGCCTGGAATGCTTCTGTTCATCATCTCAGGGAAATTGGTCTGAGAACAGGCCAAAATACAGGCTCCGCAGCTGATGCACTGAGTAGCATCAAACAGATGTGCTAATTGTTGTTTTTTTGCAGCCATTTTAGCCTCTTACTTTATTGATTCGAACCGAGCTGTTGTTTGCAACATTGCCGAAGAACGGCTGAGCGTATCCCGTCGCATACCAATGAGAATTGATTCCTTCTTTGACAAATTGATAATCAGGGTTCACCAAGTTCTTGGTTCTAACTCCTCCTGAGAATCCAAACGCAAAGACGGAACCCGGAACTACTTTGCGCGTAACGGTTACTTTCGTATTTGCCTTTGCCTTAGTATCAATTCCTTCAACTTCAACAATCTCGTTATTCTTGATGCCTAATCTTTCTGCATCAGTCGGGTGAATCCAAACCGTGCGGTCGCCCATATACCGAGTTGGTTCTGTAAACATATTTAGACCAGAGCATGTCACGCAATTTTTACCAGAAACCAAGATGAACTCATTGCTGTCTGGTTTTGGATGCGTATAAGCCGGAGACGGAATATACGCGGTAACCGGCGCTATGGCCTTCTTACAAGCCGGAGTGGAAACAACCTTAAAAGAATAGATTTCGACTTTTCCTGACGGAGTACCAAAAGGCTTTTTATACGGATAGACTCCATAGACTTTAGGTTTGATAGTTGACCAACCTTTAGCCGCAATGTCTTCACGAATTTGGTTTCCCCAGCCAGGCACAGATTTATCGCAATCTGCGACTAACTTATCAAAACCGCGTTGAGTAAAAGCGTCAAAATATTTATTGAACTCCTCTGCGGTCTTGCACTCACTGTAGCCGACTCGTTCAGCTCTTTCGGGGAATGCTCTGCGAAGAATTTCAAGAAGAATCCAAACGTCATGTCGAGCTTCGCAGTCTTTAGGCGGAGTTAACTGAGGATCTGACAAATAGATTGATCCGTTCAGCGCCCATTTCACGCCGGCCATTTCTTTTCTTTCTAAGAAATAAGTCGCAGGCAGAACGTAATCGGCATAGTCTACAATTTCTTGGGGAAGAACATCTTGAACTACGCAAAGATCTAATTTCTTCAAGTGGTCAGCCAATTCTTGAGAATTCGCTTCACGATGGAACATCGTAGTCCCGACAAAGAATGCGGCTTTTACAGGATAAGGCTTACCGGTAACGGCTGCCTCAAGCGCAACTTTGAAAGTGCCTGAGGCGTCGGGAAATACGATCTTATCGATGCGTTTTTCCGGTGCCATTTTCCAAGTTTCGCCATTAGGACCTTTACCTGCGGAAACGCTTGGAATCTTTAATCCGGCACTGGCCGTTACAACCAGTCCTCCTTTAGCATCAATATTGCCGTTTATAGCATTTGCAATAGAAATTAACTGGTAAAGTTCAACGTCAGTGCCGTTCTTGGAAGAATACCAGCCGTCGTCAATTACTCCTTTGAAATTGGCAAATTCTTTAGCAACCAAACGGATTTGGTCAGCGTCAATTCCGGTCAATTCAGATGCTTTTTCCGGTGTGAACTCAGCTACTTTCTCTTTAAGAATTGCAAAGGCAGTTTTAACGGGAATAACAGTGCCATCTACTAATTGAACCGTAGAGCCAGCATTAATGTCAGATTTGAAAGAAGGATCCTCCTCAAATCCAACAACGTTACCTTTAGCGTCTTTTTTGACTCCTCGGAAAGACAAGTTACCCTTCGAGTCCATTACGACATACAATGATTTGCTGCCATTAGGTTTAATTTCGCCCTGAGTTAAAGGTTCTCCGTTTTCCTTAATGAGGTACGCACCGTTTGTGTGTTTTTCAATGAAAGAGAAATCTGCGGTGCCCTGAGAAATCATTTCGTTAATTAAGGCAGCGACAAAAGCACCGTCCGTACCGGGGCGGATAGGAATCCAATCAGCATCCCCGTAAGAAATATCTGGCATCCTCGGATCAATTGCCACAACTTTGGCGCCCTGTGCTCTTGCTTCATTCAATGTATGAAGCGCTCCCATGGCGGCACCCATGCTGCGTCCAATAAGAATTAAGTAACGAAGATTGGCATAATCCGGTTCCATCTTGCCTGCGCCGTCAAAACCTTTACCGAACACTAGATGACGTCCGGCAATACCTCCAGCGTTGCAAGATGACTGATGCCCGATGTTGTTAGGGGATCCAAGCGGGAAAGTCAGCCATTTACTAAATGAAGAAAAAGAATGAGAAGTCGAGACAACGCTGCTCTCTCCATTTTTTTGAACGATATCTTTCAAGCGGGCTGCGATGTCATTGAGGGCGACATCCCATGAAACTTCTTCAAACTGTCCTTCCCCTTTTTCGCCTACTCGCTTCAGAGGCTTCTTCAAGCGCAAAGGATGATTCCAAACCCACATAGCGGCGGCTGAACGCCCGCAATATCCTTGCTGCGGGTGCCCGGGATTTGGGAAGATTCGTACTGTTTTTTCTGAAATTGGTTCGCCTTCTTTGCGCATTGCCAGCAATCCGCAAAAAGCACCGCACATGGTGCAAGCGACAGGATGTTTCGTCCATCCTTCTTTTTCAAGTTTTTCGATTTGATTGGCAAAGGCCAAATGATGAAGCGCTGGTGCTGCTGCCACTGATGCAGCCAATGCGCTACTCTTCATCAACGTCCTCCTGGAGACAGAGAGGTTGATTATTTTGTTACACATTTATTTAGTCCTACTTGCTATGGGGTATACCTATCAAGAGATAGATGCTGCAAATATTAGGACTGTTAATTGGGTAGATAAATTGGATGATTAGCCTACAACATTTATCCAATAGATCCAAGAATAAATTTGATGTAAAGAAAGTTTACTGACGGAAACACTTTATTTCTCCGGATGACAAGAGTGCGCCGGATAAGATTCCTAATCGAGTAGGGAGGGTTGTTAGCCCGTCCCTCTCACACCGCAATTTACTGGCATGCCGTTCGGCACCAGGCGGTTCCTTAATCTAGTTGGAGGCACTGTCCCTACCATGAGCGACAGTTCTCCAGC
>SKEB01000239.1_pt1 | contig 62850 bp, 51 predicted proteins | sample 4826561 | NCBI WGS metagenome assembly SKEB01 (sample SAMN11008820, study PRJNA524170) | human gut metagenome | biome: Human fecal sample; material: Feces; isolation source: fecal sample from pouch patient p17 | host: Homo sapiens | place: Israel: Tel-Aviv | collected 2016-03-29
GACTGCGGGCAGTGCTGTCCAATTGACGTTTGTTGACTGCATCGGTAGCTGCTACAGCATCTCCCACATCTTGGATGCGGTTGCCGCCCATGGTGACATCGCCCTGTCGGACACGAATTTCTTGATAACCGTTTTTAGGTCTGATTGTGAAACCATCCTTTAAAGCTTCCATACTGGTTTCTAAAACTCCGACTCTTTCGCCCATCACTGTAAATTGACTATTGAAGTTGTCCTTAGCCGCGTTAAGTTCATAATCGGCATAATCTCGAAGGTTATACAATTGGGCAACGTTGACAGCATCTGTGTCCGCGGATCCTGCTGCAACTCCAATAATCTGTCGAGTTTTAGTGACCCAGTTATCCATTTCAGCTCCTATTGAAAAAGCTCCACACCCCTCACAAGATCTCCACGCTAGGCTATCAAGATCAGCTGGTTCTATGAAGTATTTGTCAGAAGCCTTACCTCCGATTCGATCAGTGTAGCTTTCAGTTCCAATAGCAATACCTCCGATAGCGCTTACAGGTACGTGGGCACCTTCCCCTATCGCAACTGAGAATTTAGCATCTGCACGGCCACCTCCTAACTCCGTTGCTCCAATCCCTTCCGCCAAAGCTTCGGGAACTCCGAGGGTAAAAATTGACAGTACAGTCAGAGAAATTAAAGTTTTTTTCATTTTTCTTGTCCATGAAATTGGCAGTCATGAGACAAACCTCTGCCTATCAAGTGAAAGTCTGCTCATAACCTCTTGTTTAATAGATAAATAAAAGGTAAATAAGGATCAACACGTTCTATGTGAGAACGGCTTGTTAGCAAGCAGACTTCGTTTTTGAGACAGATCCTCTGTTTGGAAGGAACAACAAGAAAAAAATCCTTTTATGAAATCCAATAGCAAGCGAACTGCAGATTTCATGCAGAAGATTTGGGAAACACTGGAAAGGCCGACAGATGATTTTTGCTTAGGCCTAAAAAGATGGTTCTCAACGAACTTTTCGTCTTGAAAACTTATTCCGGAATTGAACCGGAGACCATTACCCCAATGGGGGGGGGGTAACAGGATATTTTTGATTGAGTGTACTTCATATTTATAAAAATCCCCCTCGTTGAATAGAGTGTATTACACTTTTTTCCAAGGTTGCTCTATTCAATGATTAGTATTTTTCCTTACACCACAATCAACCGCTCTCATCAACACCTGGGTCTGTTAACCGGTGTACTAAGAAAAAGGAGACATTAGGTCAGTACGCTATCCCAGGCACAAACGGAGCTCTTCTCTTTCTCCGAGAAACCTGATAAAACTTGAGGGGCGCCTTTTTTCTGTGAGGTCATCAAAGCCAAATAGACAAATAATCAAGATTCTTTTGGCGCATTGCCTCTCAAGAACTCTTTTACCGTGTGAGGACCAAGGTGGTGGTTCGGCAATATTCTTCCTTTCTCAACTAACGGTAAACAACAACGGAACCCCTATTGTTTCTGGGTCCTCAGAATTCAAATTTGGGAGCCTTAACACCATAACTTTTTCTGTTGGTGCCGAAAGTTGTGAAAGCTCATGAGACGCCGGCTGGCTGACCTATGCTTTCTTCATATGGGCACTTTTAGGAACATAGCGACTAAATCATCCTTTTAGACGCCGTAAGCGGAATTGTTAATTGGGTTATTGTTTCATGTAAGTCTGCTGGCTTCATAAGAATTCAGCAAAGTTCCTTACCTTAAGATAAATGTACTTGGAGTCTTCATTGATTTAGATGAAGACTCCATAGCGGTATTTTTTGATCGTGGGAGATCGGATGTGTGAAGAGAGAAGAGAACGCCTATCTTTCAGCCAGAATATCTTCAACGATTTGTTCCGGAAGTAATCTGTATTCTTGTTCTAATTTCCGCACGTCGTATTTATTCACAAACTTCTTTGCCAGACCGTAGTTCATTGTCTTTAAAGGACTTGTTCCAAGAGCCTGTGCAACACGTGAGCCGAAGCCTCCCTCAACGGATCCGTCTTCTAAAACAACAACTATCTCGTGATCTTTTTCCAGATCCTTCAATAGATCTTTATCAACGCCTGAAATAAAGCGCGGATTAATTAGAGTCGGCTGAATGCCCTGCTTCTTCAATAGTTCACTGACCTGTTTGCCTTTAACAAAGAAATCGCCGGCGGCAATAATTGCTACCTCAGTGCCTTTCTCAACAATCTTGAATGTATTAACTACGTCATAGTCGGTATCTACAGGCCCGTCAGCGTGTTCTAATGAATATGTTGGAACTCTAATTGCAACCTTATGCTGATTTTGTCTAAGTGCCCAATCCATCATGGCCAGATACTCTTCAACATTGGTTGGTGCCAAATAGACAATCTCAGGAATAGCGGTGATATACGGAATATCCCAGAAGCCCAAATGTGTTAAGTCTCTAATACCGTTAATTCCTGTCTCCAGTACCGGCATAACCGCTGGGCTGGCATTCATTGCCCAATCTTCTTCAAGTTGGTCAAAGGCTCTCTGCAAGAATGTTCCTACAACCGGATAAATAACTTTAATACCGCCTCTAGCGGCGCCAGCCATAGTCGATACACCCGTCTGTTCGGCAATCGCAACATCTACAAATTGATTGCCGCAGAACTGCCTTTCTTTTTCCATGAAGTCAAAAGATTCAGGCGTGGCCGAAGTGATAACTAAGAGTGTTGGATCTTTTTTAACCTTATCCAATAGAAAATCTCTTGTAATCTGAGCCATATTTTCCGTGTTGGATAAGGTCTTCAAATCACCGGATTCTATTTGATACGGAAGCCGATAGTGAAACTCTTCCCTGAACTCCTCTGCAGGCGCATAGCCTTCCCCCTTCTGAGTGTTCAGATGGACGACAACCGGTCTCGTACTATTTTTGACTGACTCATAAGCCTCAATAACTTTTTCTAAGTTGTTGCCTTCTTTGACAAAAATATAGTCAAACCCTAGAGTCTTGAAGAAATTATTTTCTGCAGTACCATTCGTCTCTCTCAGTTCCCGCAGATTGTCGTACAAACCTCCGTGGTTCTCAGCAATAGCCATCTGATTGTCATTGACGATCACAATAAAATTAGAATTTAATTTCGCTGCGGCATCAAGACCTTCAAAGGCAACACCGCCGCTCAAAGAACCGTCTCCAATAAAATCTATAACACAGTAATTATCTTTCTTTAAATCACGGGCTTTTGCGAGGCCGAAGCATAAACTTGCGGAAGGTGACGTATGACCGGCATAAAAAATATCATATTCCGGACTTTCTTTTGGATCCGTATACTCGCTGAAAGATTCGTAAAGAGAGGGATCTAAAAAATACTTAGCCCTCCCGGTAAGCATCTTATGGGCGAAGTCTTGGTGAGAAACATCAAAAACAATCTTGTCTTTTGGTGCATCGAATACATAATGAAGTGCCAGCACAGCTTCAATATCGCCTAAATTTGGACCAACGTGACCGCCGACTGCAGAAGTATATTTAAGTGTCGCCTCCCTCATTTGGCGCCCTAAATCTTCAAGTTCGCTGATTGAAAGCGGTTTGAGGTCTTGCGGTGACTTTATATCGATTAACTTCATATTTTTTCTCCAAATATCCAAAAGAGGATATCCCTTCGAAAAAAACATCAAGTTCGAGTACGTACCAATCTAAGAAATTCGATAGCAGCCAGCAATGGCTTGTAACAAGACCGCCATTATTCAAGAGGATTAACAATATTGAAGTTTCGGAGCAGTTGCCTACAAGTCATTGCATCCGGACACTTTTCAAGAACTTTTTCCCAGAAAGCCGAGCTGTGATTCAGATGGTAGAGATGACACAGCTCATGGACTACCACGTATTCACAAAGTTTCTTCTCCGTCAAAACTAATTTCCAGCTCAAATTAACATTACCTAGTGCTGAACAGCTGCCCCATCTTGTATTGGCATTAGTAATTTTGACTTTCTTAAGTTTTTGAACGAGAAAAGGGTCCTGAGAGGCAATTTGACGCGTCATATCTGTTAAATATTGATGGGCCCAGTATTTAACAAAATCAAGGGCAGCTCTATAAAAAAGAGTTTCCGTCACCCCTTCAGACGAATAATAATAAAAGATATTGCTATTCTCATCATAATAAGGGCGCCTTCTCACTGAAGAGAATTCAATTTTTACAGGAGTCTCAATTCCCACTACCTGGATGCTTCGGCTGCTCCAAGCTGATTTCCAAAGATCTTGAGTTTTAGAAGGTTTAGAAAGCTTGGTCTTTGCAAGCGCTCTTTCAATCCAAGCACGGTTAGCCTCAATAGTTCTCTCAGTAGCTGCAATGCTTGTAAAGAAAGGAATAGTGACAGTTAAGACCCCTCGAGCCACTTGAAATCCGATAGTCTTTCGTTTCGACCTTTTTAAAAAATATTGGAAAGGCTCTCCCCCCAAAGTCATTGTCTTTTGAATACCTGGTTTGGGAGCTGGCTTTGGCTTGGGTTGGCGTGGAGTTCTCTTTTTGGACGGCGTGAGGTACTCTCCTCTCGATGCCCGGCCGAGCTTATCGATGAGATCATCAATCTGCGAAGCTGAGAGATCTATTGCCCCGCGCATTAGCCGATCGTACTTTTTCCAAAGTCGTTTCTCTTCATCGATACTAATCAAAAACTTAGTAAAGTCGCCTATATCAATACTCATGGATTGGAAGTAAACAGAAGGTTGCAGAAATTAGTTTGAAGGCTTGTCTATAACCTTCATTTGCGTTTCTATCCAATCTTGAACTTCTTGATTCAACTCTGTCACGGATTTTCCTTCCGGACGAATTTCCGGTCCGAAAATAACCTGAATATGCCCCGGATAAATGATGAAGCTTCCTTTCGGCCAACACCTGCCGGAGTTCAATGCAATCGGGACCACAGGAGTTCCTGTATCAATCGCAATTCTTGCCCCGCCGGATTTATATTTCACTGTTTGTCCAGGTTTTGTTCGTGTTCCTTCCGGGAAAAGTACCAAAGCCCATCCTTTTTCAAAAAACTTCGGGGCTTCTTCCTTCATGTGATCAAAGGCAGCTCTGCCGTGACTTCGATCGATGCTCAGCATGCCAAGAGAGGCCAATCCCCAGCCAAAGACCGGAATCTTATGAAGCTCTTTCTTATAAACAAAGCTCAAAGTTCTTGGGGCAAAGCCAAAGAGGGCTAAGGTCTCCCAGCCGGATTGATGTTTGCTTAATAAGACGACAGGACCCATGTTCTTGATGGAATCCATATTCTCAAAGCTAAACTTCACATTGCAAATACTGCTCATGGCCTGAATAACCCATTTGCACCAACCCTTCACAATGGAATAACACCGTTCTCGGCTAGAGAACATCGAAGCGGTTAAAAGAACGAACCCTGCAATCAAGATACTGACTGCAAAGACGAACCAAAATAAAACAGAACGAACAAAAGCAGTCAGTTTCATGATCACAATACCTTTATAAAAATTAAGAAGCCAAGCAAGACAGTTTAGCGACTTGGTTCATGGAGCGATGAAGTTCTTTGAGCAATGCTAAGCGATTGCGTCTAACAGCCTCATCTTCGACATTAACCATAACCTTGTCAAAGAAGGCATCAACCGGTACCTTTAAAGGAGCCAAATCAAGAAGGATAGATTCATACTCCCCTTTCTCAAACTTGCCTTCCAAAGATTGATTAATCTTCGTTAACGCTTTGTACAGGTCTTTTTCTTCTTGAGCTTCAAGCAGACTCTCGTCTACTGACTCAGGAATACTGTCTTTACTCTTCTTAAGAATATTCTCTATTCTCTTGTTGGCGGCGCTAAGGCTGGCGGCTTCATCAAGCTTTCTAAAGGCCTGAAGTGCCTTAAGACGGGCAGAGATTTCACGAAGATATTTGGGCTCTACCGCAAGAACCGCTTCGACTTCAAGGGCCTGCGCACCCTCTTCTTTGAGTATCACTCTTAGGCGGTCATAGAAGAATTCCTTCAATTCAGCAGACGCATCCTTAACGCCCCCAATCTTCTGCTCTTCTGCTGCGGCAATAGCAATCAAGTCATCTAAGCTCAGCGGCAGATCTTTTTCGATAAGCATTCTAAGGACACCTAAAGCATGGCGTCTGAGAGCAAACGGATCTTTATCGCCTGTAGGGATCTGGCCAATGCCGAAAAGACCTGCCAGCGTATCAAGTTTATCGGCCAAGGCAACAGAGAGACTTTCCGAGGTGCTCGGTAATTCACCGCCGGCATATCTCGGGTAGTAGTGTTCCTTAATAGAAACCGCAACTACAGGATCTTCTTGGTCGTGCAGGGCATAGTATTCGCCCATTATGCCTTGAAGTTCCGGGAACTCACCGACCATCAGAGTACGTAGGTCAGCCTTAGCGAGTTTAGCGCCGCGTTTTGCCAATGCAGCATTTGCTCCGAGCTTCTGAGCAACTTTTTCAGCAATATTCTGAATTCGTTCGCTTCTTTGAAGCTGGTTGCCAAGCTTGTTGTGATAAACAACATGTTCCAAACCAGGAACTCTTGAATCTAAACGTTCGAGCTGATCTTGTTCAAAGAAGAATTTCGCATCAGCTAGTCTGGCTCTCACAACTCTGGCATTTCCTGAACGAATAGCATCACCGCCGTCCTTGGCATTGATCTGGGAGACAACCAAAAACTTGTTTGTCAGTTTGCCGTTCTGATCGCGCAAAGCAAAATATTTTTGATTTTGCTGCATGGTCAAAATCAAGCATTCCTCAGGAACCTTCAAGAAATCCTCATCAAAAGAAGAAACGTAGACAACCGGCCATTCAGTCAACGAGGCAACTTCATTGACCAAGTCCTCCGGCATGATGATTTGAGAGTTCAGGCTTGCAGCTTCGCTCTTAAGAGCTTCAACCATCTTTGACTGCCGTTTTTCGAAAGACGGAATAACTTTTCCTTGTTCCTCCAGCTGAGATTCATAAGAATCCGCAGAATCGATAGTCAACAGATCTTTTGTGTGGAAACGATGGCCTGCTGTTTGATTGCCGGCTTTCAAACCAAATAGAGAAACGTTCAGCACCTTATCGCCGTAAAGAGCCAACAGATGTTTAACAGGACGAACAAATTCAACTGTTTCTCCGTTGGACAACTGATAACTCATTACTTTAGGAATGGGCAAATGGGTAACTGCATAATCCAAGGCTTCCTGAAGTCCTTTTTCTAAACTCTCGCCCTTTTTCACACCCTCGTAGTAAAGCTGATCCTGTTTCCCGTCATTGACGACTTTGAGTTCTGAAACTTCAGCCTGCACGCCGAGCGCAGCTAATTTTTTGATAAGAGCCGGAGTTGCTTTACCATCAGCTCCAATACCAATTTTGCTGGGAACAAGTCTCTGGCTAAAAGGTTTATCCGGAGAATTAGCCAATACATGAGTAATGTAAACAGCAATTCTTCTCGGTGCTCCGAACGCTTGCATTTGAGAGTCCGGAAGTAAAAAATCTGCCTTTTTTAACTGAGTAAAGACTTCCTGAGCAAAGGCGTCTGATAATTTTTTCAGCGCCTTCGGAGGCAGCTCCTCTGTTTGAATTTCTACTAGTAAGGAGTTCATTTTTCTTTACCTCTTAACCTTCTTTAGAACACATTGGGAAGCCCAAACGTTCACGGGAATCATAGTAACTTTGAGCGACAGAGCGGGAAATTTGACGAATTCTGCCAATGTAGGCGGCGCGTTCGGTCACGCTGATTGCGCCCCTTGCGTCTAAAAGATTAAAGGTATGACCTGCCTTTAAAACCATCTCGTAGGCTGGAAGGGCCAAATTCAAATCCATGAGACGCTTTGCTTCACTCTCAAAGTAATCGAATTGTTTCAGCAGCTTTTCCGGGTCACTGGCCTCAAAGTTGTAGTGGCTTTGTTCGACTTCATTCTGATGGAACACATCACCGTAAGTCAAAACATGCTCTTTTTCTCCATCGGACCAACGCGTATAAACCAAATCAAAAACGTTGTCGCAGTTCTGGAGATACATGCTTAATCTTTCCAAACCGTAAGTGATTTCGCCGGTAATCGGTTTGCAAGGAATACCGCCGACCTGTTGGAAATAAGTAAATTGAGTCACTTCCATACCGTTCATCCAGACTTCCCAGCCTAAACCCCATGCTCCAAGAGTTGGGTTCTCCCAGTTGTCTTCTACGAATCGAATATCGTTGACCTCGGTATCGATTCCCAAAGCTCTGAGAGAGCCTAAATATCTATCCACAATATCGGTGGGAGACGGCTTTAAAACCACTTGGAACTGATGATGCTGATGAAGACGATTTGGATTTTCTCCATAGCGGGCGTCCTTTGGTCTGCGGGAGGGCTGAACGTATGCAGCTCTCCAAGGTTCAGGTCCCAGCGCTCTTAAGAAAGTTGCAGTATGAGAAGTGCCCGCTCCGACCTCCATGTCGATAGGCTGAAGCAAGGCACATCCCTGCTTATTCCAATATTCCTGCAAACGCAGGATGACTTCTTGAAAGGTAATCATAATATTTTGTATAAAGTGAACTCTGCATGAATTCATGACGATCTTTCTATTTTAATGAAATATCATCACCATTAACGTTGGCAGGCAAGAAAAAACGGCGCCCTTTCGGCTTGCTCATTTACTTAGGCTTGAGAAACCAAAGGTCAGAGCTTCCACAAACTTCAAAAGCTCCAAGTCGGAATTTCGTTTTCCGCCAACCATAAGACACAGCGGAAGTCCTTCTCCCCTGCTGACTGGAACGGCCGCCGTCGGACCACCGCCAATAGCCCACCAATCGAGATAGTCAGATGAGGCTATATAATCGGCATCGTATTTAACAAGCAGCTCTTCAATCAGACTATTGGCTTTAGCAATGCTACTGGCCGTCAACATTTGAGCCTCGTGCTCGGATAGTTCATGCATAGCCATCGCGTCTTCAAGCCGCTCCATGCCGTAAAGATGAGAATGAGGCCTCTTCTGATACCGAGTTACAAGTTCTTGGAAGTCTCTTGGTTCGAAGTCGCGTCCATAACGCTTGAGGAAACTTGTCATATCCCGCTTGATGTCCCACGAACTTATTATCTTATATTCGAATTCAATACTCGGCGCTGGAATACTGCTGAGCCCTATGCCGTTTTTCTCGATATATGTCAAATAAGTCTGCAAAGAGCGATAGGACTCAAGGAAGGAGGAACTCTTCTCGTTTGTGAGTAAAAGGAGCCTTGGACGCGCTCTTGGCGAAGGCTTCGGGCTGGAATTAAAATCAAACGACTGAGAATCGGAAGGATCCTGGCCAATCATCGCAAGAAAGACTTCTCGGAGAAGTTCCGGACTTCTGGCTAAAACTCCCGGTGCATCAAAAGAAGAGGATAGAGGAATAATACCGCTTCTAGAGACAGAACCTCGAGTGGGTTTAAACCCATAGACACCGTTGTACATGGCAGGAATCATGATGCTGCCGCGTGTTTCTGTACCCAGAGCCGCGTCGCAAAACCCTGCACTTACTGCAACAGCCGACCCAACACTTGAACCGCCGCAGGGCAGAGTACTTCCATAGGGATTGCGGCCAAACCCGCCGAGCTCTGAGTAACCTTTTTTCAAGACAGAAGACGTGACAAAACCTGCCAGCTCAGTAAGATGAGTCTTTCCGAAAATGTCTATCCTCGGATTTTTTCTTAGCTGTCGAATACAGAAAGCATCCGGAAGCCTCAAATCTTTAAGTGCATACGAACCAGCTGAAGAAGGCCAATCCTGAACACCGATATTATCTTTTACCAATAGATGAATAGAGGCTGAAGAACTGGGATTTTTATAGAAGCGAACAGCATGCAAAGTTTCGTTAAAAGATTGAATTCTTTTTAACATTTGAGACGCTGATAGGCTTTGAAATAAAGGATAGGCAAGGTTTTTCATAGGATTGAGATTCGCTTTCTGTTTCGGAAATAATATTCTTTTTTAATTTGCTTTCAATTTTTTGCTCATACTTCGCGCAGCCTTCTCCATAATATGCCCATCTCAGTTTCCAAATAAAGATAGAACTTATGAGAACAAAAATATTGACAGTCTTCCTAAGCCTAGGATTGTTTGCAGGAATGCCTTTATCTGCCTGTGCACAGAATCCGGCACAACTTAACGGCGTTGCCCCCCTTGAAGTACCTGCGCATTTGCGGGCATTTACTCCTTTGAAAAATCCCGTCGTGATGCCTGCAGTCCGGTTCTTCACAAAAGGCGGAGAAGAAATCAACTTGAAAGACTACCGAGGTAAGGTTTTGATTCTGAATCTTTGGGCCTCCTGGTGCATGCCGTGCGTTCAGGAGATTCCTGCGGTAACAAAAGCTCAGGAAGCTCTTAAAGATTCCAACGTGGTTCTCATGGGAGTTAATCTGGAATCCAACACTAATCAAGTTCTCAGATTTCTCCAAAAGAAACAATATGAAGGTTTTCAAACGTGGCTTAATCCATCAGGAAGCCTTCCTTTGCCAATCGCCGGTATACCGACTAGCTTAGTACTCAACGGCAAAGGAGAAATTACCGCAATTGTGCCAGGATATGCTCAATGGGATGATCCAAGTGTTATTGCTTTTGTCAAACAGCTTGGACAGCAACAATCAAAATCAACCAATGCTACTGAAAAGAAGCAGATTTAGCGGTCCTTCTGCAGGACACCAACGTTCCGGCCAATAAAGCGAGAACCATTACAAGCACTGACGGCACATCTCCGAACTTAGCATAAGGCGTTGGTTTGCCGGTTGCGGCTGTAACTGCTACGTCAAGTCTTCCTGGAACCATAAACGGCAAACGAGCAATGACCTGGCCTTTTTCATTGATAGCCGCTGTGGCTCCTGTATTGGTCGCACGCACAATCGGCCGTGCAAACTCCATAGCCCTCATCCGAGAAATATTAAGATGCTGGGGAAGAGCAGCGGAATCACCAAACCAGCCTAAGTTCGATAAATTGATCAGAATCCCAGGAGCCTCACCTCTGGCCCACCATTGCCGAATGGTCTCGCTAAATAAGTCTTCATAACACAAGGTAGGGGCAGCTTGGACCTTTTGCACAAGGGTAAAAGGCTCTTGAGAGGGAGCTCCTTCTTTCAAATTCGCCATGGGAATTCCGAGCATGTCAATAAACCAGCGGAAACCGAACGGCACATACTCACCAAAGGGAACTAAATGTTTTTTGAAATAAAAACCGAACTTTTGTCCCTTTTCGATTAATACTGCTGTATTGGCAAAACCACCTTCAGATGACCGTATAAATGCACCCAATATTAAGGGGTTACCTTGAGTTTCCGTGACCTTGGTCAGCGCCTTCATCATATCCGACGGCAGTCGGTCAAACGGAAGGGGAAAAATCGTCTCAGGAAGGACAATAATGGCATCTTTTGGGAGCCCAGGGGCATTCATCTCTTTCACATACCGTTCAAAAGACTGTTGGGTTCCCATAGGAGAGAATTTCTCGTCTTGTGCGATCCCTCCTTGGATTAAGCGGAAATTTATCGTCTCCCCTAGCTCGCTCCATGTTTTTTCTTTCAACACGAATGCCGATCCCAAAAGGGCAAGAAACGCAACCGCTGTCAGATTCGCTGTCCAAATATCTCGCCTTCTTAGTGCAAGGACAAACAGACAGATAAGTCCTGAGGTCAGTGCCGCCAGGTAATTAATACCGGTTGCTCCGACGACAGGAGCAAAAACCTTCAATGGTCCTTCAATATGTGCATATGCTCCTGCGGCCCAAGGGAAACCAGAAAGCACCCAAGTTCTTAGCCACTCAGTAAGAGCCCAAGCCGCAGGGGCCGTCAAAAGAAAAAATACCCACTTCTTTTGAGTAGCTTCTCGATTGCAGAAAGAAGAGGCAAAACCGGCGGCCGCTGGAAAAACAGCCAGTAATGAGGCAAACGCAAATACCCCGGCTGCAGCAATCCATGCCGGTTGATACCCGTAGTCATGGATAGAAAAATAAACCCAATAAATAGAGGAGCTAAACCATCCTAGTCCAAAAGTAAAACCGAGAGCGGCACTTCTGAGGGCAGATAAAGAGTAAAGAAAAATAAAGAAGAGCCCGGCAAGACTCAGAAGTTGTATTAACGCCCAGTGCGGTGCAATCGCAAAACCTTGAGCTGCACCGCAAACAAGAGCAAATAAGAAAAGCTCTAAAAAACTAAGCTTGCGTATCATTTTGTTCAGTTGGAGCTGCGGGCGCCTCTTCTGCTTTAGGTTCTTCCACTTGTTCAACTAAAAGCATCTGAACCTTCCTGGCCACTGCTTTCGTAACTTTGAAACGGTAGCCGCCAATTGTGACAACTTCTCCAACGTGCGGAACATGCTCTAATTCATCGGAGATTAGGCCGCCGATAGTTTCATAATGATCATCGGTGTAATTCGTCCCAAAATGGCGGTTGAATTCTTCAATATGCGTAGAAGCCTTCACTCGCCATTTCCCCGGAGAAAGCTGCACAATATCATTAGCCGTTTCGTCCACGTCGTACTCATCGTCAATTTCTCCTACGATTTCTTCGAGTACGTCTTCGATGGTAATGAGGCCGGATACGGACCCGAACTCATCAACAACCAAGGCCATATGGTTTCTCTTCAGCCGAAATTCTTTAAGAAGAATATCAACAGGCTTGCTTTCAGGAATAAAAACGGGAGTTCTTAAATGCTCGGACACTTTATAGTTGGGGTCTACAAAAAGCTTCAGTAAGTCTTTGGCAAGAAGAATACCGACTACGTTATCTCTATCGCCGTCAACCACCGGAAAACGTGAATGGCCGGCAGAGATAACCTGTTTTATCCAGTTCATAGGCTCTTCGGAGATATCAATAACCTGCATTTGTGTGCGAGGCACCATGAGATCGTCGGCTCTGAGATCCGAGACCTCCAGAACCCCTTCAATCATATGAAGAGCGTCGTCATTTAAGAAATTCTTGCCATGGGCTTCATGAAGCTGCTCCAAGAATTCTTCTTTAGTTTCAGGATGTTCGTGAAATAACTTTTCAGAAATTTTGTCAAAAAAAGAACGAGATTTTTGAACTGATGCAGGACTGTCTGACATATCTATAAAAATTAACGCAATGGATGGATGATAAAGGAAATCCGTTGGTTTTTAACCTCTCAAAATTGGCATCTCCCTCAGAGTAGGTACCGCAATTTTAGAAAATACAACCAGACTATTTTGTCTTTTCCAATATCAACAAAGATCCAAAAAACAAGCTCTATACTTCCAATAAGCATCGTTAATATCCTCTGTAGACGAAGGAAAAATGAAAGATTGGAAAGATCTTCATGAGAAAATTATGGTTAGTTATTTGATCCTCTTAAACAAGCAAACTGATCAATTTATTCTCAAAGGCGACACGGCTTTATCTCGTTGCTATGGTCTAGATAGATTCTCAAAAGATATTGACTTGGACGGGAGAAAACAAGATATCAAGGAGATCACCAGGAGGTTTTGCGAACGATTTGGTTTTACGATGAGAGTGGCAAAGGATACTCAAACTGTAAAGCGGTGTTTTATTGAATATTCCAAAGAGTGCAAGCCTTTAAAAATCGAAGTTTCTTATCGAGTTCAAAATATCGATGAAGAGGACTTACGCTTCATTAACGAAATAAAGGTTTATTCGATTGAAGCTTTAACTCGAATGAAAATCAATGCATATAATGCTCGGGATAAAATCAGAGATTTATATGATTTGGGATTCATTTGTGAACATTATTTTGATGCTCTTAGCCATGGTACAAAGAAGTCTCTGCAAGATTCACTCTCTTACAAAGGAATTGAGCAGTTCGATTATTTGGTAGCCACTCAGGCTGATCCATTAATAGATAAAGATAAACTGGCTGAAAGTTTTTTGAAAATGCATGATAAATTAGGCTTGTTGAGAGAGAGGCCTGGAGAGAAAGGACCTCACAGTCTTGAACGATAACCAGAGGTTGTCATGAAATACATATCAGGCATCCACGCTTTAAATTTAAATTGCAGCCTAGATACCTGCGGAGATTGGCATCAGTCAGGGATACAGTGGATAAGGCCAACTATAAGAGAGTCAACCGAGTCAATATTCGGAGATTACGGAATAGAAAAAAATTCCTTCGTCCCGGAACATGAAGGAACTTACAATACCGCTAATCATATCCGGGCCTGTCTGGATTTATTGGCGGAAGGAAATTTCGGTTATGCTCAAGGAATGCGTAACGAGCTCATTTGCAATGACAGCTATACACCGGAGATTTTTAAAAAAGTTTCCTTGCTAAGGAACCTAAAACATTGGGATAAGATCAGCCAGTTCATGGGCAAAGAGTACGGGATGCAATGGTTGAATTTTCTTTCGAAAGAAAAATCATGAGAAAAGAATTTACACCGGTTTTTACGGTTCAACATATAAAGAGAGCGAAGGAACTTTCCCAAAAGTATATCTGATACAAAAAGGACGGCTTGATGACAAAAGATGGAACTTTTGGCCTTTAGTTTGGGTCAACTTGAGCCCGCAGAAGCTCTCCCTTCCCCGATGAAGGAGCAAGTCCTTCCTAAATATAGTTTCTATCTGGGTAAGGCGGTTTAAACCCTAAACCCATAACGATTTCGGTTTCTTTACGCTCCATTTCTTCTGCTTCCTGATCATTCATGTGGTCGTAACCCAATGCATGCAGGGCCCCATGAACCAGGAGATGCGCGAGATGCTCTTCCAAAGATTTATTCTGATCTTCTGCTTCTTTTCTGAGGACCGGCACACAAACTACTAAATCAGCTTCCACAACAGGCTCACGAACATAATCAAATGTCAGGATGTTGGTTGCGTAGTCCTTCTTCCTATAACTTCTATTGAGCTCTCGGCCCTCTTCTTCATCCACAAAACGGACAGTCACCATCGAATCAGAGGCTAAGGCTTTTTTTAACCATCGGACCATTTTTGAGCGTGAAGGAAGATCTTCAAACTTTGAAAGCTGCTGAAAAGAAAAATTGAAGATAGGAGATTTACTCTCTTTTTTCACCATTTTTTTGTGCTCTGTCATAAGCTTCTACGATTCTCGCAACTAGGGGGTGACGGACAACGTCGGCCGCCGTAAAGTAGGTAATGGAGATGCCGCGAACATCTCTTAAAACATTTGCTGCATCCATCAATCCGCTTCTCTGACCTCTCGGTAAGTCGATCTGGGAGGAATCTCCGGTAATTACTGCACGGGAACCGAATCCGATCCTCGTTAAGAACATTTTCATCTGTTCCGGTGTTGTGTTTTGAGCCTCGTCCAAAATCACAAACGAAGAATTGAGAGTTCTCCCTCTCATGTAGGCCAAAGGAGCAATTTCAATATTTTGTCTCTCGAGCAGACGCTGAGTCTTCTCAGTGCCTAACAAATCAAAAAGGGCGTCATACAATGGGCGCAAATAGGGATCCACTTTCTGAGATAAGTCGCCTGGAAGAAAACCCAATTTTTCACCGGCTTCCACTGCCGGGCGAGTCAGAACAATTCTTTCCACCTCACCCTTTTCGAAGGCATCCACAGCGGCAGCAACTGCCAGATAAGTCTTCCCTGTCCCTGCCGGGCCAATGCCGAAAGAAATATCGTGACCCATGATATTTCTGATGTAGGCTCTTTGCATCGGAGTCCGTCCTGTTAAGCCTTTGCGCCTGGTTCTAAGCTCCGGCGTCGGCTCTTCAGTGTTCTCCTCCTCCAGACTGCTCTTTGTTCCTACAAAGTAGAGCTGGATGTCTTCGGTTCCTAAATCTCCGGCCTTTTCTTGAGCTGCTTTAGCCAAATCGCTCAAAGCTTGAACCCCTTTTCTGGCAGCTTCGAGCGGGCCAGCCACCGTAAAAACCGACCCGCGTCTGGAAATTTCAACATTTAAAAAAGTTTCAATCTGTGCAATGTTGGTGTCCATCGGACCAACCAAACTGGCCAAGTCACTGTTGTTCATATCTAGAGAAACAGAAAGCTTTTTTAAATCTTCTTTTGCTTTCGTTTCTGCTTTGCTTTTATTCATCAATCTCACCACCTAATGTATGCGGATATACATCGGTTATTCTGAGACTTATCATCTTCCCGATTAAGCTCTCGTCCCCATTAAAGGTAACTATGCGGTTGTTATCTGTCCTGGCGCTGAGCATGTTATCACCGCGTTTCGCCTTTCCGATCACTAATACTCTTTGAATACTGCCGACCATTGAACGCGAAATTTCCTGTGCATGCTGAGTGTTTAGTGCCTGAAGTCTTTGCAGCCTCTCGAGTTTAACTTCGTGAGGAGTGTCGTCCGGCATTTCAGCTGCCGGAGTTCCTGGTCGAGGAGAATAGACAAACGAGAAGCTGGCATCAAATTTTACATCTTCGATAAGTTTCATCGTCTTTTCAAAATCTTCCGCGGTTTCATTCGGAAAGCCGACGATGAAATCAGTTGCAATACTGATGTCCGGCCGGATCTGACGAAGCCTCCTTACGATCGATTTGTATTCGAGAATAGTGTAGCCGCGCTTCATGGCTGCAAGTACGCGATCGCTTCCTGCTTGGACAGGCAAGTGAACGTGATTAGCAAGTTTTGGAATTTTGCCGTAGGCTTCAATCAATCTCTTTGAGAATTCTTTCGGATGAGATGTGGTGTAACGAATTCGTTCGATCCCTTCTATTTCTGCTACATACTCGAGCAGTAAAGCAAAATCCACAATTTCTCCGTCAGGATCTTCTCCGCGGTAGGCATTGACATTCTGTCCTAAGAGCGTAACTTCCTTCACTCCTTGATCTGCAAGCTGCATGATTTCCAATAAAACATCTTGTAGAGGACGAGAGAATTCTTCTCCGCGTGTATATGGGACCACGCAATATGAACAATACTTACTGCAGCCTTCCATGATAGAAACAAAAGCCGTTGCTGCATCAGCATGCGGCTTAGGCAAATGGTCGAATTTTTCAATTTCAGGAAAGCTTATATCTACCTGCGGACGATTCGTTTCTTGGCGTTTTTTCAAGAGCTCAGGAAGTCTGTGGTAAGTTTGAGGGCCAAATACAATATCCACGTATGGAGCTCGCCGAATAATGTTCTTTCCTTCTTGACTTGCAACGCAGCCGCCGACTGCAATCTTCAGGTCAGGTTTCTCTTTCTTGAGTTCTCTAGCTCGTCCAAGATCCGAGAATACTTTTTCTTGTGCTTTCTCACGAATAGAGCAGGTATTAAAGACAATTAAATCGGCCTTTTCAATATCGTCTGTGGGCTCATAACCTGCATTAGAGACAGCAATGTCAGAGATTTTGCCAGAATCGTATTCATTCATCTGGCAGCCGAAAGTTTTAATAAAAATTTTTTTCGCGGTCACGGTTTATATCCGGTGGCTAATAGAGATGCCAAAAAAAGCAGAGGCATCGATTCTGCTAAAAAGGTGCTGCGTATAAAGGCGCTTTTACTTGAAAAATCTCTTTAGGATTTTCTAAATTTCGTGCAGTCAAAGCACCGCCCCAAAGACAACCAGTGTCCAAAGGATAAATGTTCGGCCATTCTACCAAGCCCAGTGTGGACCAGTGACCAAAAGTTATCTTGTCTTGGGCTGTTTTTCTGTTAGGAAATTTGAACCAAGGGATTAATTGAGGAGAGGTTTCTGCAGGAGAAAGTTTTGCATCGTAATCCATCTCTCCGCTTTGCGTGAGAAAACGAGTTCGAGTTAAAACATTGATGATGGCGCGAAGCCGCTTCAAACCTTCGAGGTCTTTTTTCCATTGCGTTTTGCCAAAGAGTTCTTCCATATTTTGCTGCCAGTTTTCTGAGCGCAGATAGATTTCAACTTCCTGAGCCAGTTTCAACGTTTTCTTCTTTGTCCATCCCCAATGACAAGCAGCGTGAACGCATAGGACACCTTTTGTTTCAAGAGCCATGGGCCAAGTTCTCACCCAATCCATTAATTCGCATACGTCAGGGGCCGCAAGGATCTCTCCTATCGTATCTCTTCTATGCATCTCTCTTTGTCCGGCATATACGGCAAGCATATGCAATTCATGGTTTCCTAATAAGCTGACAGCACGGTCGCCTAATCTTTGAATGATTCTCAAGGTTTCTAAAGACTGAGGACCACGATTAATGACGTCTCCGATAAAAACGATCTTGCTGTCCGCAGGAAGTTTTGCAAGCAGCTCTTTCAAACTTTGTGCGCAGCCGTGCACATCGCCAATAGCGTAGGTACTCATAACTTTAAAAGGTGGACTCCAAGGAAAAATAAAGAGCTACAAGGCTTGAAAACAAACCTTACAAGCTCCGTATGAATTAAGCCGTTTAGTGTGGTGGAATGCTAACAAAAAAACAATGTTCTTTATCCGATTTGTTTCCGAACACAGTTCAAAATTGGTCTGTTAGCTATTTGGTCTGAGCTTTGGACGGTGAGAGTGCCGTCAGCATAAACTTCCAAGCGTCTCTTTTCATCTTCGGAGAAACCGGGTCTACACCAAACTTATGAGTGTAAAAGAAACCTTCTAGAGCCATAATTCCCACTAAAAGTGAGGTCTGCTTTTCCTTCGGCGCCTGTTCAATGCGACGATATAGTTTTTGATACCAGTCTTTGACAGGTTTCATTAGCTCTTCGTCCTTGCAATACTCAGACAATAAAGAGGTACCGACAGCGGCCCATCCATGGTTGTCTAAGTCAAAACTTCTGAACCATTCAATGTAACCGGGGAGCAAAGTTTCCGACGAATCTCCTTCAAAAAGCGCTTCGTGTTTAGCTAACTGTTCGTCCAGATGATGAACATAGTTCTCCAGAAGGGCAGCTTGGAGATCTCTTTTGCTTTTAAAGTGATAAGTGCATGCTCCCTTGCTGACTCCGGCTTTTTTTGCAACATTATCCATGGTCAAAGCACCAATTCCTTCCGAAGCAACCAGCGCATTAGCAGCATCAATAATGGATTGTTTAGTACGAAGAGCCTTATCACTTGCCATGCAGAAATCCTCCAAAGTTCCTCCAAGTGTTCTACAGGAAGATACTTTAATGTATGAGTTCAAAAAAGGAGAGCTCGATGCCCTCCTTTCTAGTAGAGATCCTAATGATCAGGAGATGGTTAGTTTTACTTTGCAGCTTGAGCAGCAGCTTCTCCGGCTATTCTGCCGAATACAATAATATCGGTGTAAGCATTACCGCCTAAACGGTTTGTTCCATGTGTTACACCAGTGACTTCACCGGCCGCCCAGAGACCAGGGATAACTTTACCATCAGCAGTCAAGGCCTGTGCTTTTTCGTTGATCTTAATTCCACCCATAGTGTGGTGTGTAGACGGAACCGCCTTGATAACGTAGTACTTACCTTGGCTCATATCCATTAAACCGCTTCTGTGGTTGAAGTCTTTATCGTTGCCTTTTCCAGTCATGGAATTCACACGGTCAATTGTCTTCACGAGCTGGTCATATGGCATTTTTGTGAAGTCAGCGATGCACTTCAAATCTTCACATGTCTTCATGATTCCTTGTTTTGTGAAGGCCTCATATTCATTGGCATGTGTTTTCACAGTATTGGAGATTTTGCCGATATTGTCATTCCAAAGGACCCAGCAGTATCCGCCAGGCTGTCTCAAAATAGCGTGAGAAAGGACGTCTCGGCGGTCAAGCTCTTCAACGAAACGCTTAGCATCCTGATTCAACATTAATGCACCATCGAAGCGAGCGTCTGCAATTAATTCAATCACACCCGAAATCGGATCGCAAATCGGATATGTTTGGATGTAGCCCATGTTAACTAATTGAGCGCCAACTTTTTCGGCCATATAAAGAGCTTCGCCTGTGGTCCCAGGAGCATCGGTAGTCTTGAAGCGTTCGTCGATCTTCGGATTGTATTTCTTGACCATTGCAGCATTTGCACCGAAACCTCCGGTTGCTAATACAACGCCTCCTTTAGCGTTAAAGGTGTATTCCTGACCGTTCATTTCAGCCTTAACACCTACAACTCTGCCTTCGGCGTTCTTAATTAGCTCAACCATCTTCATGTTGGTAATCACTGGGATTCCGAGCTCTTCAGTCTTGCGCATGAATTTTGAAATAAATTCTGTGCCGGTATGGCCTTCCGGAATTAAAGCGCGTTTACGGCTGTGTCCGCCAAAGAAGAAAAGGTTATCTGGTTCGAAGTTGACACCGATGTAGTCACGACACCATTTAGCAGCGTCAAGAGCATTGTGTGTCATGACGTTGATCACTTTCATGTCGCCTTTCTGATCTCCTCCCTTGAAAGTATCAGCAGCATGCAGTTCGGGAGAATCGTCATTGATGCCAAGTTTTGGCTGAACCCAGTTTTTAGCCACATTCATTTCTGCGCCGGAGATTAAGGAGTTTCCGCCGACGGCAGGCATTTTTTCTAAAAGAACTACGCTAGCGCCAGCATTCTTAGCTGTAATAGCGGCAGAAAAACCCGCACCGCCTGCACCGACAACAACTACATCGTAGTCATTGACTTTAGGAATCGTCTTCTCTACTTTCTTGATAGCTTTCTTATCAGCTTTGGACAATTTGACACCAGCCTTCTTAGCAGCGTCTTCGATAGCTTGTTTAAAACCTTTGGAAGAGAAAGTAGCTCCAGAGATGTCGTCTAAATCGGTAGAGTTAGAAGCGATGATATCAGCTCGCAGATCCGTATACACCTTCTGAGCAAGGACTGGATTTTCTTTTTCTTTTACGACCTTAATGTCTTGGATTTTGCCGTTATCGAAAGTGACGGCAACAGTGACGTCTCCATGTTTTCCTACACCTGTTCCTTCCGTTGTGACAGGAGCGGCAAAAGCCTGAAAGGAAACTGTACCGAACACAAAAGCAGTAGCTGCAGCGAGAATCGTTGATTTGTAGTTCATAAGAAGCTCTCAATTTGTAAGTGAGTTTTAACAGAACCAATTATATTCAAAAACCGACCGTTCGGAATATTTTATTTGTTTGCATAGTAAGTAAAAACACCTAAATAGTGTCCTAACAATATTTGTATCCAATTGTTTTTATATTATTTATTTTATTAATTAGTATATTTACTAGCGGGGTGAAACCTTTTAAAAACCAACCGACTAGTTGGTTTTTATTTTATGATTTTTGCATCAATCCTCTTAACTCAATTTTCATCCGCACAAGGAACAGTAAAATGCAATTACGTAACTTGGTTTTCTCTCTTGGTTTAGCTCTCATGTCTTCTTCTGCTCTAGCTGCCGTGACTCTGAACGGCTCTGCTCTTACACAAGATCAAGCTTGGTCTGTTGCAAATGGAGAGATAGTCAAAATCGATCCCAAAGCAATGAAGCACTTAACTGATTCTTTCAATCTTGTTAATGAAGCAGCCAGACAAGGAGCAGAAATTTACGGTTTAACCGTTGGCGTCGGCTTGAACAAGGATCATCATCTTTTTGATGCTAAAGGAGAGCTAACCGAAGAAGCTAAAAAAGCCAGTACCGCGTTCAACAAAAACATTCTTCGATCTCACTCTGTTGGTTTCGGACCCGCCTTAGATCCAAAATTAGTGAGACTTTCTATGGTCATTCGTCTGAATACTTTGCTTACAGGTCGAGCAGGCGTACAGCCATATGTTGCCGAACTTTATGCCGCTTTTTTGAATGAAGGCATTACGCCAGTTGTTCCAGCGAGAGGCTCTATCGGCGATGCTGATATCACACTCGCCTCACATATTGGCGCCGCAATGATGGGAGAATGGAAAGTCATCGTTGATGGGAAAGAAATGTCAGCGGCGGAGGCGTTAAAGAACAAACATATTCAACCATTAATTCCACAAGGCAAGGATGGTTTAGGCATTCTTTCCAACAATTCCATTGGAATGGCTTTAACTATGAATGCTGTCAAAACTTTACGCCAAGTTCTTAAGCTTACACCGACTGTTTTCGGCTTGACCTTAGAAGGAATGAACGGCAATGTCGCGCCATTTCTTGTTCAATCCGTTAACTCTCATCCTCTTCCGGGACTTCGTGAGGCGGCAGAAGACTTCAGAGCAACTCTAAAAGGTTCTTACCTCTGGGAAAAGAACTCCAATCGTCATTTGCAGGATCCTTTGAGTTTCCGCACCACTGTCTACACTTACTCAGAAGCGCTTAAATCCTTGAAAGAACTAGATGAATTAATTAACATTCAAATTAATTCTTCCGATGACAATCCGGGCGTCATTTTGAACGCCTCTCCAGACGATAGTGACTCATCACAGGTAGCTCAATACTTTGTGGAAGGGAATGGTCTCAAAGGGGCGATTATACCTTCCGCTAATTTCGAACCTCTTCCGATCGCTATTGCTGCTCAAAAGAGTACCCTTACGCTCGGGCATCTTGCACACAACTGCATGCAAAGAACTATCCGGCTTGATGAAGACCGTTTCTCAGGACTGCCGCGCTATCTAACGGCTAAATCTAATCAGAACGGTCACAATTTCGGCGCCACCGAGGACACTATGGTTTCCATCTATGCAGAAAATGTCGACTTGGCTAATCCTGTTTCTTTGGATGGTGCAGCCGTGGAAGGCAATATTGAAGATTCCGCTTCAAATCTCCCGAGAGTAGCTGAAAGACTTAACAGAGCAGCTGAGAACATGATTGCTCTTTACTCTATGGAGCTTCTTCACGCCGCACAAGCTGTTGATTTACGCAAAGAGCAGCAAGAAGTCAAACTAGCTCCTGCAACTCAGAAACTCTACGATACTTACAGAAGCAAAGTACCTTTTGTAGAAAAAGATAGAATCTTTTCTGCCGACTTAGCTGAAGGAATTGAGCTTCTGACGCACTATTAATCTTTTCAGAAATCGGCTGATTCTCCTTGATATTTGACAAGACCGCAATATTTACGCGGTCTTTTTTGATAATCATCGAATTTACTTAGAAAATTTGATATTGACATCCTCCTCCTCGTGAACGAAGAGGAGGATGTCAATAAAACCGTATTTAATAAGCGGTATCGTCTCGGGGTAAGAAGAAATAGAAGTTGTGTCATCGGCCTAGTAATTGAGGTTATTAGTTTCTGAACGCCTAGTCGCCCGCAATTTAAGGATATATCTTGTTTAGTAAAGTTCAAGTTCCATCCGGTAGGCCATTTATTTCTTTTACTGTAAGAGGTTTTGTTCTTTTGGGCATAGAGGGGGGGGGCTCATTTCCCAAGGTACCAAAAAATTTTACCCTGAGTACCATACGAGTACCCAAAAAACCGAATTTTTCCGAATTTGAGAATTCTGATGGAATGGGACGCTGGCATTATTTTCCGGAATACTTTCAAAAGACGGCCGTTTTCTCCGTATTCTGATATATTGGGACACTTAGCGCGTTTTGGCTTCCTTGCGACGCGTTACCGGTCTTGAGTTTAGATAAGTTGTAACTAGGCAGGTGTTAAGTCCTGTGCCTCTTAGGAGGTTTATTTATGCGTTATCTGTGCGTTATTGAGCCAGGCGATGATACCCACGCTTATGGTGTAATTTTTCCTGATTGTCCAGGGTGCTATTCCGCCGGAGGTACTTTAGATGAGGCTTTAAGCAATGCCTCAGAAGGTTTAGCCGGATGGATGGAAAACATGATCGAAGAGGGATTTGAAATTAAACCGCCTTCATCTTTTGATGATATTGCAAAGAATCCAGAATATCAGGGCTGGTATTTTGCCTCCGTAGAAATTGATCTAGATAAACTTTTAGATAAAACCGAAAGAATAAACATTAGTTTGCCGTCAAAGGTGCTTAGACGCTTGGATAATCAAGCGAAACGATTCGGCGAAACTCGCTCCGGCTATATTGCCTCTTTAGTGTTGAGCCAAGGATAAAGTAAATTTAACTATCTGGATATCGAGTTTTGAGGCTCTCTTATTTGCGCTCGCCTTTTGGGGCCAGCACAAAAATAAAAGATAATTGCTTCCTGGTCATCTTTTGCTCATTTTTGAGCTTTACTTTAATTCCATTCGGTTTCTAAAATTTTAGTAAACGCTTTCCAAAAATGTATCTCACGGTAAAAAAATTATCGACCGTCATAATCACGTATAAATATCATTTGAGAGATACGTTACGCACAGACTGTAAACAAAATTCAGTAAGCCTCTCTACTCTCGGCCCTTTCGCTCATTCTCAACGGGATATTAGAGTAAAAATCGAGATAAGTGCTTGATAGCCAATAAATAACCCGTGCTCTTATGTGGAGTCACGGGCAGTATCTTGGTGGCGAATCAGGGACTTGAACCCCGGACACAAGGATTATGATTCCTCTGCTCTAACCAGCTGAGCTAATTCGCCAGAGACGTGAATATTACAGGAACACTTTTATTTATGCAAGTTCTTTTAGGCTCATGTATGGCTCAAATGTAACAAAACGTATCTTCTTTAGTTCCAATATTTGTAGAAGTGCTTTATTGGCCCGTGCCCATGTCCGACGTTGAGATCATCCGAACCCTCAATGGCATTATTCATGAACTTCTTGGCTTTCTTCATCGCCGCTTTTACTGTCTTCGTCTGTGGCAACAAAGCAGCTATCGCTGATGACAACGCACACCCGGTCCCATGTGTGTTTTTAGTGACAATGCGTTTAGATGAGAACTTAGTAAAGTGTGTACCGTCAAAGAGATAATCCTCGGCATGCTCTGTGTCTTCTCTGTGACCTCCTTTTAAGAAAACATACCCCATGGATCCTTTTAATTTCCACAATTGTCTGCAAGCCTCTTCCATCTTTTCATCGGTATCGATTTCTTGACTCCAGCCTAACAAAATTTTTGCTTCCGGAAGGTTTGGAGTAATCACCGTGGAAATAGGCAGCAAGCACGTCCGTAAGGCTTCTATGGCTTCCTGCTGAAGCAACGGATCTCCGCTTTTTGCAACCATCACTGGATCTAGGACAATAAATTTCGGCTTCCACTTTTCAAGCCCTTCCGCGACGGCTTTAATCAACTTGGAGTCAAACAGCATGCCGATCTTTACAGAATCGATTTCAACGTCCTCAAACAACGTGTCTATTTGCTTAGAAACCATGTCAACAGGGATAGGAAAAACTCCTGTAACTCCTACTGTATTTTGTGCTGTCAGAGCAGTAACAACACCGCAGGCATAGGCATTCTGTGCACTGATGGATTTGATGTCTGCCAGAATCCCGGCTCCCCCGGAAGGATCAACTCCGGCGATGGACACTACGTTAGGGTACTTCTTTTTCATTGGACTCACCTCCGCATAAAATTTCGTCAATTACTGCTATCGTTTTCTGAGTGGCCCCTCTTTTTTTCTCTGAGAACAAAAGAGCCTTCTTGGATAAAGAATCCCTTTTGTTTTTGTCGGCCAGCAATTCTTCTATCGCCCTCATTGCATCTGGTTCATCTTTGACGCATACAAGAGCCTCTTCTTTTTGGCCTTCCTCAATAGCCGTTTGAAAATTAAACGTGCTCGGCCCAACGATCAACGGAGCCCCAATTCCACATGGCTCAATCACGCTTTGTGAGCCATAGGGACCGAAACTTCCTCCCATCACGGCGACATCGGCAAGAGCGTAATAAAAGTGCATTTCGCCCATGCTGTCGCCTAACACGACCTCAGGTCCGGTAGCACTAAAAATTGTTCTCCAATCTCTGACGTTGCTTCGTTTGACTACGGAGAGTCCTTTTTCTTCGATAAGTTTCTTAACCTGCTCAAAGCGCTGAGGATGGCGGGGGACAATCACCCAAAGAGGTTTTTCTTCTTTTTTCTCCTTTTTCCAATCCTCAATTAGCTTTAGGAATCGTTCTTCTTCGCCTTCTCTTGTACTGGCAAACAAAACGAGCGGCCTCTCTAAAAGTTTTCTTAACTCAAGGGCGGTCCTAAGCTGCGGAATGTTAGGAGTGAAGTCAAATTTTAAATTTCCCAATACAACAACCAGCTCGCACCCTGCCTCTCTTAATCTTTCGGCATCTGCGTCCGACTGAGCAAGAGTTATGTCTAGGCGCTGCATAGCAGGTTTAATCAAAGCTGTAACTTTCTTTCCTTTTTTTAGAGACTTCTCGGAAAGGCGAGCATTTGCTAAAACCAGCGGAATTCCTAACTTCTTCGCATAAAAAGTTAAGTTCGGCCACACCTCAGTTTCGATCATCATGATCAAAGAAGGTTTTACTTGCTTTAGAAATCGTTTAACCGCAAAGGGTGTGTCATATGGCAAATAGCTCTGAGATACTCTATTGCCATAGCGGCGGGCAATTTTTTCTCCCACCTCTCGGCCCGTGGGAGTCATGTGAGTGTAGATAATATCAACTTGGGGCCACTTCTTGAGGATAGCTTCCACAAGAGTTTCCGTGGCTCTGGTCTCTCCTACGGAAACCGCATGAATCATTATTCTTATGCGCGATTTCTTTGGCTTAGGATAAGAGGCCACACCAAATCTTTCTGCCCAATGCTGTTTGTATTCGGGCTGTTTCTTCGACCGTTTCAAAAGGTACAGCATTGCAAGAGGGGCCGCAGCATATAAGAGACTGCTGTATATAGGTCTAATCGGGTTCATTCCAACACCTTTTTTACAGCGTCATAAACTTCTTGGACTTCAGGGCATGCATCTACACCTCCTAAAGCACATTTCTTTCCGCTGCCCATCAACGGCACGAGCTCAACCGGATAATCTCGGAAAATGCCTACAGTCGGCAAACCCATTGCAGAGCCAAGATGCGTCATACCCGTATCTACTCCTACCACAAGTTCACATCCCGCCACAAATTTCATCAAATCTCCAATACGCATTCTTGCAAGGACAGAAGCATTGTCGCCGATAGAATTCTTAATTTTCTCAACTCTCTCTTTTTCTTCTGGACTTGCCCAGGCAAAGAAAATCTTCCATCCGTCATCAACCAAAAGCTTACCGAGCTCAATCCAACTCTTTTCTGGCCAAAGCTTAGTCTTTCTGCTCGTATTCACAAAAAAAACAGCTTGTTTATTTTCAACATTTTCCGAAGAAAACAAAAAATCAAAAACCGGTGCTGTCTCTGGTAAGACATAATCGAGAGCCTGTGCAGTTAAACGTCTGCATCTTTCCACAGCAGATAGTTTTTTAGATACCGGATAAGTTTTATCGTACATCCAGGATGCAACCCGCTCTTTGATTGAGGCCGTGTCGTATCCGGCTATCGGGGATTGTGCAAGCCTACCGACGGCTGCACTCTTTATTAATCCTTGCAAGTCGATGACAAGATCATATTTCTTGTTTCGGAGCTTCTCTTTTAAAGCTCGGACTTCTTCTCTTGTCTTTTTAGAAAAAATGGATTTCCGCCATTTCCTGACATTACAAATGATAGTTTCGTCTACCAAAGGCGTATGGCGGACAATATCGGCGAAAGGCTCTTCTACTAGCCAGTCAATACGGACCCCGCGAATATTCTTTCTGATATCAGACAGAACAGGCAGAGCGTGAACTACGTCTCCCATTGAGGAGGTCTTAACGATCAATATATTCAAGGGACGCCTTCAAAAAAAGATACACTCCCAGCGCGGATCGGTGGGAATGTACCTATATTACTTCCTACTGCTCTTCATTCATGATGTCACGGGCAAGACGTTTACCCAACTCGACACCAGGCTGATCAAAAGGATTAATTCCAAATAAGTTGCCGAGCATAGTTGTCTTATGTTCGTACATAGCCATCAAAGCGCCTAAAGAATATGGGCTGATGTCTCTCACACGAATAACATTAACTGTATTTACCGACAAGGAATCATCATCTTCTGTCACCAAAACATTAGCTTGTGCCTTTGCATTGGCTAATAGGAAATCATGATGCACTGTCAGACTGTGGGCTGGTCTGTCGGCCCATAGAATATCAATAGCCGTCCTTGCCACACCTTGTCTCAGACACTGGAAGAAAGTATGCTGGGCGTCATTTCCTAAACCACCCCAAACAATGCGTCCAGTCGGGAAGAAAGTAAGCTCGCCGTTAGTTAAGCGGCTCTTACCCAAACTTTCCATCTGCAGCTGCTGCAGCCATTGAATCATGTGACGCAGACGGTGTTCATAGGGAAGGAAGCATAAAGTGCCCGCATTCAATGCGATTGAGTTCCAAATGCTCAACAAGGCTAAAGTCAAAGGCAAATTCTGTTCAGGTTCGCTTTCAATGGAATGCATATCCATTTGATGAGCGCCTCTCAGGAACTCATCAAAGTGAGTAGGCCCCAAAGCAATCATCAGAGGCAAACCGGTAGCACTCCAAACGGAGAAACGGCCGCCGACCCAGTCCCAAATAGGAAATCTTTTAGCTCCCGGCACCCCAATTTTCTCGCCTGCTTTCTCATTAGTTGAGACAACCACAAAATGCTTGTTGAGATCCGTGCCTTCAATGCCCTGCTGTGTAAACCAATTTAAAATCGTCTCGGCATTCAACAGTGTTTCGGCAGTGCCAAAACTCTTACTGGACACAATAACCAGGGTCGTACTGGCATTAAGCTTCGAAAGAAGATTGACCAGCACCCAACCGTCGACATTGCTCACCCAATGCACGGAGATAGAGGAAGTATTCATGTCCTGACAGGCGTCATAGACAAAATGAGGGCCGGCAAATGAACCGCCGATACCGACATTGATAACGTCAGTAATTCGCTGCCCGGAAGATCCTCTCCACAAGCCTTGGCGGATTTCATAAGCAAATTTGCGCATCTCATCTAAGTTCTTGCGGACATCTTCAGCTTGCGGCAAAGTAGATTCCGGATCTCTTAAAAGAGTATGCAGCGCTGCACGCTTCTCAGAAGAATTAACCTGCTTGCCTTTCATCATATTGCGATGACGCTCAATAAGATGAACGTCGTCGGCAATTTTGTACAAATGCTTTAATTCATCCTCGGATAAACGTTGTCGGGAAATATCGACTTTAACGCCGCAGGCTTCAAGAGTATGTGAGCCGCCAAGAAGTTTCGGCGGATTCTCCCGGTACTCATCCCGATAAGCTTCGATTTCGGCCAAGCCGGCCTGTGTTTTAGAAAGGAATTCTGGCATTCGGTTCTACTCTTAAAATCTCGTCTTTAAATCTCTGTTGAATTCTCTTGAGCGCCTCTTCAGTATCGGCCTCAAAACGAAGGACTACTACCGGAGTAGTGTTAGAGGGACGCGCCAGCGCAAAACCGTCATCCCATTCCACTCTGATTCCGTCAATAGTAATAATGTCTTTTGCATCATCGAATTTAGCATTCTGCTTAATTCTTTCCACCAATTCGAAGTTCTCTCCTTCTGCAGTCGGGATCTGCAGCTCAGGAGTGCTGACAGCATTAGGGAGATTCTTCAACGGAGCATTCGCATTTGCAGAGCGAGTCAAAATCTCCAGCATACGGGTTCCGGCATAAACACCGTCATCGAACCCGGGCCAGCGATCATGGAAGAAGATATGCCCGCTCATTTCTCCTGCGAAATCAGCGTTGACTTCTTTCATCTTTGCCTTAATCAAAGAATGACCTGTGCGGGACATAACGGCTTTTCCGCCTCTCGATTCAACAAAAGGCTTAATGTTGCGGGTGCACTTTACGTCATAAACAATGGTTGCTCCCGGACGATTGGAAAGAATATCTTCCGCAAAAAGCATTGCCTGGCGATCAGGATAAATAATTTCTCCGTCTTTTGTGACAACACCCAAACGATCGCCGTCACCGTCAAAGGCAAGACCAACCTCAGAGGGACCTTCCTTCAGAGCTTTGATCAAATCCTGCAAATTGGCTGGTTTGGAAGGATCCGGATGATGGTTAGGGAAGTTGCCGTCAACATTCGTATAAAGTTCTTCAACCTCTGCTCCCAAAGCCTTGAATAATTCAACAGCAGTAGGACCTGCAATACCGTTGCCGGCATCAATTGCAACCTTAATCGGGCGAGAGAATTTCACATCATCAGTGATGGACTTTTTATAGGCAGGCAAAACATCAATTTGTTCGTAGCTTCCTTTTTCTGGAGCTGTATAGAGTTTGCCTTCGACAATTGTCTTGTACAGATCTTGGATTGTTTCTCCGTAAAGGGTTTTACCGGCGAGCATCATCTTCAGGCCGTTATAGTCCGGAGGATTATGGCTGCCGGTGACGGCAACGCCGCTTCCCGTTTTCAGGTAAACCGTACTGAAGTAAAGGACGGGGGTAGGAACAGCGCCGATATCGTAGACACCAATTCCGGCCTCTCGGATTCCACGCATCAGAGCGCACTGGAGTCTCGGACCGCTCAAACGGCCGTCCCTGCCGACACAAATGTGAGTGACACCCTGTTCTCTAGCTTTTGTACCAAGGGCCTGTCCTACGAGAAAACAAACCTCTTCTGTTAAAGTTTTATCTACAATGCCTCGAATGTCGTAGGCTTTAAATATGGATTGTGAGATGACTGTCATCTAAATCCGTCCTCCTTACAGTTACCTCGCATAATTGTAATGTCCTAAATGTAAATTAGGAATATTTAGCCTGAGTTAGGCTCTAATAATCGAACTTCTGGCTGTGTATACGCAAATAGTCACAAATTTTTAATCAACTTTTTCTCTGTATTTAGAATCTTCATATCTCTGTCAAGGAATCGGTGGGCGTAAAATCAACCCAACTTAGAAGGCCCAAAATATGGAATTAAATAATATCGATAAAAAGTCAATCGAGGCTGCCTCCATTCTTGTTGTTGGCGATGCGATGCTTGACCGTTATTGGTTTGGAGATGCATCGCGTATTTCTCCAGAGGCGCCCGTTCCCGTCGTAAAAGTGACACGGCGAGAAGAGCGTCTGGGGGGCGCCGCCAACGTCGCTAGAAACGCCGCAAGCCTAGGTTCACTTGCCTCCTTATTGGCAGTCATCGGAGATGATGAAGCTGGAAATGTCTTAATGGGACTTTTAGAAGAAAGTAAAGTTCGCCCTTGCCTTTTCAGAGATCCGAACACCACGACCACGGTTAAGCTCAGAATTTTGGCACGCAATCAGCAGATGCTTCGGACAGATTTCGAATCTCAAGTTCATGGTCTGGCACTTGACATGCACGAATCTCGATTTGCCTCCCTGCTTCCCGATCACGATGTCGTTATTTTGTCCGACTACGGTAAAGGAGGTCTGGACAGGATCGCCAAAATTATTGAACAGGGAAGAACCTTCGGCAAACCGATCCTGATTGACCCGAAAGGGGACGATTACTCACGCTACAAATACGCCACGTGCATCACTCCTAATAGAAGTGAACTTGCCCAGGTTGTGGGTCAGTGGCGGGACGAAGAAGATCTAACGGTCAGAGCGCAGAACCTGCGAGAAGAACTCCAGATGGAAAAGCTTCTCCTCACTCGAAGTGAAGAAGGCATGACGCTGTTTGATGAAGACGGCAGCTGGAGCGTCCCGGCTCAGGCTCGTGAAGTCTTTGATGTATCAGGCGCGGGAGATACCGTCATCTCCGTCCTAGGCGTCATGCTTGCGGCAGGCTATGACTGGCGCACGGCCGTCACAGTCTCCAATAAAGCAGGCGGAATCGTCGTAGGCAAGCTCGGTACAGCTACAGTCAACTTCGAAGAATTATTTGAAAATAAGTAATTAACAAGAGGAATTATTATGAGTTTCATTGTTACCGGTGCTGCCGGCTTTATCGGCGCCAATATTGTTAGAGGACTTAATCAACGAGGCATTACCGATATTCTTGCCGTTGACAATCTGACTAAGTCTGATAAATTCACCAACTTGGCCGATACCGTCATTGCTGATTACTTAGACAAAAGAGTCTTTATCGACTTAGTTAAAAAGGGTGCTATTCCTGCTCCTGAAGCCATTTTCCATGAAGGAGCCTGCTCAGACACTATGGAACTGGACGGTCATTACATGATGGAGAATAACTATCGTTATACCGTTGAACTTTTTAACTGGTGCCAAGCTAAGAAAATTCCTTTTATTTATGCATCCTCTGCTGCTACCTACGGCGCCTCCTCCGTGTTTGTAGAAGATGTTGCCAATGAAAGGCCATTGAACGTGTATGGGTACTCCAAATATCTCTTCGACCAAGTGCTCCGCAGAGAGATGAAAACAGGCCTTTCAGCTCCGGTTGCCGGCCTCCGTTACTTCAATGTTTACGGACGATTTGAGCAGCATAAAGGACGCATGGCCTCTGTGGCGTTCCATCAATTCCATCAATTCAGAAAAGACGGTAAAGTCAAACTGTTTGAAGGCTGTCTTGGGTATGCCAACGGCGATCAAAAACGCGACTTTGTCTACATTGATGATGTCGTTGACATCAATATGTTCTGTCTCGACAAATCTATCTCAGGCATTTACAACTGCGGTACCGGCCATGCACAGCCATTCAATGATGTAGCTCTGACCGTAGTCAATACTTTAAGAGAACAAGAAGGTAAAGACGCGCTCTCCCTAGAAGATGCCGTCAACCACGACTTCATCGAGTATATCCCCTTCCCGCAGGCCCTTGTCGGAAAATATCAAGCATTCACTCAGGCTGATTTGACTCATCTCAGAGCAGCCGGCTATGACAAACCATTCAAGACTGTTCAGGAAGGTACAAGAGCCTATATGCTTGAGCTGTTAAAGAGATATCCATAAGCAGCAATGGCATATAGATTTCTGTTTTCCAGGAGACCTGCGGCCCAGGTCAAAGCCGCATTTCTTGATCGCGACGGCGTGATCAATATTGACCACGCCTATGTAAACAAGAAAGAGCATTTTGACTTCGTGGAAGGAGCCTTGGAGGGGATAAAAAATCTGAATCAAAAAGGCTATGCTCCGGTCTTAATTACCAATCAAAGCGGAATCGGCCGAGGGAAATATACGATTTTTGACTTCAAAAAGCTATGCTTCTGGCTCGAGGGGATCCTCTCCCGGCAAGGATCTCCTTTATTGGCAGTTTATTTCTGTCCTCATCATCCCGAAAAAGCCTTTGCTCCTTTTCTGCAGGATTGTTTTTGTAGAAAACCTCAGCCGGGAATGCTGCTTGCAGCTCAAGAAGACCTTAATATTGATATGAGCAGCAGTCTTTTTATCGGTGATAAAGACAGCGACATGGAAGCTGCCTTAAGAGCCGGAATCCCTACTCGCATTTTGGTCCAAAGCGACGGATTCAAACCTTTTGATAAACAAGAACACTGCTCTCTTACCGCTAAAAATCTTTTAGAAGCTTCTCGAAACGTATGACAACTCATCTGCCTCCGCCTCGCTTTGAACATAAGATAACGACAATGCAGAACCTCTCTGAGGCCGTAAAGAAACTTCCCAAGCCGGTTGTTCTCACCAATGGGGTTTTTGATATCCTTCACAGAGGCCATGTGACTTATCTGGCTCAAGCCAAATCTCTTGGAAAAAGTTTGGTAGTTGCTGTCAACAGCGATACGTCCGTAAAAATGCTTGGCAAAGGCGACGACCGCCCGATTAACTCCGAAGCCGATCGTGCAGCTGTTTTAGCTGCCTTAGAGAGCGTTGACTTAGTCGTAATTTTTCCGGATAAAGTCCCCTTGGAAGCTGTACGGCAAGCTCGTCCGGATATATATGTCAAAGGCGGAGACTACCGGATTGAAGAGTTGCCCGAAGCTGAAATAGTTCATTCCTACGGAGGCAAAGTTGTCACTGTGGCATTCGAGCACGACAGAAGCACTACAAAACTGCTGAAGAAAGTCAGGCAGTCTTCTTCTCACAAAAAATAAAATTAACGGCCTGACTTATTCGAATAAGCAGACCGTTAATCTTACAGACAGAGCTAATTAGCTGATCTTGTAGCCGTCTTTTCTTGCAAAGTGAACTGTAGCGTTCAAGAACCCTTGTTTGGAGCCGCAGTCGAATCTTTCGCCTTCATAGGAGCAGACGTAAGTATTCTTCTTATCCAATTCTCTAGCAATAGCATCTGTTAATTGGATTTCTCCGCCTGCACCTTTTGGAATCTTCTTGAGACTGTCAAAAATTTCCGGTTCCAGAATATATCGTCCAATTACAGCCAATGTGGAAGGAGCCCTATCCGGATCCGGCTTTTCAACGATAGACTCAACTTTAGTGGTATCCCCCTTGTCTGCAACTTTGACGATACCGTAGTCCTTCGTTTTTTCACGAGGCACGACCTGAACCGCTAAAACACTGCCGCCGCCCTTTTCTTCACGAGTTTTAATTAACTGTTCAATTACCGGTTTCTTAGAATCGATGAGGTCGTCCGCAAGAATAACAGCAAAAGGCTCGTTTCCGACCACCGGTTCGCCGCAAAGAACAGCATGACCAAGACCTAACGGCTCAGGCTGGCGAATAAAGATAAAGTTTATTCCGGGAGGAACAATATCTTTCAATGTCTTGAGAAGAGCCGTTTTGCCTTTTACTTCTAGGTCTCTTTCCAATTCAGGAGCGCTGTCGAAATGATCTTCAATTGCGCGCTTATGACGGCCGGTGATAAAGATCATGTCAGTGATACCAGCCTTGGCAGCTTCTTCAACGGCATACTGAATAAGAGGCTTATCGACAACAGGAAGCATCTCTTTAGGCATAGCTTTAGTAGCGGGCAAAAATCTTGTACCTAAACCAGCTACGGGGAAAATAGCTTTTCTTACGGGTTTCATTGTCTTTAATGATTGGTTAAAAAACGATATCTAAGTTTAATCCGTTTGGGCGCTGCGTCACAGGTCTGTATGACTCATGATCGGCTTATAGCTTTAGATAATGCATTCGCTTCATTGGGGTCATGTTCCAAAAATTTATCTCCCCAAACTTTTCTCAGCTCCTCCCGCATCCTTTCTTCACAGATTCTGCCGACTTCATGACGGTCTAGACCCCTGGTATCAATCGGTTCGAGAAAGTGCGCAGTGACAACTACGTCTTTAGTAGAAACAACATTCCACAAAGAACCCATGAGCGTCACATCTCCGCAAAAGGCTACCTTAGTCGTTGGGACCCCTTCGCTTGTATAAACAAGAACCATCGGCTGCACAACCGCGCCCAGTTTCACAGCAGGAGCAAGGAAATTAGATTTCAGAGGAAGCAAAGAGTTTCCAAAAGTTGTTGTTCCTTCAGCAAACAGAGCCACAACTTCTTTTCTTTCTAGGGCGTTCTGAATATCAGTATTAATCTGAACAATGGCTCTTTTGGAAGAACGATTAATAAAAAGAGTGCCGATGGCTTGGGCGATTTTTCCAAAAATCGGCCAATTAGCAATCTCGGCCTTAGCAACAAAGCGGCTTGCCACGGCAGAATCCAAAGAGAAGATATCCACCCATGAAATATGGTTTGAAACAATGGTTTGTCCGGGAGCATCTTCCGTCAATCCATATTCCAGCATACTTTGGGGGAGGTTGCCGCTGTAGGCTGTCTTAACTCCGGCCATTGCCAAAATGCGACGATTGTATTCTTTAATCATTCGTCCTTGTTCTTTTTTATCAGCCCTTTGGAACTTTGTATAGGCAATCAATAAAACCCACAAAGAGTAGATAAGAAGAGATGCCATACGGTAAATACCGACAAAAATTCTCATAATTCTTAATTCACACTATCCGTAAAAGTTTCTCTAAACCACTGTTCAAGAATAACCTGAGCAGCCAGATCATCTATGTATCCTCCGCCCTCGTCTCCAACCTCTACGGAAGAGAAGCGCTCATCGACACGGGCCACATAAACATTGAAGCGTCCGTTAATTTGATTTGCAAAGTTTTCACAGACTGGAGTCATGGAGTTGGGTGTCCCATCCTTGTGTCGGGGAATACCCACGACTACTAATGCGGGTTTCCAATCCTCCATAATTCGGGTGATCTGCTTCCATTTTTCTTGGTTTTTCTTCCAATGAATAATGGTCAAAGGCCTGCTGTCTTTAACCACAGTATTTCCAATAGCAACGCCAATTCTTGCCAACCCGTAATCAAAGGCCAAAATAATACTGTCAGCAGACAATTTTTCAGCGATTTTCAAAGGCAGAGCAGAGTTATCTCTAAGCATGTCCTACCATGCCTTCCATTGTTTTAAATTGATTAACATCAAGGCCAAGTTCAGCCAAAGCGGCGTCATATTTCATTTGATACGGCATTTCAAAGAGGATTTCTTGACTTGAGGGAGCAATAAGCCAGTCTTCGCGTCCAATTTCATCTTCCAGCTGTCCGAGAGACCATCCGGCATATCCAACAGCAAACAAAAAATCGGAAGGGCCGTTACCCTTGACAATATCATCAATGATATCGACTGAAACCGTAGTATAGATGCCTGGACCAGACCACATGGATCTTGTCCATATTTTTCCTTTCGGATGAAGAAAGATTCCCTGATTCGGCGCAACGGGACCGCCCCAGAACACAGACTTTTCACCAACAAGCTTAGGAAAAGAATATTCTTTAAAAAGACTTTGTAAAGTCATTCCAATGGAACGGTTAACTACTATACCGGTTGCTCCGTCATCACCGTGTTCAATTATATAAATCAAGGTTTCTTGGAACCTAGGATCCTGCATTGACGGCGCCGCAATTAAAAATTGCCCAGTCAAATCCACTTTTCTTACTCCCTCTAGGAACTAATCTACTTTATTTTATCGGACAGACTCTCAGTAACGCACTAAAGGACCTTGCCTCATAGCAACAGTCCTAAACGTAAGTATAAATTATGAGTTTAAGAGATATTTTCCAAGAGGCGTCACTCTCAAAATGAGAAGTGCGCTAAGTTTTATTCAGGAGCGAATGCGCTTCTCGATGCTCAGCCCAAGAGCTTTCAAAGAGAGGTGAACCTCCATAACAAAGAAAATCGTTGAGGTAACAATGAAAATCACGGCGGTCAAAAGAATGGTTGACTTCCAAACCTCTAATTTGAGTCCGAAAATATTTTCAAGGATTGAAACCAGAACCAGGATACCGCTAAGCGCTGCCGAGATGGTCACGGCTAAGATGGCATTCTTCAAGAGATGGCTTCTCTCGTAAATCAAATTAATTGCCCTTTCTAAAGCCGCATCTTTGCGGGGGAGAATTCTCTTTCTTTCTTTTAAGAGCTGCCTGACTCTGTCCGTTGTATGGTTATACCGCGCAGACATAGCCAGCAGTAAAAGACCCACACCTGAGATCAAAGTAATTGGGGTTAAGGCGTTTGATAAGGTGGCTGCGTAAGTAATCATGTTTCTTCTCTTTTATTCTGGCCGGTCGTGATGATGAACGGAAACACCGAGAGCGCGAACCGAAATTTGTACTTCGCTAACATAAATGCAGCTCGATAGAACAATAAAAATTACGGAACCTAAGATCATCGCAGACTTCCAAAAAGAGAGATCCAGGTCAAACAGGTGCTCGATAGTGATGAATAAAACCTGCAGGCTACTAAAGGCAGCCGAAAGAGCAACCGTCAGTACGCCATTCTTTAACAGTTTTGCACGTCGATAAATATGACGGATGTAATTTTCTAATTCCTCATCTACCTCATCCGGAGAATCTGAACGTTCCGCCATCAGCTGGCGAATACGAGTTGTGGCATGACCGTAGCGGGCGGACATAGAAACCAAAAGGAGTCCCACCCCGGAGATAAGGGTAATAGGTGCTAGAGCATCTGCTAAAGTTGTTGAGAATTCGACCATTGGGAGAAGAAGTTCTGTTTTGTAAACCTTTATTGTAATTCGGTTCGCTCCCGAGAACTGAATGACGATATTCAAAAGCAACTTCAAATAAAGTGGGCTATTAGTTCAAGGTAAGCTACTCAGAGTGGGGGCATTTTCCTTTTTAACGTCCTAAATGAATTCATCATAAAGCTATCTGAAAAAGAGGAAAAAATTATGTCTGACAACAAACAAAATCCTATGTCCGGCGATCCATTAGGCGGAGTCAACACTCGTATTGCCCGTGAATTACTCTTACCGCTTCGCAATAGTTCAGGTTCGATGATCGGTTGGGGTATTTTCTCAATTGTGCTCGGAACTATTGGTTTATTCGCCCCGATTGCATTCTCCGTTGGAGTAACGATTTTTGTTGGTGCTATGCTGCTGGTCAGCGGCGCAACAGGTCTTGCTCTTTTTTGGAAAGCTCAGGGTTGGGGTGCGAGAACAGCAGCCATCATTCTTGCATTACTGACCGCGGTAACCGGCTTAATCCTGATGTTTTATCCAATTTTCGGTGCTGAAACCTTGACATTATTCTTGGCTTCATACTTTGTAGCCGTCGGTCTTGTTAAGTGCTGGATTGCCTTGAGCAACACTGATACCAAGGGTTGGGGCTTGATGCTCTTCTCTGCAATCGTATCTTTCCTCCTCGGCATTTGCCTCTGGTGGGGATGGCCGCAAAGCGCACCATGGATTTTCGGTATCTTTGTTGCTATCGAATTGATCTTTGACGGATGGGCTGCTTTAATGATGGGTTTCGAAGTCAGAGCGTTCACAAAGAGCCAAGAAAGCCAAAACAAGTAATTCAATTACCAGATCCAGCGAAGGTGCTTCTTTTGAAGCACCTTTGTGTGAACTAGGACCAGACTAGAGCTGGTCTTTTTTGATGTGAATTTACTTTTTATTCTCTTCCTCGATATCTCCTGAGAGCTTTTCGAGCATTTCATCGGAGAATTTTTCTAACTCGTCAATTTGCTTCTGACTATCTTTTTTAAGCAGTTCGTAGAAAGGAAGCTGCGTTTTCATCAAGCCCGTAACTACCTTTATTCCTTGGTCCTCATCCGAGACAGTAAAACTATCCGTCACTTCGTCTAGATTTGGAGGAAGAATTACCGGAGTCAATTCACGTCTAAGCGGCATTTCCTTTGTAGTCACGATTGGCATTGGTGTCTCTGCGAGTTTTCTCAGCATCAAATCCAACCCTGCAAAAGGAATAGAGATTTGAAGCATCATGACTTGCCGTGTTAGAACGTTGTACTCCTTGCCGTCAACTTTCTCGCGCTGAGGGATTTCTGTCGGAATTAAACCGGTTTCTCCAATTGATTGGGTAAGCACATTACCAATGTCGATAGTCCAATCAGGAGCTTTGCCCACTTCATAGAAAATCTTCTGTGGCGTTAACTGCACAGCGGAAAAGAAACCGTAGGGAAGACCTTCTTCGCTCAGGTGCATTAAGATCCGCTGCGCATTTCGAATGTTTTTAATTAAAATCGGGAACTCTAAAACTCGAAAGGTTCCATTCGGAAGTCCGAAAGTGCAAGGAAGATTGTCGGGACTAGAAAGCCATGAGATTCTATATTTGCTCTCAAAATACTCTTTAGCCTTTTGTTCCCAATCTTTAGGGAAACCTTCTTGATATAAGCTTGCAAGGACCTGAGGAAAAGATTGTTCATCAGAGACTTCTACGGCACTTCCCTCGATTCCCATCCAAACCTGAGAAACGGAATACATCTTAGTATCCTGTCTCCAATTTACACTGAGTTTTGCCTTCTGCTCAGGATCATTCCATTGTGCGAACCAACCTTCTTCATTGATAACCAAGGTTCCTTCATCGAGCGGACCAAAAATTAAAAAAGAGGGAAGATCCTTCTTATCTTTGACTTCGCCGGGTTTAAAAGCCATCCAATTAAATTGTTCTGATGAAAGCGGCTTACTGTTAACAAGCGCTATCTCGAAAAGGTCGTCATAATTTCTTTCTTGTTCCGACATTTTGTTTCCTAAACAGAATAATAAAGTTGTGATTGAAGACCTCAACTCGCAATCAAGCAACCTCTGGGCCTGGAGCATGGGCATTTAGTACATGCTGCATGAAAATGATTAGATCATAATAATCACTAGAACCTACTATCCTTTAAGCAAAAAGAATAATATGAGCAACTTGAGAGGAAAGATGATTTGCTGCAAGAAAAAACTTCTTTAAGCGTTATTAGAAAAAGTGGTTCTGTATCTTGACTGAAGACACGCCCAAACTATCTTGAGCAAGCTGGTCAAATCTTCTGTGAAGTTCTGCAATTTCTTTTGTTTGCTGCTGAGCGAGCCACTCCCCGAACACTCTCACTCTCTCGTACTCCCAAAATTGTTGAGGAGAAAAGAGGTAACAACCCAGAGAAGGCCTTCTCCACCCTGCTAGAACGACTTTTAAAGAGCCGGTTTCCAACTCGTCGATACAGTGGATCAACGGAAGATCTGCCGCAATGCCTCCTCCTAGAAGGCAAGCATTTTTCATATCCACCACAGTCTCAAAAGTAAAAATTTTGTTCCAATGGATGTGTTTTCGGATGCCGTTTTTAATTAGAAACTCTGTAGGCTTCCGTGTAGAACCTTTGAAAATTAGACCCTTGTGTTCAATAAGTTCATCTGGATCTTCAGGTGCACCGCAATGAGAAATATAGCTTGGAGAACAACACGGGATAAAGTCCATTTTGCCAACATAACGGCAGACTAAACCTTCTAAACTTCCGCCAGTTCCGTACCCGAGTGTTAAATGTGGTTGTCCTCCCTCAAAAGATAGGTCAGAGTTAGGCATCATCGTCTTGTGTCGTTGAATAACATCAAACTCAATATTGGGGTACATTTGTTGGAATTCCAAAATCTTGGGCGTTACAACGCTAGGCCCGATCCCTCCTGGTATGGCCAAACGAATGAGACCTTCCATCTTGTCTTTGCTGCTCTGCAAGGTTTCGAGCATGATTGTATGCTGAGAGAGTAGCTTTTGTGCTTCACGCAGTGCTTCTTGACCGAATACCGTTAGACAAAGCGGTCGCTTCCCGTGAACGAAAAGCTGTCTTTCAAGTGAGGTTTCAAGACTTTTTATGCTGCGGCTTAGTGTGGAAGGCTCTATGTTGTAAACATTGGCTGCCATGTTCAGGCCTCCTTGTTCCGCAACCAAAACGAAGTGCCGCCAAGCTTCCAAATCGAATCTTCTGTCCATATTTCAATCTCTAATTGCAGCTTTGAAATTTTAAGTTGTGGAATCCGCAATCTATCGGCTCATATTTTTCAAAGAGTTGTCTTTTTGGTTAGACATTTCCCTAAAAATTAATTGCAATTCCGACAATTAATAATCTGTTTTTTTGATCTTTTCGTCAATAAGAGAAAGCCATAGACTTTTTACAACCTCATGTTATTCCAATGAAATTCAATTCCCAAGGAAAACAAAAATGTCCTGGCAAATTCTCGTTTCTCTCATCATTATCTGCGCCGCAATTTATGCAATTGTCAAAAAGTGCGACGCTCGGTTAACTCTTTTCCTGGCCGGTGCTCTCATGTGTTTTTTCGCGGGGGCGCCGATGGATGCCTTCAAAGGCTTTGTTAAAGGTCAATCCCAACCTTGTTCCTCCGATTTGTTCCGCCATGGGTTTTGCCGCGGCCGTCACTTACTCTAAGTGTGACGAGCATTTGGTTGCTCTTTTGGCCTCTCCTCTCAAGAGAATTGGCGGATTGTTGATCTTCGCAGGCATGTTTACCACATTCTTAATCAACATTGCCATTATGAGCGCAGCAGGTACCGCTGCTACTGTCGGTGCAACCTTCATTCCAATTATGATTCGTGCCGGCATTCGTCCGGCCGGCGCAGCTGCCGCTATTGGAGGCGGCACGATGATGGGGCTTCTCCTTAACCCCGGGTGTGCTCATGACATCTACATTGCCAAACTCGGAAATACTCCAGTGATGGAATTCATCTCCAACAACGCCATCTATATTGTGGCCACAATGTTGGTTGCTGCTGTCATCAGCACCATGATCATGATCTTCTTCTTTAAAGATAACAAGCCTGAAGCAACTGAACTCGCAGAATTTGCTTCTGAAAGAAAAGAAGAGGAGTTCCATATCAATCTTGCTAAAGCTATTGCTCCGTTAATTCCAATGGTTGTATTGATCTGCAGTACACTTTGGCTGCCGAAAGGCTCTCTAGACGTTGTCGGCTCTATGCTCCTAGGTGTTGCTTATATCGCCCTTATCAGCTTCCGTCATCCTAATGAACTCATCAAGAGCTTCTTCAAAGGAATGGGCTCTGGTTATGCGTCCGTTATCGGTCTGATTATTGCTGCTGGAGTGTTCGCCTTAGGCATGCAAAAGATTGGTTTAGTTCCTGCTTTTATCGACCTTCTTAAAGAATCCAACGATATCGCCCGCTGGGGAGCCTCTTTCGGTCCATTCCTTCTAGCCATCTTAACCGGCTCTGGCGAAGCTGCTATTTGGGCCTTCAACCAAGCAGTCACTCCTCATGCTGCGTCTTTCGGAATGAATCCTGAATCACTCGGCCTCCTCTGTGCTATTGCCGGTCAATTAGGCCGCACTGCTTCACCAATTGCAGGCTGCATCATTATTGTCGCTGGTATCGCTAAGGTCAGCCCAGTCGAAATCTCTAAACGTATGGGTGTTGGAATGCTTGTGTCACTCATCTTCGCTGCATTGGTTATGGTTTAACGCACAGCAGGATTGCTAATTATGACCACCACCTATTCTCTTCTTCTCAAAGGCGCAAGAGTGGTAGATTCTTTGAACAGACTTGACGCCAAAAATGACATAGGAATTAAAGACGGCAAGATTACCGCTATCTGCAAGAATATTGACCCTACAGAAGCCGCAAATGTTATACACGCTGATAATCTTATCGCGATTCCTGGACTAATTGACACCCATGTGCACATCGGTATCAGCTCCTGCGGCTTTAATATGCTTGCCAAGGCAGGAGTCACGACTGCCCTCGACATGAGCGGCAGCGCACAGGATATCAGCCACCATGCTCTTCAGTTTGGAACTGGTATTACCTACGGCACACTTCAAGCAATTATTCCCGGATCCAATATTGCCACCAATGATCCGACGACTGAAGAAATTCGCATCTTTGTGCAGAGTGCTCTTTCTAATGGGAGCTACGGCGTCAAGATTCTTGGAGGACACTTTCCTCTGACTCCTGCTGCTTCAGCCCGCATGGTCCGTTACTGTCAAGATAACGGCGTTTACATCGCATGGCATGCGGGCACTACTGAAAATGGCTCTAACATTAAAGGAATGCGTGAAGCTGTGAAGACAGCCGGTAGTGGCTTTCTTCATTTACCGCATATCAATGCCTATTGTCGCGGCTCTTTTGCTAGTGCCCCGGCTGAGATGATTGAGGCCTTAGACCTTCTTCAAGCCAATCCTGCCATCATCAGCGAAAGTTACCTTTCGGCACGAAACGGGGTAAATCTAGTTTGCGATGAAAATGGTATTCCAAAATCTAAGATCGTATTGAACTGCCTCAAAAAATTTAATCTCTCTGGAAATGATCGCGGGATTCGGGATGCAATTCATAAAGGATTTCTGTCGGTAATGAAAGACATTAATCACGAAACTTGCTTGATCAGCGGCAAAGAAGGCGTCGAGTTCTTCGAGGAAATGAACAGCAATGTTTCTGGAAGCTTTGATCAAATGAATCCGCTCTCTTCGATCCTTCTGGCTGCCGCTGCCAGACGGTATCCGGATAACGAATTTACCGTAGACGCACTCGCAACAGACGGCGGTTCAATCCCCCGCAACGTCACATTACAATCCGGGATGGAGTTTATAAGACTAGGTGCATTTACTTTACAGGAGTTCATCCATAAAGCTTGCCTCATGCCGGCAAGGATGCTCAATCTGATGAACAAAGGGCACCTTTCCATTGGTGCCGATGCGGACATTACTGTACTCGATCCAAAAACTAGTAAAGCTGAGTATGTAGTCGCTCAAGGGCACACCATCTTAAACAAAGGCAACCTACTTTCTGGCAAACCCACGGCATTTTGTACCTCATCAGGACAAGACTTTTATGAAAAAGTGGGTATCCCCTCCATTGAAATCGTTCCCAATTTTTCGAAACTTAATCGACGCATAGCTGTGTAGTCGCATAAAAAAGCACTTCAAATGAAATCAACCTCCTCTGCTAACTTTTCTATAAGGAATAAAAAAATGAAAAAAATTATCCCGCTCTGTATCCTCCTCGCAGCCAGTTCTACTATTTATGCTGAAACAAAAGTCGAGCTTTTTGGCTTCCTTGACCAAGGCGTAACCGTTCTGCACGAAAACGGTAATCTTGGAATGCAAGGCCCAGTGGGCCAAAGGGCTCCTAATGTGCTTAATAAGGACGGTAAAGTTGCACGCAACGGAGCATCTACACGATATATGGAAGGAACAGGAAATGTTTCCACTTGGGGAATTAAAGGGCGCGAAGACCTGACAAAGGATGTTGCTGTCCTTTTTCACCTTGAACAAGGTTTCTTGGCTGACGATGGAGCTGAGTACATTGCTGGCAAAGCCTTTGAACGTGAATCTTCCTTAGGCATTGAGTCCAAAACTTTTGGTACGTTGAAGATGGGCCGCATGCCAGCTATGCTCACGGGTTCCGGAACCACTGGTATATTTAACTCTCGGGTCAATCCATTCGGCGCAGGGTGGGGGAATATGACTGGAGGTTGGAAATTTGTAGGGACCCTTGCGGCTGCTCGTCATGACAACATGATTAACTACCGCTCACCTTCTTTCGGCGGCCTTGAAGTCCATTATCAATACTCAAATGGCGCCAGTTCCGAGTATGAAGGTACATCTAAGACAAACCGCTATATGGCATTAGGCTTCACTTACACTCAGCCAAAATACTTTATCGCTTTAGCCGGGGACTGGCTAAACGTTCAGAGTGCAAACCTTAAAGCCGGCAATTGGAAACTTAAAGATGCGTATAAAGTTTTGCTCGGAGGACACTATAAATTTGACAGCTTTAATCTGTATGGAACCGCTCAATATATGAAGAATATCGCTTACATCGGCGGTTACTCCACTAAAGAATTTGCACCGATCCCAGCTTCTCAGAATAATGTTGGTAAGGTTGGCATCAATAACGGTTTTAAAGCCTGGGCCTTTTCCACTGGTACACAATTTAATCTTTCCGGAGGTCAGGTTAAGCTCTCTCTAGGGTATGCCTTCGGCGAAAACCAAAATACATCCTCTAAAAACAAGTTCAGCAGAATCAATGGCGGATTAGGATATGTTTACCCCCTCTCCAAACGCACAAGTCTATATGGAATCGGGGGGCTGTTCTGGCAGCATGCTGACTGGCAAAAAAAGAACATTCACTCCAGAGAATTTATTGCCGGTTTAATGCATCGCTTCTAATCTGACCGAACTAACTTTTATTAATTCAGGGGCTTCAAAGCCCCTTCAAAGGAAGAACAAATGCTTGGATTGCAAATGACACAGGCTCAGAAGAGTATTGACCTCTGCAGCTCTAGAGTCAGAGTCGGAACCACTGCTGACTGGTTATATCGAATTAATCAGGCTTCAATCATAAGTAACCTTGAAGAAGGGCTTTTAGCTAAAGAGTTGGCCTGTGCTCTTTCCCGTGCACTTACAGAGATGCAAAAAGACCAGAGGGAAGGAAGGTTGGCCGCGGCCCAAACTTATATTGAGTTTGAACCTGAAATGTTGAAACGTGCAGGAATGGCAGCATCCGTAGTCCATATCGGCCGCTCAAGTCAGGATGTTTTAGCAACAGTCAATGCAGCTTTGAATAAAGAAAGAATTTTCAAGATCCTTGATGGGATCCATCTGGTTTCCTCAAGACTCTTTGAACTAGCTCAGCGAGAAACTGACACGATTGTTCCTGCTTACACTAACGGAGTTCAGGCTCTCCCTACACGGTATGCTCATTACCTCTTAGCCTTCTGCTCGGCTTTCTTACGCGAGGCTAATCGAATCAAGGAGTGTATAGCCCGTTACGATCGATGCCCAATGGGTTCCGGTGTTTTGAATGGATCAGGCTGGCCTTTAAACCGCGAGCGTATGGCTGAATTATTAGGTTTTGCCTCCCCTGCAGACAATGCATTTGATGCGGGTCAGATTTCTGGTAACACGTTCCCTCTTGAGTTATCCCAATGCATTGCTTCTTTGATGGCGTTGGTGAGTTCTTTTCTTGCAGACTTCTCCATGCAGAACAGCCAAACCATTCCATGGATCGTGCTCTGTTTAAACGGCTCTACTTACGTATCAAGTGCGATGCCTCAGAAGCGTAATCCGGGCTATTTAAATGATTGCCGCCGAGATGCTGCGGTCGTAACCGCCCAAACACAAAGCTGGCTTTTAAGAAGTCAAAATCTTTCCACTGGAATGCCAGACATGCGTGACGATCTTCTTGTTAACGAACTATGTTCAGATGCGTATAAAGTTCTGACAACATTCTCTTCAATTATTGCCAGTATCCATATCAACCAAGAAAGAGCACTCGCAGAAATCAACTCTGATTGGGCCTGCACCCAGGAGATTGCAGATAATCTTACCAAACATGGTCTCGATTTCAGAACAAGTCATGGATTTGCAAGCACCTTTGTGACATTTGCAAGAAAAGCAGGACTAACTCCGCTTAATGTTACGTTTACTCAGGTCTTAGAGCAGTGGGAGGTCTTTTGTGAGCAGAGGGCACTCTCTTTAAAAGAATTTCCATTGACCGAATCAGAATTTTTCGAGGCAACCGACCCAATTCAGATAGTAGAAGCTCGAAAAACACTGGGAGGTCCCCAAAAAACTGAAATCACCCGCATGTCAGAATCCACTCAAGCAGCCTTGAATGCGCTAGATTCTTATATCCTTCAATTTATAAATAATCAGACCAAATGTAATAGCAGGCTTCACCTTCACATGGAAAAACTCTGCTAGACGGACGACAATAATATGATGAACCTTTCCCAGAAACGTTGGTTTTTGCTAGCAATTGCCTGCCTAATTAATCTATGTACCGGATCAGTATATGCCTGGAGCGTCTTTGCCGGACCAAAAGCCCAACAACTCTCCGAACTCACCGGTTCAATTATTACTGCCGGAGATCTTTCAATTGCTTTCAGTCTTTGCAACGGACTTGCTCCTGTGCCGATGATACTAGGAGGCTACTTTGTGGACCGGCTTGGTCCTAAAGCCGTCATCGTATTAGGCGGCCTCCTTATTGGAGCAGGAATGTTTCTTTCTGGCTCAGCGGAAACTTTTTCGACCTTTCTCTTAGCTTATGGGCTGATATTCGGGCTTGGCCTTGGCTTTACCTACGGAGCGGCCGTCAACAATACCATTAAATTTTTTCCTGACAGACGCGGATTGGCCGGCGGCCTAACTACAGCAGCCTATGGTCTCTGTTCTGTAGTCGTTCCGCCAATCGGCCAATATCTCATTGAGGCTCAAGGGATTTCCTTTGCGTTTGAGTCATTGGGAATTGTCTTCGGGTCAGTAATTGTTTTAGGAGGATTGTTAAGTCTTAAATGTCCTCCAAACTTCGCTCCGGAAGGTTGGCATCCTTCTTCTTGCGCAAGACAATCCGTTGACATTGATACTATTTCAATGGTGAAGAAGCCCAAATTCTGGTTAATGTTCGCTTTTCTCCTCTGCTGCGGCGTCAGCGGCATGATGATCCTGTCGCATGCCGCAGTAATTGCTCGTACACAGATTGGCTATACGGCCGCGGCAGCTGCCAGTGCGGTAGCTTTTCTTGCATTAATCAATACTTTTGCAAGATTAGTCACCGGCGTATTGTCTGATAAATTCGGCCAACTTCAGACTTTGCTCGGTGCTGCCGCTGCATCTGCAATCGGACTGTCATGCTTAATCTATGCAGATGCTCAGAATATTGCCTTTTTCTATATCGCCTATGCTTTCATTGGATTTGCATTCGGCTCTCTGATGGGAATCTACCCGGGCTTTACAGCAACAATCTTTGGAACAAAGCACAACAGCACAAACTATGGATTGATGTTCTGCGGCTTTTCAATTGCCGGCATTTTAGGTCCGTGGTTAATGAACGCTCTCGCAGTAAACGGTTCTTATTCATATGCATATATGGGAGGCATAGGACTCACGTGTTTGGGTGTCTTGATCGGATTATTCATTCTGCTCAAGAGCAATTAGTCCAATCGAAATATAAGATCCGAACAATCTCAAGTTCCTATAAGAATTCGGCCAATTAATTCAAACCAATTTGAATTAGCTGGCCTCTGTTTTAGCTTCCTGAATGAATATGTCAAAAAAACTTATACTGAAAAAACAAGACTCCCCGCCAAAAGAACAAATATTACCGAGCCTGTTCTATTAATGATTTGTTGTACGCGTGCCGACGATATCTTTTCTCTTACAAACTCGGCAAACCAAGCAATGGCACCAAAAACTATTATTGTTGCTGCAATGAAGGTCAGTCCCATCACTATTATCTGAAGCTCAGTGTTTCGATTTCGAGAAAGAAACTGCGGAAAGAAGGCAAGAAAGAATATGATAACTTTTGGATTGGTGAGGTTCATAATGAAGCCGCGCGCCCACCATTTTCCAAAAGACATATCCTGTCTGACCTCTCCTTTCTCTTCCCCCATTGGCGCGGAGGGAGCGCGCCAAGCCATGACGGCTAAATAAAGTAAATATAGACATCCAGCGACTTTCAAACAAAAGAAAGCCGTCTCAGATGCACGAATCAGAGCCGATACTCCTAAGGCAACCAAGAGGGTATGGATCAGCAACCCGGAACAGAGCCCAGCAATAATTTTTAGACCAGCAGAGCGGCCATAAATAACTGACTGCATTAAAACAAAAATATTGTCAGGCCCGGGAGCAAGACTTAAGACAAAGCTTGCTCCGGCAAAACTAAGCCAGGTTTGAAACTCCATACCAAGTTACCCGAGCCAGACCCTCGCATTCTGGAAGATACGGGCCCACGGAGAAACCTCCCTTAAAAGCGGAGACTTCCAGGACAGCTGTACAGCCCGCCAGCTTCTTTCAGGATGCGGCATTATGATTGTTGCACGGCCATCCGTAGTCGTAAAAGCTGTTCTTCCCAGTCGAGAACCGTTTGGATTCAACGGGTATACCTCAGTAGGATTCTGGGTCTCATCCACGTAGCAAGCAACTGGTATAGCTAATTCTTCACTTTCAGGATTTGCCCAATAAGCACGTCCCTCCCCGTGAGCATTTACGACAGGCAGAACAGCTCCTGCCATTCCAGTAAACATAATAGACGGAGACGGCAAAATCTTGACATTAACCAGACGGGCCTCGAACTGTTCGGATAAGTTTCTCTCAAAGGTCGGCCAATGATCGGCGCCAGGAATCAAAGACTTCAGTTGTGAAATCATCTGACAGCCATTACATACTCCCAAGGTGAAAGTATTGCTGTTCTCGAAGAATCTTACAAACTGATCTTTAAGTCGATCATTGAACAATATGGTCTTGGCCCAGCCCCCGCCAGCGCCTAAAACGTCGCCATATGAGAAGCCGCCGCAAGCCGCCAAACCATTGAAGGCTGTTAAGTCAGCTCTTTTCTCGAGCAAATCAGTCATATGAACATCGACTGCATCAAATCCAGCCTGCATAAAGGCACTTGCCATTTCGTTCTGACTGTTAACCCCTTGCTCTCTAAGAATGGCCACTTTTGGTTTTTCGCCGAGATTGATAAACGGAGCCGCGATATTTTCTTCTGGATCAAAACCTGTGGCTAAAACCAAACCGCACTTCTTAGAATTAATCAAAGCATATTCGCTGTCGGCACAATCAGGATTGTCTCTCTGGCGTGCAATCTGCCAGGAAACTTCACTCCATAATTTCTCCAATGTATTGCGTCCTTCTGTGAATACGCATTCGCCTCGAAGATAGATGGAGAAATCTTCTTCACGAAGGATATTGCCGAGATAGACCAAGCAATGACCAAGTCCAGCGTTATCAAAGGCAGATTTCACTTCGTGGGCTCGGCCTCTGGAAACCTGAATAACGGCACCTAATTCTTCGTTAAAGAGTGCCTCATTAAGGCTTCTGCCGTTAGCAATCAAGCCGTCAGCCACAATCTCAACACCCATGCGGCTAGCGAACATCATTTCACAAAGAGTCGCAGCTAAACCGCCATCACTTCTATCGTGATAGGCCAAAATAACGCCCTTTGAAGCAAGCTCTCTAATTACCTTTAAGAACTTACTTAAATCCGCTGTGTTCTCAACATCCGGAGTCTCTGAATCGAATTGCTGGGTCACCTGAGAATAGATAGACCCGCCCATACGATCTTTGCCTTGCCCTAAGTCAATCAGCAAAAGTGAACTGTCGAGAACCTTATCGGCAAATTGAGGAGTTAAGGTATTACGGATATCTTTAACGGGAGCCGCGGCTGAGACGATCAACGAAACCGGAGAAGTAACACTTTTATCCTTTCCTTCACTATCTTTCCAGGACGTCTTCATCGATAAAGAATCTTTACCGACCGGGATGCTTACGCCTAATTCCTGAGCAAAAATGCTGGCAGCCTCAACGCCTGCAAACAAGGAAGCGTCTTGTCCCGGTTGTCCGCATGCACCCATCCAATTAGCGGACAAAATAATTCTATCTAAGTCAATATCAGCACTAACCAAGTTAGTTAATGCCTCACCAATTGCCATACGGCTGGCAGCAGCTGCATTTGAAATAGCTAAGGGCGTTTTTTCTCCCATGGCCATGGCTTCACCTTTGTAAGTGTGGAAACCAAGAGCTGTAACAGCAGCATCTGCCACCGGTACTTGCCATGGACCAACCATTTGGTCTCTGCAGGTCAAACCCCCGACTGCTCTGTCGCCGATAGTAATGAGAAACTTCTTGCTCGCAACCGTCGGATGGCGAAGAATGTCATGAATTACTTCTTTGAGATCAGCCTTCAGATTGCTCTTCATCGTCAAAGGCTGTTCTGAAGACACGTTTCTGTGCATTCTTGGCGTCTTACCGAGAAGAACACTCATCGGCATATCAACAGCTTCTTCACCTTCTTTAATGGAATCAACGACTAAGTTATCATCCGCGCTAATTTGACCAAGAACCGCATACGGACATCTTTCTCTTCTGCAATATTCTTCGAATTGGTCGAGTCTGGCCGGGTCAATTGCTAAAGCATATCTTTCTTGAGACTCGTTGCACCAAATTTCCAATGGGCTCATTCCTGACTCTTCAACGGGAACCTTCTTCAGATCCAGGTGTGCACCTTTTCCGGAAATATCTGCTAATTCAGGCATAGCATTGGAAAGACCTCCGGCACCAATATCATGAATTGCGAGAATTGGATTTTCCTCACCCGCTTCCCAGCACCTGTCGATTACTTCCTGTGCTCTTCTTTCCATCTCCGGGTTGCCGCGCTGAACACTGGCAAAATCCAAAGCTTCAGAGTTAGAGCCAGATGCCATCGAAGAGGCTGCTCCGCCTCCGATGCCAATACGCATGCCGGGACCGCCTAACACGACTAAGTGAGTACCGGTAGGCAAATCCAACTTATGAGTTTGACCTTCTTTGATATTACCGATACCGCCAGCAAGCATAATCGGCTTGTGATATCCGAAGCGCTTTCCGCCGACATTTGCCTGGAATGCACGGAAATAGCCGAGAATGTTAGGACGGCCGAATTCATTATTGAAAGCGGCGCCCCCCAAAGGACCATCCGTCATAATTTCTAAAGAGGATGCAATTCGGGAGGGAGAGCCGTAAACCTCAGCAGTTTCTTCGCCTTCCACAGAGACATCTTTATCTGTTTCCCACTTCTGACCAAAACCCGGAAGATTAAGCGCAGAAACCGTAAAACCTGTCAGACCAGCTTTTGGACGTGCCCCTCTGCCTGTCGCCCCCTCGTCGCGAATTTCGCCGCCGGAACCTGTAGAAGCGCCGGGGAACGGAGAAATGGCAGTCGGATGATTGTGAGTTTCAACTTTGAATACCGTATGTGTGGGCTCGGCCTTGTAAGAAAAACTGCGTCCTCCGAGAGCAGCTTCGTTTCCTCGCGGATAAAGCCGGTCTGTTTCAGCTCCCTCAAAGACGGCGGCATTATCGGAGTAGGCCACAATGGTTCCCTCTGGATGGGCATTGTGAGTTTCACGAATCATTCCGAACAATGTTTTATCTTTTTCTTTACCGTCGATAGTCCATTTAGCATTAAAAATCTTGTGGCGGCAATGTTCGGAATTTGCCTGAGCGAACATCATTAATTCGACATCTGTCGGATTACGTTCCAACTTAGTAAAAGCGTTGACCAAATAGTCAATTTCGTCCTCGTTTAAAGCTAATCCAAAATCGACATTAGCTTTTTCTAGAGCTTTCCGGCCTTCCTTAAGGATATCTACAATGCGCATTGGTTCGCCTTGCGCTTCACCGAATACCACTTCGGCTGACACATCGGGGCTGACAACGCTTTCTGTCATCTTATCGTGAAGAACGGACGCAATTTGCTCTCTTTCCGTATCTGTCAACGCACGGTAATCTTTAAAGGACAGCTCGTATAGAGTCCCTCTTTCGACTCTTAAGACCTTCTTCAGTCCGCAATTATGAATGATATCGGTTGCTTTAGAGGCCCAAGGCGAAACAGTTCCTAAGCGAGGCACAACTAAGAATTTGTTCTCACTGTGCGTAACTAAGCACTCTTCTCCGTAAGTTAAAACATCTTTCAAGCGAGTCATCTCCGTAAAAGAGAGCTCTTCTTCGGTATGAACAAAATGGATGTAACGGCTATTGAGTGTTGCAACGTCTGGAACAAATTGACGAATTTTCTTCAAGAGTCTTTCAGTACGAAAATCTGACAAAGCTCTAGAAGCTTCTAAACGGAACATAGTTGATAATGCTGTCATGTCTTCTACCGCATAAGCTAGCCAGCCTGCGGCGGCCTCCTTTGGGTCAAAAATAGTATGTTTTGAAGGTAGCAATTAACCAAGTTTCGACATTATAAGTGGTCAAACCGTCTTGCAAATGTTGAACAACCTTCCGAAAGGAAGGTTGTTATGGTAAATCTCAAGGAATCAGGATTGCTCGGTAATCGTTGATATTAGTTCTAGTTGGACCAGTATCAAGCGAGTCACCCAACAACCGGAAAAACTCATGGGCGTTATGCTCTTTCAAGAATAATTCGGGATCCAAATTCATTTCTTTCGCCCGCTTCATTGTATCCGGCCTAAGCATAGCTCCTGCTGACTCTCCATTTCCATCAACGCCGTCTGTGTCAGCTGCAATAGCATAGATAGAGTCAACTTGAAGTTCCTGAGCCAAGGCCAAGAGGAATTCTGAGCACGGACCGCCTTTGCCGATTCTTCCCTTTTCCAGAGTTACGGTGCACTCTCCGCCGGAAAGGAGAACTACAGGCTTCCTACGTGGCTTAGAGTATTCCAAACGAACTTTGCGTGAAACCTGAAGTGCTACAGATCTAGCCTCGCCGGTTATATCATCGCCGATAATAACTGGACGCATGCCGTTTTCTTTAAAGAAAGCGGCAGCAGCCTGAAGTCCTTTAAATGAATTGGCAACGATCTTATTTTTCACGCTGCGCATTCTGACATCGCCGATTTTCGGCGTTTCCTCAATAGCACCTCGTGCACCGTTTCTTAAATGCTCAAGGATCGCTTTAGGCGTATCGACTCGAGCCTGACTTAGGTACCACAGAGCATCTGCATAGGTTGAGAAATCTTCTGCGCAAGGGCCGGATGCAATATCAGACGGATTATCTCCGACAACGTCCGAAATGATGAGAGAGAGTACCTCTGCACCTCTTGCTCTGGCAGCTAAGGCCAGTCTGCCGCCTTTGACTTGAGAGACGTGCTTGCGGACAGCGTTTATATGATCAATGCTCGTTCCCGCCCGCAGAAGATCTTCGGTCACTTTGCGGATATCCTCAATAGTAACCCCTTCTACCGGGAGTGAAAGCAGAGAAGAACCGCCTCCGGAAATTAAAGCGAGAAGCAAATCGCCTTCCTTCAATTTCTCGACCTGCAGCATCATTTCTTGAGTTGCCTTAAGGTTGGATTGATCAGGAATAGGATGAGCAGCTTCCAACACCTTAATCTTCTTTGTCTTTTCTCCATGTCCGTAGCGTGTAATTACTACGCCGCTTAGATCTTTTTCCGGCCATGTTTCTTCAACTGCGGCAGCCATGCTGGCAGCAGCTTTGCCAGCTCCAACGACGACTACATCTCCTTCAAACCCCACTGGGACGTGCGGAGGCACGACTTTGTGAGGGTCTGCAGCATCAATAGCAGCATAGTAGGAATCCATCAAAAGCTGCTCAAATTTATCTGTGCTCTTATTCAAGGGAACCTCTTCTTTTTATTAAGTTTCCTAGATATTTACCTGTTCGGCTAGAGGGATTTTCTCTTATAGTTTCCGGAGTACCCTCCGCAACTACACGGCCGCCTTCGGCTCCACCGCCTGGACCCATATCAACGATCCAGTCCGCCTCTCTAACCACTTCCAGGTTATGCTCAATAACTAATAAAGTATTACCTGCTTTCTTTAATTTTTCAAGTACCGCTAACAACATATCCACATCTTTGAAATGCAAACCTGTTGTCGGCTCGTCCAAAATGTAAAGAGTCCTCCCCGTTGATCTTTTTGCCAGTTCTAATGCTAGCTTAATTCTCTGAGCTTCACCACCCGAAAGAGTTGTAGCGCTCTGGCCAAGTTTTATGTAGCCGAGTCCAACCTCCTGGAGAGTCTGCAGTTTTTTAAAAATAACAGGAACGGCAGAAAAGAATTCCGCTGCCTGATCTACTGTTAAATCCAGTACCTGCGCGATATTCAACCCTTTATAAAGCACTTCTAAAGTTTCTCGGTTGTACCGCGTTCCATGACAGTGATCACAAGGGACGTACATGTCCGGAAGAAAGTTCATTTCAACCTTAACTAAACCCTCGCCCTCACATGCCTCACATCTTCCTCCTTTAACATTAAAAGAAAATCTTGCAGATCCATAACCTCGTTCACGAGCGATTGGTGTTTCTGCGAATAGATCTCGAATAGGACTAAAAATTCCGCAATAGGTTGCAGGGTTAGATCTCGGTGTCTTTCCAATCGGATCTTGGTCAACGTGAATTACTTTATCAAAATTCTCCAACCCTTCTATTTTCTCGAAAGGCTGCGGTTTCTTCTGAGCGCGGTTCAAAACATTAGCTGCGTAAGCATACAGCGTCTCATTGACCAATGTAGATTTACCAGATCCGGAAACACCAGTGACGACTGTCATCAGTCCAACTGGGATACTAACATTCACGTTCTGCAGATTATTGCCGGAGGCTCCGCAAATGCGGATAAAGTCTTTTCCAGGCTTAGTCTTTGGAAGAGTTCGAATCTTCAGTTTTCCGCTCAGGTATTTGCCGGTCAACGAGTTAGGATTTCTTTCTACTTCCTTCGGCGTCCCTTGTGCGATAACTTCACCTCCCAATCGGCCAGCTCCCGGACCCATGTCTACAATGTAGTCAGCTTCACGAATGGTATCTTCGTCGTGCTCTACTACTATGACTGAATTGCCTAAATCTCGAAGAGCTTTGAGTGTAGCAATCAGCATGTCATTATCACATTGATGCAGGCCGATAGAGGGCTCATCCAAAACATACATAACACCGGAAAGTTGGGAGCCTATCTGACTTGCCAGACGAATGCGCTGAGATTCACCGCCGGAAAGAGTGGAAGCCTGACGATTTAAAGTCAAATAATCAAGCCCAACGTTATTTAAGAAACCTAATCTGCTGACAATTTCTTGAATAAGTTTGCTGCCGATTTCCGCCCTTGCACCCGAAAGTCTCAGTTTTTTAAAGTATTCAAGCGCATCTTTTAAAGAAAGATTGGCTATTTGGGAAATAGTCTTTTGCTGCTCTCCCTCTCCGATTCGAACATGTGATGAGGCAATGTTTAAACGAGAACCGCAGCAAGCAGAGCACTGCCGAAGCGTGCGGTACTTACCAAGCTCTTTTTTTAATGCTTCATTAGAAGCGTCTGCAAACCTTCTCTGGGTTATTGGAATTACTCCTTCGAAAGGCTGCTCTCGCTGAATCTGTCGGCCTTCCCCGTCTCTGAAAACTATCGGGATAGGTGTGGTCCCGGAACCATAGAGAATAATATCCTGGTCTTTTTTTGAAAGACGGTGCCAAGGCTCCGTTAACGGAATATTGAACTTAACTGCGACCGCTTCTAGGAGCTGGTAATTATAAGGATTCAAGATGCCCCACCCGTCTATTGCCCCGTCCTTTAAAGACAAATCGGGCAGGGAAATAAATTTTTCAGGATCGAATTCCTCAGCCTCTCCGAGCCCTCCGCAAACTTCGCAGGCTCCTGCCGGACTGTTGAAAGAGAACATATTTGGTTCGAGCCGATCCATCGTAAAACCGCACTCGGGACAAGCGAACTTATCAGAAAAACGTTCTGTCTGGCCTGAGTCTAGATCTTCTACAAGAACCATTCCGCTTCCGATCAGCAGGGCTGTTTCAATGGACTCGGCCAATCTCTGCCGGATGTCCGAGCGCATTTTAAGCCGATCGACTACAACGTTAAGCTGATAACTTTTGTCGTCGCTGATAACGGGAAGATCAGGGACGTTATAAACAGAGCCATCGATTTGAAAACGAGTAAATCCTCGGCTCTGAAGATCTTCAATTTTGTGCTTTACTGCATGAGCGTCTGCACGGCAGACAGGAGCCACGATCATCAGTTTAGAGCCCTCTGCCTTGTATTGGATAATTCTGTCGACAATCTCACTTACGCTTGACGCATGCAGGGCCGTACCATGGGTTGGGCAATGCGGAATACCCACTCGGGCAAACAACAAACGTAAATAGTCGTAGATTTCCGTAATCGTACCTACAGTGGAGCGTGGACTTCTATTCGTGCTTTTTTGTTCGATTGCAATAGCCGGAGACAATCCTTCGATGTGATCCACGTCAGGTTTTTCCATCTGTTCCAAAAACTGACGAGCATAAGTAGACAGACTTTCTACGTATCTCCGTTGTCCTTCGGCATATAACGTATCGAAAGCCAAAGAACTTTTACCGGATCCGGAAAGTCCCGTGATGACTACAAGCTTATCTCTTGGCAGAGATAAGTCCACATTTTTCAAATTGTGGGTTCTTGCTCCCTGTATAACAATCTCTTTCATGATTTTCTTCTGCGATTTGCAACTATACATTTTTTATAGAAATTTTTCATTTCTGCTGTAAACAGGACAGCGTATTTTTCCGCCGCAGAAGCTGAGAATTTTTTCTTGTTCTTTTTAGAGATGTGAGTCTTCTCTAGTCTGTTAGAATGCGTGGATCATCAGACATTTTCAAGGAAAACCTATGGCCTCTCTTAATAAGGTACTTATCATTGGCAACTTAGGCCGTGATCCGGAAACCCGTTTTGCTACCGACGGAGGGTTGCAAATTACAACCATTAATGTGGCCACCTCTCGCTCTTATAAAAATCAAACCTCGGGGCAATTAGTAGAAGAAACAGAATGGCACCGCATTGTTTTCTTCGGAAAGCAGGCTGAAACTATTCAAAGATACCTCAGAAAAGGTTCTGCCGTATATGTAGAAGGAAGACTCAGAACCCGCAAGTGGGAAAAAGACGGAGTCACGCACTACGCCACTGAAATTATGGGAGAAAATTTTCAGTTCTTGGATCGCAAATCTGACTCAGCAAGCTCTGCCTACCCGACGGATGCCTACAGCACTGAACCCGCTTTTGTAGCACAGCAAAATATGCGTCCTGCTCCAGCTCAAGGTTTTGAGAAGCCGATTTCTCAAAGTCCAGCCTATCAGCAGCCAGCCTACAACCGCCCTGCTCAATCGGCTCCTGCGGCCCCGACCTCCTCTCAACCCGCTCCGAACTCTGATCCTTTTGGTGCAGAGGAAGAAGACATTCCTTTCTAATTTGCAAGAACCATTATTACTTGCAAAGGCCGTTATATTTTTAGCGGCCTTTTTACTTTCCTAGTTTTTTCTTTGTCTGCGGGCCTATAGAAAGAATAATGACGTTAGCCAGAACCATAGCAATTCCAATACATTCGGCTATTCCGAGTTTTAAGCCCATGAATAAAACTCCGAATACAAATGCAGAGAGAGGCTCTAAACAAACGACCAGACCAACAAAAACAGGAGACAAATACTTCAAACTCTCCAAATAAAGCCAGAATGCAGCAACGGTGCCAAACACAACAATAAACAAAAAGGCCGCAAAACCCGCGAGATTAAACGAAAAAAGAGCGTCCCACGGGCGTGTCAGCGAAAAACCTATGATTCCGCCGACCAATATCCCCCAGCTTACTACCGGGATGACTCCCCACTTATCGATAATAGATTTAGGCTGAATCGAGTAGACGGCAGACACAATTGTCGAAATGAGACCCCAAAACACTGCATGCCAATTCAGTTCAAACGCCAGCAAGTTTCCTTTAGAAACCAAGAGCATGACGCCGAAAAAAGCCAAGGCACAGCAAAACAATTCCTTTCGGGTGAATTTCTTTTTGCCTTTTAATACCAAATAAAACCCAGCAAGCAATGGCACGAGAGCCAGAAATATTGCGCCTGTACCAGCATTGGAGTAGTAAATAGCAAAAAAGAAAGTCAAGTGAGCAGTTAGGATTTCTACTCCACTTAAAGCAATCCCAAATAGAGCCGCTTTTGACTTAAACGGAGCCAAAAGCACATCTCGAGCCAATACTAAATTAATAGCGACTAGGAGAATACCAGAGGCTAATAATCGCAGACCTACCAATTTAAGAGGATCGATAGATGAGTTTTCAAAAAGAAATTGGACGCAGATTCCCATGCCTCCCCAGAACACGGAGGCAAGAGAAGCTAAGGCGACGCCAAAAATCATGCCATTGGATTTTCCAGGCAAAAAACTCTTTGGGTTTTGTTGTACAGAGGCTTGCATTTTTCTACCACTTCAATGCAGAGATTTTCATACAAAAATAGCCCTAAAAATGAATTTTTGTCTCCTTTTGATTAGAAGAAACACGGATGTTACTCATGCATTAACGCGATTTACTTAACTTTTTAAGCTTCCTTTGATCTAGCTCAAACTACGTACGTAGAAAAATATGGAAACTTCTCTTTGACAGCTAAACACTTATTCATGCCAAGGAGAAAAAAATGACACAAGTTAAAAGACGTTCATTCCTGAAATGTGGGCTTGCAGGTACGGCTGCAACTGCAGCCTCCTTACTGCCAGTTGCCGCCCATGCACAGTCTATTGAAAACAAGATGAATAACGACTTTGACGTTATCGTAGTTGGATGCGGATGTGCAGGAATGGCTGCCGCCATAGAGGCCGCTGATAAAGGAGCCAAGGTTGCAATTTTTGAAAAAATGGCTCGCCCGGCTGGTAATACCATATTCGCAGGTGGTCATTTCAATGCCACAAATACTTATGTTCAGAAACAACAGAATATGAAAGATACGTTAGACGACTTCTACAAAGACATGATGATCGTCTCTCAACAGCGAGGAGATAAAGACTTAACCCGCCAATATTGCGAACTGTCTGGAAGTGCCATTCAATGGCTGACTGATACATGCGGCATCAAATGGAAACCTATTGTTGAAGAAGTTTTTCCAGGCCGAAACAGAGGACATGTTGTTGACGGCAAATTGAAACCAGGCGGAGCTCAGCTCTCCAAGCAGATGCTTGACACAGTCAAGGCCAAAAAGATTCCAGTATTTTTCGAAACTAAGGTTATCTCTCTTCTTAACGATCCAGCCTTACGTGTAACAGGCGTTAGAACTGTCAATGATGATGGTGATGTAATCGACTACGCAGCAAAGGGAGGCGTAATCCTCTGCACAGGCGGCTTCCACGCCAATAAAGAAATGGTGTGCCGGTACATGGGAGGAGATGTCGCTTGGATGCCAATCCGCGGGTCAAGCGTTTTGCAAGGGGAAAACATTACTTTGACGCAACATCTTTTCCCGAAGTATGTAAACATGAACCAATTTCATGCAGGCCCGATTCATGGACCAACAAGAGCAAATCCTTCTACTATGGTTAACTATGGCATTCTGGTCAAAAACGACGGAACCCGTTTTTTAGATGAAGTTGAAACATACGTCTCCGTCGCACAAAAGATGCCGAAGATTATCCCGGAAAACTGGGCATTCATTATCATTGATAGTCAGGTAGTTGATATCCCCACTGTTAAGACAAGAATCGAAAGATATAAACGTGCCAAAGCCCCAATTTATGAAGGCAGCACCGTAGAAGAGATGGCGAAAAAAGCTGGACTTCCCGTAGATACTGTTGTCAATGTCGTCAAAGAATACAATGAGGCTGTTAAGTCAGGCAAAGCGGACCAACTTAACCCTCCAAACACTTTAGAAAAACCTCGTTTAATTGAAAAAGGACCATTTATGGCCTTCCCGTTCCAAGGAGGGATGACAGCAACTTTCGGGGGGCCGATGATCACTGCCAAGTCCGAAGTGCTAAATAGTGACAACAAGCCAATCCCTGGTTTATATGCCGCTGGAAATGCAATTGGCGGTATTTTCTACTCGGATTACATTGTTGGCTCCCAGCTTACTGCTGCTGTAATTTGGGGACGTATTGCCGGAGAAGAAGCTGCGAAACGCGCAGGTAAAAAAGCTTAATTTTCTACCAGTCGCTCCTCTTCTTAGGGAGGGGGAGCGCCTATAGCCTACAGATGAAAATGAAAAAATTTTTATTTCTAATTTGGATTGCTCTGGGGACGGTAAACGCTTTCGGTGCCGATGACGCTCTTCTCACAGCTCATTCTTCAAAAGGAATTCAATGTAGTTCTTGTCATCAAGAAACTCCTCCAGCAAAAAAAGTTAAAACGGCACGTTGCCAAACGTGTCACGGTACGTACGAACAACTCGCGGAACGAACCAAAAATATGCAGCCTAACAACGTTCATGCCAATCACTTAGGGGATCTCGAGTGTAAGGCTTGTCACGGCGTTCACAAAAAACAAAAATTAGAATGTGATGAATGTCACCAATTTAAATTTTCCATGCCCTCTCCGAAGTAAGTAGATTTTGAAGAATAAGTTCTTTATCGCACTCTTTCTTTTGGTTCCGTTGATTTGTCTCGCGGAACCTATCCGTATGGGTATTTCTTCTCGGGTTCCCAATACAAATGAAGAATTTCTTCAAACTACTATCCGAGAGTTAAAAAAGAATTTCCCTAATGACGACATACAAGTCACGTATTATTCTCTGGCAGGATTAGAAGAGGCCGTCAAAAAAGGCCAAGTAGACTTTATGCAATCCAGTGCTGGAATGTATCGGCGTCTTCTTTCAGAAGGGGTCCGTGACCTAGTCGCTCTTTCTTCTCCGCGTTATCCGGATCCTAATCAGAGCGAGGGAACCGCTTTCGTAGTTTTAGCCAATCGAGATGATCTTAAAACCGTCAAGGATCTGAGAGGCAAAGTGTTAGCAGCAAATTCTCCAACTGGATTCTCTGGATATCAAATCGGAATGCATGAAATCTCAAAGCAAGGATATGATCCAGAAAAGTTCTTTTCTAAGCAAATTTTTGTTGGAGAGGAACATAGAATGAAGCATGTTTTAGAAGCTTTAAAGAAAGGAACAGCAGATGTCGGCTTTCTTCGACTCTGTTATTTTGAAGATACTCTTGAGAAAGCTGGCTACAAGAAAGAAGATTTTAAAATTATTGGTGATCGGAAATCCAATCTGCTGGACTGTTCACACTCAACTTCTCTGTATCCTTCCTGGACAATTTCAATCACTCCTAAAATTTCTCCTGCCAAGGCAAGAGATTTACTCCAAGCCCTTCTTGCTATTCCGCCGAGCAGCCAGGGAGTTCTCTGGAGCCCTGCGTCTGACTATCACTCGGTGGATACTTTGTTGAAAGATTTGAAGTTGGGCCCCTGGTCATATCTTCGAGAATGGACATTAAAAAGGTTTGTGGAGCAATACTGGCCTTGGATGATGTTGCTTTTTGTTTGCATCATAGGCCTTGTTACCCACACCATCCGGTGCGAAAAGTTAATAAAACTCAGAACTACTCAATTATCTAAAGCACACAAGGAGCATACCCGTATTCTCCATCAAGCCGAAGAAGCTACCTCTCGACTCGAAGCATTACAAAAGATGGGAGCGATCGGGCTTATGTCTGGGATGCTTGCCCACGAGATACGTCAGCCGATTGCCTCTATACAACTATATGGAAGAGGAATCCAGAGAATTCTGGATGGAGGCTTAAATGCAATTCAAATTAATGCCGTAGATATCCAAAGTGCCGTATACCTTATAGAACAGCAATGCAATAAGATAAACGCAATTGTTGAGAAGGTGAGAAACTATTCAAAATCAAAAAATAGCCGTAGCCATGTTCTCAATTTAAAAAAGGTAATAGAAGATGCGGTTCTTAATTTCCGTACCAGTAGAAAAAACCAAGTTGATATTCATTTAGAGGCCCCTGATTCCGTTTTTATTTGTGGAGACAAACTTGAGCTCGAATTAGTCGTAGTCAACCTTCTGAGAAATTCACTCGAGGCTCAAAAAACAGACCAGAATCTGCCGATAGAAATTCTGCTATTCAAAGAAAAAAATAATGCAGTTATCACAATAAAAGATCACGGCAAAATCATGACCACAGAAGAAATTCTAATGATGGGAACGCCTCTGGATTCTTCCAAAGCACAAGGACTCGGGCTTGGTCTTCCGATTGTTAAAAGCATAATTGAGGCCCATGGGGGGAAGATACTCTTTTTCTCTAATGTACCCAGGGGTCTGATTGTCAAAATCCAACTTCCTCTACTTGGAGGAGAAAAAGAATCTTATGAAGAAAATAGTAAAACCTCTTATACGAATCGTTGATGATGATGACGACCTGCGCAACGCATTATCTTTCTTACTAAAAGCTCAAGGATGGAGTGTCGTAGCCTATTCTTCCGCCCAGGAATTCTTAATACAGGACGCACCTTCTGTTCCAGGCTGTTTAATCCTTGATATCAGAATGCCAAATATGACTGGCCTTGAATTACAAAGAGAGATGAATGAAAGGAATTATCGGCTGCCTATTATCTTCTTATCTGCTCATGGCAATATTGGCATGGCAGTCAATACACTCCATGCAGGTGCGGTGGACTTTTTAGAGAAGCCCATCAGTGAGGAGAAACTTTTGAAATCCATCAGCCGAGCTATCAAGATTGACGGACTCAAGAAGGGAGCTTCCCTCAACCCTACAGAAATCAAAGAAAAATTAAGCTTACTAACATCACGAGAGATAGAAATCGCCGAACTAATAGCTCAAGGTTTTTTAAATCGAGAAGTGGCAGAAATGAAAGGAATCAGCGTTCGTACGGTTGAAACTCATCGAGCCAGAATATTCCAAAAAGCTAGGAATCGAGTAGGGAGGGTTGTTAGCCCGTCCCTCTCACACCGCAATTTACTGGCATGCCGTTCGGCACCAGGCGGTTCCTTAATCTAGTTGGAGGCACTGTCTCTACCATGAGCGACAGTTCTCCAGCCATACCCATCCTCCTTG
>SKEB01000242.1_pt1 | contig 62278 bp, 57 predicted proteins | sample 4826561 | NCBI WGS metagenome assembly SKEB01 (sample SAMN11008820, study PRJNA524170) | human gut metagenome | biome: Human fecal sample; material: Feces; isolation source: fecal sample from pouch patient p17 | host: Homo sapiens | place: Israel: Tel-Aviv | collected 2016-03-29
CTGGCGGGATGCTGATTGAAAATGCACCATTTTCCTTGGTTAAGGAATAGGACAACTGAACATTGAAAAGCCGGAAAAGCCCGGAATACCAAGGAAAATCGGCGCTCAAAGGAGTTTAATACGGTCTTAAATCTGCTCGTCGTGCACCACAGTTCAGCAAACGTTAATTCAAACCGAATATCAGAAAGAACAATTTTCCCCGAAAACATCGAGTTTTCGGGGATTTCTTTATATTCCGATGAATCCATCAGGCACCACAAAAACACAAAAAAATATGACGGTAGCTAACAGGTAACTGACAGGTAACTAACACGAAAAATACTGTCTTGTGTAAGACATTGCAAGTCTTGCGTAAGACACATTTTTGCAAATCAGAATAACTGTCACATACACATTTGAATCTTTGATTTTCCACAGGGTCGCAATTTCCTTTTTTGAGAGTGGTTTGCGGTTGTAGGAGTTCGGATTGCCGCCTTGCTTATATCCACATATCAAACCATATCTCTCTTGCATTGATTAAGAAAGACACACCGAAAGAGGAGTTGATTGAATATCTTACAAAATTGATTAAATAGTACATAACGGTATTCGTTCCATCTGTTTTTCAGCTAGGCGCATTTCATCAAATTTCACCTTATTACAGTCACTTTCCAGTATCATACGATTCATTACATCATAAATACAACCTAACTGGCTGCACTGGGAACCTTATCCATGCTGGATAGCCAGTTTATAATACACTTCCCAGGAAAGCCGGGCGATAGATGAAGCTTATCCGCTCCGGTGCAAAGGTAAGAGTTACAAATTATTTTTTATAATTCAAAATCGCTACAATGGGCAAGGTCATAAAATTACCATGAATTCTTGGTATGTACTCATAAGCGTCCCCCTTTTCTGACAGGAATCGTACGGAGTGAACAGTAACCTGAGAAGTGCAATCAGCATAGAGTGTAAATATTATACAAAAATGATAAAAATAAATGGAAATACATAGAAGTAATGGTTGAAATGACTAAGATATGATAGAATAATAGAAAACAAAAAAGCCGTTGCACACGACTTTTTTTATGCCGCACCATGCGGCGCCAGACGGCGGTTTCGGGTTTCCCCTTATTTGAACTCGTCTTGTTAATACATGATTACCATAGCATTAGAAATTATAAATGTCAATATATTTTGGAGGCTTTTTTATGAATTCTGATAAAAGAGAAGATTATTATGTGGGATTAGATATGGGTACAGGATCACTGGGTGGTGCTGTTACGGATACACAGTATCATCTGTTGAAAGTAAAAGGAAAAGATTTTTGGTTTGTAAGGGAATATGAAACTGCAAAATCCCAATTAGACAGAAGAACCCATCGAATCGCAAAAAGAAGGTTACAGCGTCATAAGGCAAGAATCGGATTGATCCGGTCATATTTTGCAGAGGATATACTGAAACATGATCCACTGTTTTATATTCGACAGGATAACAGCAAGTATTATCATGAAGATAAAGATGTCAGACTGACCACAAAAGATAGCATTTTTGCAGATCCTGGTTATGGAGACAAAGAATATCTCGATGACAAAGAATACCCTACGATTTTTCATCTGCGGCAGGCACTTTTAAGAGATCAAATAAAAGACGAAGAAAGATATTCACGCTTCCTGTATCTGGCGATTATCAACATGTTCGAACATCGTGGACACTTTCTTTTGAATACAGAATCCAGTGATCTGAATGCAGATATGATAAAAGATGTAGGTGAACTGGTAATGAATGCTATCTGTGGTGTTTCAGAATATGGCTCGGTTACCTATAAGGAAATCATAGAAATTCTGGAAGATAAGAATATTTCAAGGACTGCTAAGAAGGATCAGATAGCATCTAAAATCGATATCAAAAAATCGGAGAAAGCACAGATGGAACGGATCAAATGCCTGTGCGGTATGGAAGCAGATGCCAGAGTCATGTTTGAAATCGAGGCGGATGAAAAGATTAAGATTGCATTTCAGCAGGCTGCTTTTGAAGATGAGAAAGAAGAAATCGAAGCTGTGATTGGAGAAGACCGCTATCTGATCATAGAAAATATGAAACAACTCTATGATTACAGTCAGCTGCAGTCTGTATTGAATGGATTCGATTATCTCTCAGACGCCAGAGTGCAGATGTACGAAAAACATAAAGAAGATCTGCATCTTTTGAAAAAGGTGTATAGAAAAAATCTGGATCGGGAAATATATGATAGGATGTTCCGCTCCGGAGAAGAGGGAAGTTATTGTGCGTATTCCAATTCCACGAATTCAGTGGATTCTCTGGCAGAAGCGAAAAAGTACAGAAGAAATATGAAAAAAAGAAGCCAGAAAGATCTCTATGACAGGATCAAGAAAGATCTGAAAGAGGTTTATGACGCGGATGCAGATGCTATTCGCAAAGAGATGGAATTAGAACGTTTTCTGCCCAAACAGATTACTGGTGCAAATGGAATCATTCCAAACCAGGTACATCGAAAAGAATTAAAGAAAATTCTTGAAAACGCAGAACACCATCTCGATTTTCTGAAAGAAAAAGATGAAAGTGGATATACGGTATCTGAACGGATCCTGATGCTGTTTTCCAGTAACATTCCATACTATGTCGGACCTGTAGGCAGCGGATCAAAAACAGGATGGGCAAAGATACAGGAATCAGGACAGGTATTACCTTGGAATATGGAACAGAAGATTGATATAGAACAGACTTCAGAACGTTTTATCACGAATCTTATCCGGGAATGTACGTACCTTTCCGGAGAAAAAGTCTTGCCAAAGCAGTCTTTATTATATGAGAGCTATTGCGTTCTCAATGAAATTAATAATTTACGCATTCATGGAAAACGAATCGTACCGGAATTAAAACAGGATATCTACAAGGAAGTATTCCAGGGATTCAGACTGGGAAAGAAAGTTACGAAAAAGAATATTTGCACATATTTGATAAACAGAGGACTGATTACGGAAGAATCTGAAGTTTCAGGTATTGACAAAGAGATCAATGCGTATCTGCCATCTTATGGAAAAATGTATGGCGTTTTTGGAGAACGTCTGAGAGAAGAAGCAGTTCAAGAGATAGCAGAAAAAATTATTTATTACGGAACTATCTATGGGGATGCCAAGTCGATGTTCCGAAAAAAACTGAATCAGTATGTTTCTGACGGATGGATGACAGAATACCAGGCAAAGCGGATTTCAGGTTATAAATTTAAGGACTGGGCAAGACTTTCTAGAAGTATGTTATGCCTGAGCGGATGTGATAAAAGTACAGGTGAGAAAATTTCTCTGATCCGGGCCATGTGGGAATATAATCTGAATTTTATGGAGTTGATCTATAGAGAAGATTTTACTTTTCAAAAAGAACTGGAAGAGAGAAGAAAAGCGTTAGGAAAAACCTTGCAGGAATTTCAATTTGAAGATCTGGACGAGTACTATTACAGTGCACCTGTGAAACGTATGATCTGGCAGGCTGTTCAGGCATTAAAAGAAATTACGCAGATCATGGGACATAATCCAAAACGTATCTTTATTGAGATGACTAGAACAGAGGAAGAAAAAGGAGAACAGGGAAGAAAGAATTCAAGAGAAAAACGTCTGTTAAAATTGTATGAAAGCATCAGGGACGAAAGAAACTGGGCGGCAGAAATAAAAAATGCAAATGCATCCGGAAAATTAAACAGTAAAAAATTGTATCTTTATTATTTGCAGATGGGAAGGGATGTATATACGGGAGAACCCATTGATATTGAAGATCTATTTGATGATAGCAGATATGACATCGATCATATTTATCCAAGAAGCTTGACGAATGACAACAATATTGAAAATAATCTTGTTCTGGTGTCAAAAACAATCAACCAGAACGAGAAAAAGAATGATTATCCGGTGCCGGAAAAGATCAGAAGGAATAAAAAAGTCCGGAATCTGTGGCATACACTTCATAAAATGGGATTTATGAATGATGAAAAATACAATCGCCTGACATCCACGGAACGTCTGTCAGAAGATCAGCTTGCCGGATTTATCGCAAGACAGTTAGTAGAAACTGCACAGGGAGCAAAAGGAATCGCAGAGCTTATGAAGGCGATGCTGCCGGGAACGGATATTGTATATGCGAAGGCAAGAAATGTATCTGACTTCAGAAAAGAATACAAGATGCTAAAAAGCAGGCTGGTCAATGATTATCACCATGCACAGGATGCGTATCTGAATATTGTCGTAGGAAATGTTTATTTTATGAAATTCACCAGAAATCCTATGAATTTTGTAAAGACAGAAGCAAGACGTGATGGCAGAAACTATGATTATAATCTTTATAAAATGTACAGTAAAGATATCATAAGAAATGGAGAAAAAGCCTGGATCGCAACAAGCGAACAGGGACCGGGAACGATTCGTCTGGTAAAGGAAACGATGGGAAGGAATACGCCGATCATTACAAGACAGGCATTTGAACAGAGGGGAGAATTGTTTAATCTTCAGCCGGTTGGAAAGTATTCTGCTAAGAAGGATAATTATGTTCCACTAAAAATAAATGATGAAAAAATGCAGGACGTAAGCAAATATGGCGGTTACACTTCTCTGAATCCTTCATATTTTATCTTCATAGAACATGGACCGGAAAAAAAGAGAAAGAAATGTTTCGAAGTGATACATAGCTATTATGCTGCTCAGATAAAAACGGAAAAGGATTTGATTGATTTTCTGCTACAGAAAGGATATAAAAATCCAAGAGTGATAAATGCCAGGATAAAAAAGAATGCACTCATAAAATACAATGGATATTTCTTATACATTATTGGAATGGATGCAAGAAAAAATATTGAATTTTCCAATGCAACGGCAATGTGCCTGAAGAATAAATATATACAATATGTTTGCAAGCTGGAAAAAATGAATAAGGCGATTTTGTTATCAGAAAAACAGAAAACAAATTTACACTGGGATGAAAAAATCACCTGTGAAAGTAATCTGGAACTGTACAGAGAACTTACAGAAAAACATCTGCATTCCATCTATCAAAGACATCCAAGAAGCATAGGAAAGTGTCTTGCAGATGGAGAAGGAGCATTTAAGCTTCTTGATATCGAAGAACAGGTGAAGATTATATGTGATATCGTTCAGTATACATCCTTTCAGAGAGGAGTCTTCTCATTGAAAGTTCTTGGAGGACCAAAAGAGGTAGGAAGAATCCGAATATCCGGAAATATGACAGAGGCAAAAGAATGTAAACTTGTAAATTATTCGATTACCGGTATGTATAAAACAGAAATGGATTTACTGAAAAAATAAGAGGGAGGGATAAGTATGAGCTGGCGGACGGTGATCATATCCAGCGCGGCGAAGCTGGATTACCAGATGGGATATCTGGTGATCCGAAAAGATGATGTGACAAAGATTCATCTTTCGGAAATTGAAACAGTAATGATAGAATCCACATCGGTGTCACTGACCGTGGCCCTCTTATGTGAACTGACAAAGAAAAAGATCAAAGTGATTTTCTGTGATGAAAAGAGAAATCCTTCGTCAGAACTCATCAGTTACTACGGAGCGCATGATACCTCATTAAAAGTCAGGAATCAGATTGCATGGACCGATGATATAAAAAAACATGTATGGACAGAAATTGTGGCGGAGAAAATACGGAAACAGGCGTTGCATCTGCAGCATTGGAAATGCGAGGAAGCAGATCTGCTTTATCGGTATATCAACGAAATAGAATTTGGGGATGTTACGAATCGGGAAGGGCATGCGGCGAAAGTTTACTTTAATGCTTTATTTGGTATGGATTTTACCAGAAGTGCGGAAAATGTTACGAATGCTGCGCTGAATTATGGTTATTCACTGCTGTTGTCAACATTTAATCGCTGCGTGGTGGCCAATGGGTATATCACACAGCTGGGGCTTTTCCATGATAATGTATTTAATCAGTTCAATCTGGCCTGTGATCTGATGGAACCGTTTCGCCCGCTTGTGGATCTGAAAGTGAAAAAGATGACCTTCCCATTTTTTGAAAAGGAAGAAAAACATGAGATGGTTTCGTTACTAAAAGAAGAAGTAACAATCGGTAACCGAAACGAATATCTGACGAATGCGATAAAAATATATACCAGGAGTGTCTTTGATGCATTAAATGATAACGATGTATCGCAGATAAAATTTTATAGGACAAATGAGTTATAGATATATGAGAGTAATGGTATTTTTTGATCTTCCGGTTATCACCAGTGCAAACCGAAAAGATTACAGGGATTTTCACAAGTATCTGATAAAGACAGGATTTCTGATGATGCAGGAATCGGTGTACTGTAGGCTGGCACAAAATTCCACAATGGCAGATGCAATTGTGGAAAATATCAGGAAAAATAAGCCTGCGGATGGACTGGTACAGGTGCTGAAGATAACGGAGAAGCAATTTGGAAAAATGGAATTTATTGTTGGAACGAAAAAAAGCGAAATTCTCGACACAGACGAAAGAGTGGTGATCATATGAAACTTGTGAATCCCAGATTAGGATTAGAAGTGGAGTTATCCGAAAATCAGGTTTTGAACATAACTGTTGAATCACCGGTAAAATTTTCAGAGGTTGTATATCATATTTGCAGACAGGCAGGAGGAGAAGAAGGAGAATTCATCCTTTCGGATATTGAAAAGGAACTGTCTATGGAAAAAAGGACGGTAGTGGTTAATAATCCGTTGACGGTTAATTGTGAGGAAAAAAGGATTCTATCTCAGCTTTATAAAAACCTTTCAGAAAAAATATTGGAAGATCATTTTGAAGAATTTGCGACTGTGAATCAGAAGGTTATCCAGTTTATGGATAAGGTTACGAGTTCTTCCGAATATAATTTGACATATGATGTTGATTTTCAGGCAGCAGGTCTGATAAAATATTGTAATGTACATATGGATTCCTGTTATGATAATCTGACTGAAAAGTTTATAGACTATCTGAGAACCATGAAGCAGATCTGTAATGTTGATATTGTTTTTGTGTTGAATCTGAAGCAATATTTCAGTACCGAGGATCTGAGAGAAATCTATAAACACTGTTTTTATACGAAGATGTATCTGATTAATCTGGAAGGAGTAAAATCAGACTCCATTGAAAGTGACAGATATATTATTATAGATAAAGATCTTTGTGTGCTGGACCTTGTGTATTAACAACCTTCTATCGTAAGAAGATAACGACTCGGCGAGAACCGGATTTGAGGTTTGAGAGTCTTGTTAATACGGAAGGAATTCAAACAGAGATAAAGGGCAGTCAGTACCACAGCGGGTTTGAGAGTCTTGTTAATACGGAAGTAATTCAAACGAAACTATCACAAAAACAGCAAGTTTTACAGTTTGAGAGTCTTGTTAATACGGAAGGAATTCAAACAAGCATCAACGCTAATCTGAGCATTTACTTGTTTGAGAGTCTTGTTAATACGGAAGGAATTCAAACTCAATTCCTGTTCACATTTATCCACAATATGTTTGAGAGTCTTGTTAATACGGAAGGAATTCAAACAGAATGTTGTTAATGAAAACCGCATTTCAAGTTTGAGAGTCTTGTTAATACGGAAGGAATTCAAACCTTGACACTCTCTACATAGCTCTGAATCACGTTTGAGAGTCTTGTTAATACGGAAGGAATTCAAACTATCCGTAATCGTCGTGATACTTATTATAGTTTGAGAGTCTTGTTAATACGGAAGGAATTCAAACTTCCTGCCGGACTTAGTATTGTTTCCTGGAGTTTGAGAGTCTTGTTAATACGGAAGGAATTCAAACGTACATGGGTTGACAGAAATAAGTATCTTGGTTTGAGAGTCTTGTTAATACGGAAGGAATTCAAACTACATGAAAGGAGAAATGAACCATGAAGCGGTTTGAGAGTCTTGTTAATACGGAAGGAATTCAAACCTTTTTGTAGAAAACGTGTTTCTTCTATATGTTTGAGAGTCTTGTTAATACGGAAGGAATTCAAACCACTTATTAAAGTGTGTATATATTTTCTCTGTGAGTGTCATAGCACTAGAGTGTCCCACAATCTTTTTGATAATCGTCTAATTAATACCAGTTCCCGCCAACATAGATATACATGTATGTCTGCAGCAATGTGGTGTACGATTAATATTAAGTTGTTCCATAAGTGGCTTGAAATAGCTATCATAGTAGTTTCGGTACTCAAAATGCTTTCAATCTTCTGTGTGAAGTAAATATTCACATTCAGGGCAGGAATCATACCATGCCTTGTAGTATGGCAGAATCTTGTCAGCTATCTCAAGAAAATCAAAGTGATTTGACAGTGGCGACTTAGAATAACTTTGTGCGATTCTTAGAGGTTTCTGTAAAATAGCTGGATTATAAACAGATCTCATGAATGACCTTGACTTCCTGGTAAATGAATATGTAATATAAATGAATTTATCATAATCTAATTTATTATAAGGAGGCTTATTGAGAAATTCGTGGCATTTGCATATGAGGACATATGTAAGGATATATTTGCAAGTGTATGCAAACAAGAAGAAATTCCGTTTGTTCCGTCCCGTATCGGTTCTTACTGGTTGAATGATTATGACAGTAATACAGAGATTGATATAATGGCAATAGACAATCAAAACAAGAGGTGTATGTTTCCGAAAGGTCGAGAAAAGACCGAAGTAATATGAAAAGCAATGTTACAATGGAAAACGAGCGCTTCATGAAGCGCTTCTGTGTCAAAGCGGAAAATCAGCAGGAGGCGTATTATATTCTTACGCCCCACATGATGGAGTACATTATCAAAATGGCGGACAAGAGCGACGGCACTGTTTATCGGAACCGCCATTCTTCTGCTGGTAATCGCAATCACTGGTATTGTGCTGACTTGCAAATGCCTGCGTAATAAGCAGGCATTGCGCACTGTCAGCATTGTACTGCTGTATTTGATTACGATGGTTCTTGCTGTCTATGTTGGACTGACTATTTTCTTTGTATATGCCGTCAGTCGGCAGCCTCCTATATCGTAAAGACAAAAAGCGGTTATTATTTGTTTGTGCTGTCTGCATCAATTACAGACTGAATCTGTTTCATCAGAGTATCATAGTTGTCTTGATTATCAATTCCGCCGAGCATCGGATCACCTACAATATTACCATTTCTATCGACCAGTATTGTTGTAGGAAATGCCATAATATCGGACGCATATTTCCCTGCATCTGAAGAAGAGTCAATGGAAAGATTGCGATATTTAGCACCCTGCTTTTCGAGAATAGTCTTTGCTTCTTTTATAGCAGTTTTGTTTCCGTCGAAGGTTTCTGTGTTGATACCTACAACTTCTCCACCCATTGATTTGATTGCATCGTTTAATTCGTTAAGTTTAGATAATTCGGCAACACAAGGTTTGCAGCCAGTGAACCAGAAATTGATGACAGTTACTGCATTTTTGGAAAACAGGCTTTCATCAACAGAATTTCCATCATAATCCTGACCAGAGAAATTCTTGAAAGGAGATGCGTCGTTGGAACTGTTTTTCTGATCGGTGTTATCAGATCCTGTATTTTTCTTTTCAATCTCAGCGATTTGTTCCTCGATTTTTCGGATAGCTTCAATATCAGTGGTAAGTGTTTTCAGCTCGTCATCTGTAAAAGACTCCTTGTTTGATTCAACAGTGTCAGCCAGATAATCCGCATAATTTCCATTTGGGTCCGCAGCACTTTTACTCATCATGCCAAATGCCTTGTTCCATACATCTTCATGATCTGCGAAGATCTGATTTTCCTGCTGATATAAATCATTCAGTTTAGAGTTGGAATCGTCTGCAGATTCTGAGCCGGATTCAGTCTTGGTATTCTGAGATTTTTCTGTGCCTGCAGTTCCTTTCCCGCTACATGCTGTAAATAATAATGCTATGCAAAGTGTTAAAATAGAGAGAAATGTTCTTTTTGTTTTCATAAATAATTGCTCCTTAAAATAATAGTAATAAAATTAATAGTTACCGGTTGGTTATGGTTGATTGCTGCTGTTCTTTTTTGGGGCATGTTTTTCCCAGAAACTGATATTGGATCGCATCTTTTGGACAAGCCTTGATACAAGCCCCGCATCGTATACATTCTGGATGATTTGGAGTCTTGCACACATCAATATCCATTTTACATGCCTTTGAACATTTGTTGCATCCGACACATTTGCTGCTTTCAACTTTAATATTAAGAAAGCTGATCTTATTAAATAATGAATAGATTGCTCCAAGAGGACAGATCCATTTACAGAACGGCCTGTAAAACAAAATACTTAGCACAACAACTGTAATTAAAATAAGGCATTTAAAAGAAAAAAGTGTTCCAAGTGCAGACCTTATAGCAGTATTTCCAAGTGACAGTGGTATGGCTCCTTCCAAAACACCTTGTGGGCAAATGTATTTACAGAAGAATGGATCCCCCATCCCTATAGAGTTCGTTACAAACAATGGCAGAAGAATAACGAAAACAATGAGGATCATATATTTCAGGTATCTTAGCGGTTTCAGCCGGGCTGTGGAAAATTTTTTCCCGGGGATTTTATGAAGTAAATCCTGAAACCAGCCAAACGGGCATAAAAAACCACAGATAAATCTTCCGAGTGTCACACCGAGCAGAATGAAAAAACCGGTTATGTAGTATGAAAATTTAAATCTGGAGGATCCGATAACCGCCTGAAAGGCTCCAATGGGGCAGGCTCCTGTCGCAGCAGGACAGGAATAGCAGTTTAATCCCGGCACACATACAGTTTTGATATTGCCTTGATATATTTTACCCTTAAATAAATTGGGAATATGAATATTGGTAAGTAATGTGGCAACTGCCTGTATCCATCCGCGTATTTTGGCAACTCTTTTTGATAGTAATTTCGTTTTCTTATCCAATTCCGACACACTCCAGACATAATTTTATTGCTTTGCCGAGCACGACATCTCCTTCACCTCTGAACGCACCATAGCAAATCATAGAGATACCCGTGATGAGCATTACAAATTGAGATATTTTTCTGCACTTCAAGATTTTGTTACTCCTTTCGTTTGTTGTATTTGTTGACCAGCTGACTTCAGTATTATACAATAGTTGGTGTGAAATTTTCGTTAAGAAGCAGGTGGAATGATTTTGAGATTATTAATAGTTGAAGATGAAAAACAAATATGTGATGCAATTGCGAAAAGTCTGTATGATGCCGGGTATGAGGTGGATACTTGTTATGATGGGGAAGAAGCGCTGGAATGCATTCTGACAGAGAATTATGATTTGGTTGTTCTGGATCTGAATCTGCCAGGCATGGATGGGATGGAAATCCTAAAGGAACTAAGACAGAGCAATGAGGAGACAAAGGTTCTTATATTATCGGCAAGAGGGCAGATTGCAGATAAGGTCGAAGGGCTGGATGCAGGTGCGAATGATTATATGGAAAAGCCGTTCCATCTACAGGAGCTTGAGGCTCGTATCAGAAGTCTGACAAGAAGGAAATTTGTACAAAAGGATGTATGCCTGGAAAGCGGCGATATTAAGTTTGACACGATAAAGCGTGAGGCATATGCAAAGGAAATAAAGATTTCTCTGACAAGAAAAGAAAAAGGTATTTTGGAATATCTGCTTCTTAATCTGGGCAGACCGGTAAGTCAGGAGGAATTGATGGAGCATGTCTGGGATGCCTCCGTGGATAGCTTTAGTGGAGCTATCCGAGTACATATGTCTTCACTAAGAAGAAAGCTTAAAGCAGTGCTTGGACATGATGTAATCATGAACAAAGTGGGAGAAGGGTATAAAATACGAGAGGAGTCCGATCGATGAAAAAGATGTCACTGCAGTGGAGACTTACCTGTATCACTACATTGTGTATTGCAATCATATGTGGGTGTCTGACGATGTTTGTCTATAAAAATGGTGTGTATTATATAGATTCTTTGCAGAAGGCTGTTAATGCGCAGGGCGATGATAGTGCAGACAATAGTGGAAATGATTCAGAAGAAATATATATTAGCATACCAGAGGATAAGTGGGATGAGTTCGCAAATGATTTTTCTGTTCAAGTGTACAATAATAAAGAAGACTACAGAAAAAACAGTTTGATAATTTCAGCTTTATTGGCGATTCTTGGCGGGGTAGCTACATATTTTATAAGTGGACACGCACTCAAACCACTCCGTGAGTTTTCTGATAAAATAGAAGAGGTGCAGGTACAAAATCTGGCAGACTCGCGAATCGAAGAAAGCAAGATTAAAGAACTGAATCAGCTTAGTGTTTCATATAACAAGATGCTTGAACGCCTTCAGGATGCATTTGAGGTACAGAGACAATTTACTGCAAATGCAGCACATGAGCTTCGCACCCCATTATCTTTAATGCAGGTACAGCTTGATCTATATCATTCCACCCAGCATCCAGGCAGTGATGCAGACACCTTACAGATGATAAAGATGGTGACGGAACAAAATGACAGGCTAAGCAAGATGGTAAAGACACTTCTCGATATGAGTGAGCTTCAGACGGTAGGCCGGGATGAACAAATTATCATGGATGACCTTGTTGATGAGGTGTTGGAGGATTTGGAACCTCTTGCACAGGAAAAGAATATAAAACTTATTGGGAAATGTAAGGATATAACAATGGTTGGAAGTGATATTCTTATTTACAGGCTGGTATATAATCTTGTTGAAAATGCTATAAAATATAATCATTCAGGTGGACAGGTTACAGTAACTGCATATAAGGAGCAAAAACACATTTACCTGTCAGTAGCGGATACAGGAAGTGGAATCCCGAAAGAGCTCAGGGAGCGTGTATTTGAACCATTCTTTCGCGTGGATAAGTCCAGAAGCCGAAAGCTTGGCGGTGTAGGACTGGGACTTGCACTGGTCCATGAGATCGTGAGAGTGCATGATGGCAGTATTACAGTTAAGTCCAATCCGTCGGGAGGTACAATCCTTGAGGTGATTTTCAATCAGTAATAAAATGAACAATTATTGAGGTGATTTTCAATCAGTAATAAAATGAACAATTATTGAGGTGATTTTTAATCGTAATAAAATGAACAATTTTTGCAGATAAAGGAGAAAGTAAAAATGAGTATTTTAAATGTTGAACATCTTACCCATGGCTTTGGTGACAGGGCAATTTTCTCAGATGTTTCATTCCGTCTTTTAAAAGGGGAACATATCGGACTTGTAGGAGCTAACGGTGAAGGAAAGTCCACATTTATGAATATTGTGACTGGAAAGCTGATGCCGGATGAAGGAAAAGTAGAATGGTCAAAGAATGTCCATGCAGGATATCTGGATCAGCATGCAGTACTGGAAAAGGGAATGACGATTGGCGGCGTATTAAAGTCAGCATTTGATCCACTTCTTCAAAAAGAGCAGCGCATGAATGAAATCTGTGACCAGCTTGGAGATGCAGATCCAGAGCAGATGGAGCAGTTGATGGAAGAACTGGGAACGATTCAGGATGAACTTACTTTACATGATTTCTACACCATCGATGCAAAAGTAGAAGAGGTAGCAAGAGCACTTGGACTTCTGGATCTCGGACTGGAACGCGATGTCACAGATTTAAGCGGAGGTCAGAGAACGAAAGTGTTGCTGGCAAAATTATTACTTGAAAAGCCGGATATTCTGCTTCTTGATGAGCCGACCAATTATCTGGACGAAGAGCACATTGCATGGCTGAAACGCTATCTTTTGGATTATGAAAATGCATTTATCCTGATTTCACATGACATTCCATTCTTAAATGAAGTGGTTAATATCATTTACCATATGGAAAATCAGGAATTGAACCGTTATGTAGGAGATTATGAACATTTCCAGGAAGTCTACGCAGTAAAGAAAGCACAGCTTGAAGCTGCATATCGCCGTCAACAGCAGGAAATCAGTGAACTTAAAGACTTTGTTGCGCGCAACAAAGCACGCGTATCGACACGAAATATGGCCATGTCCCGCCAGAAGAAGCTGGACAAAATGGATGTCATCGAACTGGCAGCAGAAAAACCAAAGCCGGAATTTCATTTCCGCTATGGAAAGACACCAGGAAAATTTCTTTTTGAAACACATGATCTTGTGACAGGATATGATGAGCCATTGTCAAAACCATTAAACCTGAGCATGGAGCGTGGACAGAAAATTGCTCTTGTAGGAACCAATGGTATCGGAAAGACAACACTTTTAAAAAGTATTCTGGGACTCATTCCATCTCTGTCCGGAACATGCGAACTGGGAGAAAATCTGGAAATCGGATACTTTGAACAAGAAGTAAAAGGAGAGAACCGCACGACCTGTATCGAAGAAATCTGGCAGGAATTCCCCTCATTTACCCAGTATGAAGTGCGTTCCGCTCTGGCAAAATGCGGACTTACAACAAAGCATATCGAAAGTCAGGTGCGAGTATTAAGTGGAGGAGAACAAGCAAAAGTACGCCTCTGTAAACTCATTAACAGAGACACGAATATCCTGCTTCTGGACGAGCCGACCAACCATCTGGATGTAGATGCCAAAGACTCCCTGAAAAAAGCATTACAGGAATATCGCGGCAGTATACTCTTAATCTGTCATGAGCCGGAATTCTATCAGGACGTGGTGAATGAAGTGTGGGATATGAGTAAGTGGACAACGAAAGTGTTCTAAAAGGGACACCGATAATGAATGATGGGGACGTAGTACTTTTAAAGTTTACTACGTCCCCAATTGATTTACGCGAGCAACGAGCCAAAGTCCGTGCTTGCACGAGACCTTGGCGACTGCCGCGATAACTTGAGAAACTCGCGAAGCGTGTTTCTCATAGTTTATTTTGTCTTATATGTGAGCTGTTTTACATCTGGAATTGCCATTAATACCGGGTACAGTACGAAGGAGATAATCAGTCCGCCGACTCCCTGAATAATATTGGCTGGAATACTTGCTGCTGCAGATGATCCATAAAGGAAAAATTCACAGATAAAATATCCACCGGCTACCAGTACGATATCGATCACGCCACCGAGAAGCACTGCTACATAACGTGATTTGGAATCTTTTGCAATTTTCTGGTAAACAAGTCCTGAAAACAGAGCAATCAGTCCTTTGATTACAAATGTAATCGGAACGTATACAAAATATCCACCGAGGAGGTCTGACATTGCGGAACCGATACCGGCTGCCAACAGTCCATAACTTGGTCCAAGAACAACTCCTGACAGGATTACGATTGCGTCACCTGGATGTATATATCCGCCTGTGCCAGGTGTTGGAATACGGATAGACATGGTGGCAACACATGCAAGTGCAGCAAAAAGTGCTGTCATCACAATTTTTTTCAAATTTGAATTCATAGTAAAACCTCTTTCCTTATATGATTACTTATCTTTCGATTGAACCTACTGTACAACAATCATGGCTTGATATAAAGGTCCAATTCTGATAAAAAACAACAGGCCAGTTTGCGGTTTTGTGGGAGAACTGTAAACTGGTCTGTTGTTTTTAGATAGCATTTATTTTAGAAACATATGTAACAACTTATTATTTATCTTCTTGTAAGGCTGATATCGCATTGGCAGATCCAGCCAGGTCTTCTTATCCACAATACTTTTGTAATGTGTAAATGTATCGAATCCGGTCTTTCCGTGGTAACTGCCCATGCCGCTTTCGCCAAATCCGCCGAAAGGCATTTCGCTTGTGGCAAGGTGAATCAGTGTATCGTTGATGCAGCCTCCGCCGAACCCGATTCTTGCAATTACATTTTCCGCTACATGAGTATCTCCTGCGAAAATATAAAGTGCAAGCGGATGGGACATGGCACGAATATTATTCACGGCTTCGCTGATAGAATCGTAAGTCAGGATTGGAAGAACCGGTCCGAAGATTTCTTCCTGCATGACAGCGTCCGCAAAGGTGACGTTGTCCATGATTGTTGGCTCGATCTGTAAAGTGTGATGGTCGAAAGTGCCGCCATAGACCACTTTGTCGTAATCAATCAGTCCAAGCAGCCGGTCAAAATGTTTTAAATTGATAATTTTGCCATATTCTTTATGTGCCAGAGGCTGTTTACTATATTGTTTTTGAATCTGTTTTTTCAATTCTTTTATAAGTTTATCTTTGACTGTGCGGTCGCAGTAAATGTAATCAGGAGCAACACATGTCTGCCCGCAATTTAAAAATTTACCAAAAACAATACGTTTAGCAGCAAGTCTGATATCGGCACTTTTATGAACGATGCAAGGGCTTTTACCACCGAGCTCAAGGGTGATTGGAGTCAGATGGTTGGAAGCATGCCGCATTACTTCCTTCCCTACTTCCTGGCTCCCGGTAAAGAAGATGTAGTCAAAATGTTCATTTAGCAAGAAATTATTTTCCTCACGCCCACCTGTGACAACGGCCACATATTTTTCATCGAAGCATTCCTGGATCATACGGCTGATCAGAGCAGTAGTATGTGCAGAATAGGCACTTGGCTTCAGGATTGCGGTATTTCCTGCTGCCAGCGCATCGATCAACGGCTCTATGGTGAGCATGAACGGATAATTCCATGGACTCATAATCAGTGTGACACCATACGGGGACGGTTTTTGATAGCTCCTGGAGTGAAACTGTGCCAGTGGAGTCCTGACTGTGCGCTCTTTCGAAAATTTGCGTGTATGTTTCAGCATGTAAGTCAGTTCGCTTAAGACGAGACCAGTCTCGCACATGTAGCTTTCAAAAGCACATTTTCCCAAATCTGCACGGATTGCGATATTAATTTCATTTTCATATTTTAAGATGCATGCTTTTAATTTTTGAAGTGCATGTATACGATATTCTACATCAAGCGTAGCATCGGAATGAAAAAAAGTCCGCTGTTTCTGAATCAGTTGTTTGATTTCAGCCTGTGTCATAAGAAAAGCCCTCCTATATCATTGAATTCATTTTTGAATTTGTAATTGATTCCCCAAATGCAGCTCTGGTTTACTGAGCTGCAAGTATCATATTTATATGATTATGATAGATGCATTTGTCTGATAATTCAAGAAACAAATTGATAGAAATGTTGATTATATCAGATGGAAGTGATGTTATCGGACTGCATGATACAGGCATGGGTTAAAACTATAGAGAATATTAAGAATATTCCAAAGAAGTTGTTAAGAAATGTATTCTAATATATCAGGTGTGAAGATAAAGGCTGGAAAAAGGAGAGGAAATGTTATGGATTATGTGAGGATTTTATATATTTATATAGTTGAGGATTTTATGTACAGTGGTTATCTGCTTCTTACGCTGCTGCTGCCGTGTCTGATATATCAGGGACTAATGGAAATCAAAGCAAAGCAAAATTCCAGGCGTGTGCCTGCAAAATATTATTTTGGAGTTTATGTAATGCTCGTTTATCTGTGGGTGGTATTTAAAGTGACAGGGATAGGCCTGTTGGCAGACATTGTAAGACTTAAAGATGCCATCAGTGGTGGATATAACTGGAATCCACTGGCAGGATTGGGCATGGGGTTTGTGTTAAATATAATCATGTTTTTGCCGCTGGGGCTGTTGATACCATGTATATGGAAGAAATGCAGAAGCATAACAAATGTCACGGTTACAGGATTTTTATTGTCGTTAACAATTGAAATTTCTCAGATATTTAACGCGCGTGCAACAGATATTGATGACCTGCTTGCGAATACGATCGGCGCGTGCGCAGGATATCTGATCTGGAGAGGTATTTATGTGTTAGTTTGTGGAAAACAGAAAGAAAAAAGTGATGGACATGTGGAAAATCCAATAGAGGCTGATGGAAGAAAATGGGAACCGATGATATATCTGGCGCTGGCTTTTGCCGGAGCGTTCTTTCTGTATAATCCATATGTGCAATAAGGAAGTGCAGAAGTGCAGAAGACACTAAAAAAGGTCCACCGGACCTTTTTGTCGTATGCTTGGCAACAAAAAAGATGCAGTTTTAAAGCTGCATCATTCCTGACATAATACACCCGCCGCAGGCACCTTGCTTTTTCAGGCTGTTCCATTGCTGCGGGTCAAATTTTATTCCGCCGATTCCGTAGACAGGAATCGTGACTGCATCACAGACATTTTTCAAAAAATCAAGTCCACGTGGCGGCAGGCCTTTCTTACAATCTGTTGTGAAAATGTGTCCGGCTGTCACATAGGTTGCACCGAGCCGTTCTGCTTCCATGGCATCCTCGACAGAATGAACAGATGTGCCGATTTTATGGAAGTCCGTAACATGAAAACTCTGCGAGATTGTCGAATTCTGACTTTGTAAATGCTTCTGCGACTCGGCAGACAACTCCCGTAACAGAGGCAGTGGCAAATGAATGGCATCATGTCCAAGTTCCAGCGCTGCTTTCCAGTAAGTATGTAAGATACATGGGACATCGTAAGTTTTACAGATATCCAGAATATTTTTTGCTAATGCTTTGTATTCGTCTTCTGGCAAATCCTTTTCTCTAAGAATGAGAGCGTCCGGGTGCCATTCGCAGACCCGTTTAATCTGGTCTTCAAAAGGTTGATTGCAGAGATGTCGGTTTGAAATGGCAAGGATTTGGAAATTTCTGCCAGGATCATCCCTCTTCTTGAGAATAGAATTATTTATCATAGAATCATTACAGTTCATATTGGATTCCTACTTTCTGAAAACTTCTCACAGCCTATTATATAAGCTCTTCTTTGAAATTTACATTTCCAAGTATAAAAAGTCTGATATGGAATGTCAATGTATGCTTCAAAGAAACACGAAAATATTCATAATATATGTTATACTCTAGTTGCAATGTTCGACTTGAATTTGCGTGTGACAGAAAACTCGCAATCATTATTAGTGACAAAAGCTTGAAATGATAGAAAAGGATTACGGGAAATTACATGGAACAGTACTATTATAATAGGATGAATAAAATAGAACAGGCAGTTTATCATGCCTTGTATCAGGGGTTTTTAAATATAGATGAAGAGATTCAGATCCCAAGACTGGAGGGTGAGGCACTTTATAATGTCTTTTTCAAGCTCCGGCTGGATCATCCGGAAATTTTCTGGGCAACAGGCTATAAGTATAAATATTACAACGATTCTCCTAATCTGATTTTTGTGCCGGAATATTTATTTGAAAAAGCAAAGATAAAAGAACATCAGAAAGCTATGACAGCCCGCGTAGAGAAAATCGCAAGAGAAGCGAAAACATTTTCTCAGTGGGACAAGGAAAAATATATACACGACTTTTTATGTGAAAGTATACATTATGATAAGCTGAAAAAACCTTATTCCCATGAGATTATCGGACCTTTAGGGCATGGGGTAGGCGTATGTGAAGGAATTGCAAAATCCGTGAAGGTATTGTGCGATGTCCTTGGAATCTGGTGTATGATCGCAGTGTGTGGAAATAATCCGGAAAAAGGGATTAAGTACCGTCATACATGGAATATCGTAAAGATTGACGGACAGTATTATCACCTGGACGTAACATTTGACAATACGCTTGGCAATTATGAGAAAAAAGAAAATCAGAAACCGGAAAACAAAACTCCACGCAACACATCGGGAAAGAACAAAGCCGAAAAAGCAGAACAGATGGATTTCAGGTACGATTATTTTAACCTGGATGATAAAAACATTTTCCGAGATCACGAACCACTGTTGTATCCGGCTCCAGCATGCAACGAGGGCGGACGCTACTATTATAAAGAAAAGAAACTGTCATTTACAAAGATAGAAGATGTATACAAGCGGTCGCTTCAGGCAGCGAAGAAAGGACGCGTGCTGACCTTTCACTGGCGAGGCGGCTATCTGACCAAAGAAGTGTTAAAAGAACTTCTGGAAGAAATCGAGAGAGCCGGATGTGAGAAAAATAAACAGCCTCAGATCAGTCTGAACTGGGCACAGGCAGTCTTGAGGGTGGAGTATCAGGAACTGCCGGAAGGCATGATTAGAGAAACGAAAGTTGTGATGGAAGATGCCAATGAAGGAGAACGAGAGATAATTGGAAACAGAGAAAAACACAGAAAATGTGTGGAAAGCAGAGCAAAAGAATAAAGAAAATGTGGAAAATCAGGCGTACCAGATCAGTCAGGAGAGAGCTTTGGAGATGCTGGAAGAACTTTTGGAACAAGATCAGTTCGAATTACTTCTGCCAGAGTATAAACTGGTTTATATGATGAACGATGCAGTGGAAAGCTTTCTTGTATTTCACGGTGCGCGAATGACCGGAATTTATCAGGACGATTATGAAGGACCACTGGATGCATCAGTTACCTATGAAAATGGAGAATATGTGCTTGTGGTACATCAGGACGATTCCGTTGTAACGCTCTTTTATCAGTCGCTGTCAGTGGAAGTACATTTATACAATTATGGAGAAATCGGACATTTCTGGGTGGAAGGGTACGAATACTTAAGACAATTGGAATATCGCATTGCAATTTTACGGGACAAATTAGAATATCTGGGACCGGAATTCTGCACACCGACAGAACAGAAACTGGCAATGTTAGAACAGTTCCCGCCACTCAATTACTGCTGTTACCCGGCGGTGCCGGATCAATATATTGTACCAAAAGATAATCCGTGGCAGCCGTCAGAAGAGGCAATCACAGTCATGGAAGAATTCGCAGAAGAAGCAGACGATAAAAGCATGATAAAGTTATTAAAATATTACCGGAAACATCATGGTATGAGAATGAGTCGTTACATAGCCGTAAAATTACATCAGACAAAACATGTACGCTTCATAGAACTTCTGACAGAAAAACTCAAACAAGAAGCCGCAAACTATCCAAACCGGAGTTTCGGAAAAGAAGCTGATGAAAGACATCAGAGACTTATCAGTCAGGCAAAAAAAGAGCAGGCAGAACTTTATCAGCAGGGAATCAAATCCGAGGTACTAAGAGAAGAGCCATTCGTCACCGCACAAGACGAACTCGACTATAAGGTTTATCTCATGATTTATAAGTGGCAGGGAAAAAACAGGGGCGTCAATGTCAGAAGAATAAATTAAATTTCCAAAATAAAAAGAGCCCTCCCATCGGAAGACTCTCAAAGGAAAAAGTATGAAAAAGAAAATTGTTATTTATATCTCAGCATCTCTCTTGCTGATGTCTATATAATAATGAAAAAATGTTTTCGATTTGTGTTTAGATTGTTAAAAAAGTGTGAATCATGGAAAAGAAAAGTTTTGATGCAATTTTTATCTGTTATAGACAAGAAAAAAGGGAAAAAAGAGGCTAAAATGAATTTTATAATTTAAAATCTTGCAAATTTCATTGTTATTTTCTTAACTATTGTCAAAAAATGAAGTTGTCATATTTTTATCTTGCATTTCTCAGAAAAATCCTGTAAACTAAATCAAAAGTGCATGTAATCCGTGTGGGGCAGATGAACTATCATGCGACTTTTCGGTCAAGTTGTAATTGCCCGTGGGATTAGAGAGAAAAAGGCTAATTGCAAACCAATAAAAAAAGAGAGGAAGAAGACAATGAAACAGTTCAAGAAAGTTCTGGTGGCGAACCGTGGGGAAATCGCCATTCGAGTATTCCGCGCGCTCAATGAGCTCGGAATTGTGACAGTCAGCATTTATTCTAAGGAAGACAGATACGCTCTTTTCCGTTCCAAAGCAGACGAATCCTATCCCCTGAATCCTGATAAAGGACCAATCGATGCATATCTTGATATTGATACAATTATTAAGATTGCACTGAATGCAGGCGTAGATGCAATCCATCCTGGATATGGGTTCCTGTCAGAGAATCCGGAGTTTGTAGATGCATGTGAACAGAATGGCATTACATTTATTGGACCTTCCAGTGATATTATGAGAGCAATGGGAGATAAGATTTCTTCCAAACAGATTGCCATTGCAGCAGATGTACCAATCATTCCTGGAGTAGATCACGCGATGAAGTCTTATGAAGAGGCAGCGAAGATCGCAGACATGGTCGGATATCCGATTATGCTGAAAGCTTCCAACGGTGGTGGCGGACGTGGTATGCGTATTGTCAATGATCCGGCTGATCTGGAAAAAGAATTCAACGAGGCGAGAAATGAATCTAAAAAAGCTTTCGGTGATGATATGATCTTCGTTGAGAAGTATCTGAAAGGACCAAAGCATATTGAGGTTCAGGTAATCGGAGATAATTATGGCAATGTTGTGCATCTGTTCGACCGTGACTGCTCTGTGCAGAGACGTCACCAGAAGGTCGTAGAGTATGCGCCGGCATTTACCATTCCAGACGCGACAAGAGAGAAGATTTTTGATGCAGCGATCCGTCTTTGTAAAAATGTTGGATATGTCAATGCAGGAACACTGGAGTTTCTGGTAGACAGAGATAACAATCCATACTTTATTGAAATGAACCCTCGTATTCAGGTAGAGCATACAGTCAGTGAGATGGTGACAGGAATTGATATCGTGCAGGCTCAGATCCTGGTTGCAGAAGGATATGCTCTTGATTCAGAGGAGATACATATTAAATCACAGGAAGATGTTACATGTAACGGATATTCTATTCAGACTCGTGTTACTTCTGAAGATCCGGCAAATAACTTCCTGCCGGATACAGGTGAGATGACAGTATATCGTTCCGGTTCCGGTAATGGTATCCGTCTGGACGGTGGCTGTGCATATGTCGGAGCCGTTGTATCACCACACTATGACAGTCTGCTTGTAAAGATTATTTCTCATGACCGTACCTTTGCAGGTGCAGTGAGAAAATCCGAGCGTGCCCTTCAGGAGATGCGTATCCGTGGAGTTAAGACAAATATTCCGTTCCTGATCAATGTGCTGAACCACCCGACATTCCAGTCCGGTCAGTGTTACACAACATTTATCGAGGAGACACCGGAGTTATTCCGCCTGACACACAGCCTGAACCGTGCGACTAAGATCATTGAGTTTATCGGTGATCGTATCATCAATTCTGACATGGGTAAGAAGAAACAGTTCGATAACCGTATTCTGCCGACATTTGACCATGATAAACCGGTCTATGGTGCAAGAGATGAATTTTTAAAACTTGGTGCAGAAGGCTACATGCAGAAGATTTTAAAAGAAGAAAAGCTTTATGTTACAGATACAAGTATGCGTGATGCGCAGCAGTCACTGGTGGCAACACGTATGCGTAGCAAAGATCTGTGCGGTGCCGCTTATGCGACAAATGCATTTATGCAGAACGCATTTTCAGTAGAGGCATGGGGAGGTGCTACATTTGATACAGCGTACCGATTCCTGAAGGAGTCACCGTGGAAACGTCTGACAACTTTAAGAGAGCGTATGCCGAACACATTGATCCAGATGTTGCTTCGTGCGTCCAATGCCGTTGGATACAGCAACTATCCGGACAACCTTGTAAAAGAGTTCATTCAGATTTCAGCAGAGAATGGAATCGATGTATTCCGTATTTTTGACAGTCTGAACTGGATTGAGACTATGAAACTGCCAATCGAGGAGGCACTTAAGACTGGAAAGATCGTTGAAGGTGCAATCTGCTATACAGGAGATATTACAAGTCCGAACGAGACAAAGTATACATTAGATTATTATGTGAAGATGGCGAAAGAACTGGAGTCCTTAGGATGCCATTCTATTGCGATCAAGGATATGGCAGGACTTCTGAAGCCGCTGGCAGCAAAAGAACTGATCAGCACACTGAAGAGAGAACTTCATGTACCATTACATTTGCATACACACGATTCCACGGGAAATGGTGTAAGTACTGTTATGATGGCGGCAGAAGCCGGCGTAGATATTGTCGACCTGGCAATTGAGTCCATGTCATCACTGACCAGTCAGCCGTCTATGAACGCAGTAGCAGAGGCACTTCGTGGAACAAGACGTGACACAGGCCTGAAGCCGGAGGAACTGACAGAATTAAGTCACTACTACAGCCGTGTGCGTGAAGTATATGCACCATTTGAAAGTGATATGAAATCTCCAAACACAGAGATTTACAAATATGAGATTCCAGGAGGACAGTACTCCAACTTGCTTGCACAGGTAACAAGTATGGGATCACCGGATGATTTTGAAGCAATCAAGGGACTTTACAAAGACGCCAATGATCTGCTTGGAAACATCGTAAAAGTAACTCCAACTTCCAAGGCAGTTGGTGATCTGGCTATCTTTATGTACAAGAATGGCCTGACAAAAGATAATATTCTGACAGAAGGTGCTGGATTATCCTATCCGGATTCCGTCGTATCTTATTTCCAGGGTATGATGGGACAGCCGTATGGTGGATTCCCGAAGGAACTGCAGAAGATTGTCCTGAAAGATATTAAACCACTGACAGAACGTCCAGGTGCACTTCTCCCGGCAGTTGATCTGGATCAGATTAAGAAGGATCTGTGCGAGAAATATCATTATGAGGATCGCTCAGAAGCAGATATGTGCAAGAAAGCAGTCAGCTATGCGCTGTATCCGAAGGTATATGAGGACTATTGCGAACACTTTGAGATTTACAATGATGTTACAAGATTGGAAAGTCACGTATACTTCTATGGCCTTAGAAAGGGTGAGGAGACTTACTTGAAGATTGGCGAAGGAAAGGAACTTCTGATTAAATATCTGGAAGCAAGCGAGCCGGACGAGGACGGATACCGTACATTGATGTTCCAGGTAAATGGATCTATCCGTAACGTCAAGATTCTGGATAAGAAACTGGAGATCAAGACAGATCGTAAGCTTAAGGCAAGCAAGTCCAATCCGAAACAGCTTGGAGCAAATATCCCAGGTATCGTAGGAAATGTCCTTGTCAAAGAGGGAGATCCGGTCAAAGTCAATACACCGCTTCTTACTCTGGAAGCTATGAAGATGGAGACAATCGTTGTATCTACGATCGAAGGTGTTGTAGACAAGATTTATGTAAAACCAGGTGAGACAGTGCATCAGGACGATCTGATGATGTCCTTCCAGTAAAAAGATTTTTGAAAAAAGCCTTGAAAAGGACTAATCAGAGGATTATAATCAAATACAGATAAGAGAGATTCTTCGGGGCAGGGTGTAATTCCCAACCGGCGGTAAAGTCCGCGACCCGCTGTGTAAGTGTATGCAGTGGCTGATCTGGTGAGATTCCGGAACCGACAGTAAAGTCTGGATGAGAGAAGAATTATGGTGAATGTATGTCAGTCCCCCGAAGCGTAAGCGTCGGGGGATTTTGTGTTGTCAAGCATACGACAAAAAGGTTCGGTGGACCTTTTTTAGTGATACATTCTAAAGAAGCATAGTTCCAAAAGAAGTATTCTTTCTTAATTAAAATAAAAGAGGGCAGTGCCTGAGGTTTTCATTTGCACAGCTCAGACACACCGCAGATAAAAAGGAGAGAAAGAAATGAGTACAAATGTAGCAACACAGAACAAGTCAAACACAGCAGGTATGTCAAAAGTAAGATTCATTACCCAGGTGGGAATGCTGGGGGCAATTGCAGTTATTTTAATGGCATTTGAAATACCGCTTCCATTTGCACCGGCATTTTACAAGATTGATTTCAGCGAAGTTCCGGCACTGATCGGCTGCTTTGCAATGGGACCGGCAGCAGGAGCAATGATCGAACTTATTAAAATCGTATTACATCTTCTGATCAGTGGAACATCTACAGCAGGTGTTGGTGATATTGCCAACTTTGCAATTGGTTGTGCTTTTATCCTTCCGGCAGCATGGATTTATAAAGCAAAACACTCCAGAAAAAGTGCAATGATCGGAATGGCAGCAGGAACTGTATTTATGGCATTTATCGGTTGCTTTTTAAATGCATATGTATTACTTCCGGCTTATGCAAAAGCATTTAGCATGCCAATCGATGCGCTGGTAGGAATGGGAACAGCAGTAAATGGTCATATTACGAATTTACTTACATTTGTCGTATTTGCAGTAGCACCATTTAACCTTTTGAAAGGTGCAATGGTATCCGTTGTAGTACTTCTGATCTACAAGAAGATCAGTCCGATTCTGAAAATGAGATAATATCAGCTGGGTTTTGTTCCAACATCATTATATAGAAGGAAAATATTAAAAAATAGCAGGTGGATATATGGCACTCAATGTCAGAGTTTAAATATGACATTGAAAGTGATATGTTTACCTGTTATTTATTTATATAATAAGAAATTGTAATTTCTATTATGTAAAAAAGATTGTACTGATAAAAAAACAGAGTGAAATCTAAAATTTCCATTGACAGACGGAAAAGAAGGAGATATTATAAGGTCAATACAAAAACAGAGTTGGAGGATAGGAATTATGAAATTTAAAAAAGTTGTAAGTGCTGTATTAGTATCAGCACTGGCAGTCAGCATGATGGCAGGCTGTGGTTCTAAGAGCGGAAGCTCAGATTCAAAATCAGATGTATTTAAAATTGGTGGAATCGGACCGATGACAGGAGATGCAGCAGCATATGGTGAAGCAGTAGACAACGGTGCAAAGCTTGCTGTAGAAGAGATTAATAAAAATGGTGGAATCAATGGTAAGCAGGTTGAGTTCAAGACAGAAGATGATCAGGCAGATGCAGAGAAAGCTGTGAATGCTTACAATACTCTGAAAGACTGGGGTATGCAGATTCTTATGGGAACTGTAACATCTGGTTCTTGTACAGCAGTAGCATCTGAGACAGACAGTGATCACATGTTCCAGATCACACCTTCCGGAACAGCAGTAGAGAGCGTTCAGGATCACGATAACGTATTCCGTCTTTGCTTCTCAGATCCTGAACAGGGAACAAAATCCGCAGAGTACATTGCAAAGAACAAACTTGCAACAAAGATAGCAGTTATTTATAACAGCTCCGATGTATATTCTAATGGAATTTACACAAACTTCGCAGCAGAGGCTAAGAAAGAAGGCCTTGATGTTGTAGCAGCAGAAGCATTTACAGCAGATAATAAGACAGACTTTTCTGTACAGTTAAAGAAGGCACAGTCATCAGGAGCTGATCTTGTATTCCTTCCAATCTACTATCAGGAAGCATCTGCTATCTTACAGCAGGCAGCTAAGTTAGATTATCATCCGACATTCTTTGGATGTGATGGACTTGACGGAATCCTTGGTGTAGAGGGATTTGATAAATCTCTTGCAGAGGGAACGATGCTTCTGACACCTTATGCATCTGATGCACAGGATGAGAAGACTCAGACATTCACAAAAGCATATGAAGATAAATACGGCAATACACCAATTCAGTTTGCAGCAGATGCATATGATGCAATTTACGCTATCAAAGCTGCAGTAGAGGAAGCTGATGTAACACCGGATATGGATTACTCAGAGATGTGCGACAAATTGATGGACGCTATGACAAAGATCAAGATTGACGGTCTGACAGGTGTAGACGGAATCACATGGGAGAAGAACGGTGAGCCGAACAAGGCACCTAAGGGTGTTAAGATTGAAAATGGTGCATATGTATCCATGGACTAATTCAGCCCGATAAGTTAAAATAGTGATAAGCGGCTGCTACAGAATTGCTGTGGCAGCCTTTCTCACATATTGCATCATAGTTGGGGCTTTTGCCCCCAACATCATTATAATTGAGAGGTAAAAATTTTAGTTAAAGGAAGGAGAAGAAAAATGAGTTTTATATCTTATCTCATTAATGGTATCAGCCTTGGAAGTGTATATGCGATCATTGCTCTTGGCTATACCATGGTATACGGTATTGCTAAGATGTTGAACTTCGCCCACGGTGACGTTATTATGGTCGGAGCATATATCGTATTGACTTGTGTGACAGGCGCAGGTCTGAATCCAATTGTTGCAATCATTATTGCGACGATCGCCTGCACAATTTTTGGAGTTGTAATTGAAGGAGTTGCTTATCGCCCGCTTCGTAATGCGGCATCTCCACTGGCAGTTTTGATTACAGCAATCGGTGTCAGCTACCTGCTTCAGAATCTGGCACTTCTGATTTTTGGTTCTAATACGAAATCATTTCCAGAAGTCATCAAATTGCCGAACTTAAAACTGGCAGGTGGAAAGCTTACAATTACAGGAACAACCATCCTGACAATTGTACTATGTATTGTTATTATGGCAGGTCTGATGCTGTTTATTAATAAGACAAAAGCAGGTCAGGCAATGTTAGCCGTATCCGAGGACAAAGGTGCAGCACAGCTTATGGGAATTAATGTAAATAAGACTATTTCCATGACATTTGCAATCGGATCCGCACTTGCTGCAATCGCCGGTGTACTGCTTTGCTCTGCATACCCAAGCCTGACACCTTACACAGGTTCCATGCCTGGTATCAAGGCGTTCGTAGCAGCCGTATTTGGTGGAATCGGTTCTGTACCGGGAGCGCTGATAGGAGGAATTATTCTTGGAATCATTGAGATTCTCGGAAAAGCATACATTTCTTCACAGCTTGCAGATGCAATCGTATTTGCAGTTCTGATCGTGGTACTTCTTGTAAAACCTACTGGAATTCTTGGTAAGAATATCCAGGAGAAAGTGTAGGTGGCAGGAATGTTAAAGAATATGAATAAAACAACAAAAAACAACATGATTACATATCTTATGGTAATCGTAGTTTACGCAGTAATCCAGGTACTTGTTACAAGTGGAAGCCTGTCTAGCTTATTTACAGGATTACTTGTACCAATCTGTACTTACATCATTTTGGCAATTTCTCTGAACCTGGTCGTAGGTTTTCTTGGAGAACTGAGCCTTGGACATGCCGGATTCATGTGTATCGGAGCATTTACAAGTGCATTTTTCTCTAAATGCATGAAAGGTGTCATTGAGCCGGATCTTTTAAGATTCATGATTGCTCTTCTGATCGGAGCAGTGTGCGCAGGAATTTTCGGAATCCTAATTGGAATTCCAGTACTTCGTCTGAATGGAGATTACCTGGCAATTGTAACACTTGCATTTGGTGAGATTATTAAAAATGTTATAAATGTATTTTATATAGGTAAAGATTCAAAAGGATTGCATTTTTCTATGAAGGATTCCGTGTCTTTGAACATGGAGCCGGATGGAAAGATTTTACTGAACGGACCACAGGGAATCAGCGGAACACCGAAAGACAGTACATTTACTATCGGATTTATATTAATTCTGATCACACTTGTCATTGTTCTGAATCTGATCAGCTCCAGAACCGGACGCGCGATCATGGCGATTCGTGATGACCGTATTGCAGCAGAATCCATAGGGATCAATATAACAAAATATAAACTGATTGCATTTTCTCTGTCTGCAGCAATTGCAGGAATGGCTGGAGTGCTTTACTCACATAATCTGTCATCGCTGATGGCAACACCACAGAACTTTGGTTACAACATGTCTATCATGATTCTTGTATTTGTTGTTCTGGGAGGAATTGGAAGTGTGAGAGGTTCTATTATTGCAGCAGCAATCCTGACACTGCTTCCGGAACTTCTGCGTGGGCTGTCCAATTACCGTATGCTGATCTACGCAATTGTACTGATTGTCATGATGCTCTTTAACTGGGCTCCGAAAGCAATTGAGTGGAGAGAAAAACATTTGGCAAAATTCAAACAGAAAAAAGCAGTAAAGGAGGAAGCATAAGATGGCATTATTAGATGTAAAAAATCTGTCCATTTCCTTCGGAGGACTGCGTGCGGTAGACGGGTTTGAAATGCAGATTGAAAAAGGGGAGCTTTACGGACTGATCGGACCGAACGGAGCCGGTAAAACAACGGTATTCAACCTTCTGACAGGTGTGTATAAGCCAAATGAGGGAATTATCAAACTGGATGGCGAGGATATTACAGGTAAGAAGACGATTGACATCAACAAAGCAGGTATCGCAAGAACATTCCAGAATATCCGTCTGTTCAAGCAGTTATCAGTACTTGATAATGTGAAAGTCGGACTTCACAATCACTATAAATACTCTACACTGGAAGGAATCTTACGGCTTCCAAAATACAAAAAAGTAGAGAAAGCCATGGACGAGAAGGCCATGGAAATCTTGAAGGTTTTTGATCTTGACGGTGAAGCAGATGTGCTGGCAACGAACCTTCCATATGGTAAGCAGAGAAAGCTGGAGATTGCCCGTGCTATGGCAACAGAGCCGAAGCTTCTTCTTCTGGACGAGCCTGCCGCAGGTATGAACCCGAATGAGACGGGAGAACTGATGGAGACGATCCAGTTCGTGAGAGAACATTTTGGAATGACAATACTTCTGATCGAGCATGACATGAAACTGGTATCCGGAATTTGCGAAGAACTGACAGTTCTGAATTTCGGTCAGGTACTGGCACAGGGAAAAACAGCAGATGTGTTGAATAACCCTGAAGTTATTTCTGCATATCTTGGAGATGAATAAGAGAACCGGAAACAAACGTAAAGAAAAGCCAGACAGGAGGAAATAAGAATATGGCAATGCTTGAAGTAAAGGATTTGGAAGTATATTACGGAATGATCCAGGCAATCAAAGGCATTTCGTTTGAAGTAAACCAAGGAGAAGTTGTGGCTCTTATCGGAGCAAATGGAGCCGGAAAGACAACCACACTTCATACAATTACAGGTCTTCTTCCGTCAAAGAAAGGAACTGTAACATTTGAGGGACAGGATATTACAAAAGTGCCTGCTCACAAAATTGTATACATGGGAGTCGCACACGTACCGGAAGGACGTCGTGTATTCGCAGATCTGAGCGTATACCAGAATCTGAAAATGGGTGCATACACAAGAAAAGATAAAGAGGAGATCGAACAGACGCTTGCTATGGTCTATGAGAGATTCCCTCGTTTGAAAGAAAGAAAAGACCAGAGAGCCGGAACACTCTCCGGTGGCGAGTAGCAGATGCTGGCAATGGGACGGGCGCTTATGTCAAAACCGAAACTGATCGTCATGGACGAGCCTTCCATGGGACTTTCACCAATCTTTGTAAACGAGATCTTTGACATTATCAAAGAAGTAAGAAAAACGGGAACGACAGTACTTCTCGTAGAGCAGAATGCGAAGAAAGCTTTGGAAATCGCAGATCGTGCTTATGTATTAGAGACAGGTAAAATCTTGCTTAGCGGAGATGCAAAAGAGCTGATGAACGACGATGCAGTTAAGAAGGCATATCTTGGTGAGTAGAGGATAAATGTGTAGAAGTTCAGGGAAGAGTAATGTTTTCTTCTATGAGTTTCAGATTGAGGCTTGTTAGAGCAAGACTTGCATAAATGAGATGTTACATTTAAAATATAAGTAACAGAAAAAGATTGGGGGAATTGCTATGAAAAGAGTAGTAATAACAATCAACAGACAGTATGGAAGCGGTGGAAAGACCATCGGGTACATGCTGGCAGAAAAACTCGGAATTCCATGCTACAGCAGAGAAATCCTGCAGCGTGCCTCCGAGGAAAGTGGTATTAATGAGAGTATGTTCAATGCACGAGATGAACGCCTGAAAAGGTTACCGAAATTCCTGCTATCCACCAACGTATATAGCGGAGAACTCCTTCCACCGGAAAGCAAAGAATTTACATCAGATCAGAATCTCTTTAACTACGAAGCTGAGATCATTAAAAAATACGCAGCAGAAGGTTCTTGCGTATTGATCGGACGATGCGCTGACTTTGTCTTAAAAGACGATCCGGATATGATCAGCGTATACGTTCATGCAGATCACGATTTCCAGATGAAATCCGCATTAGAGCGTGTCAGCATGAGCGAAAAAGAGATGGAGAAATACATCGAACGAACCAACAAATACCGTTCAGACTTCTATCATTATCACACAGGAAGAAGCTGGGATGATGCAGAAAATTATGACCTGTGCATCAACAGCGGAAAACTTGGATTTGAGAAGACAGTAGAGTTGATTGAATCTTATATCAATATAAAATAGTAAGATGGGGACGTAGCACTTTGCCAAAGTGTTACGTCCCCATCAACGATTAAGGGTGTCCCCAATTTAGTGTTTCAGACTTTTTCTATAGATCCACACAGAAGCTATTGCGCTGATAAGTTCTGTGATCCAGAATGCATTCCATACTCCGACTGCACCCCTGATACGGCTTAAAATAAATGCCGCCGGCATAATGATAACTACATAACGCATCAGAGAAATGAGCAGTGACTGTACCCCTTTTCCGAGGCCTTCCAGTGCGCCGGAAGCAGTAACGGAGATACTGGAAACAATAAATCCGAAGCTGATAATGCGAAGTGCAAGACCGCCCGCCTGAATTGTTTCAGGATTCGTAGTGAACATTCCGATAAGACCATTTGCAAAAAACAGACATAGAAGTGTTCCGCCTGCCATGATTCCACCACACATAAGCAGCGCCAGACGGAAAATTTTTCTTACGCGATCCATTTCTCCGGCACCATAGTTGTAACCAATGACTGGACGCATTCCCTGGACAATTCCACTTGCCGGAAGATAAAGGAACGTCTGCAATTTGTAGTAAATTCCAAGCACTACGACGTAAATGTCGGAGTAGGCGGAGAGAACACCATTAAGAAATGATACTAAAAATGAAGGCAGAGCCAGGTTTAAAATGGCTGGTACGCCAATTGTGTAGAGCCTAAAATCCAAGGATCGCTGAAGGGGCAGACAAGATTTTTTTAGCTTTACCGGAAGTGGCTTCTTCACGTAATAGATTAGATAAACAATTACAGTAATAATTTGTCCGATGCCGGTTGCAAGCGCAGCACCTTTAATTCCGAGATTCGGGAAGAATCCAATTCCGAAAATCAGCAGCGGATCCAGTATGATATTGGAAATACAGCCGCATAAAAGTGCAAACATCGTCTCATTCATTCGTCCTACAGCCTGAAATATTTTCTCAAAAGCCAGACTGATCATAATCACTGGCGCGAACAAAAATACAATTCTGGAATATTCTAATCCAAGTTTTATAACATTTTCATCTTTCGTAAATGCTCCTAAAAATGTTGGCAGAATTGCAATGCTGATGATCAGAGCAAGAAATCCATGTATCACTGAAAGAATCATTCCGTGAGTTGCGGAAGCATTTGCATTTCCTTTATTGCCAGCTCCAAGATGGAATGCGATCATAGCGTTGATTCCGACGCCAAATCCAATGGCAGTCGCATTCACAAAGTTCTGTACCGGAAAAACCAGTGACAGGGCAGCCATTGCCTGCTCATTGATCTGAGCTACGAAAAAACTATCTACAATATTATAAAGCGAGTTCACCAACATTGAAATGACCATGGGAAGCGCCATAGAAGTCAAAAGAGGCAGAATCGGCTTTTCTTTCATAAATGTATCATTCATAAATATTTCCTCCTTAAAAATGTGTTAAACGAATTATTTCGGGCATACAAAAAGCCGTACAATTATAAAAAGCCTATAATTGTGCGGCGAAAAAAAGTTGAACTGAAAAAGTCCACACTGTAGTTTTTAGAATATGTATTTTATAAATGTTATCGTTAATCTGATAAATTGAATCAGATTAGCGAGATAAGAATAGCATAAAGATTTTTATACGTCAACCTGTCATTTTTATAGGACACCTAAATCTGTAAACTATAGCTATAAGAAAGCAAAGAAACAATGGAAACTATATAAATTACAGATTATGTTCAAGGAGGAAGCAGAAGATGAAAGGTTATGCAACATCAGAAGGTTACATGGGATTAGTGCAAGGAAGATATATGTTATTCGCAAGTGAAGTAGATTATAGAGAATATATGGAGGATTAGATTATGAAGGAGCAGTATATTACAATTACGGGCATCAAACATTATTATGGAATTATTCCTTTTGAAATTGGGCGGAAGATTACATGTGTGAAAGAACCGGATAATTATTATGATCAGGAGGCTATCAGGTGTCAGGTGAAACATATTGGAACCGTTGGTTATGTGGCAAATTCTACCTATACAGTGGCGGTTGGAACAAAGAGTGCAGGACGGATTGCACATAAGGTTAAAAAGAAATTTAAAGTACAAGTCATGTTTGTGGCAGGCAATTATGTGATCTGCAAAGTGGTAGATGGGCTGAAGGAGAAGAAAGAACATGAGCCTTTACCGGAGAAAGAGGAAGATAGTCTCTCATTTAATTAAATAATGATGATTGCCTGATGATTGTACGTGTAAATGGAAGACGGGATATTCTTATTATGATACAATAAGGATAAACTATAAGAATAACAAAAGAGGTATTTCCATGGACTTTAAGTATTGTAAATTAGAAATTTTCCTTCCACCATCGCACCTGGAAGTCTTACAGAAAGCTCTCCAGGAGGTTGATGCGGGACACATCGGAAATTATGATTCCTGTATGTCGGTGAGTCCGGTAACTGGTTACTGGCGTCCGCTTGACGGCTGTAATCCATATATAGGGACGAACGGAGAAATCAGTTGTGAGCCGGAGCTGAAAGTAGAGGTCACAGTATACACAGAAAATGTTGATAAGACAATCGAAGTGGTAAAATCAGTTCACCCGTATGAAGAGCCTGTTATTAATGTGATTCCACTTTGGAGGACAAGCTTTTAATCATGGATATCATTGAACGGGACATTTATGCCCTGATTGCCTCTGGCGATGGAATTAAAGCACGGGAGATTGCTAAGAAACTGAATAAAGACAGAAGCACAGTGAATCATTATCTTTATAATTCGCCTTATATGAAGGATTTGTGCTACCGTAATGAGAATTATGAGTGGTACGGACTAATCAGGCAGAGCAGACCACACGTGGGGCTGGGTGATTATAGTGGATATTATGGAACAGTAGCTGAGTTTCTGAAACTTACTGAGGATGAATGGTTTCAGATGTTGACGGAAGGCTGCAGGAAGATTGGACGGAATCTTAACGATACAAGAGGACTATTCCATTCATTTCGGGATTCTTATGAGGTGATGAAGAATCTGTTTGCAGATCTTAGTGATGCAGATGTAAAGGTTGATGACTGGGAAATTCTATTTGAATTGCGAATTAAGAAATCCAGATACATAAGAATTTATGTGGACGTGCTGGTGATTACAGAGAATTATGTATTTTCGTTGGAGTTTAAGATGAATGATAAAATACTGGAAGAAGAAATATCTCAGGCTGCCAAGTACAGCCCTTATCTGGAAGTATTGTTTGGTCCGCAGTATGAAGTAATACCAGTACTTGTATTAACAAAGGCGGAGGATTTGTATCAATATGCAGAATTGCCGGGAACAACAGCCGAACTTCCGGTGTGTTCCGGGGATATGTTGTTTAATATATGTGATGAATACTTAGGATTTTTGGAGGGAGAATAGATAAGGATTTCATAAAATAAGTGCTTGTAAAAATATTTATAGAATATTTAAAATACGAATTGACAAAAAACATATTTAAACATATACTAACGATAAGTAAAATGATAATTTACTTTTTGGAAGATGGTGATTATATGTTACTGGATTATTTGGTGAAAAATTACGAAAAAGGTGAGCCGATATTTTTGGCGGATATTAGCATAGAGGGAATGTCAGAGGAAAATATAAGGTATCATTTGAAAAAATTAACAGATGCGGGTGTGATTTGCCGATTTGAGGCAGGAATTTATTATTTGCCTAAAAAAAATATTTTTGGTGAGAATTCTGTGATTTCGGCTGAAACAGTTGCCACGCATAAATATATTTTAAGACAAGGGAAAAGAGTAGGTTTTTATTCAGGATATACGTTGGCAAATCGACTTGGTTTATCAACGCAGATGCCATTTAAAGAAGAAATAATTAGTAATTATGCGCCAGCTTTAGTTCGTGAGGTTAGTATTAAGAATAGAAAATATGTGATACGAAAGCCTGTGGTAGAAGTGACGGAAGAAAATGCATATGTTCTTCAGTTTTTAGATTGTCTGAAAGATATTGATAAATCAGCAGAAGAAGATATGAAAGTTTGCGGGGAAATTCTAACCCAATTTGCAATAGAACATTCAATAACAAAAAATCAGGTAGACCGCCTTTTATGCTATTATCCACTGAAAGTTTATAAGGCCATTTATGAAACAGAGGTGAAGTATGTATCTGCATGATGATAAGGAAATATTTAAAGAAATAATAGAACAAGTGGCTGCAGAGACGGGGCGTACGGAAATAATTATTGAAAAAGATTATTATGTAACTATGCTATTGAAAAATTTAGCAAATAAGTTGTCAAATGTGGTATTTAAAGGTGGTACATCACTTTCAAAAGGCTATAAAATTATAAATAGGTTTTCAGAAGATATAGATATTACATTTGATGAACATTTGGGAGAAGCACGGAGAAAAAAACTGAAAAATAATATATTAAAAGGTATTAGCGATGAATTAAATATGCCGATAATAAATTGGAATGAAATACAGAGTGATCGAGATTATAATGCATATTATTTCACATATGAATCAGTTTGCGGAATTCAAGACGAGAGAGTATTGTCATCTGTAAAATTAGAGACAGCATTAGGTTCTTATGCATTCCCGACAGAAAATGTAATGCTTGGAAGTTATATAAGAGATTTTTTTGTTAAAAAGAATCATTCAGATTTTATTTCAAAATTTTCTTTGGAAGAGTTTGAAATGAAACTCCAGTCAATAGAAAGAACTTACATTGACAAGATTTTCGCATTGTGTGATTATTATTTGAAAAATAAATCCAAGCGATATTCAAGACACTTATATGATATATATAAATTGACAGAAAAAGTTAATTTTGACACGAATTTTGAGAAGTTATTTAAAGAAATTCAGGAGCATAGAAAAGGAATGAGTATATGCCCTTCGGCTAAAGAGGGTGTTTGTGTATCGGTGTTAATAAAAGAATTTTGTGCTAATGATTTCTATAAAGAAGATTATCAGGCTATTACAGACTACTTTTCAGAGGATTATGTAGATTATAATGCAACTATTGAGCAAATGAAAAAAATTGCTGAAATAATTGAACGATTTGAATGATACGGAAGAGTAAAGAGAAGGAGACATAAAAATAGATGGTAAGAGAAGTTGTGCATGACGTTTTATTTTTAGGGCAGAAGTCAGAGTCTGCCACACAGGAGGACAAGCAAATTGCTATAGATTTACTTGATACGTTGAAAGCTCATGAGGAGGGCTGTGTCGGTATGGCAGCTAACATGATTGGTGTCAAGAAGCGGATTATTGCAGTGAATATGGGATTTATGAATGTTGCCATGTTCAATCCGAGAATTGTAAAGAAAAGTGGTTCTTATCAGACAGAAGAAGGATGTTTGTCACTGATTGGCGTGCGCCCATGTACCAGATATCAGGAGATTGAACTCGAGTATCAGGACATGAACTGGAAAAAACAGCGTCAGAAATATACTGGTTGGATTGCACAGATCATTCAGCATGAGATAGATCATTGTAATGGGATTGTAATTTAATTTACGCGTATTTTACACAATCATGAAATAAAATCAATATTCCCTTGTTATATTAGATGATGCAAGGTCAACAACTTGCAGAATATCGATGAAGCTCAGAATATGACTCCAAATCAGGTGAAAGGAATTATTACAAGAGCCGGAAAAGGAACGAAAATTGTGCTGCTTGGAGACCCGAATCAGATTGACCGTCCATTTCTTGATGAGAGAACGAATGGTCTCAGTTATGCATCGGAGTATATGAAAGGAAGTCCGCTTTGCTATCAGATTACGATGTCAACAGAAGAATGTGAGCGATCGGAACTGGCGATGGATGCAATTCGAAGATTATAAATAACAGAAGGGAACATATTTAAATTGGATAAAATAACTTATAAATCAATCAAAAAAATACCGGAGGTGAATGCATATATTGAACAGGGGAATAGAGTTTTAGGAATCTTAGGATATACAGAACATTCCAGAGGACATGCAGTAAAAGTTGCCGAGACAGCAGGAGATATTTTGGAAAAATTAGGATATAACGAACATACGGTAGAACTTGCCCAAATTGCAGGATATATGCATGATATGGGAAATTGTGTCAATCGTGTAGATCATGCACATAGTTCTGCCCTGATGGCATTTCAGCTACTTCGGGAATGGAAGTTTCCAGATGAAGATATCGCGGCAATTGTCAGTGCAATCGGTCAGCATGATGAACAAACTGGGACTGCAGTAGATGCTGTTTCTGCGGCATTGATCCTGGCAGATAAGACAGATGTCAGAAGAAACCGTGTAAGGAATCCAATCAAAGAGAATTTTGATATGCACGATCGTGTTAATTATGCGGCAGTTGCCTCCAGTCTTCAGGTTAATGTTGAGAAGAAAGTGATCTTATTGGAAATTGAACTTGATGAAGAAATATGCTCCATTTTAGATTATTTTGAAATATTCCTGCAGCGCATGCTGATGTGTAAAAGAGCAGCAGAAATACTGGGATTAAAATTTAAAATGAAAGCCAATGGAAATAAAATCTGTTGATTATAAAGAATAAAAAAGTATAAATAAAATGCAAATAAAAAGAAGTGCCACTGTGGGATGTGACACTTCTTTTCGTTGCCGAAGCATCTGGAAGAACCTGCCAGTGACAGGTTCTTCCGGTAAGAGGGGAAATTACATTTATGAGAAAATTCTATCTCACAGGAAAACACTCTCAATGGGAGAGAAAATTATCCTTCAATGGAGATGAATTTTTTCTCTGGTTCAGCTGGTTTTGCTTCTTTCTTTGGAATGAAGAGTTTCAAGATACCGTGTTTGAACTCAGCCTTGATATCCTCTTCTGTAACATCTTCTCCAACATAGAACGTTCTCTGGCAGGCACCGGCGTAACGCTCACGACGAAGATAACGTCCTGTATCTTTCTCCTGTTCGTCCTGATCCAAACCTTTTGCTGCACTGATGGTCATGTAACCGTCTTTCAATTCAGCGGTGATTTCATCTTTCTTAAAGCCCGGAAGATCCATCTCTAACTCATAACCGTCTTTTTTCTCTTTGATATCAGTTTTCATAAGGTTGTGAGCATGATGTCCGTAAAGTTTTTTCTCTGCACGACGCTCTGCTTTGTCATCGTAAAATGGAAAGTTAAAGAAATCATCAAATAAATTATCATTAAAAATGCTAGGTAACATAAGTCATTCCTCCTAAAAATATATACTAAAATCGTTATAATCAAATTATTCATCTATGTGATCCGCAGGCGGTTCTTTTGAACCGCCACGGTTACAAAGAAGGTGTAACAAATCTAAAACTTGTATACAGTTTTGCTGTGAAATTATCCTTCAATGGAAATGAATTTCTTCTCCGGTACAGCCTTTGCTTCCTTCTTAGGAATTGTCATCTTCAAAGTACCATTCTCGAAGCTGGCCTTAATATCTTCCTCTGTAACAGCATCTCCAACATAGAAGCTACGGTTGCAGGAACCACTGTAACGCTCACGGCGGATATATTTGCCATCTTCATCTTTCTCATCTTTGTTCTGATTAGATGTAGCATGGATTGTTAAGTAACCATCTTTCAACTCTGCTGTGACATCTTCTTTTTTAACACCTGGAAGATTCATCGTCAGTTCATAATCATTATCATTCTCTTTAATGTCTGTGTTCATGAGGCTTGTATTGCTGTAATCCCATGAATTCCAACCATCATCAAACCAATTGTCCAATAAGTTTTCTCCAAAAATACTAGGTAACATCATAAGTCATATCTCCTTTCAAAAGACATTCATAAAATATATTTAAGCACTGTCGGAGAAATCCGATGTGTTGTGTGCCAGAACCTTTCGGATCAGGAATCTTATCTTTCTTTTTGTTCCCTTCCTTTGTTCTAACTGTAATATAACACCTATTATTAGCACTGTCAAGAGGTGAGTGCTAATTATTTTGTGAAAAATCTGTGAACTGTTTTTTTGTACAAAAATAAGAGGTTGTGGCACTGAATTTTCAATGCTGTAACCTCTTATTTTCAATGTTAATATTTTTTTTGCTGATTTTTCCAATAATCCGCATCATTACGGAAGTTTCGTTCTGCGCCTGTTTTTCCCCATCCCGCGGCAGTACGGGCATCATACTCTGCTTTTAATTGATTGGTACGGGCATCATAACGAGCTTTCGCACGCTGATCCGCTTCACGCTCTTGCCGTTCTCTTTCGGCTCTTTCCTGGTCCCATTTGTTATTTGAGTTATAAGAAACAGTAGAACCGGTATACGAACCGGAATTAACCAGGCGTTCATGTCTCATTATTCGAAACGCAATTCGACCTGCTGATAAGAAAAACCAGGCAATAGGTATTCCCAAAACAAAACCTGCAAGAAAATATGCTACCGTGTTTAACCCTGAAACCACCTGATTTTCACTGACAGTAGACACAAAGAAGCAGCCTATAAAAATTGCGCCTATTGTCACCAACTTCCTTTTCCATAAATATCCTGCAATACATTGCAAGCCCACAAAGTATAAAAAGAGTGTTCCTCCTACAATGATTCCTATAGTTAACAGCCAATTTGAACGAAAGCTAAATGTAAATCCCTTTCGTTTTCAGATGAATTTCATTATACAGTATTTTATTCGACAGAGCAATGTGATTATACTGAATACACCGCAGAAATACACTGCTTTCTACACTAGATAAAAGGTGTGATTTGTGATAAAATGAATCAATACGGCAAAAGATAAATCAAGAATAGCCGGGATTAATTTAAAGCCAGGGCATAGAGGCCTTGGGCGTGAGAAAGGGAAAGCCTGATCTGCAATAAGAGCAGATCAGAGGTAAAAGAGAGATGGAAACAAAAAAGAACAAAAGAAGCACCTTTTCGGGGAAGATAGGTTTCGTACTGTCTGCGGCGGGTGCATCAGTAGGATTGGGAAATATTTGGAGATTCCCGTATCTTGCAGCAAAGTATGGTGGAGGAATTTTTCTTCTTATTTATATTTTGCTCGCATTGACATTCGGTTACACAATGATTGTTGCCGAATCAGCTTTGGGACGTATGACAAGAAAAAGTCCTGTAGGAGCATTTAAAGCATTTGGAAAGAAAGCGGGGTGGCTCTCCTTTGGAGGCTGGATCAATGCAATCATTCCAGTGCTGATCGTACCATATTATTCCGTGATCGGAGGCTGGGTCATTAAGTATCTGATTGAGTATGTGAAGGGAAATGGTACAAAACTGGCGGCAGATGGATATTTTTCTGAATTTATTTCAAATGGAGCATCGACAGAAATCTGTTTTGTAATTTTCTGTTTGTTCACATTGTCAATCATCTATGCAGGTGTGAGAAATGGAATCGAAAGAGTTTCAAAGTTCATGATGCCGATTTTGGTCGTTCTGTCTGTCATTATTGCGATTTATTCTGTGACAAGACCAGGAGCTATTGAAGGAGTGAAATATTTCCTCGTGCCGAATCTGAAGAATTTTTCATGGATGACGGTTGTGGCGGCTATGGGACAGATGTTCTATTCCCTGTCTATTGCTATGGGTATTCTGATTACATTTGGCTCTTATATGAAAAAAGACAGTTCCATTGAAGATTCTACAAGAAATGTAGAAGTATTCGATACAGCAATTGCAATTATGGCAGGACTTATGATTATTCCGGCAGTTTTTGCATTTTCCGGAGGAGATCCGGATACACTGCAGGCAGGTCCGGCATTGATGTTCATTACAATCCCGAAAGTATTTGCAAATATGGGATTTGGAACAGTTGTAGGAATTTTATTCTTCCTGTTGGTATTATTTGCAGCAGTGACAAGTTCTATTGCACTGACAGAAAGTGCAGTTTCAACCTTTGAAGATGAGATTGGCTGGAGCCGAAGAAAATCTACAGCCGTAATCGGAATTATAATGATTGCCCTTGGAACATTATCCTGTCTTGGATATGGACCGCTGGCATTTGTAAAAATCATTGGAATGCAGTTCCTGGATTTCTTTGATTTCCTGACAAATTCAGTGATGATGCCAATCGCAGCTATGATGACAAGTATATTTGTATCAAAAGTAGTTGGCATAGACCGCATAGAAGAGGAAATCAGACATGGGGAAGCTGCGTTCCGCAGAAAGAAGATATTTGTAGTCATGATTAAATATCTCTGCCCGATTTTTGCTATGATTATTCTGGCAAGTTCCGTGGCAAACGCATTTGGCTGGATTTCCATGTAAATATGTAATTTATATACCATAAAATAATCCCTGGCAGGTACACGCGTGATAGTACCTGCTATGGGATTATTTTATTTTGAGGAGAATTCTATTTTCACATAAAAGAAATGCTTGGCAGGTTAAATCCACATAGATTACAGACCAGTATTATGGTATGATAAAATAAGCTTAACAAATCAAGGAAGTACGTAAGAAAAGGAGAACTTTACTATGGGAATTGACTGGGAAGAAATATTAGATGTAGAAGGCGCAGATATGGCAGAGGTTTACAATGAGAATATACCGGAAGAGGATTCTAAGTATTATGGACTAGTAGTAGAAAATCATTATTCAGGATCAGGGGATACTGTTGGGGCATATATTTATAGCATAATGTGGCACTTTAACCAAGCTGTAGCTTCCTGGTGTTGTCGTGGTCTAACACATGTGTTAGAGGGAGATCCGGATGACCCGTATAATGAACTTGAAGATAAGACTTGTGATGAACTGATAGAGGAATGTATAAAATTAAGTCAGGATGCGAAGCATGCAAAGAGTGCTTTGAGGGATGCTGAACAGAATCTAGATACACTGCTTGATTATTTGGACAAATTTGTTGTTTATTCTTGTAATGCAAACCGTAGTGATAGAAGTGAACTTGAATCGCAATTGGAATATGAAGAGGAGTCTATGTGCTATGATGAAATGCGCGAAAAATATGAAGCTATGACGCATGAAGAACTGATGAAGAAACATATAGAAATCAGTTGGATTGCAGACGCAGCAAAGTTTTTTTCGCAGCTTATAGAATGGTATTATATAAAAGGTTTGGTTGTTGATTTAAAGAATTATTTTAGGGATGCACAGAATCTGAAAGACTTGATAGAGAAGTACAAGAAACCTGAACCTGAAACCTTAGAAATGATCAAACCGAGATCCAAAAAGATAGAGAGAAAAAGCCGGAGTGACTGGGAGGCTGAACGCAAAGCTCAAGAGGCTAAACGAGAGGAAGAACGCAAATTCTCCCAAGAATTTGGTGAAGAAGATGAACTTCCGCTGTAGGAATATGATAAGAAAGGCAAAACGAAAAAACTCTGACCGGATTAAAGTCCGGCCAGAGTTTTTGTTTTCTCATAAAAAAGATAATTAAACAAGTCCCGTCTTCGTATTCAGAGAGATACCGAGGGCCAGTACCAGTAATCCTACTAAGTAAAAGCCCCCACGGTAAATGTAATTCTTTTGCATTAAGCTAATTTTTCTCCAGTTAACATCTCATAGCTCTGTAAGTATTTGTCGATTGTTTTCTCGACGATTTCATCCGGAAGGGTCCAGTCATTATCCGGATTTGCTTTCAGCCAGTCACGGGCGAACTGCTTGTCGAAGGACGGCTGTCCATGACCCGGCTCATAACCATCTGCTGGCCAGAAACGGGAGCTGTCTGGTGTGAGCATCTCGTCCCCAAGTACCATGTTACCGTTCTCATCAAGACCGAATTCAAATTTTGTATCAGCAATGATGATACCGCGTGTCAGTGCGTAGTCCGCACATTTCTTATAAAGAGCGATGGTGTAATCGCGAAGTTTCTTGGCATACTCTTCACCTTTTCCAGGGAAGTATTTTTCAAGATGAGCAATGCTCTGCTCATAGGAAATATTCTCGTCGTGGTCACCAATCTCAGCTTTTGTAGATGGTGTGTAGATTGGTTCTGGAAGTTTATCGGACTCTTTTAATCCTTCCGGAAGAGTGATTCCGCAGACTGTTCCATTTTCTTTATAGCTTGCCCATCCGCTTCCTGTAATGTATCCGCGGACAATGCACTCGATTGGAAGCATTTCAAGCTTGCGGCACATCATACTGTTGCCATCGAACTCTGGTTTCTGGAAGAACTCAGGCATATCTTTTACATCAGTAGAGATCATATGGTTCGGAATAATGTCTTTTGTCAGATTGAACCAGAACTTGGACATCTGAGTCAGAACAGTTCCTTTTTTTGTAACGACGTTATTAAGAATCACATCAAAACAGCTGATGCGGTCCGTAGCAACCATAATCAGGCTGTCACCGTTATCATAGATTTCACGTACTTTTCCTTCTTTGATTGGTTTCATCTTAATACCTCACTATTATCAATAATTTTATTCGGGTTATCCTGGCGTGGTTTATATCGCCTACTTATAAGTTAAGCAGATTTTATTACAAAAAACAATAGCTAATTGCTTCAAAACATGAAAATTCATGCTGTTTTATAAGGATTATAAAACAATATTGTAAGCATTTATAAACGCAGCTTATCTAATGAGACGTATTTCTCAACAATTGATAGTTGATATTCCGCTTGTTAGAAAAACAGCAGGTCAGAGTATGTCATCGGAGTGGGAACAAAAGTGTAACTTCAAAGACTCCGGATACATTTTCAGAGGCGAAGGCTGAACTTGTATTCTGAGAAATGTTATGGTTTCCCGGGCTGTCTGATGATGTTTTCTTTGTCAGAAGCATTTCGCCGTCCATCATCTGCATCATCCGCTGGACATTACGAAGTCTGATATTGCTGCTTCCGACATCAGAATGTTCTTGCTTGATTGCATTGGAAACAGTCACAGTAAAGCGCTGTTTACGGATGGAACTGCGGACGATGACCGGAGTTCCTTTGTCTCCATATTTTAAAATATTAGAGAACAGATTGGTAAAAATGCGATTGATCATTGTTTTGTCGCTGAGCAGAATACCAGTCACTTCTGGAATTTTAACATTTGTCGTAAATCCGGCCAGACTAATGAAATCGCAATTTTCCTGAATACATTGAAAAATATAATCAGTAGACAGCCAGGACATGTCAGGAGTTTCCTGCTCTTCGGAAACAAGGGCGTAGCTGAACATTTGATCCGTCAGTTCTTTAATATCGGAAGCTTTTTTCAGACACCGGTCCAGATAATCCGCCTGCTTTTCAGGAGTTCTTCCAAGCCTTAATACTTCCAGATATCCGGTCAGAATTGTAAGTGGCGTCCGTAAATCATGGGAGAGTGCTGTGATCAGATCCTGATTTGCTTTTCGGCTTTCTTGCTCACGGACAATATTTTCATTTAAAGAGATGCGAAGATGATTCAACTCATTTGCCAAAATGCCAATTTCATCTTTACTATATTGCGGAACCGGGTGGGTCAAATCCCCTGTGGACATCAGCAAAATTTCCTGCTCCAGAGCCAGTACTTCACGCATCTTCCGGTTCATGAAGAACAGGACGATTCCAAGAAAGACCAGGACACTTAAAAGTAGCGAAAGAAACATATAAGGGTAAATGAAAAGGGCACGCTGGTAATTGACAACAACGACTTGAGCTTTTCTGTTTTGAAATTGGAGATACCCTTGACGAAAATCTTCCCCTTCCCCATCAGTTAACCTGTATCCAAGATCGAAAAAAGTCCGGAAACCGGAATGCTTTTCGTCCATAATTTTTGCATATTGTCCTGTAATATAAAGACCATCCTCCTGTTCGTAAAGATAAATGCTTGTGTATTTATCTGCCAGATCTAGAAGGGGTTTTATTGCTTTTGCGGCAGCTTCCTCGTCTGAGGATTCTGGAAGTGATAAATTTTGTGCAGTTTCGTCCAATTTCGTCCAGAAATCTTCGTCATCAATCTGGGACTGTAAAATTTCAAAATTGCCTGTCCAGTTTACCAGAGTCCATTTATTTAGCCAAAGCAGTTCGAATAATGTTGCAGAAATCGTCAGAGCCAGAAGCAAGATCAAAAGAAAACGGTTCTGTAATTTCATGGTACTGAATTTTTTTTTCATGCTGTTACCTCATTGTTACTGAATGAAAATTATTAGTCGCAACGATACCCTTTTCCCCAGACTGTTTTAATTAGTTCAGGATTACCGGGATGATCTTCCACTTTGGAGCGTAAGTTTCGAATATGTACGGTGACAGTATTATTTGCACCGTAGTAATAAGGCTCCTGCCAGACAGACTCAAAAAGACGCTGGGCAGAAAATGTCTGGTGGCGGTTCGTGACCAGCAGTTCCAACATGGAGTATTCCGTTTCTGTAAGGTCTAAAAGCTGCCCATTTTTATGAACCTCCCGGACAGTCTGGTTTATTTCCAGATCGTGAAAGAGCAGGATACGATGCCTGGAGTCAGAAGCATTCAATATACTAGCTATTGGATCAGCAGTCGGATTAACAGAAGCACTATTGATACTTTGATTGCAGCTTTCATTTTTCCCTTTGTATACCTGGTAACGCCGAATCAATGCTTTGCTTCGGCTGATCAGTTCGTTGTAGGAAAATGGTTTTGCCAGATAATCATCACCGCCACTGGAAAAGCCAAGCGTCTTATCGCATTCTTTTGTGCGGGCACTTAAAAATAGAATTGGCGCATTGCTCAGTTCCCGGATTTTCCGGCATGTCTGATAGCCATTTGGCCCAGGCATCATAATATCCAGAATAATCAGGTCGAAATCCTGCTGCTCAATGAGTGTAAGTGCCTGCGCCCCATTTTCTGCTTCAGATACTTCGAAACCTTCCCCACCAAGCAGCACATTTATAATTTCCCGGATTTCCGGGTTGTCATCTACGATTAAAATACAAGTCTTATCCATAGAAATAACTCCTTTCGATAGATCCTATTATACAGGAATTTAGAAAAAATAAAAAATCTTCTTAAGAAACTTTAAGATTTAATTAGGCATTTTCTTAAGGGATGAGTGTTAAACTTTGGGCATACTGAATGATAAAGCAGAGATGACGAGTAGTGTCTTCTGCAGGGACTGAATTTATGGAGGTATGCAAAATGGACAGAATCAGTATTGTGGTTCCGTGTTTTAACGAAGAGGAAGCGTTGCCGGTGTATTATCGGGAGATGAAGCGCGTCATGGGCGAGCTGTCAGAGGTTTCCTTTGAGATCCTTTTCGTGGACGATGGTTCCAGCGACAAGACTTTAGAAATATTGAAACAATTAAATGCAAAAGATGGAAGATGTGAATATTTATCTTTCTCCAGAAACTTTGGAAAAGAAGCAGCTATATACGCGGGGCTTAAACATGCAAGTGGAGACTATGTGGCAACGATGGACGTAGATCTCCAGGATCCACCTGGACTTCTTCCGGAAATGTATCGTATTTTGAAGGAAGAACCTTATGACAGTGTTGCGACAAGACGTGCCACCAGAACCGGAGAGCCAAAAATCCGCTCCTTCTTATCTGAGACATTTTATAAGTTTATTAACAGCATTTCCAAGACAGAAATTGTCAATGGTGCAAGAGATTATCGGCTGATGAAACGGATTATGGTGGACGCCGTATTGGAAATGAGTGAATATAATCGTTTCTCGAAGGGAATTTTCGGCTGGGTCGGATTCCGTACAAAATGGCTGGAATTCCAAAACGTGGAGCGTTCGGCAGGAGAAACAAAATGGTCTCTTCGGAAACTATTTTCTTATTCGCTGGAAGGAATTACCGGATTTTCAGTAGCACCTTTGTCTCTGGCATCTGTTATGGGAGTAGGGTTCTGCGCGTTGGCATTTATTATGATTGCAGTAATCATAGTACGGACATTAATTTGGGGCGATCCGGTTGCAGGCTGGCCGTCAATGGTATGTATTATCTTTTTGGTGAGCGGGGTTCAACTGTTCTGTCTTGGAATCGTGGGAGAGTATCTGGCTAAGACATATCTGGAGACGAAGCACCGTCCGATATTTATATTGAAAGAAAGTAAAGTTCAGACGGCAGGAAAAGTAGCAGGAGACAGCTTTGTGGGAAGCGGTGTGAATGCTGTAATGCAAGAAAAGAAATCCGGGGAGGAATCTCATGAAGACAAGACAGTCAAAGCGTCTGCATAATCAAAATGTTGGAACAGCAAAGCTGGTGCATCTGCATAATAATGAAGAAACAACGATGTCAAAATATCTGTATTATGCAGGGTATGTAATACTTGCAGTACTGACATTATTTTTCTGCTGGATGTTTTGCCTCAGATGGGGAGTATTTGGAGCGAAGGTGGACTGGATCAGCCAGCACAGTGTTATTCCGGATTATTTCAGAAAACAGTTTTATGAGACAGGAAATCTATTCCCGGAATTCGCTATGAACCTGGGCGGAGGACAGAACATATACAATTATTCATATTATGGACTTTACAGTCCGTTATTTTTGTTGTCCTACGCATTGCCTTTTGTGAAAATGTCTACGTATGTTATTGTTATGGAAATGCTATGCTTGATGGTTTCGGTGCTTTTATTGTATCTGTGGCTGAATCGAAAAGGATTTGGCAGAGCTGTCAGCTTCGCTGTGGCTGCTATTTTTTTGCTGACGGGACCTATGATCTGCCAGTCCTACAGCCAGATTATGTTCGTTAATTACATGCCATTTTTAATCCTGGCTATGATGGGCGTGGACAGATACTTTGAAAAAAGGCGTTCAGGGCTTTTGGCAGTCAGTACATTTCTTATGATCATGACCAGCTTTTACTTCAGTATCGGAGGAATGCTGGCGTTGGTAATCTATGGAATTCATTGTTACGGACGAAAACTGGAAGAAAAAAATGAGCGTGCCGCAGTAAAAGGGTTTCTGTGCGAGGGCGTGAGATTTCTTCTGCCTATGATTTTTGCAGTACTGGCAAGCGGAGTCCTTCTTGTGCCGACAGCCATTGCATTGATTGGAAGAAGTTCCGGTGAATCTTCCGGAGGCAGCGCGAATGCAGAAAGTCTGTCGGTATTGCTTGGAAGTGGAAATGCAACAAAAATCCTGAAAGGACTTTTCTTTCCACAACTTAGATTGTCAGGAGTTTTTTATTCACCGTATGGTCTGGGATTCGGAACGTTGATGCTGACGGTGCTTGTTGCGACCATGTTCAGGCGAAGATGGAGTGACAGCGTAATGGCGTGGATCATTGCCATTGTCGCAGGCGTGCCGGTTTTTGTATACATTTTAAATGGGGGACTTTATCTGAGGGACAAGGCACTGATCCCGTTAATTCCGCTTTTTTGCTATATGCTTGCCATGTATTTAAAGAAGGTGAGCTGTGAAGAGTTTTCGTGGGGCGGCTGTATTCCATATGTTGTCACGATGGAACTTATCTATATAGGAAGAAACCAGGAAGGGATGGGAAATCTGTGGCCATTTTTGATGACAGAATCTCAGATTATGTTTGGTTGTTATCTGGCAACAGGTGTGATAAAAGAAGAGTGGAGAAAACGAAGGAAGACAATCTGGAGAATTAGAGGAACAGTTTTAATTTTAGCAGGTTCTATGGCGGTATTTCTGGCAGTATTTGATAATCAGTATGCCAAAGAAAAACAGGAGATGCTGGATACAACATTTTATAAACAGGTAACAGATTCTAAAATCACAGATGCAATTCAGACAGCAACCGATGAGGCAAAAAAAGATGGAGGATTTTACCGGACAGTCCAGCTTGGCACTGACGATGAAAATGCAGCAAATTTAAATCGTGTGTGGAACACAGATCAGTACATTTCTTCTATCTATTCTTCTTCCTATAATAAGGCCTACCAGAATTTTAGAAAGGATACATTTGGGCTGGAACAGCCTTACCGGAATTTTCTGATGCAATCTGAGGAGTCAAATCCGATTTATGCGAGATTCATGGGCGAAAAATACATTGTTACAAAGTCTAAGATGAAAGGTGTCAGGCTTCTTGGAAAGTCGGGGGAGTGGAAGATTTATGAAAATGAAAGTGCAGCTTCGATCATCTATGGAACAAGCCAGGTTATGAGTGAGAAAAATTATGATAAGTTGGACTATCCATATAATCAGACAACGCTTCTTCAGAAGGCAGTTGTGCCGGAGAGTGCCACGAAGCAGACGGACAGTATAGAGGCGGTGGACAATTTGCACAACGCAGTACTGCGATTTGGGGAAAACTCATGCATTTCCGAGGCAGACGGTGGATATCATATTTTTGCCAGGAAGGATACAAAAGTCAAAGCAGAGATTGTGAGCCAGATAGACATAAATTCAGTGAATACAGTGAATACAGAGAATGCCGGTGAAAACACAAACGTTGCGAATGAAACAAAAACAGATTCTGGTAACAGAGTTTTATTACTTCGGTTCAAGGTCAAGAATCTGAAACCCTCAAAAGATCTGACAATCTGGGTGGATGGCAATCGTAATAAACTGAGCGCTAAGCAGCGGGTCTATTATAATGATAACACAACGTTTACTTATGCAGTGGCACTTGAGGGTGATGAAAATCAGGTAGAGGTTACATTTAGCAAAGGAAAATATAATCTGTCTGATGTGGAAGCATATATAGCAACGTTGCCGGGAACAGAGCTTTATGAATCAGAGTTTTTACAAAATAGCACAAAGACAAAGGGAAACGTAATTGCCGGAAATCTGACAATGCAAAAGTCAGGATATCTGATTACTTCGATTCCATACGATTCCGGATTTAAAATTCAGGTTGATGGAAAAAATGTAAAAAGTGAGAAAGTAAATACAGCGTTCCTTGGCTGTAAGATGAAGGCAGGGGAGCATGACATTGTCATCACATACCATGCACCGGGGATGGCAGCAGGAAAAGTGATGTCCTTTGTCGGAATGATGGGATTTCTTATTTTATCTGTGTTAGAACATGTTGACACAAAAAAATGAAAGTGGTAAATTTAAAAGAGAAGTTAGCGAGTGCTAAATACGTCAGATGAGCCGGAATCATTTGACCGACACCGCCAGTGAGGCTCGAATCATATAGGAAAGAGGGAATCTAACATGGGAAGATATTATCGTTTATCTAAGAAAATCACAGATGATATGGCAACCGCAATTTTGAACGAGATTAATGAACTGGAAAATGTTCAGACAGCAAGAATAACAGAAGATAATAAGTATCTGTTCGTGGACACGAAGGATCAGCAGTATCCAGAGGTTATGACACGTGCATTGAATATCTGCAGCCGTCTGGGTGGCAAATGCGAACTTTCATTTGCAGGTTTTGAAGGTGGATTCCAACCATAAGGTGTAAGAAAAAATATAAAAATCCGGATTTGCGTAATATCACATGGTTAGTGAGGACTGCGAAAAATCCGGATTTTTTGATTTTGTTGTTTTTTATTAACGGTTATTTCGTTCATGCAGCTTATACAGAACAATTAGTTTTTCTCATTATCTGCGAGGTACTTTTTTAAAGCGGAAAAACTCTCTGAGCTGATGACATGCTCAATCTTACATGCATCTTCAGCGGCAGTTTCCGGATCCACCCCAATTGAAGTCAGAAAACTTGTCAGGAATGTGTGACGTTCGTAAATTTTCCCGGCAATTGCCATACCACTGTCTGTCAGGTTGATATAACCATTTTCATCAACAGTAATATAATTATTTAATCGAAGATTCTTCATTGCAACACTGACACTCGGCTTAGAAAAAGAAAGCTCATGTGCAATATCAATTGACCTGACATTTCCAAGTCTGTTTTTCAGAACCAGTATTGTTTCCAGATAATCTTCGGCAGATTCACGTATTACCATAATAAACACCTCGCTTTGCGGTAAAATAATCCCCTGTCCGTTGGAATTGTATTAGAAATTATATCATAAAATGGGAAGTTGTTCAATTTCTATTGGAGGAATTGAACTGATAATAAATTTCAAAAAATTTCTCACTGGTCATGGCAGAGGATATATAGTATAAGGTTGATGACAAAGAAGGACTTTTCTATTACAATATTATCCATAAGAGTTGGTATGATTGTAAAAGAGAAGTCTTTTACTTATAAAAGTAGATTAAAACAGATTTGGTAAGAATTTTTAGGATTGAGCATGCAAGTACAGGGAGGGGGAGATTTAAAATGATTTATATAACCGGTGACTGCCACAGTAATTTTGAACGATTTAACACCCGGAATTTCCCGGAACAGAAAGAGATGACAAAAGATGATTATGTCATAATCTGCGGAGATTTCGGCGGGGTGTGGAACAAAGATGGGGAAAGCAAGATGGAAACGAGTGCTCTTGACTGGCTGGACGGCAAAGCATTTACTACATTATTTGTTGACGGAAACCATGAGAATTTTGACCGCCTGTATGCCTATCCGGTGGAAAAAAAGATTCGGCAGACAGCCAGATTTAAAAAATGGTTTTTTGGACATTATCATGATAATCGAAACGTAACAAAGGATGAATTACTGCTGTGGGAGCAGATTATCAGAATATCGTAGAGAAAATATTTATTACGAGCGACAAATGTTTGTGTGATACAATGATGTGTATAAGAAAATGAGAAAGGGTGAAAAAATGAAAATCAGTGAATTTTTTGAATATAATAATCAACAGGTATTAGAAGAAAATGAGAATATATTAGAGTATTTGGAACAGATTTTTGGGAAATCAACGGAGATAGATCGCGAAGGAAAAAAAGAATTTACTTTCGGAAAGGTAATAGGTCTTGTAACAGATAGCTTTTTAGATGAAAAGACAAAACGTCAGAAGGTATCTATGCTATTGTGTGATGCGGATTCTAAGTTATTACTTTGGAATGGACGACCTGTGGAAATATTAAGAACCAACCCCGAAAATCGTCTGGAAGAGAAAAAATCTTATATTCAGGGTCTTTTCTTTAGTGGAAGTGAATTATTTACAAGAAATCCTCAGCCTTGCGAAGAGGTTCCCGGGGCAAATATGGTCACGTCTTTCGTTTCTGATTTGGACGAGGAAATAAGAACTGCCGAGGAAACAGATGAAAATATTCTATCACTGAAAAATAAACTGGAGGACCAGGGCTATCATTGTAATATCAAGGTTCTCGCCCAGTTCCTTTTGGGGTTGAATACAAATCAGCTCATAATTTTACACGGAGCACCGGGCATGGGAAAGACAAGTTTTGTATCAAATATAGCCAGAGCGCTTGGATTTGCATATAAGATCATTCCAGTAAGACCGAACTGGATTGATAATCAGGATCTGACAGGATATTTTAACCCGGTAGAACGAAGATATTATTCCACCCCATTTCTGGATGCACTTTGTGAGGCAAAGGAGAATCCCCAAAAGCATTATCTCATTTGTCTGGATGAGATGAACCTTGCGCATGTAGAGTATTATTTCTCAGACGTGTTAAGCAGTATGGAATCAGGAGAAGGAATTCCATTATATGCTCATAAAGACCAGGAAAATGCATGGAAGAGACAGGAAGCTATCATGGCATCTCATAATGAGAATACCGTAGAATGGCTGGATGCAAAGACTGATCAGGAAAATCTTAAAAATCGTTATACACCGGAATTTGAAATTCCGCAGAATGTAACATTTGTAGGAACCCTCAATATGGATGCGACTACCAATGATCTAAGCCCGAAGGTGATTGACAGAAGCTGCATTATAAAAGTGACAAAAGATGCAGGAGAGACTTTGTGCCCATTTGAACAAGGTGTTATGACTTGGGAAGAGATGCAGGGAGAAGATTCATTTGAAAAACAGCTTTTGAAAGCTCTGAAGAAAGATGTTTCCAATCGTGTGGAGAGACAAAGAGTCAGAATGAGAGAGAGACTAAAGAGTGGATACTTAAAGGAACAGCTTTCCGACAGAGATTTCCAGGACATGTTTCTTGCAATGAAAGTGTTGCCAGCCCTGAACGTAGAGGAAGTGGAGTGCATGCTGGATGATGGAGAATTCTCCATTGGTGATTTTCTTATTGAGGGCGGAGATGCGAACTGGGAGAAAATGTATCCGTTGACAGTCACATATCTGAAACAAATGTGCAGTCCGGAAGAGAAAACCATGAATTATTGGAGAATGAATTAACAAAAGAGGAATACAAATGCAGGCCGTTTTTTTGAATAATAAAACATGCGAGAGAGTACATCCTGTAAGGATTCGTAAGGATAATCCGGATGCGGAACCATTTTATGAAGGAATGGATGAGCCTTTAAGAGAGATTCACGATATCTGGATCATGCAGTATCTGAGAGTCGACGGAGCTTATTTTCCGAGAATTGCTTTTGAGGCAAATGAGGATGAAAATATAGAATTCGATTCAAATCAGGAATATGAGATACTGTCCAGGAAAACAGATGGGTATATTTATTTCATTCCGGAAAATTTTAATATCTATACAGTTGGAGATGCACAATTCTTTTACCGGAAGAATGGAAAGAAACAAAAAATCCGAATACATGTTGCTTCTATGCTGGATGGGGAAACCTATGAGAAAATTATAAAGGAACTGACAGCAATCAGTATCCGTTTTCTTTTTATGACTATGAATGATGGGAAAAACAGGCGTATAAAAAGGGAGTACCTGATAGAGTATGAATTGGAAATTCATCAGCTGGAACACACAATTAAAGAAATGTCAGAGATCTTAAAAGCATTGGACCGGGAGCCGGTAACGGATATGATAAGCCGGCCGGCGAGACAGAATTTCAGACAGGTAAAACATCTGGACGCCAATGTTATTATGGATCATTATGTGTTAAAGAAACCGAAGGTGCGTACAAGAGTCCATGAAAAAACATTTCACATTTATGAAAACCAGAAGGTATATAATTTTGTGAAATTACTGGAGAAGCGTCTGTGGGCACTGGAACAGGAACTGGAAGATAAGAAAATGCAGATGAATCGGGCAGCTCAGGGAGAAAATAGATCCAAGTATGATGATGTAGAAGAAAATTCGGGTGTTGCAGGAACGAAAAAATCCATAGATGAACTATGTAGTACCGTTGCAAATCTTAAGGGAAAACTTCAGGCTGTTTACCAGCTTCCTATGTTTAAAAATGAGAAATATAAAGAACAAAAGGTATATCCGCTTCGGACTTCGAACCTGTTTGTAAATCATAAAAAATATAAGAAATTATTTCATCAAATGCGGACTTATCGAGAGATGGGAGAGCTTGTCGAGGAGACAGTGCAATATAGCAGCTACCATAAATCATCGGAAATCTATGAAATCTGGTGCTATTTTAAAATATTAGAAATATTCATCTTGGAGAAAGGATATGTCATTGATCGGATATCCTGGCCGGGGAAAAAGGAAAAGCCGTTTGTATTCGAATCATGGGAAAATCGGGATTACAGTAAAGTGGTTCACGCTATAAAAAAATATATTGAAAATCGTGAAAAAAGAGATTCTGTGAAAATACTGGAAGAACTGGTGATCCATATTACCAACGGGGAAAATGATATTTATCTGGGCTATAATTGTACATTTCAAGGGAAAAAAGCTTCAAAAGCAGAAGTGGATGAAGAAGGAGCAGTCCAGTACAGCACAGAGCAGCTAAGACCGGACATTTTTCTGATTCTCAATAAAGAAATATTCTTCGCCTGTGATGCAAAGTATAAGAATTATTCAAAGGAGTTCATGGGAATACAGGCCTGGTACACAGATTTATTCGAATGTGGAGCCTATAAATATATTTACCGACTGAATCTTGGAAATGTTACGGATGAAAATTCGGGTAAATGTATGCTTCCAGTGAAGAAAAAATTTGTGGGAGAGGATAGTCTGAAGCCGGTTCTGAAAAATGGAGGAGTCTGTATACTTACACCGGCTATTTCAGATTCAGACATGCCGTCATATTATAATGGGTTCGAAATCGAAAAAAAATATGAGACATTTTTGGAATTACTACAAGAAGGAAAAGTGAATCGGGATTATAGAGGATGTGAAATACTGGATTCCAGAGAATATAGTTGTAAATTGAAAGAGGCAATCTGTGGCGAGGATGGAAGAGAATCAAAGTACGAATACAGGATAGCATCTACAAAATTTCTTCCGGGAAACGACAGGGGATTTTACAATTTGTTTTATGAGGCATTCGAATATGGTCAGGCACATTTTTTAAAAGCAGTATTTTGATTGGAAATTAAGTGGGCAGTTTGAAAAACTGTGATTAAAATTAAATGATTATATGGAGAGTGAAGAGGTGTATTATTGTCATAATAAAAAATAATTTAGTCAAAATCAGATAAAATGACTAAAATAAATTGATTGAAGTGTAATTGAATGGTAGAATATCATATAGAAAGTGTTGAAATCAGAATGAGGTATATGAATGAGATATTTTGATTTTGAAAAAAATTACAATAAATTACTTACTCCTGAAATTGTTTCGTATTTGACTCAAATTCATGAGTTTAAAGGACTTCACTCCGATGTGGAATCGCAGAAAGAGATTTTGGCTGAATTAGTAGAAATTGCCAAAATTCAGAGTACAGAGGCTTCAAACAGGATTGAAGGAATTATTACAACGGATGACCGTTTGAAGATGATTGTAAAAGAGAAAACAATGCCAAAGACTAGAAGCGAAAAAGAAATTGCTGGTTATAGAGATGTCCTTGCAACGATACATGAGAGTTATGAATATATTCCAATCAGATCAAATATGATTCTTCAGCTGCATAGAGATTTGTATAAATTCAGTGGAAGTAGTGTGGGTGGTAATTTCAAGGCAGCAGACAATGTGATAGCGGAAGAATTGCCAGATGGGACAAGAAGAGTACGGTTTGAGCCGGTTCCATCCTGGGAAACACCGGAAGCAGTTAATAATTTGTGTGATGATTTCAATGCAGCAATGAATAAACACACGATGGATCCGTTGATTTTAATTCCTATGTTTATACTGAATTTCTTATGCATCCATCCATTTTCTGACGGAAATGGTCGTATGAGTAGATTGCTTACATTGTTAGCACTTTATCGATGTGGGTATAACGTTGGACAGTACATAAGTATTGAAAAACTGATATCAGACACAAAAGAAAGCTATTATGAAGCTCTCCAGGAAAGTTCTTGCAATTGGCATGAAGAGGAAAATGATTACGAACCATTTGTGAAATACATGCTGGGAATTATTGTTGCTGCATACAGAGATTTTACGGATCGAGCAGCACTTCTGACTAATAAAACAATGTCAAAACCTGACCGTATCAGAGAGGTGATCAAAGGTACATTGGGTAAAATAACCAAGGCAGAAATAATGGAACAGTGTCCAGGCATCAGCCAGACAACCGTGCAGCGAGCACTGAATGAACTGCTTAAGAATAACGAGATAATTAAAATTGGTGGCGGAAGATATACTTCGTACGTATGGAATAGGGAGAACGATTAATATGGTTACAGGCGAATTGAAAAGTAAAATTGATGGATTATGGGAAATCTTCTGGACTGGTGGATTGACGAATCCATTAGACGTGATTGAGCAGATGACATATCTAATGTTTATTCGTGACTTAGATGATGCGGACAATCTCCATGCAAAGGAAGCGGCAATGTTAGGACTTCCGCATAAAAGTATCTTTGCTGATGAGGTTCAGGTAGGAGAACGAACAATTGCAGGAAATCAACTGAAATGGAGTGTATTCCATGATTTTCCGGCAGCAAAGTTGTACAGCACAATGCAGGAGTGGGTATTTCCGTTTATTAAGAATCTTCATGGAGATAAGGATAGTGCTTACTCAAAATACATGGGAGATGCAATTTTCAAGGTTCCGACACCGCTGATGCTGGATAAAATTGTTACAGCTATGGATGCTATTTATGAGCAAATGGCGCAGTTGAAATCCGCTGATACAAGAGGAGATGTGTATGAGTATCTTCTTTCAAAGCTGGCAACAGCAGGAGTGAATGGACAGTTCCGTACACCGAGACACATTATTCGTATGATGGTGGAAATGATGGATCCAAAAGTCGATGAAATCATCTGTGATCCAGCTTGTGGTACCTCTGGATTTCTTGTATCGGCAAGTGAATACTTAAAAGAAACAAAAAAAGAAGAAGTATTCTTCAATAAACAAAACAAGAATCATTATATGAATCACATGTTCCATGGCTTTGATATGGACAGAACAATGCTTCGAATTGGTGCCATGAACATGATGACCCATGGTGTAGACAATCCATACATCGAGTATCGAGATAGTTTGTCTGATCAAAATCCGGATAAGGAAAAATATAGTCTGATTCTCGCAAATCCGCCTTTTAAGGGCAGCTTGGACTACGATACAGTAAGTGCAGATCTTTTAAAGGTTTGTAAGACCAAAAAGACAGAGTTATTGTTCCTTGCATTATTTGTTCGCATGCTTAAAGTAGGTGGACGTTGTGCTTGTATTGTACCGGACGGAGTATTATTTGGGTCATCCAAAGCACATAAGGACATTCGCAAGGCGATTGTAGAAGAAAACAGATTGGAAGCGGTTATTTCCATGCCTTCTGGTGTGTTTAAACCATATGCAGGAGTTTCAACAGCGATTTTAATCTTTACAAAAACAGGTCATGGTGGAACAGATAATGTCTGGTTCTATGACATGAAAGCAGATGGTTTCAGTTTGGACGACAAACGCAGTGAAACAAAGGAAAACGATATTCCTGATATTATAGAACGCTTTAGAAATCTTGATAAAGAAGTAGATAGAAAACGAACAGAACAGAGTTTCTTTGTCACAAAGCAGGAAATCGCGGATAATGGTTACGACCTTAGTATCAACAAATATAAGGAAATAGAATACGTACCGGTTGAGTATCCATCAACTCAGGAAATTATGACAGATCTTCGTGAATTAGAAATAAAGATTGGCGAGGAGATGGATGCGTTGGAACAATTATTAGGATTATAAATTCGGATTTGTAGGGATGAATATGAAATATAAGCTTAAAGATATATTTGATTTGCAGATGGGAAAGACGCCATCTCGCAATAATACAGAATATTGGAATACGGAAGAACACAAATGGATCTCAATAGCTGATCTTACTAAAACGGGGAAGTATATTTCAGAAACCAAAGAGTGTCTTTCGAATCGTGCCATTGATGATAGTGGGATAAAAGTTATTCCAGCTAATACTGTCGTGATGAGTTTTAAATTATCAATTGGCAAAACGGCAATTACCGCTGAAGATATGTATTCTAATGAAGCAATAATGGCATTTCATGATAAACATGTGGTTAAAATCCTTCCTGAATATATATATTACATGTTTAAATATAAAAATTGGGATGAAGGTAGCAATAAAGCTGTTATGGGGAAGACCTTAAATAAAGCTACTTTATCAGAAGTTGAGATAGATATTTGTTCCTTAGAAGAGCAAAGGGAGATTGTTAAGGTTCTTGATAAAATGATGTCTGTTTTAGACGGTAGAGAGACAGAATTATCATTGTTAGATGACCTCATCAAAGCCCGATTTGTCGAGATGTTTGGTGATGAAAGCAATCCACTTGGATGGGATGTGGTAAATGTTGAAGATGTTGCCACAGTTCAGGTTGGTGTGGTTATTAAACCTGCACAGTATTATACCGATGCAGCAAATGGTGTAAGAGCATTCCGATCATTGAATATCGGGTCAATGTATATTAAAGACAATGATTGGGTTTATTTCTCAGAAGAAGGGAATAGCAAGAACGCAAAGTCTATTTTGAAAGAGAATGATTTGATTATTGTTCGTTCTGGAGCGCCGGGCACTGCATGTGTTGTTACAAAGGAGTATGCTGGTTGTAATGCGATTGATATTATTATCGCTCATCCGGATATGAATAAGGTTAACCCTTATTATCTTTGTGCATATACCAATCTGCCGCATGGAAAGAGACAGATTGATGAAGGTACGGGAGGGGCAGCTCAGCAGCATTTTAATGTAGGTAAGTATAATAAGCTTCAGCTTATGTTACCACCTATAGAGAAACAAGATGAGTTTGTTTTGTTTATGGAACAAGTCGACAAATCAAAAGTTGTAATCCAAGCTGCTTTAGATAAATCGCAATTGCTTTTTGATAGTTTGATGCAAAAATACTTTGGATAATGAAGGGAGTGTGTGTTAGTGGCAATAATGACAGTTTATCATGGTGGATATACTCCCGTTAAAAGTCCAGAAATTAGAGTCGGAAGAAACACAAAGGACTTTGGTAATGGATTTTATTGTACCATCATAAAAGAGCAGGCGCAGAGATGGGCAAAACGTTATGATACAAAGATTGTATCTATTTATGATGTGCGTTTGAATTCCAAGTTACAGATAAAAGAATTTCGAGAAATGACAGATGAGTGGTTAGATTTCATCATTGATTGTAGAAGTGGAAAAACACATGCATACGATATCGTAATCGGAGCAATGGCAGATGATCAAATCTACAATTATATATCAGATTATATAGACGGAAGTATAACAAGAGATCAGTTTTGGATTATGGCAAAATTTAAGTATCCGACACATCAAATAAATTTCTGTACGAAAGAAGCTTTAGAATGTTTGGACTACAGAGGATTTGAGGAGGTCTTTTAATGCAAAATATAGGAAGAGAATCTACAAAAGATAATGATCTGTTCTTTACGTGCTCCTTAATTGATTATATAGCTAGAATGACGAAAAATAGACGAAAAGATGTAGTCAATGCATTGAATAAAAAAAACATCTCAAAGATTTACGAGTTAGCAGATGTTTACCATAGCGATAATATAGATCGTGTGAGTGAAGATTTTATTAAAGAAGCAGAAATCGTTACAGGAACATTTGATAATGTAAAAGAATGTCATTACTCGATACCATCACATTGGGATATTGGAAAAGTATATAAGAGATTGATAAAAGCTGTAGCAGAATATGAAAAAATTGATGTAATAGATGCATTGATAGAAGTTTATAACTCTTTCCTTAGTGATAAGATTGATGATTATAATAGTAGTATGTATTATGAAAATCCATCATATTTGTTGGAGTGTTACTTAGAAAAAAAGGTGATTTAAAAAAATGGGTGTAGGATGTTGGTATCGATAAGAGAGGTATCAGCATGGAAGAGAAAATTGTAACGATTATTAACAAGATGGCAGATTATTTGAATATTTCACAGATGAAGAAATTACAGGAAGTTTTGCTTCAGACATTTTCGGAAAACACGATACAAAAAGAAGAAATATCAAATGATGAATATTTGCGGCTATTCTTAGATGCAAAACGTATTGAAGGTTGTTCAGAACGAACGATTCAATATTATAATGTAACAGTAGTTAAAATGCTTCAAGAAATTGAAAGTCCTGTGAGAAAAATATCAACGGAGGAAATTAGAAAATATCTTGTTGATTATCAAAAAATCAATGATTGTAGTAAAGTAACAGTGGATAATGTAAGACGAAATATTTCTAGTTTCTTTTCGTGGCTCGAAGAAGAAGATTATATTCTAAAAAGCCCAATGAGACGAATTCACAAAATCAAAACGAAACAACCGGTAAAAGAAATTATATCAGATGAGGCTATTGAACTGCTCAGAGATCATTGCCAATGTCCACGAGATCTGGCTATGATTGATTTGCTTTATTCTACAGGTATACGAGTTGGTGAATTAGTAAATTTGAATATATCTGATGTCGATTTTGAAGCTCGGGAATGTGTTGTATTTGGAAAAGGTGATAAAGAACGCAAGGTATATTTTGATGCTAAGGCAAAACTTCACTTGTTAAATTATTTACGTAAGAGAGACGACGATAATCCAGCTCTTTTTGTCACATTAGATGCACCACACGAGCGATTGAAAATTAGTGGAGTGGAAATTCGTATCCGCACACTTGGAAGAAAGCTGAATATGGGGAAAATACACCCTCATAAGTTTCGAAGAACAATGGCAACAAGAGCAATTGATAAAGGTATGCCAATCGAACAGGTACAAAAGCTTTTGGGTCACTCTCAGATTGATACAACCATGCAGTATGCGATTGTTAATCAAACAAATGTAAAAACATCTCATCAAAAATTCATCGCCTAAAATTCAATTCGGATTTGTAGGGATGATATATGAAATTAACAGATATATGTGATTTTCAAGGTGGATCACAGCCGCCAAAGGAAGAATGGTCGAATGAGAAACAAAAAGGATATATTCGTATGCTTCAAATACGAGATTTTACACAAAGTGGTAGAGTCACTCCTGAATATATAAAACTCAGTAAAAGTACGAAAGTTTGTGAAGCTGATGATATATTAATTGCTAGATATGGGGCTTCAGTTGGAAAGATATTGACTGGACTTGCGGGAGCATACAATGTAGCAATAATGAGGACTATTCCTGATACAAATAGAATTCAAAAAAAGTATTTATATTATTATTTAAAATCTTTTTATTTCCAAAAAGCAATATTGAATGTGGGGTCAAGAGCTGCACAGGCTGGATTTAATAAAGAAGATTTATCAAAATTAGACATAGAATGTCCTAATAAGACGAAACAGAATGAGATTGTAAGAATATTGGAGCTGACTGAGTCTATTATTGAAAAAAGATATGCAGAATTAGAGTCATTAGACAATCTTATCAAAGCCCGATTTGTCGAGATGTTTGGTGATGAAAGCAATCCACTTGGATGGGATGTGGTAAATGTTGAAGATGTTGCCACAGTTCAGGTTGGTGTGGTTATTAAACCTGCACAGTATTATACC
>SKEB01000243.1_pt1 | contig 61910 bp, 73 predicted proteins | sample 4826561 | NCBI WGS metagenome assembly SKEB01 (sample SAMN11008820, study PRJNA524170) | human gut metagenome | biome: Human fecal sample; material: Feces; isolation source: fecal sample from pouch patient p17 | host: Homo sapiens | place: Israel: Tel-Aviv | collected 2016-03-29
TTTTGATTGTTTTGGGTGTTCCCTGCTCCCAAAAGCTTTCACACTCTTCTTCTAATTTTTGTCGTTTTTTATCTACTGACGTGACTGCAGCAGGGTCCATCAAACGATGACCAGTGTCTTCATACCAGTCATATCCTCTCTGTACTCCCGCTCTTACTAATTTCTTTGCATAAAAATAAGAAAGAAAATGGTAACTGATCCCTATAATTATCAGAATAAGAATGAAATAAAAAATAACCATTGTACACCCGCCGCTTTCTGCCAAACTATAATCTATCTATTATCCAATGTACCGATCCATAGGATTCTTTATTTTCGGCACACGTAAATTCCATTTCTTTTTCATTGTATCATTTACTTAAAGTTCTCCTCAATAGATTTACTTGTAAGAGAGCATTTACATTCGCAATAAAAGCCAGTATACTAATTTCGTGCATTATAATCAAGACGCTCGTCTTGGACTGGTTCGGAAACTTCCCAGAATAAAAAACTAAGTATCTCTAAAGAAAGGAGATTGGAAATAATGCGAAAAGTAATTATTGATTGCGATCCAGGGATCGACGACACTTTAGCTTTATCATTAGCTGTCAAATCCCCTGATATCGAAGTAGTTGCTATTACCGTAGTTTGTGGGAATGTCCCTGCAGATATAGGTACGCAGAATGTGCTGAAATGCCTGGAACGCTGTGATCGTTTAGACATTCCTGTTTATCAAGGAATGGAAAAACCTTTGAAGCAACCTTTCATCAGTGCACAAGACACTCATGGTATGGATGGTTTAGGGGAAACAAATTTCCCGATGATCTTGAGAAAACAGGCAGAACCTCTCCATGCCGTTGATTTTTTGGCTGATTATTTCAAAGAAAAGACAAATACATCAGTCATTGCTTTGGGTCCTTTGACCAATATCGCTTCTGCTTTGAAAGTCAACCCAAATATTGGGAAACATATGGAACGTTTTGTCTCGATGGGTGGAACTTACAAAAGCCATGGTAACTGTTCGCCAGTTGCTGAATACAATTACTGGTGTGATCCTGAAGCAGCTTCTTATGTATTCGAGAATCTCAAACAAACGATAGAAATGGTTGGGTTAGATGTGACAAGAGAAATCGTCTTGACACCGACTATCCTCGAATACTGCTGTCAAATGAATCCTGAAGAGGGAGAGTATCTAAAAGCGATCACTCGTTTTTATTTTGACTTCCACTGGAAACAAGAAAGAATTTTAGGATGTGTCATCAATGATCCGTTAGCTGTTGCTTATTTTATCGAGGAGGCCATCTGTGAAGGTTTCAAAAGCTTCACTGCTGTGGAAACTCAAGGAATAAGTCGTGGACAAACATTGGTTGATCGTTATGAATTTTGGCAGAAACCTGCTAACAGTAAAATTATGACAAAAGTAGATACTCGTCTTTTTTTCCGAAAGTTTTTAACCGTTCTTTTAAATGCACAAGAAGAAACGATTATGAAAGATTTGGAAAGGTTAAAGATGGGCTAACAAAATGAATAAAAACAAAATGGCAACTCGCGTACTTACAGTGATGGCTTTGTGTATTGGGATCAATTATATTGGAGGAACGATTGCTTTATGGCTTCGTTTGCCAATCTATCTCGATTCTATCGGAACGATTTTTGCTGGTGCATTGCTTGGGCCTGTACCTGGAATGCTGACAGGATTGTCCAGCGGTATTTTAAGTGGAGTGACTACAGATATTTTTTCTCTGTATTATTCGCCAATCCAAATTCTCACAGGCTTGCTTGCTGGATTGATTTTGCCAAGATATCTCGGCAAAGATAAAAACAGCTTGAAACTGTTATTACTCGCTTTGATTTTGTCGGTACCTGGAACGATCGTTTCTTCGATCATTACCGTTCAGTTATTTGGCGGGATCACCTCCTCAGGATCCAGTATGATCGTTCAGCTATTACATGGGTTAGGTTTAAGTCAGACAACAAGTGTGATCTTGGTACAGGCAGGTACAGACTACCTTGATCGTTTGTTGTCTATCGTCGTTGTTTCATTAGTCATCACTATGTTGCCACAACGCTTGATATATTCAAAAAGAAAAATAGGCTGAATAAACAGAGCTGGATTAGCAAAATAATGCTAATCTGGCTCTGTTTTTTCATTTATTAAAAAAATCTTACGCTAAGTAGGATAAAATAATTCCTTGATATTTTTCGATCATATCCAAATAATTATCGATTTCAACATACTCATCTACTTGATGAGGCAAAGTAACGACACCAGGCCCAAAGACGACAAAGTCGAAGGAATGGTTAGCTTTCGTAAATTCGGCTGCATCCGTTGTTGCTGCCGCTCCAACTAAAGGTAATGGCTGGCTGAATTGTTGCTGAATGCAATGAATCAAAGGAGAATCTGGATCAGCTTTGACAGGTATTTTGTTGTAATCGATCATCAATTCCAAATGATAGTCTGTCTCTTGATTCAATTCATTGACGATTGATTGCAGCAATGCAATGATTTTATCATTTGGGTATTCTGGAATCGATCGAATGTTCCCTTGGAGCTGCGCATGGCTTGGGATGCTGTTGACTTGATTCCCGCCACTGATCAATGTAACATTATGGATTGTTTTTCCTAGGACAGGATTCTCGATTGTTTCAGCGAGGTGATTCATTTCAGCATTTGCTTTCGTAATGAATTCATTTAGGTGATTGATTGCATTATAACCTTGGTCTGGCATAGAGCTATGCGCTTCTTTTCCGTGCGAGGTGACTGTATAGTTGATTGATCCCATGTGCGTATACATCAAACTGTAATTGGTTGGCTCTCCGATGATCAAGGCATCTAAGTCATCTACATAGCCTGCTTTCGTGAGCTGTTCCCCACCTAGTTCACCCACTTCTTCTCCGACAGTGGCTAATAATTTGACTGTTCCGTTAAATGGTTTTCCTGACTCTTTCAGTTCGATCATGGCAATCACCATTGCTGCCAAGCCACTCTTCATATCTGTAGCACCACGTCCGTACAAACGGTTCCCATGGATTTCTGCTGCAAAGGGTGCATAGGTCCAAGACGATTCATCACCAGCCGCCACGACATCCATATGCCCAGATAGGCCTAACACTTTTCCTGATTGGCCCTTTTGGTAACGAGCAATCAAATTATCTCTACCATCTCTGTAAGAAACAATCTCTCCTGTTATGTCATGTTTTGCCAAAAGCTTATTCAAATAGGCTGCTACTTCACCTTCGTTTCCATTCACTGATTTAATTCGGATGATCTCTTGTAAAATCGCGATTTTTTCTTCTTTTTTCATCTAATCCTCTCCCTTGCCATTTCTTTTTATTGTATTTGAGTGTGCTCGAATTTTCAAATAGGAGCAACCAAAGTAAAAATGAAGAAAGAGAGCCACTTTATGAAAAATATGCTGCTACTTCCCTCCTATTTTATTTATACGAGAGGACTTGCTCATAGATTCCTATTCTACTGTTCTATCCTTAAAAGCTCTTATATGATGCTAGTTATTGTTAGCTTTCCTTTTTCAAGGATGATCTTTTCTTGTACCATTCTTTGTAAACATCATATACAGAAGCTAGTTGCAAAAAAACTCTCTACCTGCTGATATTTCAGCAAGTAGAGAGTTCGATTACTTAACTAAGTGATCATACTCGACTATCTTTCAATAGTCGATCATGTATCTTCATTAGAAAAGAATTATTTGTTTTTTAAGTTGTAGAAAGATTTTAAGCCTTTGTATTCAGCTACATCGCCTAATTGATCTTCAATACGTAATAATTGGTTGTATTTAGCAATACGGTCAGTACGGCTTAATGAACCAGTTTTGATTTGGCCAGCGTTTGTTGCAACAGCGATATCAGAGATTGTTGAATCTTCTGTTTCACCAGAACGGTGAGATACAACTGCAGTGTAGCCAGCTTCTTTAGCCATTTCGATTGCTTCAAATGTTTCAGTTAAAGTACCGATTTGGTTAACTTTGATTAGGATTGAGTTAGCGATACCTTTTTCGATACCTTCAGCTAATTTAGTTGTGTTTGTTACGAATAAATCGTCACCAACTAATTGAACTTTGTCGCCTAATACTTCAGTTAATTTTTTGAATCCGTCCCAGTCGTTTTCGTCTAAGCCGTCTTCGATTGAAATGATTGGGTATTTAGAAACTAATTCTTCGTAGAACGCGATCATTTCTTCAGTTGTTTTTTCGCCTTCGCCTGAGTCAGCTAAAACGTAAACGCCTTTTTCTTTGTCGTAGAATTCTGAAGAAGCAGCATCCATAGCAAGAACAACGTCTTTACCAGGAACATAGCCAGCTTTTTCGATAGCTTCGATGATTACTTCGAAACCTTCTTCGTTTGAACCTAAGTTAGGAGCGAAACCACCTTCGTCACCTACTGAAGTAGCTAAACCGCGACCTTTTAAGATTGAAGCTAATGCGTGGAATACTTCTGCACCCATACGTAAAGCTTCTTTGAATGTAGGCGCACCTACAGGCATAATCATGAATTCTTGGAAGTCAATACTGTTGTCAGCATGTGATCCACCGTTGATGATGTTCATCATTGGAGTTGGTAATACTTTTGTATTGAATCCGCCTAAGTAGTGATATAAAGGCACTTCTAGGTAATCAGCAGCAGCACGAGCTACGGCGATAGACACACCAAGAATAGCGTTAGCACCTAATTTACCTTTGTTAGGAGTTCCATCTAAATCGATCATTGCTTTATCGATAGCCATTTGATCGCGTACATCGTAACCGATGATTGCTTCAGCAATGATGTTGTTTACGTTATCTACAGCTTTAGTAACACCTTTACCTAAGTAACGAGCTTTGTCGCCATCACGTAATTCAACTGCTTCGTATTCACCAGTTGAAGCTCCTGAAGGAACCATTCCACGGCCGAAAGCTCCGCTTTCAGTGTAAACTTCTACTTCGATTGTTGGGTTACCGCGTGAGTCTAAGACTTCGCGTGCGTAAATATCAGTAATAATTGACATGTTTTGTCTCTCCTTTGAGTTTGTATTTATACTAAGGGGATTCCCTCATGTATGATTGTAGTTAATTCTCGCAAACTATGCAAACATTTTTTTGCAAAAGTCATTGAGAAAACGTTACCGTTAGTGATTTCTTATTTTACAGCATCTAATAAAGCTAGGAATGAATCTGCTTCTAAGCTTGCGCCGCCGACTAAAGCACCGTCAACGTTTTCTTTTGCCATATATTCAGCGATGTTTTCTGGTTTAACAGAACCACCGTATTGAATACGAACAGCTTCAGAAACTTCTTTGCCGTATAATTTTTCAACTGTTGAACGAACAACACCACAGATTTCATCTGCAATATTAGCATCTGCAGATTTACCAGTTCCGATTGCCCAGATTGGTTCGTAAGCGATAACCATTGAAGCAACTTGTTCGTTTGATAAACCAACTAAGCCTTTAGTGATTTGACCTTCGATCCATTCCGCTGTTTTACCAGCTTCATACGTTTCTAAAGTTTCACCACAACAGAAGATTGGTGTCATACCATTTGCAAAGATTGCTTTGGCTTTTTTATTGATATCTTCATCTGTTTCGTGGAAATATTCGCGACGTTCAGAGTGTCCGATAATCACATAGTCTACACCTAAATCTGCAATTGCAGCTGGTGAGTTTTCACCAGTGAAGGCACCAGCGTTTTCCCAGTAGCAGTTTTGTGCAGCTAATTTCACTTCAGAATCTTTTAGGTTCCAAGCTAAAGGAGCTAAGAATAATGCTGGAGATCCAATCACAGCGTCAACAACGTCGTTTGATGGAACAGCATTTTTTACTGCTTCTGCAAAGCTTTGTGCTTCGCTTAAAGTTTTGTTCATTTTCCAGTTACCAGCGATAATTGGTTTGCGCATGAAAAGCACATCCTTTTCTTTTTTTAAAAATATTGTCTTTTAAACTGATTATTTATCGTTAATAGAAGCTAAACCTGGTAAAGTTTTGCCTTCTAATAATTCTAAACTTGCTCCGCCACCTGTTGAGATGTGAGAGAATTTGTTTTCGTAGCCTAATTGAATTGCTGCAGCAGCAGAGTCCCCGCCACCGATGATTGTTGTTGCGTCTTCTAAATTAGCAATCGCTTCACAAACACCAATTGTTCCTTTGGCAAAGTTACTCATTTCAAATACGCCCATTGGTCCATTCCAAACAACTGTTTTCGCACCTTGTAATTCGTTAGCGAATAATTCAATTGTTTTTTCACCAATATCCAAGCCTTCTTCATCATCTGGGATTTCAGTTGAAGGAACCGTGTGGAAAGGAGCGTCATTGCTGAACTCTTTAGAGACAACTGTATCAACCGGTAAAACTAATTTGTCGCCAGCTTTTTCCATTAAGCTTTTCGCTAAGTCCACTTTATCTTCTTCAAGTAAAGATAAACCAACACTATAGCCTTGTGCTTTCATGAATGTGTAAGCCATACCGCCACCGATTAAAATTTTATCGGCTTTTTCAATTAGGTTTTCAATGACAGCGATTTTGTCAGAAACTTTTGCGCCACCCAAGATTGCTACGAATGGACGTTTTGGATTTTCAACAGCTTCGCCGATGAATTTAATTTCTTTTTCCATTAAGAAACCAGCAACTGTTGGGATACCAGTTGAAGCAATTCCAACGTTTGAGGCATGTGCACGGTGTGCAGTACCAAAAGCATCATTGACAAATACATCGCCTAAAGAAGCCCAGTATTTACCCAATTCAGCGTCATTGCCGCTTTCTTTTTTGCCGTCAACATCTTCAAAACGAGTGTTTTCAAATACTAAAACGTCGCCATCTTTCATATTGTTAACAGCGTCTTCTAATTCTTTACCACGTGTTTCTGGAACAAAAGTAACTGGTTGACCTAGTAATTCGCTTAAACGTTCAGCCACTGGTTTTAATGATTTGCCAGCTTTGTCTTCTTCTGTTTTTACACGACCTAAATGAGAGAAAAGAATTGCTTTTCCGCCATTTTCAATCACGTATTTGATTGTTGGTAAAGCCGCTACGATACGATTATCGTTTGTGATCACGCCATCTTTTAACGGAACGTTAAAGTCAACACGGACAAGGACTTTTTTGTCTTTTAAATCTACATCTTTAATTGTCTTTTTAGCCATGAGTAGACCTCCTGTATTGTCAATTTTAGGATTTTTCTTTTTTAAAAAAAGAAAGCGGAGAAGCGCGTTGCTTCCCCGCTTATTATTTCACAATTGTTCAAATTTCACTAATGATAAGAATGAATCTTATAAGTTAGCGAAGTATTCTAAAGTACGAACTAATTGAGCAGTGTATGACATTTCGTTGTCATACCAAGCAACAGTTTTAACTAATTGTTTGTCGCCAACTGTCATCACTTTTGTTTGAGTTGCATCGAATAATGAACCGTAAGTCATACCTACGATATCAGAAGAAACGATTTCGTCTGTGTTATAACCATAAGATTCGTTAGCAGCTTTTTCCATTACTGCATTTACTTCATCAACAGTAACTTCTTTGTCTAATACAGTAACTAATTCAGTTAATGAACCAGTTGCTACAGGAACACGTTGAGCAGCGCCATCTAATTTACCGTTCAATTCTGGGATTACTAAGCCGATTGCTTTAGCAGCACCAGTTGAGTTAGGTACGATGTTTGCAGCAGCAGCGCGCGCACGACGGAAGTCGCCTTTAGGATGTGGTCCGTCTAATGTCATTTGGTCACCTGTGTAAGCGTGGATAGTTGTCATTAAACCTTCAACAACACCAAAGTTGTCATGTAAAGCTTTAGCCATTGGAGCTAAGCAGTTTGTAGTACAAGAAGCGCCTGAAATTACAGTTTCTTCTCCAGTTAATGTTTCATGGTTTGTGTTGTAAACGATTGTTGGTACATCGTTACCACCAGGAGCTGAAATAACTACACGTTTTGCACCAGCAGTTAAATGTTTTTCAGCAGCTTCTTTAGAAGTAAAGAAACCAGTACATTCTAAAACGATGTCTACGCCTAATTCGCCCCATGGTAATTCTTCAGGGTTACGGTTAGCTAAAACTTTGATTTCTTTGCCGTTAACGTTGAATGAACCTTCGTGAACTTCAACTGTACCGTTGAAACGGCCTTGAGTTGTGTCATATTTTAACAAGTGTGCTAACATTTTAGCATCTGTTAAGTCGTTGATTGCAACTACTTCGATTCCTTCTACATCTTGGATACGACGGAAAGCTAAGCGTCCGATACGTCCAAATCCATTAATACCTACTTTAACTGTCATTAAAGATTTCCTCCTTATGAAAATCAAAAATTTTTTATTTTAAAGGGTTACCCCTTTTAAAATCTCGTTTGCGGCAGCTTCATCTGTGATGAGCCACGTTTGTTTTGGTGCATTTTTCATATATGCGCGAATGGCTTTGGCTTTCGTTTTGCCGCCCGCAATTGCGACGACATAGGGAATTTCTTGTAAGTTTTTTAATTGAAGGCCAATTCGTGGAATTTTATAGACCACTTTTCCTTCTTCATCAAAGAAATAACCAAACGATTCTGCCACGGCATTTTTTTGTTTGAGCATAACCATTTCGTCGTCAGACATTTTTCGGCGTGCCGCCATGTGCAACGCTCGACCAATACTGTGCACCACACAGTTGGCATGACTAATTAACGTAAGAACTTCTTGAATCGAGGGTTCTTGTAATAAACTATTATACGTTTCACGACTCAATTGTTCTGGGACATATAACGCCCGGTAGTTACCACCCGTTTTGTTGGCCATTACAGCACTAATTGAATTGGCTTGGACAGAAACTGCTTCACCAATCCCTCCTCTGGCTGGAACAAACAAATTATGACGTTTTTCAGTTTCTAGTGATCCCATATTTTCGGCCACCATGGCCATTGTTGTCCCACCCATAACCGCAATTGTATTCTCACCATTTGGTAAGAGTAAATTCAACGTATTGGTTAAGACATCTCCAAAGTCCGAAAGAACTTTCTTTTGGATATCACTATCTCCTGCAACAACGATACAACGTTGAATGCCAAAGTACTGTGTCATTTCTTTTTCGATTTGGTGCATGCCAAGCAATTGATTCATGACTAATTCTAAGCCTTGGTAAACTTCCAAACCGCGTTCTGTTAATGTCATTCCGCTTTTTGAAGGTTCAATCAGGTTGAGTTGCTTTAAAACATCTGTTTCTGTACGCAAGACTCGCTCTGTAATTCCCATCGTTTCTGATAAACTTCTACGTCCAATAGGTTGCATCCAATAAATATTGCGAAGAATTTGGAATCTTTCTTGTAATACATCGAGCATATCTGGAGCAACTGCTTCAATCATTTTAAATTCTTTTAACATGATGCGCTCCTTTTGTGGGTCGAAATATGTCCAAGTAAGACTGAAAACGACCTATGAACTTTAAAAAAATAGAATTGATGTTCGTTTTTCCTACTATTTATTCATAACAGTATTAAAAGTACTTATCAATTACACACTTAGTGTACCAGTTTTTTTAGGTCTTTTCAATAAAAATGATTCTTTTTTCATCGTTTTCTTTCAAATCCAAACAAAGCATTCGTTTGTGAGAAACAATAGCGACTTATTTCCGAATAATCAGATCTAATTAAACCAAAAGCAAAGGAATTCACGAACGTCTTTCAATTAACTTCTTGTTTAAATGGGAATTTCAGGTCCTCACACAAAGCATTTTTTTACTTATTTTTCAAAAAAAGCAACGAAAGAATAGACACAGCCATTCTCTCGTTGCTTCATATCCTTTTATTTGTAATCTTCTTCGTAAAAACGTCCTAAAATTTTAACATTATCTGAGATGCTGACAAAGGCATTCGGATCACTTTCTTTCATGGCTGCTTCTAAACTTGGCAACTCAAAACGTGTCACAATAGTTAGCAAAACAGTTTGGCGGTCGTGGCGATATGCCCCTTCCGCTTCATGAATAATTGTAATACCGCGGCGCATTTTCTTTTGAATCTCATCCACGACTCGATCTGGGTTCTTGGTGACAATCATAACCTGCATTTTCTTTTGCTTAGTATAAACAGCATCTGTGACCTTTCCACTTACAAAAATTGATAACGCACTGTAGAACATGTACTGCCAGCCAAATAAATAACCTGCAACGAAGACAATTAGTGCGTTAAAATAAATTGAAATCGAGCCAACGGAACGCCCCGTTTTTTTCCGAATGGTAATGCTTAGAATATCTAAGCCCCCAGAAGAAACCCCGTTTTTTAAGACAAAACCAATTCCTGATCCAGAAATCGCCCCACCAAAAATAGCACAGATAATTGGATCTTGGGTCATCACCGTTTGCGGAACAATATGCATAAATAATGAAGTTAAAGTCACGGTAATGAAAGTAAAAATTGTAAACTTCTTACCTATTTTTTTCCACGCAATAAAGAATAACGGCACATTTAACAGATACAATGTAATGGAGACAGGCACATTAAAACCGACAATTTTTGTTGAGAGGGTTGTTAAAATTTGTGCCAAGCCTGTTAAGCCACTGGAATAAATATTTCCTGGTTGATAGAAAAAGTTCATGGCAATTGATGCAAGAATAGCATAGACAATCGACACGGAAAATTTTGTTGTATAGTCATGAACTGGCAGTCCGTCATAAATTTTTTTCATAAATAATAGCCTCGTTTCAGGTTTTCAATAAATTACATTTCTTTTCATATTATACGTGGTTTACCGAGAGAAAAAAAGAGATTCCTATAATAATTACGGAAGATTCATCAAATGTTTATAGAAATGAAAAAAGAACGAAATCTTAACGATTTCGTTCTTGGGTTGTTTCATAATGGGCTCTTGGTCCACCAATATATTTAGGACGAGAATATAATGCTGTAACATGGGCCGCACCTAACGTTCGAATGCTCAAGCGAAGAGGAACTTGCACATGTTTTACATGCATACCGATAGATGTATCGCCAATGTCAATCCCTGCTTGAGCAACAATATGTTCAACTTCCACAGGTTCATCAAATTTTTCAAAGGCAGCCACTGAACAAGAACCGCCAGCATGCAATTGTGGTACTACCGAGACAATTTCAAAGCCTTTTTCTTCAGCCACACGACGTTCCATCGCTAAAGCACGATTAATATGTTCGCATCCTTGGACAGCCAAAGAGATGCCTTTTTTATCTAATTGTTCAATTAAGGTTGAGACAATCCATTGTCCTACTTCGGCACTGGAATTTTTACCAATGACGCCACCTACTACCTCGCTGGTGGTACAACCTAAAACAAATAGGTCCCCTTTTTGTAAATTTCCTGCTGTAATGACTTCTTCTGTAATTGTCACTAACTGTTCTTTTAACATTTTTTCATCGATAGTCATTTGTTCATCCTTCTTTCTTCTAAACGACCATTTTTTGGTAACACACGTTTTAATGTTTGACTAAGAGGCAATGCTACAATCACCCCAAATAAGGATTGAATGATATTCCCTGGTAATGAGGCAATCCCCGCACCCACGCCATAAAGCCAGCTAGTCGCTAAAGCATACCCGCTAATCATGAGGAGACTGGCTAAAAGTAATCCTAGCGTTTGCATCTTTTTATTTTTATTAAAGAAGTGCCCTGCTAACCAACCTTGTCCGCCATGAATCAATAACGAAAAAACGAACCATTGTGGATAGCCTGACAATAAATCAATTAAACCACCGCTTAAAGCTCCGACTGTCAAGCCACCAATCGGACCAAAAAGTAAACTAGCAATGTAAATCCCTGCATCCGCCAATGTAACAAAGCCATTTGTTGCTGGGACGGGGATAATAAAGACCATTGACACAGCCACTGTTAAAGCGGTAATTACTGCATATAGACTAATTTTTCTTGTCATTATCCGCCACACCTCCTGCTAGTAATCCTTCATGCCACACACTTCCAAAAGCTGCATTTAGCTGGACCCCAGAAACAATGGCTTCATGAACGTATGTTTTTGCTAAATCAACTGCTTCAATTAACGGATATCCTTTAACTAAATTCGCACCAATTGCAGAAGCAAAGGAACAACCAGCGCCATCAATGGTGTGGGCCATTACTTTTTCTTTGACCAATTGAATATGTTGTTGTCCATCATAAAAAAAGTCACGTGCTTCTTGGCCAAGCCAACGATTACCACCTTTAATCACCACCGTTGCCGCTCCTAAAGAGTTTAACTCTTCCGCCGCTTGTTGGACTTCTTCGACGGTTGTTAATTTTCTGCCAATGAGTAATTCTGCTTCTTTTAAATTAGGCGTTATAATCGTTGCGAATGGAAAAAGTTTTTCAATCAATAACTGCATGTATCTTTTTTCATAAACTGAAGTCGTTTCTTTAAAAGCCAAGACAGGATCCAACACCACCGGCAGACCTGCGTGCTTTTTCAAAAAGGTTGCAATTTGTAGCATACTTTCTTCACTGTGAATCAAGCCAATCTTGATGCCGTCTAAACTCCCGGCAGGTATGGAAGCGAGTTGCTCTTTCACCAAAGAAGTCTCAAGGTCATGAATCTGAAAATGATTCTTGGGGGCTGTAGCAAGGCAAGTTAAAGTTGATAAGCCAAAGACTTGATGATTTTCAAACGTTTTTAAATCTGTTTGAATCCCGCCACCTGAAAAAGGATCGGAACCGCCAATTGTTAAAATTATTTTTGTCATTTGTTTCGCTCCTTTATACACTCAGTTATCATACAAAGTTTTCTAAAAAGAAAAAACAGCCAATTGGCAGATTTTTAGCTCAGCCACTTTTTAAGTCTTTCGTTATCTTTTTCCTTCCCAAAGAAAGAGTGACCTCATCCGTCAATGAAGTCACTCTTTCTTTGGATTTAACACTTATTCGTCAATGGCTGTTACATCAATGTTTAATTCAAACAATTGTAATGGAGAAACTAAACTTGGTGCGTTGTTCATTGGGTCAATTGCTTTCCCGTTTTTAGGGAAGGCAATCACTTCACGAATATTTTCTTCCCCAGCCAATAGCATTGCTAAGCGGTCTAGCCCTAAAGCAATCCCTCCATGTGGCGGGAAGCCGTAATCTAATGCGTCTAGCAAGAAACCAAATTGGTCTTGTGCTTCTTCTTTTGTAAAACCTAACGTTTCAAACATTTTTTCTTGTAATTCTCGTGTATGGATCCGTAATGAGCCGCCACCTAATTCGTAGCCGTTTAAGACAACATCGTAAGCTTCCGCATACACAGAGGCTGGGTCTGTTGCTAAGCGGGCCACATCCTCTGCTTTTGGTTGTGTAAATGGATGATGAGCAGAAACATAGCGGCCAGCTTCTTCATCATATTCAAACAACGGCCAATCCACAATCCATAAGAAATTGAATTTCGATTCATCAATTAAACCTAATTCTTTACCTAAACGTGTACGTACCGCACCTAAAGCAGCGGCTACGATTTCAGGTTTATCGGCACCAAACATTAAAATATCACCGACTTCTGCATTGGTAGCAGCAATTAATTCATCACTAACTTCTGTTAAGAATTTAGCAATTGGTCCTTTTAAGCCATCTTCTTCAACTTTTAACCAAGCTAAGCCTTTTGCACCAAATTGACTCACATACTTACCTAAGTTATCCATATCTTTACGAGAATACTTATCTGCGGCGCCTTTTGCATTCAAAGCCTTCACATGTCCGCCATTTTCCAACGCTGCTTGGAAAACTTTGAAGTCTACGTCTTTCACTACCTCTGCAACATCAATTAATTCCATAGCAAAACGAGTGTCGGGTTTATCGCTACCATAGCGTGCCATCGCTTCGTCATAGCTCATTCGTGGAAACGGAACAGAAATCTCAATTCCTTTTGTCTCTTTCATCACTTCAGCCAACATATTTTCTGTATATGTTTGAATTTCTTCTGGTGTTAAAAAGGTCGTTTCGATATCGATTTGTGTAAATTCTGGCTGACGGTCGCCTCGTAAATCTTCATCACGGAAACAACGAACGATTTGGTAATAGCGATCGAAGCCTGCCCCCATTAATAATTGTTTAAAGAGTTGTGGTGATTGTGGTAAAGCATAAAAATGACCGGCATGGACACGAGAAGGAACCAAATAATCGCGAGCGCCTTCTGGTGTTGATTTGCCTAAATAAGGAGTTTCAATGTCTAAAAAGTCATGATTATCTAAATAGTGACGGATTGTTTTCGTTACTTGGTGACGTAATTTAATGTTGTTTGTCATTGATGGACGACGTAAATCTAAATAACGATATTTCATGCGCAATTCGTCATTAACGTTATTGTCATCTTCAATGGTAAATGGCGTTGTTTTCGCAGTATTTAAAATCGTAATGTCAGTCGCCATCACTTCAAACTCGCCAGTTTTCATTTTGGGATTAATCGCTTCTTTATCACGATAAACGACTTGACCTTTAACTTCGATGACGTATTCACTACGACATTTATCAGCAATTTCCCATGCTTCTTTTGACTTTTCTGGGTTAAAGACCACTTGGACGATTCCTTCACGGTCACGTAAATCAATAAAGATAACGCCTCCTAAGTCACGACGTTTTTGAACCCATCCTTTTAATACAACTTCTTTTTCAATAAATTCGGCAGATACATTGCCGCAATAGGTTGTGCGTTTTGCCATTTCTCAATCTCTCCTTTTTATTCTTCAATCATTTTTGTCATCATTTCGTCATACACTTCATCAAATGAATCATGAATAGTACTTAACGGGAAGGCTTTTTCTTCGCGTGTTGCCATTGATTTTACGTTGACAATGCCTTCATTCAATTCATTTTCACCGATTGTTAAAACTAATTTTGCTTGTAATTTATCGGCCGTTTTAAATTGCGCTTTTGGTTTGCGATTCATGTAATCACGATCAGCTGAGAAACCAAAGTTACGAATGCTTTGAACAAGTTGCAAAGCTGCGACGTTGGTTTCTGAACCAATCCCAACCACATATGCGTCTAATTCAGATAACGCTGGAATCACAACTTCTTCAGCTTCCATTGTTAACAACACTCGCTCAATGCCCATACCAAAACCAAAACCTGGTGTGTCTGGGCCGCCTAATTCTTCAACTAAACCATTGTATCGGCCCCCTGCACAAATTGTTGATTGCGCACCCATTTTAGGCGCTTCACTCATAATTTCAAAAATTGTGTGTGTATAATAATCCAGGCCACGAACCATATTACTATCAATTTCATAAGGAATTTCTAGTAAATCTAACATATCAGTTACTGCTTCAAAATGTGCTTTAGATGGTTCATTTAAATACTCCAAAATGGAGGGCGCTTCTGCGACAATCACCTTGTCTTTTTTATCTTTGCTGTCTAACACCCGCAATGGGTTTTCGTGTAAGCGACGTTGTGAATCCTCGCTTAATTCTGCCATATGGGGCTCTAAATAATCGATTAATGCTTGACGGTACGTAGCACGTGTTTCTTTATCCCCCAAGGAATTAATAACTAATTTGATTTGTTGGATGCCTAATTGTTTGAAGAAGTCCAAAGCCATAGCCATGATTTCAACATCCAATGCTGGGTTTTCACTACCAAATGCTTCCACACCAATTTGATGGAATTGACGCAAACGACCAGCTTGTGGGCGTTCATAGCGGAACATCGGCCCCATGTAATAGGTTTTATATGGTTTCGTATATTCCGGACCATATAATTTATTTTCAACGAAGGCCCGAACAATTGGCGCTGTCCCCTCAGGACGTAGCGTCACGTGACGGTCTCCTTTATCATAAAAATCATACATTTCTTTTGAAACAATATCTGTGGTATCGCCAACACTGCGAGATATTACTTCATAATGTTCAAAAATCGGGGTTCTGATTTCTTGGTATTGATAATCTTTAAAAATCAAACGAGCTGTTTCTTCCACAAATTGCCATTTTTCAGAAGTTCCTGGCAAAATATCGTTTGTTCCTTTTGGTTTTTGATAACTCATTGTCTTTCTCTCCTTCTATCATTCCACAAAAATGTGTGCGTCATTTTCTTTTTTCTAAAAATGAAAAAAGCCCTTGTATGTTGAACATACAAGGGCGTAAAAGTCTCTTTTACACGGTACCACCTAGTTTTGAAAGATTTTACTCTTTCCTCAACGATTAACGCTCGTAACGGGACGGCTTTTCTTCCGTCCATCTCCAGAATGTCTTTCACTTTCACTGTTGAAGTTGCTCTCAGCCACGGCAACTCTCTCTTCGCAGACAGATGAAACTTACTCGTTCCTTCGTAGATTTTTAATATTATCTATAAACTACTAAAGTTCTCTTAGAAAGTCAAGTAGTTCCGACAGGAAAATCAATTATTTTTCTCGTGTATCGATCACAATGGTCACTGGACCATCATTGGTCAACGACACTTGCATATCCGCGCCAAATTCTCCTGTGGCTACCGCTATTCCTTCTGCTTCTAATTGTTGATTAAATAATTCATACAAAGGAATCGCCACATCTGGACGAGCCGCTTCAATAAAACTGGGACGATTGCCTTTTTTAGTTTTTGCATAGAGGGTAAATTGAGAGATACTCAAAATTGATCCTTCAATCTCTTGAATACTGCGATTCATTTTTCCTTCGTCATCTTCAAAAACACGTAATTTACTGATTTTGCCAACAACATAAGCCACATCTTCTGGCGTGTCTTCTTGATGAATGCCCACCAGCACCATGAAGCCTTGTTTGATTTGTCCCACTATCTGCTCTTCTATCGCAACTTGTGCTTGACTGACTCTTTGAATAACTACTTTCATCTTTTTTGCCTCACTTTTAACACTTACCCATTGGTTCGACGAACACTATAAACATCTGGTACACTTTTAATTTTGTCAACGATGGTTTTTAAATGAGAAAGGTTTTGAATTTTCACAGTGACATGAATCTGGGCCATCTTATCTTTGGATGGACGAGCTTCAACGCCAACTAAATTTTTTGTCATCGAACTAATGACTTGTAAAACATCACTCAGTAAGCCACTACGATCATAGCCGTAAATCTCCAAATCGGCAGCGTATTCTTTGCGACTGTGCTCGGTATCTTCCCACTCAACTTCAATTAGACGTTGTGCTAGTTCTTCTTGATGTTGTACGTTAGGACAGTCCGCACGATGAATTGAAACGCCACGTCCTTTGGTAATGTAACCAACGATTTCATCACCAGGCACTGGATTACAACAGCGGCTTAAACGAATCAATAGGTTGTCCACCCCTTGAATCACGATGCCGCCTTCATGACGAACTTTCATTTTTTCTGATTCTTTTTTAGCTGGCTGATTTAACAACTCTTCTGCTTCTTGACGTTGGCGTTCCAACTCTTGTTCGCGGCGTTCTTTTTCTGTTAAACGATTGCACACTACTTGCGCACTTACTTCGCCATAACCTACTGCCGCAAATAAATCATCTTCCGTTTGAAATTTGAATTTATCTAGCACTTCCGCCATTTTATTCTTCGTTAAAAATTCTTTTGGTGTAAAGCCGATTTCTGTCATGTATTTAATGACAGCATCATGCCCTTTAATAATATTATCTTCACGGTCTTGTTCTTTAAAGAAACGTTTGATTTTATTTTTAGCTTTACTTGTTTTAACCATTTTCAACCAGTCGCGACTAGGTCCGAAAGAATTCGGTGATGTTAGGACTTCAATAATATCCCCATTTTTTAGGACATAGTCTAACTGTACCATTTTGCCGTTGACCTTCGCACCGGTTGTTTTATTCCCAATTTCAGTATGGATACTGTAAGCAAAATCTAGTGGTCCGGAGCCTTTTGGCAGTTCGGTTACATCTCCACTTGGCGTAAAGACATAGACTTTGTCGCTAAAAATGTCTTCTTTCACACCTTGCATAAATTCAGAAGCATCATAGCTTTCATCTTGTAATTCAATAATTTCATGGAACCAATCGACTTGCTTCGTCAGTTCATCTGTTTCAATTTTTTCCGCTTTGCCTTCTTTATAGGCCCAGTGAGCCGCCACCCCAAATTCGGCGATTTGGTGCATCTCATGGGTCCGAATTTGGACCTCTACTGGATTCCCTTTTGGCCCAATAACTGTCGTATGGATAGATTGATACATATTCGCTTTTGGCATAGCAATATAATCTTTAAAGCGACCTGGCATTGGTGTCCAACGTGTATGAATCGCCCCTAACACGGCATAGCAATCTTTAATGGAATCGACAATAACACGAATGGCTAATAAGTCATAGATTTCATTAAATTGTTTCTTTTGGTCCTTCATTTTACGATAGATTGAATAAATATGTTTTGGTCGACCATATATTTCTGCGTAAATTTCTAAATCTTCCGTAGCTAAACGAATATCTTCGACTGCTTCTGCCACATAAGCTTCACGTTCATCGCGTTTGCTTTGCATCAAATTAACAATTCGATAGTATTGGTTGGGGTTAATATAACGTAAGGCAGTATCTTCTAATTCCCATTTAATTCGACTAATCCCTAAGCGATGTGCTAAAGGCGCATAAATTTCTAAAGTTTCTTGTGCAATCCGTCGTTGCTTATCTTCACGTAAATGTTTTAATGTGCGCATATTGTGCAAACGATCGGCTAGTTTCACCATAATGACCCGTAAATCTTGCGCCATTGCCAATAACATTTTCCGATGGTTTTCGGCTAATTGTTCTTCATGAGATTTATATTTAATTTTTCCTAGTTTCGTCACGCCATCGACTAACATTGCGATGTCTTCGCCAAATTCTTCTTTTAAATCGTCCAGTGTTACGTCCGTATCTTCGACAACATCATGTAAAAATCCTGTTGCTACAGTATGGGGATCCATATGTAATTCAGCCAGAATGCCTGCCACTTGAATCGGATGGATGATGTAAGGTTCACCTGATTGTCGGACTTGACCTTCGTGTGCTTTCTCAGCATAAGTTAATGCTTTTTGAACCAACTCAACATGTTCTGGTCCCATATAGGTACTTACAATTTTGATGACCGCTGGGCCTGTCAGTATTTCTTCTTTTGGCATGGTATTCACTCCTCTATGAAGGTGACCTTTGGATAAAGAACACTTCGTTCACGTTTTATCTATTTTAATAAAAAAGAAAAGTACCACTTGAAACAGTAGCACTTTCAACAACTCTATTATACTAAATTTCCCTTAAATTTCAATCACTGTCGCTTTTTTACTCTCTGTTTATTCAAAGAGAATGCCTACAAGAATTTTACAGGCGGGCTTTCGTTTAATTTAAAAGTTCCATTTGGTAGCTAACCGCACTTAAAAGATACAACGGTGCTGTTTCTGCTCGTAAAATTCTCGGACCCAACCCGCAAAGTTTCGCCCCAGCCTGCAGAAATTGTTCAATTTCTTGCGGTGCAAAGCCACCTTCAGGTCCAAAGAGCACACACAAACGTGCGCCTGGCTGGCAAGTGGATAATACTTGTGCTAATTGACTTTTTTCTCCTTGTTTTGCTGATTCTTCATACGCAACCAAGACTGTGTCATATGAGTCAAATTGCGCAATGATTTCTTGTGTTTTTTCCACCAAAGAAACACTTGGTGTCTGCTGCCGATGCGATTGCTCCGCCGCTTCTGTGGCAATTTTTTGTAATCTTTTTTCTTTGGCTGCTCTTTTTTTGTGGTCCCATTTGACAACGGAAGTTTTCGCAGGAAAGCCGATAAACTGATTGCCACCTAGCTCCGTGCCTTTTTGAACAATCCATTCTAACTTGTCCCCTTTTGGTAACCCACACGCAATCGTCACTTCAATTGGCAATTCTTTGTCCATTTCTTCTTTACTAATTTCTTTAAAGTAAACAGATGTTGAATCAATTTCCACAATCTCAGCTAAAATGGCAGTTTTATTTTGAAATACTAAATAACAACGATCATTCGGCGTCATTCGCATAACTCGCACAATATGATGATAGTTTTCATCTGCGACTTTATACAAATCTTTTTCTTGATAATCTTCTTTCATGAAATACCGTTGCATTTTACTCTTCCTCTGGTTTCTTCAAGATAATCGCATACCAATCGCCTTGATTAAAGAGTTGGTCCACCACAAAACCGACTTTCGTTAGTGCTTCTAAAACCATTGCTTTTTTATCTTCAATAATTCCAGAAATAATGAAGGTACCGTCTTGTTTTAGCAAACGCCAAGCATCTTCAATCATTAACACAATAATATCTGCCAAAATATTTGCGACGATTACATCAGCAGAATGGTCAATCCCTTTTAGTAAATCATTGGCTGACACATGAACATCGGCCGCAATGGGATTTAAATCCATATTTTCTTTTGCCGCTGCAACTGCTACTTCATCTAAATCATATGCGTAGACGTCTTTAGCCCCTAAATAGCGACTTGCAATACTCAAAACACCAGAACCCGTTCCTACATCTAGAACTGTTTCGCCACCACGTAAAACAGTTTCTAAAGCTTGCAAGGTTAAACGAGTCGTTGGATGCGTGCCTGTACCGAAAGCCATGCCCGGATCCAATGTGATAATTTTTTCTGCTTCATCTTGTGCGTGATAGGCTTCCCAACTTGGCACAATCGTTAAGAATCGTGTGACACGGACAGGATGATAATATTTTTTCCAAGCAGTTGCCCAGTCGCTTTCTGCTACTTCACTAATTGTCATTTCGTTTTTACCAATGGATAAGCCGTACTCAGGCAAGCGTAAAATATTTTCTTTCATAAATGGTAAAATTTCTGGTAAGAAGGTTGTTTCAGGAAAATAAGCCATCACAATCGCCCCTTCTTTAATGTGGGTGAATTGCTCTTTATCTAAAATTTCCCCATACAGATCACTTTCAAAATTTTCAATGTCCAACGCATCTTCAATGGCCACACCACTTGCGCCAGCTTCCATCATAATGTTTGAAATTGCTTCAACTGCTTCGCTAGCCGTTTCTACTTTTACTTCTGTCCACTTCATGTTCTCACCTCTAAATTAATAACTTGGATACGCAATCCATTGTTCTTTTTCTGTTTCTGCCACTTTTTTAATCATCGCTTCAAAATCTGCTGGCTCCCAATGCAATTCAAAAACTTCCGCTGTTTCATCTGATAAAAAGTCTAACAAATCACTTTGCCCTTCATCTAAAACCACTTTTAAATAGTGAATGAATCCGTCTAAAACTGCTTTGCGTAGCCCTTTTTTTCCTTCATAAGGAATTGTGACTAAATACTCTTCGTCATCAACGACAGACTTTTGCGGATTGTAAAATAACAAACCATCTTCAAATTCAATGAATTCTTCTTCTGAAAGCGTACCATCAACATCATCAATCGCCACTTGCTCATTGTTTTCTGCATATAAACGAACAATGACTTCGATGGTATGGTTTTTGCGATCCCAATCAAGGCCTACTTCGTAATCTCCTAAGTGTTTTTCAAGTTGTTCCTCTAAGTATGTGAGCATTGTTGCTTTTTTCATTTTCTTCATCCTTCCAGCCAAAATCTATTTGGTCTACTGCTGTTCTTTTTTGTTTAGAAATATATGGATTGCCAGCCACGACGTATCTTAAAGGCAACTCGGTCCAACGACCTTTATTGGGAATTCCAATTCGTGGTAGTGCCTCAATTTTTTTCGGGAATTTTCGTTTTTCTGGCACGAGCCGTAACGAACTAGAAAAAATCGACTGCCCATATAATTGCTTATCAATTCCTAAGGCTGCAACTAATTTACCTGGTCCATTGGTCAATTCCACGCCTTGACGTCCTTGGCGATTTTCAATCATTTTATCGACACCTTCAACAGGTTCAATCGCGCGGATCATCACCCCTTGTGGTTTGCCTTGTTCTTGTGTCACCATATTTAAAATTAAATGCGTGTGCATAGTATATAAATAAATCGTGCCTGGTTTGTCATACATGGCTTGTAAGCGTGGCGTTTTTCTCAAGCCAAAGCTATGGGCCGCCTCATCATCAGGACCTAAATAAGCTTCTGCATCCACAATGTACCCACCTAAAACGCCTGTTGCTGTTTCGTGCTCTAAATACATCCCTAACAAGTATTGTGCCACTTCTTCAGTTGTTTTTGTGTTAAAGATATTTATCGTTTCTTTCATTTCTTTCACCACTCCCTATCATACACGAAACCTTCCGCTATATCCATCTAAAACCCAAAAAACCACCAAAAAGCGAATGTACGTTCTTTATGTTATAATAAGATGATTATGAAAAAGGAGGTCCTTTTATGCAACAACCTTTAGCCTATCGAATGCGACCTCGTCACTTAGACGAAGTAGTTGGTCAACAACATTTAGTCGGTCCTGGTAAAATTATTCGTCGGATGGTCGAAGCCAAAATGCTTTCATCGATGATTCTTTATGGGCCGCCTGGCACTGGAAAAACCAGTATTGCCAGCGCAATCGCTGGTTCAACAAATTATGCCTTTCGCATGTTGAACGCGGCCACAGATACCAAAAAAGATTTACAAATCGTTGCTGAAGAAGCCAAAATGAGTGGCACAGTGATTTTACTGCTTGATGAAATTCACCGATTAGATAAAACAAAACAAGATTTTTTGCTCCCTCATTTAGAAAACGGACGAATTATTATGATTGGAGCCACTACCGAAAATCCATATATCACAATTAATCCTGCGATTCGTAGTCGTACGCAAATCTTTGAAGTAAAGCCCTTAACGGAAACAGACATTCAGCAAGCGATTCAAGAAGCCTTAACCGATAGCACACGTGGCTTAGGCGATTATCCTGTCCACTTAGAAGAAAAAGCATTACAACATTCGACACGCGCAACGAACGGTGACTTACGTAGTGCGCTAAATGGACTAGAATTAGCTGTTAAATCAACACCCAAAAATGAACAAGGCGAAATTAAGATCACCTTACCGATTATTGAAGAGTGCGTGCAACGAAAAGCCTTAACGCATGATAAAGATGGCGATGCCCATTATGACGTGATTTCCGCTTTCCAAAAGTCGATTCGAGGAAGCGATGTAGATGCTGCACTTCATTATTTGGGTCGCTTAGTTGAAGCAGGTGATTTACCGATTATTTGTCGTCGTTTAATGGTCATTGCTTACGAGGATATCGGTCTTGGGAATCCTGCGGCCGCTGCTCGGACGGTCACCGCTGTTCAAGCCGCCGAAAAGCTAGGGTTTCCAGAAGCTAGGATTCCTCTAGCCAGTGTCGTCATTGATTTATGTTTATCGCCAAAATCAAATTCTGCAGTCACAGCGATTGATGCTGCTTTGGCAGATATTCGACAAGGCTCTGTGGGAGACGTTCCTGATCATTTACGTGATGCCCACTATGCTGGAGCCAAAGAATTAAACCGTGGTATTGGTTATCAATACCCACATAATTTTGAAAACGGTTGGGTCAATCAGCAATACTTACCTGACAAATTAAAAGAGGCACGTTATTACGAACCGATTGATATTGGTAAATATGAACAAGCCTTACATCAGCAACTCAAGCGTATCCAAGAATGGAAACAGAAAAAATAACAAAATAATACGCTTTCAAAAAAAGAAACAATCTCGTTGCCGATTTTGAGAGAGTATGCTATTATAAAGATGGTAAATCTGTGATGTACGCGTTGTCCTTTCACTGTGTTGACCGAACATTTTTATTGATATCTAGGGATCCTGCTTGTATCAAAGTTGGTAACATGCCTTTTCTTTTGGTAGTTCAATACTGCGATCGAGGAACCCACCTGCTTATCTTGCGGGTTCAATACTCTAGGACGATTACCGGCATCGACGGATTTTACCATTTTTATGAAGATTTCTAAACAATTTGCTCTGGCAAGTTGTTTTTTTTTGGAGGACAAGATGATTCGTATACTCGTACTATTACTCGCCGTTGTCACAGGCGTAGCCAGTTATTATTTGATGAAGAAAAGTGCAGCTTTTTTACCACTCTTAAAAAAAGAAACTGCAACAGAAAGTCAACAGTTTATCGAACGTTTTGGGCGTTATTACTTGATTATCGCCATTCTAGGTGTTCTAGCGGCTATTTTTAATCGCCCGTTATTGTCAATTGGTTTTATCTTTTTTGTTTTATTACTTTCAACGTTGTTTAGTTTAACTTTTGCAAAAAAAATGTCATAAAAGACGATGAATTTAAAGAGGTCGGGACAGAAGCGTTTAACTCCGAGAAATAAGAAGGAATTTCCGAAAATTGTTCTTTAATTTTTGGAGAATTTCGGCTTATTTCCGAAGGAGTTGCTTCTGTTTCCGCCGTTTATCAATTTTTAAGCCTGGGACAAAAATCCAAAGTGATTTTTGTCCCAGGTTCTTTTTTACAAAAAAATGCCAATATTCAGAAAAAAAGAAGCGGTTTCAGTTTCTTTTTTTCTTTGTTTGTTTTACAATTATTATAGAAACAATTAATGATTTTTTTTACGCTGAAAGGAGCGGTTATTATGTTACAACAATATCAAAAAATTATGATAGCAATCGATGGTTCTGACGAAGCAGACTTAGCCTTTAAAAAAGCGGTCAACGTCGCTAAACGAAACGATGCTGAATTACTATTAGCACATGTTGTTGATACGCGCTCTTTCCAATCAGTGTCCTCTTTTGATGGTGCGCTAGCAGAAGAAGCAATGTCAATGGCAAAAGAAACCTTAGACACCTACCAACAACAAGCGGTGGATATGGGACAAACAAAAGTCTCTAGCGTTCTAGCCTATGGTTCTCCTAAGAACATTATTGCCAAAGAATTACCAAAAGAATACAACATTGATTTAATTATGTTAGGAGCAACTGGATTAAATGCCGTTGAGCGTTTATTTATTGGCTCTGTCTCTGAATCAGTTATCCGTAACGCTAGCTGCGATGTTCTCGTTGTACGGACGGATTTAGACAACAAATTACCAAAAAATGAAGAAAAATAAAAAATAAGAAGAAACTGAGCCAACTATCACTTTTGATAGTTGGCTCAGTTTTTTCTTATTTACCTATTAAGCACACCTTGTGAGAGCATCTCACAAGGTGTGTTCGTTTAATTATTTTAGACGTTCTACGTCACGGGCAATCATTAACTCTTCATCAGTTGGTACTAATAGAAGCTTGATTTTTGAATCATCAGTTGAGATAACTGCTTCTTCACCGTGTACATTATTTTTGTCATCATCGATTTCACAACCAAACCAAGTCATGCCATCAATAATATCTTTACGAACGCCAACTGCATTTTCACCGATTCCAGCAGTAAAGACAATCGCATCAACGCCATTCATAACAGTGACATAGCTACCAATGTATTTACGAATACGATCGATAAAAATGTTGTATGCTGTTTGAACTTCAGGTTTATCTAAGTTTGATTGAATATCGCGCATGTCGCTTGATAAACCATTTGTTAAACCTAATAAACCAGATTTTTTGTTTAAAATATCAACCATGTCTTGTACATCAGTCAAGCCAAGTTTTGTCATTAAATAAGGCAATAGTGACGCATCAACATCTCCTGAACGAGTCCCCATTGTAACACCAGCAAGAGGAGTGAAGCCCATCGATGTATCGACTGATTTTCCACCATCAACTGCAGTGATTGAAGCACCATTTCCTAAGTGACAAGTGATAATTTTTAAGTCTTCAATTGGACGACCTAACATTTCTGCAGCACGTTGAGAGACATAACGATGACTTGTTCCATGTGCCCCATATTTACGTGCAGCAAATTTTTCATAGTATTCACGCGGTACACTATATAAATAGTTGTGTTCTGGCATTGTTGTGTGGAACGACGTATCAAAGACTGCCACGCTAATGATTTCTGGTAAGATATGTTTAAATGCTTTAATTCCCATTGCATTCGCTGGGTTGTGTAAAGGTGCTAATTCAGATAAAGCTTCAATTTTTTCTAATACTTCGTCTGTAATAACAACAGAATCTTTAAATTCTTCTCCACCAGCAACTACACGGTGACCAACACCAGTAATTTCATCATAAGAGCCTAAAATGTTTAAGTCGATTAATTGGTCTAGTAACATTTTTACTGCCACTTCATGGTTATCAATATCAACAATTACTTCATATTTTTGTCCTTCACCATATTTAATTGTGAAGATAGAATCTTTTAAGCCAATACGTTCAACGATTCCTTTAGCGATCACTTCTTCATTTGGCATTTGGTATAATTGCCATTTTAAACTTGAACTACCTGCATTAATTGCAATTGTTTTAGACATAATTTTCTCCTCTTCGTTACTATTTTATTTTAAATTTGAAGCTTTCCAAGCTTCAAATTGTTTAAAGAACTCCGTTACTTTATTGATATCTTTCAAAGAGGCAAGTTTTGCTAACAAAACTTCCTTCACTTGCTCAGCATCTGCACCCTTGTTTTGAACAAGCAAGATACTTTTACGTGATTGTTCTGACTTAAACAATTCATCAGGTAACTGTATCATTCCTTGTAAATAGACGTTTTTTGTCAACCAATTTTTAAAGAATTCACTTTGCTCAGTCTCTAAAATATTGGTTGGGATTAAGAATAAGCCGAACCCTGCTGGTTTCACGTATTTCATGGCTTGTTCCATTAATAAATGATGCGCATAACTATGGCCTTCCTCCGCAGCAGCAGCAAATCCCTTTGCTCGCTCATCATTTGGATAATAGCCAATCGGCAAGTCACTTAATGCTAAATCAACTGGATCCAATAACAAATCTTGCAATCCGTCTTGATGGAACAACTGAATATTGGCTTGTGACCAAGCATTGTTCACAGAAGATACTGCCAAAAGTGTTTCATCGATATCCACACCATAACCAGAAACTTTGTAACCAGCTGTTTCAAGGTTCAGCAGAACCGTTAACAGTAAATTTCCCATTCCTGAAGCAGGATCTAAAATTTTTAATGGCTCTGATTTATTTGTTAATTGTTCTACTAAATAAACAAACAAAAAGCCAATACCGTCTGGCGTCAATTGATGATTTGCTTGAAGCTGCTCTTTTCTCGTTCCTTTTAGCAAAAGTAATTGGGACAAGCGTCGCACATCTTCAGGAGCTAAATCAATTTTTTTAATCGTATGATACAGCGTTTCTAATTGTTTCACTGTCTCTGGATTAGGTACTCCGTCAAGTACTCGTACTTGAAAATCATCTAAAATATTTTCACCATTTTCAATATACGCATCTAAAAAAGAAGTATCCAATGACTGTTGCAATAACTGGATTGCTTGTTCCATTGGCTCGAAAGCCTCTTCAATTTTTTCTGGGAACAAATTAGCACCTCTATTCTATTCAAAATGTAACAACTTCCATACCTGTTTTATTTTAACGAAAAAAGAAAGAATAATCAATGCCTTTACTGTCTTTCTTCTAAAATCTAATAATTTGTAGAAAAACAACGCTATTCCAGTATTGTTTCCGCTTTTTTTTGATGAGAAACTCTCTCTTGATATTGGTATTTTCGACCAGATTTGTTTAATAAAACAGTTATTCTTAATTGTTCATTTTTGTATGTATAATCGAGGGTCACTTGCGCGTATACGAGCCTTTCTTCTGTTTTTAACTTTCGTCTATTTTGTTTAACATCTGCAAGAAATAAATGAAAGATACTTTTCCCTGCATAGTATTCCTGGGTAGCTTGCGTAAATTTTTGTGTTAACTGACGTTCTTCTAGTAACTGAAGGGCGAGAAAACTCATCAAATAAACAATGGCCATGGCCGTGAACAATAAGTTTCCTGAATATTTTTGCCTCATTAAAATTCTCCCTTTATCGGAAAAAAACTATCAAATGTTTTTCCAGAAGTAAAAGTAACTTCCAAAGTAAACGATTGTCCTTCATTTTTAAACTGTCCATTTTTGATACCAATTAACAGCGGTTGATAGCCTTTACCATTGACTCGCTTAATAATTTTATCTTCTTTGATTTGAATTGAAATAGTCTTGTTTGTTTCTGAGTCGAGGAAAGAAATCTCTTGAGCAGAGCCTGTTTGGAAAACGAGCTTTTGACATTCTTTTTCTAATTGAATTAAAAAAATATGCCAGGATTTCGAATCATTGTTTTTCAAATATTGATTTCCGATAAAACTTTGTTGAATCATCAACTGAAACAATTGACACATACAACTTAAAACGACTAGTGCTACTAAACACTCTAACATCGTAAAACCCGCATATTTTTTATTGACCAATCAAAATCGCTCCTCTTGAATCTGTGACTTTTAGTATCCTTCTTCCATCGTTCTCCATCAAAGAAAATCGGTAAGTTTCTCCTTGATATATCCGCTCTTTGAAACGTAAATCACCCGTCTGCTCTAAAAATAAAATTGCTTCGTATCCTAGACGAGTGCGCGTTAATTCTTGCTCCCGTTGATAATTTTGCTGAATTAATTGTGTAATAGTCAGGGAGAATATCCCTGCTATCACACATACAATACTAAAACTAACGAGACTCTCTAATAAAATAAAACCGCTATAAATAGTTAATTTTCTTCGTATATTTGCCACTCCCCATCTGAAATTCCATAACAATTTAAGGAACAAAAAAATCATACAATACGCATTAAATAGCTGTTTTGTCATTTTTAATAATCTAAGATATGTAAATAATACCGCAAATCTGTGGTAAATTTTGTGGTAAAAATACACCTATGAGTATTTGACATTTTATTGAGTTTAGAATACGGCTAACTGAATTAGTTTGCCTAGAAGGCGACTACTAAAAAAAAGACCTTATTCTTAAAAGAATGGAGGTCTTTTTTGTATTATAATAATAATCACACCAACTGACTTTTAGACTTTTATTTCAATTTTGTAAGTCAATCGTTAGATATATCAATGGATAAGTAGAATATTTCATTCTATTCTCTTTTTGAGGTGAATACAATGAAAAAAATAATTAAACATTTTATGAAACCTGTTGAAGTTTTTGAAACATTAGATGATGATATTGGGATGTTTTTAATCATTTCTATTTGCACAGCTCTGATCTTTACTTTCTTTAGTAAATAAAAAATGTGTTAAATAAATTCTCAGATACTTTCCGCAGTATATCAAATTAGGAAGTCAAAAATATCTAAAAAGAATTGACTTTTCATACAACGTATTTTTATGGACCATACAGGACTCGAACTGCAGTGCAAAAAAATCAAGCTTTTTTAAGCGGCTTATTTCCTAAACTGAACTGGAGATAAGCCGTTTAATTTTTGCTTAATTCTACTATATGCTATACCAGTAAATATATTCGTGCAAACCCTGAATAAATTGTTTAACAAATTCAAACTAAAATAAAAAACTAAAACAAATTACTACAAAGAAATAATGTCCTTTACTAATTTTGCAAATTCAATATCTCCATTAAATGGAGGAACATATTTGTAGACTTCCCCGCCATTTTCTAAAAAATAGTTTCTGTTTTCGTGTTCCAATTCTTCTATTGTTTCTAGACAGTCTACAACAAAACCTGGTGCAACAATTAATATATTTTTAATACCTTTTGATGGTAATTTTTTCAAGGTATCATCAGTTGCTGGTTTTAACCATTCAGATGGCCCAAATTTCGATTGATAGGTTTGATAATAAGGAATATCTCCTAATTTATCCATTATTAATTTTGTTGTTTTAGTACATTCCTTCGGGTAGTTATCCCCATCTTTTACATAAGACATAGGAATTCCGTGGTATGAAAAAACGATAGCATCTATTGGACTTTCATTCAAAGCTTCATTTATTTTTTTTGAAAAATAACCTATATACTGTGGATTATTGTAAAATGATCGAATAAATTTAATATCCACTATCCTATCACTTTTTATAAAGTAATTCATAACGGAATCAAACACCGATCCTACCGTTGTCCCAGAGTATTGCGGATACATTGGTATGACATTGAGTTCTTCAATCTCTTTTGATAATAATGTATCTAGAGCAGTTTCTATACTCGGTTCACTGTATGACATTCCGATTGTAACTTCCACTTCTGGACATATATTTTTCAAATTTTCCATTTGTTTCTCAGTATATTCCAAAAGAGGAAATCCATTTACAGTACAAATTTTTTGATAGAGTTTTGCTGATTTTTTTGGACGTATATTCAAGATAATACCGTTCAAAATTGGTTTCCAAATTATAGGATGTATTTTTATTACTCTTCTATCTGATAAAAAAGTTTTTAAATACTTCCTTACTTCCGTCTTGGAATAATCTTTTGGTGTTCCTAAATTCACTAAGAGAATTCCTGTTCTTTTCAAAATAATTCACTACCTGTCTAATTCTATTATCGACCATGATGAATTCGAACCATCGACCGAATGGTCATGAGCCGTTTGCTCTAACTAGCTAAGCTAACAATTTTTAAATAAAAAATAACAGATCCTCTAACATGTAAAGAATCTGTTTAGAAAAAAGAGTATGCCATAAATCCTTGTCTTAAGTTTAACACAAAGACCCTAATCTAAACTAGGGTCTTTTTATTGATACATCGATAATAGTTTCTCATAACTAATTACTGTTTTTTCTTTTTTGTTTTTTGGCTTAGAACTGTCTATAATATTAATTACTGCTGAATTAATTAATAAAACAGCTATTATACCACTTCTAATTTCTTTTCTGTAAATAAATGATACTTTCTGTCCTTCTTCAAACTGTTTACTTTTATCTGATGGTATAACTTCTTACCATTTTCCAAATCCCATATGATGATCTCCTTTCGTTTTCAACATTCAGAGCCTATCAATTTAATCTTATAAAAAAAACGTTCCAATTAAATTGGAACGTTTTACCAAAACCTTTATTATGCTTTAAAAATATTAACAGCTTGCATACCGCGCTGTCCTTCTTCAATATCAAAAGTTACTGCTTGTCCTTCTTCTAATGACTTAAAACCATCCGCTTGAATTGCTGAAAAATGAGCAAATACATCATTGCCATCTTCACCTGTAATAAATCCAAAACCTTTGTCTGAGTTAAACCACTTTACTGTACCGTTGTTCATATATGTTTCCTCCTTGTGCATACCCTGTATGCGATTTGTTGCAAAAAATGTTTGATAAGCAAAAGGAGAATTATAGTCTTATGTATAGCGCTCTCGTTACATGTCAAAATTGATTACTTATTTATAATACCATACTATTTCCTATAAAGCAAATGAGTGTATTAAAACATGATGGACCAATACTATAAAAAGGTTATAATCCATCTACTCTAGACATGAAATATAAATATACGATACAAAAACCCCCTTGCACAATTATGATACAAGGGGCCTGTAGTCTTTTACTACAAGTAATTGCTTTATTATTCTAGCAAATTAGTTTTGTTAATTCAACCAATAAAATCATTCACGACTTATTAACAAAATTGTGTTTGGCTTTAAATTAGAACTGGGATATTAAGGAATATCGCTAAAGTAGCTGTACTACACTTTTCCACTTATTTAAAAGGAAACTGTTCTCAAGTAATAGTAGCTTAGAAATAGTCTAATTCTATTTTTATTAGGATAAATTCCGTACACATTATCCTTTTCATAAATTCAAGCTTAACCTTGTTATAAAAAAAGAAAATCGGTTATGATTAACAAGTAAAATCTAAAAAAACACCTACCGCACAGTCAACTGCTTGGGGAAGTACGTGCATCTGTGGTAGGTGTTTTCTTATGTAATACAATAGCTTTAAACTAAGCTACTTATTAGTAAAATTAAAATGCTCCTACCTAAGAACTTGTCATAAGATAGGAGCACCTCTTTTCTAAATCGAAAAGAGTCATAATATGAAAAGTTAACTCTATTGTAAATGAGCTACCTCTAAATTTCAACTGATTTTGCAAAAAATCAATAGCTCAATGTTTGACCAGGATAAATCAAGTTAGGATTTGCTAATCCGTTTAATGCAGCTAAGGTTTGATAAGTCGTACCAAGCTTAGCTGCAATACTTGATAAATTATCACCGTATTGAACTGTGTAAATCTTGCTTACTACTGATCCATTTACTTTCAAAACTTGTCCAGGGTAAATAAGGTTTGGATTAGCCAATCCATTTAATGCCGCCAACTTTTGATAATATGTTCCGTATTGGTAAGCAATGCTCGATAATGTTTCGCCATATTGAACCACATGTGTTGCTTCTGGTTGTTTATCTGGAACAACTGCTGCATCTGGCAATAGCTCAATATCGCCTTTACTAATCCATGACAAGATACCTTCAAGCAATACTCTACTTCCAGTTACTTCTTGCACTTTATAGCTGTTTCCTTTAACCCAATCTGGAATAGCTTCGCCTGTAGCCCAAGCATCAACGCTAAATTTCACTTTAACCGTATCACCGACTTTAACATCGGAACTTGGCGTATTTTCAACTTCTTCTCCTACATCAATTGCAGGAGTTTCTGTTTCTGGTTTGTCTGTTGCAGTATAACCATTATCAGTAATACCAGTTAAATCTACGTTACCATCTAACCCACCTGCAATATAAGTGGATGTAAATTGCCAAATACCAATGCCCTCCATACTTGGGAAATAAGCATACAATGGTTCTGGCGTTACTTCATAGCTAGGATAAGCAGCAATCCATAAAGAGTTAGGGAACTCTTTAATAATTCGCTGATAGTCCACATACTGCAACGTAAAAGGCTTGTATGAATAATACATTGGTGTATACCCTGCTTGTTTAATACGGCGCATACCGTACAGGATTGTTTCCGTATTTGCGTTTACGTCAGAACTAGCACCATGCTCAAAGTCTAAAGCAACGATGGAATTTTTAGGCGTTTGAATACGTGGTAAGAAGTAATCCATTGTTGTTTTTGCAATATCCATGTTTCCCCAAGTGTCATACCAAATATAGGTATGCGCACGTTTACCTTGTGCAATAGCACTCGCTACTTGTGATTTATATGTGTATTGTTCATAAATACCGCTAGCATTGTAGCCACCAATCTGGGCAATAGTGAATTTATCATGTGCATAGCCAAAACGGCCTTGTTCGCCTTGATAAATCGCCCAGTCAACGCCTCGATCACCTTTTGCAGCGAATACATTTAAAGGAGTAACTGCTACCAACGCTACAATAATCAACGTTACAATTTTTTTCATAAAGACACCTTCCTATTTTTTATTTTTTAAATTTTTTATGAAATCTTCAAATAGCTCCGTAACTACTCCCATCTTCTGATAGTTCTCAAATATCGATTTAATTTCCATCATCAGATAGCCAACATACAGAACATATAATAGCCCCACACCGGCGCCACCAGGTACTAACGGTGCTAAGGGAATGAAAAAAAGCAGCAAGACAATACTTGCTACTTTCCTTAATATTCCGTTGATTCCTATTTTACTTTTAAACTCAATTTCTGGATTTATCTTGGCTGCGATAGTGCCGCTAATAAAATCAATAGTCATTGCAATACAAATCAACATTAAAACATATACTGCTTTATAATCTGGGTCTGCTACAAAACGCTCCAAAAAATCAAATAACGCCAAACCTACTTACCTACTTTCCGACAATTTCTTTCGCTTCTTTTTCTGTAATGCAAAGTGGGACAAACTCCATTACTTGTTCATCTGTAAAACAGCCCCAGTCATACATCATTTTAATGTCATCAAATGTAAACATTTTATTCCACTCCTTCTGCTAATTTTTCGTTAATTTCTTTTACCTGATTGGTTAATTGATTAATCGCAAGCATTGATTTTGCACTAATTTGCGCAAAATTATCTGCTTTTTTCGTTACTTCTGAAAGCTCTTTTTTTAAATTCACGTCATTAACCATGAGTTTTGAATTCAATTGTTTTAATTCCGCATTTTCGGCTTGTAATACCTCAATGTCGGTTGGTGGTGCTGGATCTGATTGTGGTGCATTTTCTGGATCATGAATCAATTGTGCGCCATCATAACGCCAATTCATAAAATCAAACGGTTCTTTTTTCACTTCAAGCTCAACATTATCTGGTTGTTCCATTGTAGAATAACCTTCTAAATAGCCAATTCTATTTTCAATCCAAATTTTCATAGCTAACTTTCTCCTTTCTTAAATTGCATACACCCGTGTCAATACAAAAGTTTTTGAAGCAGTATTATTATTTTTATGGCCTAAAATTTGCGTATTGCTTATATAAATATATTTGTTGTATTTTGCTCCATTCAATGTTTCTAAATGATGAACAACCGCACGACCTCCAAATTCCACTATATGCGTTTTTGGAACAAATACATAGTTCAAATCCCAATTGTCTCCTAGGCTTGTACTTGTGTTATATGGTTGATATAAAAATAACCAGCCAGAAAGACATTGATTCAATGGTAAACTCGGATTAATTGATTGATTTTCCCCCATATACCATGCTCCTGACCAAACTTTTTTACCTACATTTAAAATATTTGTTTCAGATAACTTATTTAGTAACTTTTCAAGACTATCAAAATTTTCTTCAATAGCTTCTGCTCCGTTCTCCATTCCTCGATAAATTCTGGTTAATTCCATATTCTCAACATCCTTTCTATATAATTAAATCAAACACTATGGATCGACTATTTTTTTCATCTATAAGTAAATATTTATATTCATTAATTTTTACTGGTAAAAATTCCGTTGTATAATCCAAAGGAATAGATACAATGCACTCTGAAGAATTAACATGTCTTACAGTGCTTTGAATTGATTGAGAAGCACTACCGCCAAATAACCCTGTTGGTTCTGTACCTAAAGGCAGTACACCTATACCATGTGTCCAAGTACGAACATTAACGACTGGTTGGGCTCCTAAATTGTGAACAATAGTTACATCAAAACCAACTGGAATAACAGAAGCAATAATATTTTCAAAATATTCTAGCCGTTCATCCAACGTTTTAAAATTCCCCAAACGTTCACTACTTCGAGCATCGATAACTTCGCTATCTGTTGTAGCATTTGCGATTACATCTTTAAAACGTTCCTCTAAATTGGTTTGACGTTGTTCTACTTTAGATTGGCGTTTTTCTGTATTTTCAGAAATAGCCTTTATTTTATTAAATAAAACACTGGTATACTCCATCATACGAGCTAAAGATTCTCGAACATGTCGTCGATACATCTTTGTTCGAATCCACAAAGCGAACGTTTGAGAAATAGGATCAATCACACCGTTTTTTATTTCATCTTGCACCTCATCGACATCGGTCGGGTCTTGATAATCAACTGTTGTATTTGGTTCATTTGTTGGTCGAGTATCCTTAAATTCTTGTGCCAACCGTCTCACCTCTCTTATTTTTCTAATTTCTCTACACGCTTAATTAAATCGTCTAACGCCTTTTTCATATCAGTTTGAGCAGTACCTACAGATTCGACTGTATTTGTTAAATCACTTGCTAATTGTTTAAAGGCTTCCGTCGATTCTGTCACGGTTGTTGATAATTCACTGGTTAAGTCTTCCAAAGAACTAACTTTACTACTTTGAACAGATAAATCATTGTCAAATTCTTCCTGTCTTTTTATCAACTCTGATATGTTTTGAACTCCTGCCGTCGCAAATTTTTTTACGTTTACTAAATTGGATTGAATAGCTTTTATTTCGTTTTGATAATCGGTCAGTTTTTTCTTTTTCGAACCAATAGTCAAAGTAACCTTTTGCGGTTCTAAAATACTAAATTTTTTCTCAATCACTTGTAATCGTTCTACAGCATAAATAAATTGATTATCTACTTTATAACTGTTTCCTAAAGTGATTAATTCATACCGTTTATCCAATAGCCCTAACTCAATGGCTTCAACTGTCCAAGTTACCAACATCAAGCTTTGGTCTTTTAGCCATTGCAACCCTCGACGTTTTAAAATTGATGGGTCTTTGACATTTGAAAATTCTACAATGCCCGTGTTTAATCCAAATTTTTTGATTAACGCTTCATCATCAAGGTAATTCTTACCGCCATTTACTTTTTCGATGGTGTATTTAGGTCGTGAAAAATCTGTTCCCACTTCAATATCAGTATTTGACGTATCTTCAATATCTTGACCGACGGGCACAATCCTTGTAAACAATTCAGAAATATCAATATCTCGAGTAGCACTTTTTAGATTTTTGGTTAACTGTAAAGGAGTTTCACTGTTCACACCATAATTAGATAGATAATCTAAATAATTTATATTCCCAACGTGTCGAAGTGTTAACGTACCGCCCAGCCTATCCAACAATTTTTCTTTAATGGTATCAGCTGTACTTTGATAGCCTAATCCTCTTAGCAAGTCCCCATTATCTACAACATTCACTTCACCAAGCCGAAACTGCTTATGCGCTTCAACTTGTTTATTGTGTGCATCGAGTATTTTTTGTAAATAAGCAGATATAGTCATCCGTGTTGGTTTCATATAGGTTTGAACAGAATCATATAAAAAAGCTTTCTCATCCTCTGCTAAGAGAGTTTGAGAAAAGCTTCCTGATGCTTCCATTTTATTCGTGATTTTAGCAACTCTACCATAAAAAATTTCTTTATTTCTTGTAACATCCACAATCTGGATAAAGTGAATAATCGGCTCAATCTTTTGATAGTATTTATTGTTAATATTAAAGGTAAATTCAAAAGTAGAAATTCCTAATCCGTTAAGCGATAAATATACTTCACTATCTTTGATTTTCTCACCATAGCTATATGGCTCATGAACAATCTTTGGATTCTTTCTGTTCGGATTATCAAACAATAATACTCGATACATTAGACCATCACCTCACTAGACATAAAGAAAGAGATATGACCTTCGCCATAAATAGTTAAGTGGTTGGTCCCTCTTTTTAATTTAAAGAAATAATCTTGCGATTCGCCTTTCGGAACTTTTATTGTTGTTCCGTCATCAGTAGTTAATCGCATAGCAGATGTTGCCTTTATTGTTGGACTAGAAGCATTTGCTCCCATATTAATAAGGGAAATTTTTCTTTGCCCATGAATATAATAGCCTGTCCAATTATCAGCGCTATCGTCTGTGAAATAGTCCTCGTCAAAGACATCGGAATAAGAAATATTTTCCCTTAAAGCAAAAGGATACACGTCAAATTCTACTGTTAACGTTAATGAATTACTTGACGAGTCATCTTCTGCTTTCACACTTTTGCATTTTCCATACCAGCGAAGTCCTGAGCGTAACCAAGAATCATCAATGTAATCAATTCCATCCATCATCAATTCTTCTTTTACTTTCGCCTCTAATGCCTTCCGTTCTTCGTATGGCGTATTAGGTCGCCAAAAAGTAACAGTGACAATACGATTACTAAAAATTCGTTCTCCTGTAAGCATGGAAAAATCATACTGCCCTTGCATGAAAGGGATCTGTTCAATAATTTCCACTTCTTCCGCGGAAGGAGCATCGTGTTCAATAATGTAGAAACCGTGTTCTTTGCTATTAAAACGACCTTTGGCCATATATTCTACAATTTCAATCAACTACGATACCTCCCATCTTGCTTTTGTTGTTCTGCTAAATTAAGATTCATTGGGCTACCTAGCGCTCCCACTACTTGGCCAGTATCCATAACAACAGTTAAATGTCGTATTTCTTCTAAGATTTCTACCATTTTTCCCATTGGCGTATTATCTATAGAATGTTTTACCTCAATTGCATTTGAACGTTTCATCAAACGGCTACCTGTAATGGATTGATGGATGCTTGAAATCATATCTTTTGCACTTTGTACGGCAACCGACGTATCTTCTCGAATACCTGCAGCTACACCTTGTGCAAGGAAAACACCAACGTCATATTTCAATAAACGTGATGGTGATTTAATTTTTGCTTTTTTCTGTGCTTCGGCATTAACTGCAGCTACTAAATTTTGCATGGCGGACACAGCTTCACCTTGGCTTGCCCGAATACCAGAAGCAACACCACTAGCTAGATTCGAACCGACTGATACCATACTTACCGAGCTAGCACCACTTTTAACAGCATTTCCTAAATCTCTTCCTGCATTATTAGCTGAACCAACCTGAGAAGATAATCCTTGAACAAAACTACGTCCAAGCTGTTCTCCTGCGCTTTGCATAGCAGAAGCTTTTGTTTTTATTCCTTCAACTGGCGCTGAACCTAATTCGGTACCTTTTTGTTTTGCGTTGCTTTTCTGTTTCGCTAGCCCTGTGTTATACTCGCCAGCATTAGAATTACCGCCGCTATTGTATTCTTTACCTTTACTTTTTGCGCCCTTTGCACCAGATGAAGCTACATCACCAGAAGTTTTTTCCGCTTCTGCTTTCTTATTTTTTACGCCTGAGTTCATCTGATTCATTAACTCTTGACCGACATTATTGATTTCAACTTTTCCTGAGTTCAACCCGTCGATTAATTTGTTTTTACCATCTTGACCGTTTTTAAACAAATCAGGCGGTAATGATTGCAAGGTATTCACAATGTCAGCTTTTGACATATTCGCCCATAATTTAGGGTCATTGCTTTGTAATCCTTGAACTAAACCGTTAGAGCCTTCAATCCCCCGTTGGCGTAATATGCCAGCTAATAAAGCCATCTGTTGATCAATGCTAGCACCGTTATTTACATAAGATTGATAAATGCCTAAAAGCTGTTGGTCTGTCACACCTTTAAGCTGTGCTAAATTATCAGCCGTCACCGCAATTTTATTTGCACCATTTTGTGAAATAATCGCTAGAAGTTGCGCTCCTTGCTCTAATTCACTTTGGCGTATCTGGCTGTTTTGTGTTTGCAATTGTGTGATTTGATTTTGGAAAGCTGCTTTTTCAGATTCCGTTTTTGCTTGGTTTTTTTGTGTTTCTAATTGCTGAATTTGGGCGTTATTTTCTTGCACTTGTTGCGCTTGAAGTTCCCCAAGTGTTCGTAAGCTTGTTAAGGTTTGCTCTTTTTCTTGCTCGCTTAACATTTGATTGTTATTTAGCTTGTTTACACCTGCTTCAACAAATTGTTTCTGTTGCTCTACTAAATTATCGCGAATAATATTTGTTTGATTCTGTAAAGTCGCTCGTTGCTGTTCAGTTAACTCTTGCCCCTCTATCGTTTTGTTATTTTTCAACTGATTAGAATAATCCGTATAAACTTTTAACAAATCATTATTGGACGATTGAACAGCCTTCATATACTCGGTTGAGGCATTAGCGAAAATCTTTTGCTTTTCAGCTTCGGATTTTCCTTCTGCTGCTTCAATTTGCTTGTTATAGGTTTCAACAGCCTTTTTCTGCTGTTCCTTTAAATTCGTAACTAAATCAAGTGTATTCTTGAAATAAGTTTCTACGCCAGCCGTACTACCATTTTGCTGTGAGAAAAGTTCAGTCATTGCCTGTTTAGCTTCATCAAGTTTTGAAGAATAATTTTCAACACTTGAAGAGGCTTCTTCCATATTTAACGAAATTGCTTTCGTAGTGTCTTTGGACTTTTCACCTAATTCTTCGGTGCTTTTAGCAGCCTTTTTTAAGGCAGAATCAGAAAACATTGTATCCCAATCTTTTTCTATATCAGATAAGCTTTTCTTCATATCTTTAAATGCTTTATCTGCGCCTTTAGAATCACCTTTTAGCCGTTTCCAAAGTCCTTTTACGCCGTTTGCAATTGCCATTATAGCGTTTACCGCTGTTTTTCCTACAGTAACGATAGCGCGTAAGCCATCTACAAAACCTGCTATTGCAAAAGTGACACCGACAATCGTACCAGTACCTAACCACTTAAATATATTTCCTAATCCTTTTATTGTTTTAGTAACACTTGCGGAGCTAGGAAGTACACTTTTAAACGATTTTACTATTCCACTAAAAGCGGTTTTCACATAGCCTTGAATATTCATAAAATTGGATTTCCAGGCTTGCACTACGCCAACTATTGTAGTGGTTATTGCTACTAAAATTGCTGTTATGGGATTGCTCAACATAGCTCCTGTTAAACTAGCTATAGATCTTATCCCTGTTGCCGCAAATGTTCTAAAACCCCCACCTGCTTTTGAGGCGGCTACGCCAAGTCCTGATAAAACCGTCCCCGATTTGCCAGCTGCAGAGGATAGGTTTCTTAGTGACCCTACAGGATTAATAACAACGGAGGCGAATTTTGCTAATTTGCTGTTTGATAATTGTAAAGAAGCAGAAAAAGAACGGAAAAAGTTAGTAACTTTATTCCCTTCTCCTAGCATATTCAGCTGTTTTTGACTTGCTCGTAGATTTGCTCTAAATGTATCTAACGTAGGAAAAAGACCTGAAATAGTCTCTCCTAACGCGGTAAATCTTGTTAATACATTTACATTAACTCCTGCGTTTTCAAGCCCTGCTAGATTTGATTTATATTTAGAAACAAACCCTTTTACAGCTTGTAATGCACTACTAGAACCATTAACAATAGGTTTAGTAATAAATTGCTGCCACTTGCTATCAATATTCCCTGCGGTTTCAAACATTGTCGAAATCGTTTTACCGAAAACACTTGTCATTTTCCCAAAAACTTTTAACACAGGACCGGCAGAAGCGGCTAACGCAGCCATTTTCAAAATAAACTCTTGCGTTTTTGGATCAGCTGATGCAAAAGCCTCAGCCATATTTGCTAAAGCTTCAATCATAGGCTTAGCAGCACTTATCGCGCTATTTAATGCGGCTACTAATGGACCGCCAAACGTAATTGCTACATCATTTAATTGACCACGTAAAATCTTTAACTGTGATTCTGTAGTTCCGTATCGTTTACCAGCTTCTTCTGCTAGAGCTGTATTTTCGTTAAACGCTTCGTTACCTCGTTTTACAGCTCCTTCAAAGACATCACTTGCATTAGCTGCACGTAATAAACTATCACGTAATCGAACTTCTGTAATATCCATGTCATTAAGCACTTTAATAGCTGATATTCCGTGTTTTTCTGAATCTCTTAAACCTTGAATAAACTCAATCAGTGCTTGGGAAGGATTGCTTTTGAATAATTGTGCAAACTCTTCACTAGTTCGACCTGTTACATTTGCAAAATCTTCCAGACTACCTGATGCTTTGCTAGCTTCTTTATACATTTTCTTTAATTCTGAGGTAGGTATTCCCATTTGCTTAGAAACTGCCGTCAGTTCTTTTCCACCCCAGTTTACAGCATGCACAAAAGATTCCCAAGACACGCCTTGCTCTGCTACTGCTTGTTTCAGCGGCGCAAAAGCTTCAACGCCTGTTTCAGTTGCTAATTGCATTTGTACCATTAATCTAGAGAATGCCGATCCGCCCGCTTCGGCTTCTATACCAACAGATGATAACGCCGCCGCAAAACCTACAATGTCTCCTTCGGTCATGCCAATTTGTTTTCCTGCACCTGCTAAACGTAAGCCCATCTCTGTAATCTCTGATTCGGTAGTCGCTAAATTATTACCTAAGTCAACTATCGCTGAACCAAGATTGCTAAATTTATCTTGTGACATTTGCGTAATGTTAGCAAAACGAGCTAGGGATGTAGCCGCTGTATCTGCAGACATATTTGTTGATTCGCCCATATCGATCATTGTTTTAGTAAATCCGACAACTTTATCAGTTTTTATTCCTAACTGTCCAGCTGCTTCTGCTACTTTTGCAATTTCTTCATGACTAGTGGGTAATTCTTTTGCTAAATCTCTAAGGCCTTTTTCTAAATCATCATAAGAATAAATGACTTTACCGTTAGAATCGACCATCTCATCGTTGGTCTTTTTAACTCCAGTAAAGGCACTTTCCCATTTTACCGCTGCGGTTGTTACTGCGCCAACGGCACCCGCAATTGGGAGTGTAATACCTTTAGTCATCGAACCGCCGACTTTTTCAATGCTTTGGCCGATACTTGCGGTTTTATCACCGAAACTTTTCATCGCACCATTCACTGTATTCAAATTACTAGGAATATCAGAAGCATTTGAATTAAGTTTTTTTAGCGAAGACACAGCGCCATTCATCGCACTGGTAAAATTGTTATCACGTGCTGTAAGTATAGCTGTTACCGTTTTACTTTGTGCCACGTTGTTTCCTCCTTTCCTCAACAATTTTTCTTGCTTGTTCTAATCGACGAGCGTTTTCTTCTAGCTCACTTAGCTTTTCCACTTCTCGTTGCGAGATTTCCCCTCGCACATCGCGTTCAAGCTTTTCAAAGTCATAGACATCTTTCACTTCGTTAAAAATATAGCGTTGCCCTTTTTCATCTGGTGTTGTAAAAATACGTGTAGCTAATGCGTTAACGTATAGTTTCCTTTCTTCGTTAATTGCACGTAAATTTACAGCTTTTATCCGTAAATTAAATTCATAAGGAGTCATACGCTCAATTTCTTTTAAAGTGATATTGGGGAAATGTTGAAAACAAGTGACAACTATTTCGTCATAATCTAGGCTGTCGTTTCTTGTTGATTGGCTTGTATCTGTTCCATGTAAGCCATGATTTTTTTGATTGCTTCTAGTGATTTTTTCGTCCGAAGAGCCGTTAACGGTGCTTGCTCCAAGAAAGAGATAAAATTTTCAAACAACGTTAAAGCCTCTTCCGACGTTTCTAAGTAGTCGTCAATTTCTTTCGTTGTTAAGTCATCATAAGTAATTAACGCTGCGTGCATTAATTTTTGAAAGGCAAAAGCGTCGCCATCTTGTAGCCCACCAACCAATTGAACGAAGCCGTCTACTTCTTCAACGTCAGGTTTTAATGCGTTAATTTCGTTTAAAAATTTAAAACCGAAAATCAAAGGATATTTTTTTCCGTTAATTGTTGCGACAGGTTTTACGTTTGTTGACATGTAAAATTCCTCCTAAAAAAGCGACAATGCCTTCACATTGCCGCCTACTTCCTGATTTTTAATTATGGTACTAATGCTAATAAATCTGTTTTCGTTGTTTTTCCTGTAAAATCAATACCGTGAGCGGTTAACCATTCTTTGATTTCAGGAATAGTATTTGCTTCTGTTGGTTTATTTTCCAAAGAGCGCCCCGCCAATACGGTAAAAGCTGGAATAGCTACTTTTTCAGATTCTTTTTCATCTTGCACACGTACAATATGGTACGTTCCTGCTGCTACTTTTGCTCCTGCATCAAGTCCTGTGATAGTTAACGGACTTGCTCCTTCAACTACTTTTTCACTGCCTTTATAAATACGATAAGTAATTGCCATAATTATTCTTCCTCCTTCACTTTCACAACGGCACCATCTGCTGTTGGCGTTACACTTTCAACTTTAGGCACTTCAATTGTTTTTGGTGTGTATTTTTCTACAGGCTCCTCTGGTTCCGCACCAGCTACAGTGTCGTAGAAGAAAGCACGCGCAAGTTCTTCGTTTTCAGTGTCAACTGTTGCCCATCCTTCCACTAAATCACCATTTAAAACTAGAGTTGGCTTAATGCTTGAATTAGAATCAGATTCAGCAGAATCTCCGAATGAATCCAATAAACCTGTGCCAAATTCCGCTTCGTATTTTCCTGTTTTTGGGTCTTTTTTATCAAAATTAATGCGCCATACATCAATTTCTAGCCCGTTACGGTACGCATATTTCAACATGTTGTAAGTTTCTGTGCCTGTCCGTAAAAATTCCATCTCGATGGAAGCTGACGGCATTCCAGAAGTTGGAACATTCCCATCTTTTGTTGATTGTGTATCCGTTTTTGTTTCTGACTTATATTCGTGTGAAATTTCTAAAGCTAATAACTTCGCTGCTGTTGTCGCACGTTCACGTGTTAGTCGAAACATTAACTTAATTTTTTTACCTTGAATTGCTTTTTCCATTTCGAGTTTCCTTCTTTCTTATTCAAATTCTAACGTGATGTCAAGTACACCGTGTGCAAGGCTCGTACCAAAATTGGTTGTATTTTCATAAATTACTTCTGTGCTACTTTCTGTCACTAACCAATTAAAGTTCTTAGTCTGATGCAATTCATGAACGATTTTTCGCACATCGGCTAATACTTGATTTAATTCTCGACGTTTGTCGTCATGATCATAAACATGAATCATAATATTTGTTGAACCTAACGTTCTTGTTTTTGTTTGTCTATCCTTAGACCATTGTTCGCCTAAGAAAACAAACGGGTAAGAAGCGTCGTCATCTGGCAAATGCCCATAGGTTTCATAGCCTGTTTGCTCCAAAGTGACAAATAACGCTTCGTAAAGTTCTGAATACGGGTCTTTAAAGGTCATTTTACTAACGCCTCCATATTATCAAGAAATCTTTTAGCTGCTGCTGTATGCCCTTTTTTCATATAGAAACGTCCGTACATATAACGCGTTCCATATTCTACATATGCTGAATAGTCAGCCATCGCTTCAACTTCGCCAGTCATTCCGTCATCTTTAATAGAAGGTGTCTCACTTCGTTTTAAGTATCCACTTCTGACTGGTGTTTCTTCTGCAATTTGATTTGCCATATAAGCAGTATCATTTTTGACGACCTCTTTTACATCGTCTAGCTTTTTCGCTTCTTCAATCGCTTCGATTAAATCATCCAATCCTGAAATATCTACTCGGTAAGTCATCGATATTCGCTTCCATAAACCGAAGTTCCTTTGCTAACACGCAAATTTTTAACAACGGTAAATTTTCGATTTTTTTGTTCTTCTTCATCGTAGTATTCAAGAAATCCTGAACGAATAGCTAGGCGATCTCTAAAACGAAAAATGACCATCTGCTCCTTTATGTTAGGGAAAATGGTCATTTGTTTTTCCGTTCCGACTTCGGTTACATTACCTATCAGTTTTTCCGAAATTAGCACGTGTTTTTTGTTGTAGTAATCAATACATGTTCTCATAAAAAGGACACCTTCCTTTTACGAATCAAGCCTTGTTCTTCAAGATAATCGTTAATCTCATCTTGAAATTCCCCGAAGTCATCCAAATTATAAGAGATTGTTTCTTCTGATTGAGAGTGTTGTTCCATGCCTTCAAAACCTAAACGGTTATATCGTTTCACTACAATTGACGGAACAATATAGTCCAATTTTTCTGGTATTTTATCAGCTTTCAATTTTACTCGCAGCTGTTTTTCAGTAATGTCCCAGATTTTGATAATTTTTGCCTTATCTTTTTCGTAGGTATCCTCTGAAATATCCAGTAGTACGCGATAATCTGAAAGAGTCATTTTTCCACCTACTCTGCTTCAATAACTGCCCCATCTGCCGTTGGTGTTACCTTTTTAACGGTCGGGGCGCTTACTTTGAATCGTAAGAAACGTAAATGGCAGGACGAGCTTTTTCAGTTACGATAGCATCATAATAGTTTAATCCTTTGATGGTATCTCTGTAGCCGTCACGGTCTTGTGAAGCTGGAATTAGATCAATAGAGTTGTATTTTTCAACTGGCGAACAAACCATCAAAGGCACAAGAATATAATTAATTTTCTTCGTAGAATCTACCTGTAAACGAGATTTTGCAACTTTTTGAATAATAGTATCTGAACCGTCTAACTGCGCAACTTTACGGTTAATACCTGAAATTTGTTGCTCGTTCGTAGTAAATGTTTTTGAAACACCTTTTGCATTTTTTAATGCTGAATAGTAGTCAGTGGATGCAAACATAATAAACGGACCGACAATTTCCGCATCTGTCATATACGCTTCTGCTGCGTCATAAGAAGCTAAAGAGTTTTCTGTAGTAATGGTTTCTTTTACCGTTTTTCCAACGTATTTTCCTTCGCTATCATCATCCGCAGCCTCAGCAAATGCCGCTTCTAATAAGCGTTGTACAGCAGTTCGATCTTTTTCAGGAATCGCAATTAAACGAGTATGCTCTTCCACAAGCGCTTGAACTTCGTAGGAAGCATTTTCTGATTGATCTAATGTGTCTAAGTCATAACCAAACCAACGCTCTTTCTCTAATTTGAACGTTTCTTTTGCCACATCAATTTTAGAACGTTTATTGTCTTCGTTACGTTTATAATCACTAGCAGTAAAACCTTTCATTTTGTTGATGCGGACTTCTTTTGCGCCTACAAAATCCGCTTCAGTTACTGCAGCAGCTCCACCTTTCAATAAATCCCAAACTTGCGAACCTACGGCAAATTCTTTGTCAATTGCTTTTAAATCTTTGCTATCTAAAATAACTGGCATAATTTTTCATCTCCTATTTCTTTTCTAAATTTTTAGTCAAATTGCTGCGCCAATCGGTCTCTTTTGTTGCTGTAGCAACGTTTACAGTTTGACCTTTCAGCAATTCTTTTTGGATACCATCTCTAGCTTTTGAAATAATTTGTTTTAATTCATCTACAGCTTTCTTTGTATCCTCGTCTGTATCTTTCACAAGCAATAAATCGGCTTGCGCAGCACTTACGTAGTCGGAAAGACCATTCTCAGATAAATCATTACGAACAGATTCGGCACGCGTTAAACGGTCGAGGCGGGCTTGGGCTTCCTTTTCTCGTTTTTCCGCTAAAGCTTCTTTTTCTGTAGCTTCTTGTTCTTTCGCCTTAACACGTTCTTCCGCAGTCATTTGCTCGTAAGATTTTTGCTTTTCCCAATCAGATTTTGCTTGCGCCACAGCTTTTTTAGTTTCTGCTGCAACCATCTTGGCAACATCATCACGGGTAAAAGTCTTTCCAGTTTCTTTTCCATCTGGATTTTCATTTTTTGGATTTTGAGAATCCTTTGTCGATGAATCCCCCGATTCGTTTGAATTTCCAGAGTTTGGCTCATCAGAATTTGGTTCATCTGCAAAAAATTGTAAATCCATCGGTAATAATAAGTGTTTTTCTTCGTTCATGTTAAAACCTCCAACCATTACGTGGCTAATCGAAATTAATAGGTTACGCCTATCAATCGAAACAGCTTTCTCTTTAACGCCTGTAAGCAGTAAGAAGGCAAATAAAAAAGCCTAACTTTCGCTAGAACTTTTTGTCTTTATAAGCAGGTGCAGTACTACACCGACACCAGTTGTGAATAGGACTTGCATTGATTCCTGGGCTCATTTCAGAAACCTTATGTGGATTTGCACTTGCTATTCTTATACAAATAGGACAAGCGCTTGGTTCTACAATTAGGTTGTATTCTTCATACCCATATTTTTCGTAGCTTTGCTTTTGTACTTCACTTTGTATTCTTGCGGATTCACTAATCATTAGCCGACGTGCGACATAATCAGCCGTTTCCTTTCCTCGCAAGCTGTCAATCACAACTAATTTGCGTAATTCCCTAGCTAGAATATCTGGATGTTTGCCTGCTACTAGCCCAACTGTTAATAAGCGATCGATACTCGCTTTCAAAACATCTTGGTTTGCCCACAAACGTTGCGAAAATGTCGCGTTATGAAACGACCCCTCAATAATCGCTTTAGCAAACATTTGATAGGTTTCTTCGGAAAGAGTGGACCCGCCTAATATCCCCGCCTGTCGTACAAACTCTGCTACAGCTTCCTCTGTTAACATTGCTGTAAAATAGGTCTGTAGCTGATTGGTGTTATCTGTTAAATACAAACCTATTTTCGATTTTAAAAGCTCTAAACGATTAACCTTCATCGTTAAATTGTATAACCTTAATTGCTCGTTAGCTTCTTTTGAAAAATCTCTTGTTTGTACATAACGTTTCGCTTTTTCCGCGAAAATTTGTACGTCGTGTTTACTTACACGTCGTTTCGCTTCATCTATGCTAATCTTCTCTTTGCCTGCGTATGCGACGTAAAACTGTTGAATTTCTGCCTCTATTGTTTTCCACAGCTTTAAATATCGTCTGTGAATTTCTTGTTCGTAATTCACATGTCGCTTTAGCATTTCTTCGATGTGTTTTGCTTCTCGTTCTGCCCAATAATTACTCATGTTCTTCGGTCACTTCTTCCGTAGTTCGAGTAAATTTACCGAAATCAACTTGGGGATCTAAACGTTCGTTGGTTTCTTCGTCCTTTATACGTTCCATTTCTTGGGTTACGTCAGGAACAATCGATAATACGCCTAATTGCGTTTCTCTTGAAACAATCCCTTCAAGTTTTTGTGCAGTTTCCGCTTCGTCTTTAATATTGCGCGGAATATTAAAGTCAAAAGTGTATTCTAAATTAAACCATTCCTTAGCTTTATTAGCAGGTACATTCGTAGGCAATGAAAAAATCATTTTGTACATTTGCGCATATGCTTTTTTAAACTTCCTAGCTTTCGCTTGTGCTAAATTCCTAGGATTTTGCATTTTAAATTCTAGCGAAATCCCAGAAGCGTTATTGCTAAAACTTTCATCGTTTGCATTATAAGTCATAGACATTTGATAAATTAACCGCTCTAATCGGTCTAATAGATTTTCTTGTGTTGTATCTGAACTAGGTTTATCTAAAAAATTAATATCTACCGATTCGCCTTCATTTAAAGGCTCGGCGCTGTTAATCACTCGGTTATCACGTAAATAGGAAGCGACGTTTTCGTCAGCTAAATCTACCCCTATCATTTTTAAGTAGGCATCCGCAAAATAACTCACGTCGTTCGCTTTTTCTGATAGAGCTTCATTGTAATTATTAATCAGCGACCACACAGACTCAATGCGTCCTTGTCGTTCGTCATTTTCCATAAACTCAATCATAGGCACTTCACCGTACGGATTAGCGATTGCCTCTTTTCCACCTAATAAATAAGACAAGGCTTTCTGAAAAACGGTTGGTCCTCTCTTAGTTTCCAATCGTTTAGAAGTCTTGTCTTGTGTAAAAATAAACGTTTCTGTGCTATTTTGTGGATAAACAGTTGCTGTTAGCTCGTCCTTTGTCATTTTGTTGTAAAGAACCGCAAACATAGGCGCTTTTAATAAGTCATCTGCGTAAACAATGAATCCTTGCGTAGGTTTTAAATAAGTCACGCACGTTTCTGCTTCTTCGTTTTGATATAAAAGCTTATAAGCATGCCCATAAATAGCAGTTAGCTTAGAAAGCTCTGCATCGTTGTCTTCTTCCTCATTTCGTTTACGGAAATTTTGAACAAATTCTTTTACCTCACCATCTGGATGAGTAATCTTTGTTGGTTTACCGTTAAAGAAAGCTGCAGAACTATCTACAACATAACGGGCAAAGTTGACTGCAATTCGATGGTCAGGTTTTCCAATTCCTTTATTTTTTTGATAATAAATATCATGTTGACCGTTGTAGAGCTTTTCTAATTCTTCGTAAAACCCAATTAATTTCCGATGCTTATTGATGTATTTATCCACCAAGCGTTCGTCAATCTTTGCGTTTTTATCACAATAAAAGACACGATTTCCTAAAAGGTCAACGAATTCACGTATTTTACTTTCAGTATTTGGTCTACTTACTTTTTCTATCATTAAATAACCCCCTTCACGCTCTGTAGCTTAATTCCTCGTGATTTATTTAAAATGGTGTAAACAAAGTATCTTAGCGCATCACACGCGTGATCGTGTTGTTTTATAGGCTTGTCTTCGCCTCTATCTGCCGCTTTTTCATCCCAAATATATGATGCAAATTCTGCAAATAAATTTTTACAGTTACTAGAAAAATAAATCTTTCCTTCATTCATTGCTGTTTGAGTTGCACGAATGCCGTCAATAACATTATTTTTGGCTTTTATAACTTTGTATCCATTCTCTCTAAGTAATGCAATAAACGAAGCTGCTGACGGATCCACAATAATTTTAACTTTTTTTCCTTCTACAAAATAATTCAGGTCTTTCAAATATTTATCATCACTTTTTTGTTTTGATTCATCACGACCAGAGTAATAATACTCATCAATGCAATACCAATTTTCTTCGTATTTAGCCCATAACAAAAAGACTGTAGCATTTTGAGTTCCATAGTCTATAGATACGTAATATTGACTAGCTATAGCGTTTTTGGGAGGTTCTTTTACCATCGTTTCCGCATCAAAGTTGTCAAAAATAATTCCTTCAGATAATACCCATAATCCACGAATATACCTGTCATAAAAAACTCCTGAATACATTCGTTTGTAACGATTAATTACTCTTTCACTAAGCGAAGGATTATCTTCCATAGTAAAGTGAATGCGAATAGCATGCTTTTCTGTTAGTTTGTCTAACCATTCAAGTTTGAACCAATGATGAGGTCCAGCAGGATTACAGTTAAACCATGATTTAGCACCATCTACAGATAAACGTGCTGTTGCTTGGTTTACAAATGATTGTGGCATAAGCGCCACTTCATCAAAGAAAAATCCAGCTGCAGTTAGACCTTGCACCAAATCTTGCGAAGCTTCATCTTTACCACCAAATAAAAAGAAATAATTTGTTTTATTATTTTTAGTTATTTCAAGGATATTATCTGTTCGATTGTCTTTAACAGCATAGCCACGACCCCTAAGCATCTTTTTTAATGGCCGTATAACGTTACGCCTTAATGAACCAATTGTTTTACCAGCCATTCCGAATTGCTCTTCATCATAGCTTTCCATTGCCCAAAAGATGTAAGATAGCGACATAATAACTGTTTTACCAGCACGAACAGACCCATCACAAATAATAGCTTCTTTATCTTTATACTTGGGATGTTTCCACCAAGATAAAACTTGCTTCTGCTTTTTAGAAAACGATGTGAATTTGAAAACAACAGATGTTTTACGTTTCGATATTGTCATCATTCCACACCTCATTATCATTAACTATATTATTGATAGCTGCAATAAACCCATCATCTTCAACTTCTGGAATATCGTCACCATTCTGAATTTTGAGTCGCCGAATTTCAGCAGCAAGTTTTTCGTTTTGACGATTAAGCATGACTTTCTTGTCTTGACTCAATGATAATTCGTTCAGTTGCTTAATTGACTTAGTTAATTGATTACTAACACGAGTCAACGAATCTTCAATAGCTAAGATGTCATCTAACTTTCTAAATGTTTTACGAGTTACTTGAACGTCTTGCATAACTTCACGTTTTATTTCTAGCTTTCTACCGTCTTTTTCAACTGGTGTTTTAATTTTCCTTAGCTGTTGTAACCGTTCAACTTCTTCATCATTTAGTCCTTTTTCAGCTTCTTTGATACGTTTCATCATTCTAAACTGCCGTACCTTTAATAAGCGAATCTCATCATTCAAAATAAAAAAAGGATCATCATTCAGATTAGAATAGATGTCCTTTTCTTCATCAGATAACATATCGGCAAATATTGTTTCGTATTCGCCTGTTTTAATAGCGTTCTTATTACCAAGTGGTGGCGAGGCTCGGCTATTACCTTTGTTGCCTACTGCGTTCTGATTACCAAAAGGAGCGCCTCCCCGATTAGTAACGTTACCTTTTGCATTGGTAACATTACCTTTCAATTCAGCACTCCATTTATCAATCGATTTCCATTTTCTAATTTGAGAATCTGAAACATTTAACTCAGAAGCAATTTCCTTTAATTGCTTCTCTCCGTTGAATTCTAGCCAAATCTTTTTAGCTTTGTCACGTCTTGGATCACGTTTCCTTGCCATTCAATACACACCACCTCGCATTCTTTTTAAGTTAAGTTTTGTTTTCGATATTTACAATCATAATTCTTTTAACTGACTTTCAATTTCAATTAAGTCTTTTAGGTCCTTAACTGTATTCAATTTGATCTGACCCGCTTTAAAGTTGCTTATCCATTGAGCCTTTGCAGCCCTGATAATCTTGTTGTTTTCTTCTGCAACCTTTTGCTTTTCTAAAGCTTGTTGAACTTCATAATCAAATGTTTCCATTGTAGAATACCTCGCACTATTATATAATGCTAAAAGACACAGAACTTCCTTTTGAGCATGCATGCCAGCTTCTGTGTCTTCGGGGTATTCGTATCTCGTTGAAGTAGTCGAGTGTTAGCGCACTCGGCTTCTTTTTTTATCGTAAAAAGGAAACGAAAGAGATTGTTTTCGGTTTCTGGTTAAACTTCTTAGCAATCTCAATTGATTTTTTGTTGTACGCTTCAATAAATGGTTCGATACGTTCTTTTGCTTCTTCTCTAGTAATTAGATTACTTCTATATAGGCTTCTAGCGTTTTCCGCTATGCTTTTTAATTCTTTATTTGTCATTACCCTTCACCTCATGCAGAGCATAAACGATTGCTTTTTATTCGTCCAGTCCATTTACGAGATTTTCTAGTTCATCATCTAATGTTTCTAAAACTTCGAAATGTTGATTAATGTTTTTCGGATTTCCTTTATAAAAGACTAATACATTTTGATGCATTCTAGTTACTTTTCTATTGTTCATCAAACGTCTAGCTCTTAGTGAACCCGAGCCAACTGCGTTTAACAAAATCATGTCATTATAGAAATATAAACCTTCCTTGCTAAATGCTCTCTTAGTCAAACCTGTTAAATCTTGATAAAAGCCTTTTTTATCTCTGACATCAGAAATGGTGACTACTGCGAAGCGATTATCTTTTAGCTTTCTAGCAGAACGTTTTAATATTTCACTATATACTTCTGCAAATTCTTCATAGGACATATTACTAATGTCTCGTTCATCGTCTGAATAAACTTCAAGGTCTGCATACGGCGGACATGTAAATAACAAATCTTGACTTTCATCTTCAATATGATGGTCTATATTCAAGCTATCATCACAAATCCAATTAATATCACTCAAACCAATTTCTCGAGCATTAGCATAGTTTGCACTTACTTGTTCTGCTCTCAAATCAATACCTGTGTAATTATGGCCAAGAACTTTTGCTACTATTCCACGCACAGAACCACCAGCGAATGGATCAAAAATATTGCTTTCTGTTTTAGGTGTAAACCAACGATACCCTAATTCGCATAGAACAGGGTCAAAAATAGATGTTCCTTCTAGTCCTGGCGCTTGCATGCTAGGATTGAATACCAAATTATTTTCACGGCCAAGCTCACTCTTAATACCTAGCTCTTTCCATTGGCGTTTACGATCTAACCAACGCTTAGTTTTTGTATCAAGATAAGAAAATGGCGGAAACAAGAAAGAATCAAATAAACTGGTATTTGTTGGATTTGCCTTTACCCTATCGGCTGTAGTTTCAAATTTGTTCATATCAGCTAACAGCTCATCTAATTCTTCTTGATTGAAGCCTGTTAGAGGTAATTCATCTGTGTTAAGCTCTTCCAATAACTCAACTAATTTATCTTCATCCCACTGGCCAGAAATCTTATTTAAAGCTATATTTAAAGCTTTTTCTTTTTCGATAGGTAAATCTACAATGGATACTTCAATTTCGCCAATTCCTAAATCTTTTGCTACCGATACACGCTGATGGCCACCAACTAAATTTCCTGTTCTTTTATTAAAAATTGGTGGATCAACAAAGCCAAATTCCAAAATGGATTGTTTAAGCTTCTCATATTCTTCCATGCCCGACTTTAATTCAACCCTTGGATTGTAGTCAGCAGGACGTAGTTCTGATAACTTCATCTTTTCAATATTCATATCTAATCCCTCATGTTTCGCTTAATGTTGTCTTGAATGTTCTTTTCATCAAAATAGCCATGCCCACAATAAACTAGCTTGCACGCATCAATTTCCTTTGGTGTAGCTTCTCTCGTCATTTCAACAATTGAAGCATTCTTTTTTATCTGCACAGACATTACAACACGCATCGAAATAGTTGAGCGGTTCGACTGTGGATATTTATGTGTTAGCGATACATACCAATAGCTTTTCATATTTTTCTCTCCTAGTTGTTTTATGTACTTGATTCAATAAATCACTTCTTGCTATACTATTTATGGGTAGCAACTCCTTTTTGTAAATAGCAATCAACAAAAATTGTGCACGAATGCTACCTAGCCACTAGATCCCATAGTCTAGTGGCTTTTTTATGTACACAAAAAAGACCACTCATTTTTATTGAGTAGTCTAAAGATTTATATTAGACTGCCTAGCCAATCTAACACTTATTTAACAATACTAGGTTGCTAGCCACTTTATCCTGTTTCCGCAGGCTGGCTAATTCTGAAAGGAGGTGAACCGATCGTTAAAGTAAGAAACATTTATTGACGATTCTTTTATTTAAGTAGCTATGCTACCTACTGGAACAATAGGACTCGAACCTATACCGACGGTTTTGGAGACCGCTGCTCTACCAGTTAAGCTATATCCCATTAACACTCACAAACCTGTAGAAAAAAGAGAGAGGAATTACACCCCATTTCTTTTAGTTTGAGAACATCTGATTTGTGAGTGATCATTGCAAACTACATAGCGCTATCTTGACAAGTGCTTTCGGCGTACGTCTACGTGTAAGCTTCATGCCAAGTTTATTGCAATATTTGCTACCTATGACTAAACGAGACAGAAAGAACTGGACTTTCCACATCCTTATTCTTTATTTTTCATAAGTAGCTATAAAAGATAAGGGAAACGGAGCTAAGATAGGTAATGCATGCCTTACCTCGTCTCCTTATCTTTCGACACTACTATAATACAATATTGCTCGACCATTTTGCGTCGGAAAAAGTCAGAAAAAGACCAAAAATTTTATTTTTCAGAATCAAGAGTTTTCTTCTCATCAATAAGAGGCTTTGTTTCATCGTTATAAATTAATAATTCTGTTTCTTTGCAAAATTGAATCAATGCTAAACGGCTCTCTTCAACAACTGTTGTTTTACTAAGATACTTGCTTTCCGCTATATCTTGTACAGCTATACCATGAACATAGCGAAGCATAAAAATTTGCCTTCTTCGATTAGTACCACCATTTTTTAAAGGATTACAAATTGCTAAATAACCTAATGAAAATAGTTCCTCTAATTCTTTATATTCATCCATATATTCTTCTCGTTCTATCATAAAGCGTTCAGCATCACTTGAATACTCTTTATTTGTTGTGGAAGGAATCAAACTAAATGATTGAGTGATTTTTGGTAATCTATTTTTTCCAACTTTTTCTCGAACAGAACCATAGGCTGTCATAAAGGTTTCAAAATTCTTTCTTGTCGCTTTCATATCGATTTCTTCTGGATTAGGAATTTGATATTTTTTTACATCAAAAAGTACCATGTTATGATTCCTCCGTTTGCGATTTGTGGTATAATAACTATGTCGAAAACATTACTCACAGTCGGAGCAATCCGGCTTTTTTTATTTACTCTTATTGAATTTCCTTATTTCATCATGATATAATATAAACAACTCAATTCATCTTGAGTGATGTCATCTGGAAAACTCGACTAGAAAAAACTAGTTGAGTTTTTCTATTTATGATAAAATATTTTTATTGTGACCAATGTTTGGGGTAAAGTAACCTCACATATCACAAGCTACCACTTTTCTGGTAAAATATTCTTCTTAGTCAACCAGTGGTCGGTTGGCTTTTTTATACTTGATTTTTTATAATGGGTTTGGTATAAAAATACTATAAAAAATAAACTTAATATTATTTCTTACAGAACTACCTAGCGGAAACTAGGTAGTTTTTTATACTATCGATTGTAAAAACTAAAATACATTGGTTTCAAAACTATTTAAACCCACTTATTAAACGACTAAACCAGTGTCCAATTAGTTCTGGATGTGAAATAAAATATCCGATTCCCACAATTGAGACAACCCAGCATATGCCTATAATCACACAAATAATTGTTAGAGGTGAAAATTTCTTATCTTTCATCTATTCTTACTCCACCTTCACAGCAAACGGCCAATAGCGCTCATCAATTGCTTTGATTTGATTTTCTGTTAACGTATCCACCTTTTCCTTACATATCGTAAAATCAATTGTTCCCGCTAAATTTAAAAAAGTATATCCTATGTTGGTCGCCCCTTTGTCTGATAATAAAACGTGATATAATGGTTCCTTCTCTACTTCGTAGCCGTTAGCTAATGCATTAACAAATAAATCTCTGTTCGACTTAAACCACAAAGAAAATTCATCATCGGGCATTGAACTTGAAAAAGAAACTGCGGAACCGATAATGTCTACTTTATCAGACCCCATTGATAAACCTTCTTTGATAAATTCATCGGCACTTTTAGGTAATACAGCTTTTTTCGATTCTTTTAGTTGTTTTGCTAAGCTAATTGCTCTTTCGTTGGCATAGTCAGCACCTTTCAAATAATCAAGGCTGTTTGTAGGAACTTCTAAACATTCTAACTCTTCAATCAATTCTTGTTTATTCATCGCTGATCCTCCTACAACAAACCGCTATCAATCAGCAATACTTCGCCATTTGTTTCAAGATTTTCTAACTGATTTAAAGCTTCTTCTGCACCCAATTCTCCACCATCTTCAATACGACTTTTAGCAAGCATTTTGAACGCTTCGTATTTATCAATTGTTTTCATATCATCCAAAAACTCTTTTTCGTCCTCTACATCGCAAAAAATATCCTTGTAAAGTTTTAAACATTGTTTTTCATCCTCAGCAACGATTAATGCAAAATAAGGTTCTTTAATTTCGTAAAATTTCATGTGTTTTTCCTCCTCAGTTTTTACTCTAAATAAACGACCTTTACCAGAAAACTCATGCGGATTTCCAAATTCATCTACTATATCAAACGTATTATCAAGATAATCAATTGAATCTATTTCAAACCATCTAGGATAACCAACAGAATTATCGTGCAACCATACTTCTATTTTGGGAATCATTTTTCTTCCTCCTCTACAAAATCAATAATTTCAACACCTACGATATAATCTTTCAACGATAAAATGAATGCACTATTTCTTGACAACCGTTTAAAAACTCTTCTAATTGATTGTATTCAGAATCTGGCCAATCTTCAGTAAAATCATTAATATCTGTATAAGTCGTTCCATAACCAGTATCTCTAGTTTCTACATGATTCGTGACCCCTTCACGTTCTACTTCAAAGGTAATTGTTGAAGAATCAACATCATGGATAAAATTTTTTATATAGATCATTCACTTTCTCTCCTACTCACAAATAATTAAAATGACTCTCTCATCAATAAATTCGCCTTCTTCGTCAATCATTCCAGCTTGCAAATCAACGTCAATTATTTTCTTAAAAAATTCATTGCCTTCACTATTCGATTTCACCATAACTTCAATGTCACCGTATATTTCCTTTAACTCTTGAATTTTTTGTAATACTTCTAATGCATCCATTTTTTATCCTCCTTGTGATAATACTCTATCATCATCAATAACAAACGCATTGCCTACACTATTCTCTAACAGTCTTCTCATCTGTTCAGCTTCTTCACTAGTAAATGCTTTTGCATCCTCTTTAGGTCCAAAACTGCAATAATTTCCAACAAATTTTTTTACATAGTTTTTATTTTCTTCTTTTCCAGTTAAAACATAGATTAATTTCATAATTAGCCTCCGCTGGTGCCTTTTTATTACATAAAATCAGTTTAGACGTTTTCTTGCTATTTTTCCCTGCAGCTCTGCTTCTATGGTTTAGCCTTCCAGCCATAAAGAAACGTAAAACAGACAAAAACACGCACTGATTTTGCACTTTGCCTTCTTGGATCCACTTCTAAAATAATGACAGCTGTTCTGGTTCAGTAAATGAACTGCTTGTTTTATTTTCCAGAAGTTCCATTGCTTCTTTTAGTATTTCTAATGTGTTTTGCGTTTCTTTTTCTTTTGGTAACTATTCATCATTTCAGGAGTAAAGAATTCTTTATGGTCGACCAAACCTCCACTCCTTTCGTTTATTTCTTCTTTATTTCAGCTAACTTTTTCGCAACACCTTGCCCACTTTTGTTGCATAACGGACAAGGCATTGCTTTCGCATGACCGAATCTATCTTTTTCCCAGACAATCATCTGTCCCTTGCATTTTATGCACGTCATCGTTTTTACCTCGTTTATTGTATGTGCCGTTTGCGATAGCTTTTTCTTTAAGTCGGCGTTTTTTCTTTTTGATTTTAGATTTAGTTTTACCCATTCACTTTGACCGCCTTTGTCAAATCAAATCCTAAAGCGTTTGGATGTCCTTCCACTTCTTCTGGTTTTACATGGTAAACATCTGTTTCGATGTTAAAGCCTCCAACTTCGGCAGCTTTTCTTAACACGTGACCATTCCAGCTTTTTCGATAGCCTGTTTTTTTATTTGCTTTAGGACTTACACAACTTCTTGCACCTTCTGCAGTTGCTTCACACGGCAAAACAAATAACGCTTTGTTTTGTTCGTCTAAATATAGTTGAACCCATTCTGGTTTGTTCAAGCGTTGTACTACTGGACCACTTAAAGCCAGACCGCTTTTTGAGATCGTTAAACATTCCTCTGCTTTCACTCCAAAATTGTTTGAAATAAGTAACGTTGCTGTATTTAAATTAAATTTCATGCGTTTGTTCTCCTCTACTTTGTTATTTTCTTTTCGCTTAATTATGTTTTCTATGCCATTTGCCTTTCGCCAGTTTTGAAATGTGGTTGTTCCCAGTCCGAGAGCTTTCTTAATATCGTTTACTTGATAACCTAAGTCTAATAAGCGCTGGTATTCTTCTTTCGTTAGCTTATCGGGATCTATTTTTGGTAGTGGTCGCTTATCGTTTATAAGATTAGAATTCAGTTGTTTTGATAATCTCTGGACCTCTTCCACGATTTCTGAATTATTCATCCACGATTCATCATCACCAGTCAAAAAAAGAATTCTATGACGAATGGCTCTTTTTGTTTCTCTGAGTTTGTTTTTCGTCATTCCTTTTCCTCCAAACTCATAATTTCAATTTCTGTTCGCTGTCGCATACTGTACAACTTTTGGCAAACCATCACAGCAATTTGACCATCGTTTTTATATAAAATACCTTCGGCAGCATCTGTCACTGCTTTGAAATAGTTGTCTAAATCAGGCTTTTTGTCGCAATATTTCCGCTCTAATTCCACTTCTAAGCGTTTCTGTTTATTGCTTAGAGCTGATTTAGGCGGATGGATATAAAACGTAATATGCGCAAAAATAGCCCCTTTTTCAATCAATTCTGGTTTTACCTTTTGTTTATAGGCACCCATAGCGCTATCTTCATAGGTTTGGACATAATTCCCACGTCTTGCAAACCTCGGGCGACTTTGCAGTTTTCGTTCAATTGGCAGGATAATTCGCATCATTTCCCCTCCAAGTATTCTTTTATTTGCCTATCAAGTTCAGCTTGCTTTTCTGGTGATAGTTTCTCCTCTTCTTTTTTTGGTTCATTTACCCAATCTGGCAACTTCTCTTGTCTAACTGGATTATTTGAATATCTTACTTGCGTTGCCGTTTCAGACAAGTCGTATTCATCGTTAAAACGTTCATCACGTATCCAGCGGAACAATTCTTGTGGATGATACCAGTCGTTTAATTTGATATACTTAAGATAAGCTTTGTATCCTGTTTTAAACCGTTCGAAGTCTTCATCTGACTTAATTTTCTTTAAGAATTGCTCTTTGGCTTTTTTCTTATTGGTTTTCTTCGGATATGTTTTCCAAACCTTTTCAAATAATTCAGACATGGTTGAACTTTGTTCAACACTATATATATTCTTTGTATTATTCTTTGTATTATTCTTTGTATTATTAATTAATGTATTATTCTCTGTGAAGTTTTCTTCACTAGGGGTAGTGAAATTTTCTTCATCCCCCTCCTGATGATTTTTTCCATAGGTGATGAAATTTTCTTCACTAGGGGTGTAAAATTCTGTATCAGTTGGATACGGTAAGATATAGATATGTCTCCGATCTACCATTTTGCTGTTTGGCTTATAAAAAATTTGCATTTTTATATAGTTTCTTTCTTCTAACTGTTTCAGCCATGAAATAATTGTTCGCTTGCTAACGTTATACAGATTTGCAAAATATTGATTCGTTGCCCAACAATAGCCTTTTTCATTTGCTAATGCCGTTAGCTCTCCATACAATAATTTTGCATTCCCATTTAAGTGGTTATCATAGCGAACAATCGCTGGGATAATGGCGTAATATCCTCTATGTTCATTCACTAGTTATCCTCCTCATCAACAACGACCGTATAAACATATTTATGCTTAATTTCTCCGTTAACGACTTTTTTTATTGTTTGTGCTTCAATAGCTATTCCTTTACCATTTCTTGAACCGATATAGACAAATGCTAATAGTTCAAAAAATAGTTTTTGACTCGATGTTAATTGCCTGTATTTTTCAAGTAATTCCTCTACCAAACTGTTAACCTCCGATATTCAACTTCTTACGTTCTTCAACGTTTAGTTTTACTGGTTTAATTTGATACTTGTTTAAAAAGTTCTTAGTACCTATCTGATGTTCTTCTTGATGATGTTGACGACAACCAGCGTAAAAAGTAAATGTTTCGTGATTAATCTTTTGACGATTTCGCCCCATACCGACTACCTCGATATGACAAACATCGGCATGTTTCCCACAAATACAACACTTACGGTATTTAAGGCAGTAATAAAACCATTTGTTATTTTCTAGCAAGTATTGGTATCTCTTTTCTAGTGGTACATCATTTTTCAAAATGAATTCGATTAAAAAACTAATCCATTCTGTTGCTTCATGTCGTGTAGCCTTACTATGTTCAAAATACACGCCACTTTTAGCTTCGTAGTAATACTTTAAAACTTCCTATATCCATTTGGGTTCGTCATAACTCCAACGAGCTATATCAGCTATTAAAACGTGAGAAAGTGCATTCTGTTTTTGAGACATTTGTCGATTATCTAATAGTTCAACTTTTACTAAATTGTCATCGTTGTTAGCTAGGAGTTTGAGGAAATTCGAGTTGATCTCATCCTCAAACTCAATCGCCAATTTATTTCCTTTGTGTTTTATGATTTTTCCAATCATTCAATCACTTCTTATCTTCTTGAACCTTCTGCCTAGATTCATAAAAATTTATCCACTTCGCAAGCAATTTAGAAATAACACCATAATCATAAGCACTATATTCTTCAAATGCTTTTTTAGGATTCAAATCAGAATCATTTATAGCTAACGATTTCACAGCTTCAAATTCTTGCCCTGCCAGCTCGGCTACTCTACTAATTGATGCGTTCAACATATCAATTTGCCGTTCAGTAATTGCAGTATTTTTTAACTGTTCTTTTTGGTATTTATCAGGATCGTCATCATCTGTTGCGATATTAAAAAATTTCAATAAAAAATATTTTTCCGCATACGTTAGTGCTTTTCCTACACCCTTTTCTCCTTCAATATCTACTCCTTGGCTATACCATGAACAAGCAACAATCTCAGAAGGATTATGAATATTAATCCATGTCATCATTAACTCTAGCTCTGTAAAATACGTTGTACGTTTTTTGGCTACAGGCTCTTTCTTTACTTTATCCGCTTTCCATACCTCATCTTGTGATTCCCGAACTTGATGAGCAACAATTTCTGGCTTCAAAATTAATCCAACTTGATTTATGACTGTATTTAATGCGGATAGTACATCGCTTGACCCCACATAGCTGTACTGCTGGCCACGTTTACTTTTTTGAATATATGGTGCTTTTTGTCTCACATACGCTAATTTTTGATAAACATTCAACTTAGAAAAATCTGTTTTGGTTGCTTCAGCCATTCAATAAGCCCTCCTTATATCTTTTTCCTGAACTCACATATTCAATTAAATACACGTTTTCTTCGCCTAATTCTTCTATCAAATCAACGATTGTATCTTGTGTAGCAATTTTTTTACAGGTGAGTACTGGTTGTCCTGTATAAAGACATTTCATTGCAAAAGTTAGCTCAAACACACCGTCTTCATCAGCAATTTCATTTCCAAAACAATCAGTAGTGTCCACTGGATCATCTTCATAGGTTTCCTTATATAGTTTTTCAGTCGGCTCTGTTAAATATCTATCTAGTACATTAGCTTCTCTACGATTCATTCACAAAACCTCTTTTCTGTGTTAAAATTTTTCTAGTATAATTTTGTATGCGACTATTTGTTTGGCGGCTTAAGTCGCTTTTTTGTCGTCATGCGACACCTCTGCGCTCTTTTTATTGCTGGTACCATAAATCAGCAATTTTTGGGGCTTGCTTTAGTTTTTCTTTTCTTGTCATTTAATTCTACCTACTTTCTTTGCCATACTTTAACTTGAAAGGTGATGAATAATTTGAAAAAATATTTTGATGTTTTTGTAAAATGTGTAACTACTATCGGAGCTTTATTTGCTATTTGGAATGTGATGCAAAACAACAATCAAATAAAAAAAGTTAATTATGAAAATGAGCAAAATATAAAGTTAGAACAATCAAAAAATATTTCTGTTTGGAACAATGAACAATCAAATAAAAATAGCCCCATATCGCTCGAAAAAATTCCAAATGTGATAGCTAATAATTCGAATCAAGCACCAGTATATAAAGTATTTGTTA